>Ga0134126_10013176_pt1 | contig 10446 bp, 9 predicted proteins | sample KB31752_FD_96881 | JGI IMG/M metagenome (GOLD analysis project Ga0134126, IMG submission 96881) | Terrestrial soil microbial communities with excess Nitrogen fertilizer from Kellogg Biological Station, Michigan, USA - KB3-175-2 | ecosystem: Environmental > Terrestrial > Soil > Unclassified ...
AATCGCCTTGATTAGATAGCGCAAGAGAGAGCGGAGCGACCGTACCTGTCAGCGGCCGGTGGCTGAGCTGGTCCGTCATCTCTGGGCGGACGATCCTAGCTCCTCATCCCCTTTATTTCAGGCCGCGTGCTGCTAGGGCCGACCAATCATTCCAAAGGGGTTACGCGGGTACTCCGTCGGAGTAGAGGCGAGGGGTATCCCAATGCATGCAATTTCGGGGGAAGGTTTGTGTGGGCAAATTCCCCGAAGTGCTTCACGCGCAGCGGCATCATAGGCCAGAGCGGCGTCTAGTTCCTGGGTGAAGTAACCAATATGCACCGGCCTGTAAGTTGATACCTATTTCAGAAGGTTGAAAGTGTAACTGACACTTTGAAGAGTTTTGCCGGTCAATGGGTCGGTAGCAAAAGTGCTCTCTACTGTTTGTCCATCCCGCTGGATCAGGGTCAGATCCGATTTGAATTGTCGGATGATGGGTTCCGGGAATTGTCCGGATGGCTGTTGCGCTGAGCCCTCGTCAAGCGGAACCATCTGAATTCTCTCAGCGGGAACAGAAAGAAATCGTGGAGCGTATTTCAGTGATGCGGTCGCAGATACCGCCCCTGCCGTTCGCGAATTGATGGACAGATTAGCGGCCTTTAAAGATACCGGAAAACGAATGCTGGCCACATGGAGCGAGGGAGTCAATGTTCTGCGCGACCGTCACACGTATGCCTTGAGTCCTTGGAAGTCTAGTACAGCTTGCGAGGGAATTTCCGACCCGCCGAAACTCAAGAGCACGAGAAAGGTTATTGGTCGTTCGGTTTTGTTGGCGTTCCCCAGGAAATCCAAGTGAAATAACCACTAGTCCGCGTGGCGGTGCCAAACTGCGGCAAGGGTAGCGGCGGTAGTAACGGGGGGTGTGTCGAAGGCGGCGGACTTGAAACATGAGTTGCGAGATACGTCCAGCTATCGGGCGCATCCATGCCGGAAAGGTTAGGACGACCTAACGGATTCTACGCGCGACAATCGCAGGCTTTTGCATAAAGACCCTGCACCCCTTCACGCAGGATTATGGGTGCCATCAAAAGAGCGGCGATAGGGTCTGCGAACCACAATCCCAACGCTGCATTTAGAACAAGCCCACCGAGAAGAATGGCAGACAGATAAGCGCAGAACTCCGTCTGTCTCGCATCCGCGTGCATCGCTGCACTGGCTAAGGAAGTGCCAACCCGTCTCTTGGCGCGGGAAAGAAGAGGCATGACCAATAGAGAGACGACTGCTAGCACGATTCCCGGAATGCTGTGCTCAGGAGCGCGGCGTGCGAGAAGGTCAGCGATGGATTCGTAGGCGATGTAAATGGAAAGCATGACGAAGCAAACTCCCACGATCCGCAAAGAAGTTCGCTCATTCCGTTCACGCTCAGCTTCGTTGTCATCGACAGACATCCGCCACAGCAAGGTTGCACCGGAGATAACCTCTATGAAGCTATCAATGCCGAAGCCCACAAGAGAGATGCTGCCTGCCAGAGCGCCCGCGAATATGGCGACCAGGCCTTCAAGAGTGTTCCACCCGATGGTGAAGTACTCCAGTCGCTTGCCTTGCCAAGCCGAAAACTCCCGTTGTGAAAGTCCAGCTTCCTGCATGCGAACATGCTATCAGGCACACCTTAGACAGGGGCCGATCTTCGCGCCGGAGGTGTCGACTTCAATTGCAGCGCGGTGGTCCAACCTCCTCATGCTTTTTCGATCGAGGCGGTTGACCTCAGGTTCTTGACATACATAGAACCACAATGTATAAGGCTTCTACGTATGGACATGAGTAAGGACTTGGTTGCTGCTTCTGCCACGCCGCTCGTGCTCGCCATCCTTGCCGAAGGCGACAGTTACGGTTACGCCATCATCAAGCGAGTGACCGAGTTATCTGGTGGGCACCTGCAGTGGACTGACGGCATGCTGTATCCCGTGCTGCACCGGCTTGAGCGCCAAGGACATGTTGCGGCAAAGTGGTCCGCCTCCGAAAACGGCCGCAGGCGTAGGTACTACCGGATCACTAGAGAAGGCCGGGCACAGCTCGCAGCCCAGCGGCAGCAGTGGCAGGTGGTGGACGGTACTCTGCGCGGTATCTGGATGAAGGAGTGCACGACATGACGACCTTCGCCGATCAACCGTTCGAAGAGCAAATCGCTCAGTGGCGCTCGTACGTACGCCGCCGGCAGGGTCTTCACGGTCCCGACGTGGAGGAGCTCGAGGCACATCTGCGTGATCAGCTGGCGGCGCTCACCGAAGCCGGTCTGACAGGGGATGAAGCATTTTTGGTCGCGGTCAAGCGCATGGGCAATCTCGATGCTCTGTCGCGCGAGTTCGCACGCGCGCATTCCGAGCGACTGTGGAAGCAGTTGGTCATGGCTCCCGACGCTGATGGGCCCGCGAACACGTCATACGCCGAGACGCTGGTCGTCCTGGGTCTTGCCGTGGCCGCGGCGTTGGCCATCAAAGTGCCGGCACTGTTCGGTATTCGGCTCAGCCCGGATGACGAACTGCCGCCGTTCTACGTCCGGAACGCCGGTCTGTTTGTCTTCCCGCTGCTTACCCTCTACTTCGTTTGGAAGCGTGGGTTGAACTTCGTCAGCGGTCTCTGGCTGGCGCTGCCGTTCGCGGCGGGGGCGGTGTTCGCCAACGTCTACTGCTTCCGCCCGCGTGGCGACACTGAGCTGCTGACCGCTCTGCACCTGCCAATTGCCCTATGGCTGGCCGTCGGTTTCGCGTACGTCCGAGGCCGCTGGTTCGCCGACGGTGGGCGCATGAACTTCGTGCGGTTCTCGGGCGAGTTGGCCATCTACTACGTGCTCATCGCGCTCGGCGGGGGCGTCCTCACCGGCTTTACGTTCATGATGTTCGCCGCCATCAACATGAATGCCGCCTGGTTCGTAGGGGGCTGGTTGATCCCGTGCGGGGCGGCGGGAGCCGTCATCATCGGATCCTGGCTCGTGGAGGCGAAACAAAACGTCATCGAGAACATGGCACCGGTGCTGACCAGGCTGTTCACACCGCTGTTCACGGTTCTGCTACTGGCGTTTCTGGCCACGATGGCGTGGACACGCAGCCCCATCAACGTGAAGCGAGAGGTACTCATCGGCTTCGACCTGCTGCTGGTGCTGGTCGTTGGGCTGGTGCTCTATGCCGCCTCCGCACGCGACCCACAGGCGCCGCCCGATTTCTTCGACGGCCTGCAGCTGCTGCTGGTGGTCAGCGCACTCGTGGTTGATGGGGTGGCGCTCGCGGCGATTGCAGCCCGCATCTCCGAGTTTGGCTTCACCCCCAACCGAGTGGCGGCTCTTGGCGAGAATCTCATTCTTCTCATCAACCTGGCGTGGTCGGCGTGGCTCTATGCGTGCTTCCTGCATCACCGGGGTTCGTTTGCCGTTCTGGAACGATGGCAAATCGCCTATCTGCCCGTGTACTCCATATGGGCGGCACTGGTGGTTGTCATGTTCCCGCCCCTGTTCGGATACCGTTGATGCACCCTGGCGGGCACTGCACCGGCGGATAGTCCTGACTAGTGCCGACGGTTTAGCAATTGTGGCGCAACGTCGCTCCTCATAGAGTCGACGTTTTCTCCGACGGCCAGGACCAGTTCTTGAACCGTGCCCGCAGTTGCGACTTAAGGAGCTTGCCCGTCGAAGTGTGGGGTAATTCGGCCACGAAGATGAAGTCGTCGGGCAGTTGCCATTTGGCGAACTTCTCAGCCAGAAAGCAGCGCAGTTCCCCGGGAGTAATCTGCGCCTCGTCTTGTACGACAACGATGGCTAGCGGCCGTTCCACCCACTTGACGTGAGGGATAGCTACGACAGCCGCCTCCTTCACGGCGGGGTGGCCGACCAGTGTGTTCTCCAAGTCAACCGAACTAATCCATTCTCCCCCGGACTTGATGAGATCCTTAGTGCGGTCAGTGATCTTCATGTAGCCTTCCGAATCGATGGTGACCACATCACCGGTCCGCAGCCAATCGTCCGCTGACCACCGATCGCGTTCTTCCGGAAGGTTGAAGTAGCTCGCGGCGATGAAGGGGCCTCGGATTTCCAATTCGCCGGGAGTCTCGCCATCCCACGGAACTTCGCCGTCATCGCCGATGGCTCGGATCTCGATGAACGGAGAAGGCAGCCCCTGTCGCGCTCGCAATTCAAATTTCCGCTCTTCCGGCCAGTGTTCCATGTGGGGTTTCAAGGTGCATACGATCGCGATGGGAGTGGTTTCCGTCATGCCCCAGGGCTGGATTACTCGCACTCCGAACTTCTCGAAGCGGCGGAAAAGACTTTCCGGCGCCGCCGATCCCGCCACGATCACCCTCAAGCCGGGCGTGATCCGCCAGCGTTGTGGCTGTCGCTCGAGAGCATCGATCACGCCCAGCCAGATCGTGGGAACACCTCCGGTCAATGTGACTCGCTCCTGCGAGAGCAGATCAAGCAGGCGTTCGGCCTGCAGGTTTGGTCCCGGCAGTACCACCTTGCTGCCGTTCATAACCCCTGCATACGGTAGTCCCCAGGCGTTGGCGTGAAACATGGACATAGCCGGCAGCATGCAATCGCAGCGCGAAATCGAAAAGTTATCGGGCAACGAAATGGAGTAAGAGTGGAGCGCCAGTGCCCGGTGGGAATAGGCGACGCCTTTTGGCTTTCCAGTAGTACCCGAGGTGTAGCACATGGCCGCGGCATCATGTTCGTCGAGTTCGGGATAAGTCGGATCGCCGCTGCTGCTATTGAGGAGGGACTCGTAGTTTTCGTACCCGTGAGGCACATGGTGGCCGCTAAAAGGTACGACGAAGATGCGCTGGAGGCGCACCTTGTCACGTACTTTTTCGTAAAGAGGTAGCAGCACATCGTCCACGATCAACCAGCGGTCTTCGGCGTCGTTGATGATATGGGCCAATTCATCAGGATGAAGCCGCAGATTCAACGTGTGTAAGACGCCTCCGACAGAGGGGACACCGAAATACGCTTCAAGATGAACGTGGTGATTCCACATCAGAGTGGCAACACGATCGCCACGATGCAGACCCAAAGCCTGCAACGCCGCTGCCAGTGCGCGGGCTCGCCGATGCATTTCTCGGTAGGTGTAGCGGTGGATCGAATTGTCGGGCCGACTGGAAACAATCTCAACGGTAGGGAACAGTTTCCCGGCCCGCTCCAGCAGGGGAGCGAGCGTAAGCGGAAACTGCATCATGGTTCCCCGCATGGCGGATCACCCCATTCCGAAGCTCGCGGACGTCGTTTGGGGATTCTACCCCGAGCAGGCCGAACATAGAAGAGAACGAGCCACAGGGCTTGGGAAATCAGCGCATGAAGCGTGGCCCGCCTTGGAGAATCAACCGGCAGAGGATCTTGGCTGCACAGAACCCTGAGCAGTGGGAGCGAAACAAAAGGTGAGGCTTCGGGACACTGTCCGAAAAACCGGAAGTTAAGCACTCACTCCGGTTCGAAAATCGTCGGTCAGGGCCTGACCATTTGCATCAGCTTAGTCCTAAACCGCTGGACTTACGCCGTCGGTTGCGCAGTTCAAGACCACGGATCTGAGCAATCGATTCCGTTCCACTGAATGCCTCGTAACACATAGAGAATGCGACTTGTTGTAGCAAATCGGGACCGCTAGTTGACCGCCGAGCGGAACAATCATAGGATGCGCGACATGGCGTCGCTTCCTGTCCAAATTGGCCAGGTTATTGGTCACTATCGAGTCATCGAGCAAATCGGCGCTGGAGCGATGGGCGTTGTATATCGAGCTTGGGACGAGCGGCTGCAACGCGATGTGGCCCTCAAAGTACTCGCCTTGGGATTAGCGGCCGATGCGTCGGCGAGAAAGCGATTTCGCAATGAAGCTCTCTGTCTTAGTCGCCTGAACCATCCCAACATTGAGCAAGTGTTCGATTTCCATTCAGAACTTGGGATCGACTATCTGGTCATGGAATACGTCTCCGGCATGTCGCTTGATGAGCGACTGCTGCAGGGCGCTTTTCCGGAGCAACAAGCGATCAATATCGGCGGACAGCTTGCACGTGGACTTATCGCGGCGCATGGTCAGAGAATCGTTCATCGTGATTTGAAGCCGGGCAATCTGCGCCTTACTCCTGAAAACCTGCTGAAAATCTTAGACTTCGGTTTGGCCCAACTGTTCTTAACTCCCGCACAAGCGGCCGACGCTGAGACACTGACTCGACTTTACGGTTTTGGCGGGACTCTTCCATACATGGCTCCCGAACAATTTCTGGGAGGCGAACCTAGCGTTCAGTCCGATCTGTATTCGGCAGGCGCGGTCATTTACGAATTGCTGACGGCACGGAGGCTCTTTTCACAGCGCGGATCAGATTTCATGAGCGCGAAACTTAACAATAAGCTTCCCAAACCCGATGAATTGAGGAAGCAGGTCTCACCTTCACTCGTCCCGGTGATATTGAAGTGCCTGGAAACAGACCCGGACCGGCGATATCAATCAGCGACCGATCTCCTTGGGGATCTGGAGCTACTGGAGGAGAGGGCCCATTCCAGCTCAAGGTTGCCCCCTCCCGGCTGGTCCGTTGCGAGCCCCAAGCGGACTGCGTTAGTGATGGGCTTCGTTCTCTTGGTTGCTTTGTTAACGCTGTTCCTCTTCTTTCGAGATGCGATCTCTCGACGGTTTGTTCGCCAGCCGATTGTCCCCGCTCACAAGCTCATAGTTGTTCTTCCATTTCGAATAGACGGCGCGCTCTCCGACGACAAGGCCTTGTACGACGGATTAACCGACATCGTTACCAATCACTTGATGCGGCTGACCGCCGCACAATCTGTGGCAATCGTGCCGGCTGGTGAAGTTTCCGCAATCCACGTGAAGACCATAGAGGAAGCGAGGAAAGAACTGGGCGCGAGCCTTGTGATTGATGGAAGCGTGCAAAGTCGGGGCGGCGAATTACGAGTGGATCTGGGACTATCCGACGCGAATACCCGACGGCAATTGCGCGCTGAATCAATTAGCGGGCAGCCTTCCGATTTCAAGGTTTTCCAGGAACGAATCGTGAATGCAGCTTTAAGCATGCTGGAATTGGAGTTACATGCCGGACCGTCTCAAGCGACTACCAGCAGCGACGCATTCGTCGCGTTTACACGTGGCCTGGGATATTTCTCAAAAACCGCACCCGAAAATGCTGATAGCGCTATCTTTCAACTGACGAGAGCGTTGCAGCTGGACCCCGGATATGCAGAAGCGTATGCATGGGTAGGACGTGCCTATGAACGAAAGTACGAGCTGACCAAAGACAAGCAGTGGGTTTCAAAGTTGTCTGACGCCTGCGAGCAGTCGCTCAAACTCCGTCCTGATCTTATTGAGGGGCACATTTGCAAGGGTATTTGGCATAACATAACCGGGCGGTACCAGGACGCAGCATCCGACTTCCTGGTGGCTCTCGATGCTGACCCGACAAACGATGACGCCTACCAGTATTTGGCGTCTGCGTACGAGCAGCTGGGGCGGCTTGCACTCGCCGAGAGAACGATCCAAAAGGCGATCGCATTGCGACCCGAGAACCCCCAGGGATACACCCGCCTCGGAGCTCTCTATGCGCGTGAAGCGCAGTACGACAATGCAGCACATCAGTTCGAGAAGGCACTTTCGTTGGCTCCCGATCGAGCGCAGGATTGGTCGAGTTTAGGCGGTGTGTACTTGATTGGCGGCAAATATCCCGAGGCTGAAAGCGCTTTGCTGCGAGCGATCAACATGCAGCCTTCATACGAGGCGTATTCAAATCTGGGACAAGCGTATTTCTTCCAGCGGAGATTCGAAGAGGCGATTGAGTCTTTTGAGGAGTCGGTTGCTCTTGGTGGCAGCCAGTTCCAGGCATATGGCAATCTGGCGCGGGCATACTATTGGTATCCACGCACCAAGCGGAAGGCAGAGCCCACTCTTGTCAAGGCGATCGACATAGCAGAAGAAGACCTGCGGGTGAACCCTCAGAACGCCGACGTGCACACGTCACTGGCAGAATACTTCGCTATGTTAGGGAATCGGACGCAAGCCCTCGTGCACTTGCAGGCGGCCTTGCGCTCCCGTCCGAATGATCCGGAAACCGAGTATTTCGCCGCAAAGACTTACAATGTTCTCGGAGACAGAGATCAGTCGCTGGCCTGGCTCGATAAGGCGGTAGGCGCGGGCTATTCCGCCGCGGAAATAACCCACACCGTCGAACTCGATTCTCTACGAAAAGATCCTCGATTTCCGAATATTCGTCCGAGTCGCTAGGGTTGTGGTGGCGAGACGCCATTACTCTTCTTCAGCTTGTCGTTAAGAATCTTTGCAAGGTTCGCGACATCGGCGCTTTTCCTCTGCATTACCGCCGCCAATTGTTGAGCCGAGGAAGACTTGATAATTATGTGGGGATCGCCTTTATCGCCTGATGGACACTGAAACAACACTTCGTAAGCACATCGTTCATAGTTTGCATCCGCCTCACCCGACACAAGGAAATCCTTTCGGCTGCCCGGGTCATACTTAAACGGGTGGAGATGGGCCATACACTGAGAGGCATTCGTAAGGGGCTTAATTTTTGGAGTAATCGTATCGCCCTTCTTGCCGATCCACATGATTCGGTCGCTTTCCGACGAAATACAGATCGCGTCATGCGGTGTGCCGCCATTCTCACCCAAAGAACAGCCGTCTCGAACGGAGTACCGATGAAAGTCGTTGCTCGAAACAGGCGGCGAGTAGGCAGAATCGTCCACTCGGCACTTATATTTCTTGCCATCCAAGTCTTGGATCTCCTCAGAATGTAAAGCTCCGGAACATGCGATTAACAACAGAAGCAATCCAGCGAATCGTGTCATTTGATCCCCCTAGAAGAATAAAGATACGGGGCCGATTCTTTGCGCGGAGACCCACACTATAGCCACGCCTAGGAGCCTCGTCAATTCCTCATAATAGTGGGGCACTGGCGCTGCGTGAATGTCCACCGGGCTGCAGTCAAACGCCGATGATTGGGACGCGAAAGCAACGGCCAACGGTAGCGGGAACCACGGAAGGTCCAATTCGCAGTCAACACCGGCCGACCCAGAGCTTCAATCCATCGAAGACAATCCTTGTATCCTCAATGCGGTTCTTAAACGTACGATTACGATGTTGATGAACCTTCAACCGGAGAGAACGGCAATGACGAGAGACGAGGCCTGGAAGCTGGCCAACCATTGGGTAGCGGCCTGGAACCGTCATGATCTGGACTTAATCATGACGCACTATGAGGATGCAATCGAGTTGATTTCGCCAGTTGCCGCCCAGCTGTTGGGGACATCCGATGGCAAGGTGGTGGGGAAGGCAAACTTGAGGGCTTACTTTCAGCGAGGGCTGGAAGCCTACCCGGAACTCCACTTTCGCCTGGAGGACGTGCTCTGGGGCGTAAACAGCGTGCTGCTCTACTACACAAATCAAAAGGGGCAACGCACGGGGGAGTTCATGGAACTGTCAGCGATTGGGAAAGTGGATCGAGTGGTGGCGAACTACAGCGCTTAGCAAGTGCGTCCACAATGTTCGCGGCACATGCTACCATTCCGCTGTGAGCGAGTCGGCTTGCGTCCCGAGTTCGGTCTCCTCCGTCCCAGCAACGACGGTTACGCGGCGTCACTCGATGCTCGTCCGCGTCACTCACTGGATCACCACATTCTGCTTTATCGCCCTGCTCGTCAGCGGATTTGAAATTGTGATCTCTCACCCTCGCTTCTATTGGGGGGAGACCGGCAATGTATCGACTCCGACGTTGTTCAAACTGCCGATCCCTTCTTCAAGGTCACTGGTGCCGACCGGCTACGGGTATGTCCTGCCCGACCAGAACGGCTGGAGCCGGTATCTCCATTTTCAAGCTGCCTGGGTGGTGGTGCTGACCGGCTTACTGTATGTGATCTCCGGCTTTTTCACGGGGCATTTACGGAAGAACTTGCTCCCAGGTGGGGCCGACCTGTCGTGGCGGGCGTTCTCGACCGCAATGGCCAAGCATTTGCGCTTCAAGCGGCCGAGTGCGCCGGAAGCCTGGTCGTATAACTTGCTGCAGCGGCTCAGCTACCTGTTGGTGATCTTCGTTCTATTTCCCTTGGTAATCTGGACAGGCCTGGCGATGTCACCCGCTTTTGTGTCGGCGTTTCCCGCGACCGTCACTCTGCTCGGAGGCCGGCAATCCGCGCGCACGCTTCACTTCTTCGTCTCCCTGGCGCTCCTGCTCTTCGTGCTGGTCCACGTCGTGATGGTTTTTGTCGCCGGATTCTGGAGCCGCATGCGAGCGATGATCACGGGCCGTGCCGGTACAGATACAGATATGGAGCACACATGAGCAACATCTCACGCCGCAAATTGATCACAACCGGAATGGCCGCCGCGGCTGGCTTAGCGGGTCTGGGCGTAGCTGCGCGCGTGGCGAAACAGTATGGACTGGTCCCGCCCGATTACGGCGGCATTTACGGGCTCG
>Ga0134126_10013177_pt1 | contig 10446 bp, 4 predicted proteins | sample KB31752_FD_96881 | JGI IMG/M metagenome (GOLD analysis project Ga0134126, IMG submission 96881) | Terrestrial soil microbial communities with excess Nitrogen fertilizer from Kellogg Biological Station, Michigan, USA - KB3-175-2 | ecosystem: Environmental > Terrestrial > Soil > Unclassified ...
TAGATCGGTTGCTGCAGATTGGCTACGACGATCTCCGGCGTAATCAGGAATCGTTCAAGCGTGTCTCCGCACAAATTGATTCCAAGAAAACTATCGAGCAGATTCGCGCAGAACTACAGGCTGACTATCCTCAGCCGGACCAACTGCTTCAGACTTTTAGGGACGACCTCACGGGCATCCGTCAATACATTGTCGACAAGCACATTGTGACGATACCTTCGCCTGTTCCGCCCATCGTCGAAGAGACGCCGCCTTTTGCGCGGGCACTGACATTTGCATCCATGGATACCCCCGGCCCATATGAAAAGGTTGCTAAAGAAGCCTTCTTCAATGTGACTTTGCCGGAACACGACTGGTCGAAGGAGAAAACAGAGTCCTTTATGGGACAGTTCAACCGCTCCACTATCATTTCCGTGGCAGTGCACGAGGTTTATCCCGGACACTATGTCCAATTTCTATGGGTGCCAGCGGCTCCTTCAAAAATTCGCAAGTTGTTAGGTTGTGCATCGAATGCCGAGGGCTGGGCGCATTACACCGAACAGATGATGCTGGATGAAGGATACGGAAACGGCGACGCGAAGCTCCGGCTCGGACAGATACAGGACGCTCTTCTGCGGGACGCCCGTTACATCGTAGGAATTTCTATGCACACCGGCAAAATGACATTTGATGAAGCGGTGCAGTTCTTCCAGAAGGAAGGCTATCAGCCGCAATCTGTTGCAGAAGTCGAGACCAAGCGTGGTACCAGTGATCCGACCTACCTTGTTTATACCCTCGGGAAACTGGAAATCATGAAACTTCGGACCGACTATAAAGAGAAGAAGGGAAATGCCTTCAGCTTGCAGGAATTCCACGACGAATTTCTTCGCCAGGGATTCCCCCCCATCAAGATCGTGCGAGAAACCATGCTGGGGAATGACAGCCCGACACTCTAGTCGGCTCATTTATCGAGAAACCGGGTCCCTGCACCGCAAAGTTGTTCGCCAACTCAAGCTGCGGTGATAGCATCTTTGTTCCTGATCGTTCTGGCCTAGCAGTTTGACCTGGATGACGATTCTTTACGCTTCTCATCCAATCGATAGGGCTATTTTGAGCATCTTTTGATTAGAAGCGCCGATTATTGGAAAGTTGTGTCGTTTTGAAAGACAAGCCCAATAAGACAGCGAATGTTTGTCTCGGAATATATGAGAAGTCGGGTGGGCAAACTCGCGTCGTTTTATCTGGCTACCACCGCTTGTCTGGCTGCGGCTCTGGCATTATCAGGCTGCTCGCGTTCCCGTCGTCAAACTCCTCCCGCCATTGACGGTGCTGCCGTATTCAAGGCCAAATGTGCCACCTGCCATAACATCGGCAACGATATGCGTGCTCCTGAGCCCGCAGCACTGCGTGAGATGTCGCAAACTTCCATTATGTCCGCTCTTGAAACCGGCAGAATGCGATGGGAAGGCAAAACGCTTTCCAAGGGCGAACGCAAGGCAGTTTCAACTTATCTGGGCAAGCCGAATGAATACCAGTACGCGAAGGCAACAGCCATGTGCGCCCGCGACCTGGATCCTCCTGCGCATCCGCCCATCTGGGCAGGTTGGGGCGTGGACCTTAACAACACCCGGTTTCAAAGCGCGGTGGCAGCGGGATTGAACAGGCAACAAGTCGGAAAACTCAAGCTGAAATGGGCATTTGCATATCCTGGCGCGGCTGCAACCTTTGGGCAACCGACCACCTACGCTGGGAAGCTGTTTCTGGGAAGCGAAGACGGAACTGTCTATTCACTCGATCAGGCCACCGGTTGTATATGGTGGACTTTCCGAGCTTCCGATACGGTCAAAACGGCTATTGCCATTGGGAATGATGGCCGGTTGGCTCTCTTTGGCGACACCAACGGGTACGTTTATGCGCTTAACGTTTCTGACGGCTCTTTAGTTTGGAGGGTTCGACCCGAGCAGCATCCCGCCGCAAGAATTACCGGATCCCCAGTGCTGTTTGGGTCACGCCTTTATGTTCCGATCTCTTCAGGCGAAGAAGGCGCTGCGGCCGATCCCCATTATCCCTGTTGTACGTTTCGGGGCAGCCTGGTCGCGCTAGACGTAAATACCGGTAAGCAGATTTGGAAGACTTACACGATTTCCGAACTACCACAGCCTAGAGGTAAGAGTTTGCAAGGTGTGCAGTATTACGGTCCAGCGGGCGCAGCTGTCTGGTCTCCGCCGACCATAGACACGAAGCGGCATGTGATTTATGTCACGACCGGGAACAACTATTCTTTTCCTGCAACTGAAATGTCAGATGCGGTCCTTGCGCTTAATATGGCAACCGGCAAAATGCTGTGGCATCGGCAGTTCACTCCCAAAGACCTGTGGAACAGCGGCTGTGTTGCCGAGCATCGAGATAGCTGTCCTGAAAACCGCGGCGACGACTACGACTTCGGGGCGCCTCCAGTGTTAAAGACCCTGCCAGGCGGCAAGAAGATTCTGTTAGTCGCCCAGAAATCAGCGGTGATTTATGCCCTTGACCCCGACTCATCCGGAAAAGTGCTGTGGAAGAAACGCATTGGCAAGGGAGGACCACTCGGCGGCATTGAATGGGGAGGCGCTGTGGATCGCAACCACGCCTACTATCCGCTCTCTGACTATGATGATTCCAATCCTCTGGTTGGAGGCGGATTGTTTGCGCTCAACTTGCGAACCGGCAAGCAGGCCTGGTACTCTGCGCCGCCGAAACCAGCTTGCGTTGGAGTCTTTGGGTGCAGTGCAGCACAAATGGCGCCGCCGACAGTGATTCCTGGTGTGGTTTTTGCGGGTTCGCTGGACGGCCACATCCGCGCACACGACTCACGCAACGGCACCGTGATCTGGGATTTCAATACTGCGCAGGAATTCCACACTACTAACGGGCTCAAAGCACACGGAGGGTCAATGAATGGATGCGGCCCCACCATTGTCGGCGGCATGGTCTTCGTCAATACCGGCTACACGAATGCGATGGACGGGAATGTCGTGCTCGCGTTTTCGCCTGATGGTCGTTGATTCGCGATACTTCTCAACATCAATTAGGCGAGCGGATGGAGAGAGCCCGATGGCTCAACCAATCTTGCGGAGCAAGACGTCAAACGCGCGCCATAGGGCACGATTCCGTGAATCTCGAGAACGGATTGAGAGCCTGATTCGTTCTTTCACCGAATCCTGATACAGCCCGAAGCTTATTGATTTTTTTGTAGCGCGAGCCTTTTCTCTACCCCATTTACTTTCAGCTACTTACGCCGCGAGGCAGAAATGCCGTCGCCGTGATTGCCGTTGTATTGACCCAAAGCTGCGAAGCAGGCAAAGTGCCGACTCAGAAAGCGCAACACCCAGGAAAATCAAAAAGGAGATGCTATGAAGACTCAATTGGTGAGCGTGGCACTGACGTTGACTTTGGTCGGATTACAAGCATCGGCTCAGTCGCTGTCGAACGGAAAAGGCGACTTGCGAGTCATGACCTATAACGCCAATGAAGGAAGTGATTTTTTAGAGGTCCAGTCGGCACGAAGTCTCCCAGAGTTCCTGGTTGCCGTGGGGCAAACGATCGCACAGGTCAGGGCGACCAACCCGCCGGCTCGGATGCAGGCTCTTGCGAAGCAAATCATTGCTGCAGAGCCAGCGTTGGTGGGGATTCAAGAAGTGGACCAATGGGAAACCGGGCAGCTCAATCCTTCGACACTCAGTTGCGGACCGACCACGCTCGAATTCGACATGCTGCAGGAATTGCTTGACGCGTTAACAGCGCAGGGCGGTCACTATAAGGTTGCTGTGCAGGCGCAGCAATACGCCTTTCCTCCGACTCCGGGATTCTTGTCCGATGGAACGCCTCAGTGTGTAAAGGTCGTGAATTACATCGCCATACTGGCACGCACTGACCTTGATCCTTCGAAGTTTCAATGGCGCAATGCACAATCGGCGCAGTACACGGCCACTTTGTTCTTTCCAACCCCAGTTGGAACACTGCCATTGCCCAGGGCATGGGCTTCGTTGGACGCAACTTTTCACGGTCAACAGTTTCGATTTATTACGACCCACCTGGAGTCAGTCGACACTACCCCGCTGATTGGATTCAGTATTCGCGAGCAACAAGGAGCAGAACTGCGCAATGGCCCGGCTGACACCGCCTTACCTGTGGTTTTGGCTATGGATTCCAACGCGCCCGCTGCGCCTCTGCCTCAAGATCCGACATACGTGGACTTCACATTGGCAGGGTTTGCGGATGGATGGGCTGATCTTTTCCCAGGAGTTCAGGGATTCACCTGCTGCCAGGCTGAACTGGATAACAATCTGGTTTCTAAACTGGACCAGCGCATTGATTTGATATTGACTCGCGGCCGAATCGAAGTTCAGAACATCGCGTTATACGGCGCCACTCAGGGCAGCAAGACTCCGGGCGGGTTGTGGCCGTCCGATCACGCGGGTGTTGCAGCGCAGCTGGCATTGGAAACCCAATAGTCTCAAATTCAGCAGTAAACGCAGGGATCAGTAAGGCCATTTTCAAAACAGTGTGAAGTGTGAGCAGGTTAGGTTCAGGCAGCGTTCGACAACAATTCGCGAGGAGGGAACATGCAATCGTACGCGTCGCGACTGAGTTTTTCTGAGACCCCGGCATCCGTGAGTTCGCCCGCCTGTACGCTCACGAGAGCGGGAGTCATCGGCACTCTTGTCGGGCTAACTCTTTTGTTTCCAGGCTGCGGATCAGGGAATCACTCAAACAAGCAATGCGCATTTTTTTGCGAGAGCAACAACAACTATGTGTACACGGCAAATGCCGGGGGCAACAGCTCGACGATATCGGCACTCGCTTCGGATGCAGTTTCCGGCAAGATCACTCCCGTTGCCGGTTCTCCCTACAACGATTCAGGTTCGGGAGCTCTCGCAATTACTAAGGCATTCGGCGGGCCTCTATATGTCGCTAACAATTCTTCCGGCAACATTTCGGCGTTTACAGTCGATACACTCACCGGTAAGCTGACCACGGTTCCGGGCTCGCCGTTCCGCGCTGAAATGGGCATGGACTCGATCACCACCGACCCGAGCGCCACATTTTTGTACGCAGTCACTGGCGATTCCACAAATCTGTGGGGATATTCCATTAACAGCAATGGCTCATTAACCCTACTTCCCAATATGCCAGCGGCAATTCCTGCTGCGGCCAATGGATCCAGCGCCGTCGTTCTCGATCCAGCAGGGAAATATCTGTACGTGATGATGCAAAGCAATCTCGCGTCGAATATCTACGGATTCGTGCGTGACTCCAACACTGGTGCGTTGACGGCGCTCTCTGGATTTCCTAAACCGTTGGACGGCTTTGCGAACAAGGCCACGTTTGACCCGAGCGGGAAATTTCTGTTGGTCGCTGGCACAGACGTGTTTGGGACAGCAGGAGGAATTGACGTGTTTAACGTTAACAGCACGAATGGAGCCCTTAGCCTGAATGCCGGTTCACCGGTACAGGTCGGCGATGATCCTTCGGCGATCACCTTTGACGCACTCGGTATCTACCTGTACGTAACGAATACGGCCGACGCAACCATTTCTGAATTTACATTCGACGGCCCAGCCGGAACGTTAAGTGCGATTTCCGGTTCGCCGATTTCGAGCGGAGGGAAAGGCAGCATCAATGGGCCTCTCGGGATCGCCGTCTCCAGTACAGACGAATTTGTGTATGTGAGCAATGCGTCCAATGATATTTCCGTTTTCACTATCAATAGCACCGGTAATGGCATCGGTGGCCTCGCTCCAATTGCGGGTTCGCCGTTTGCGTCGGGCGGGAACGCACCTAGCGGAATCGTTTTTGTGCCCTGAGAGAATTATGAATTCATTCGAACAGTTGTTATTGCTGTTGGCAGTGTTGATTTTCGCGGGTTGCGGCGGCAGTATGGCCGCTCGAACGCCGACCAGCCGTAAATGGGCTGGTCAGGATAACTGAGTTGCTCGGAGTGGCGACCTACCAACATCCATCCAACCTGCGGCTGTAACCATTCTGCTGGCTTTTTTAACCGTGATCGCGATAGTAGATAACAGGCACACAGCCAGCACCTCCGGCGTTTATGTTTCTGAGCATGATCTGCAAGCACCGGCTCGATGATTGAGATTAGAGACTGACTCAGACCGCTGCTTGAAGCGTGGTCCTCGGACGCTCCTCACTATTCAGCAGCAACGTTGGCGAAGTTCATTTAGACTACTGGCCGCGCAGTAAACTCTGGTCCAGACCCAGTGGTTACGAGCCCGTGAGGTGTTTCATGAACGGACACGGTCCCAAAAATTCTTCTCGGAGCGTAGTCAATCGGCGCGGGTTTTGTACTGCGGTCGCGGCTTCCACGTTGGGGATTCTCTCCGGATCGCCTGCCGCGGCGAGCGCAGCCGCAAATGACAAGAATCCAGACGCAGCCCAGTTCCGCACCGGCAATGGCGAATGGACCTACGAAGTCGTTCATGATTGGGGAGCGTTGCCCGCAGGGAAAACATTCGGCGGGACTCATGGCGGAATCTCGAGCGACCGAGCAGGAAACATCTACGTCAGCACGCAGAGTGAAACGGGCGTGCTGGTCTACAGCGCGGACGGCAAACTGTTGAAGACCATCGCCAACGAGTACCCTGAGGTCCATTCGTTACAGCACGCCATAGAAGGCGGCGAGGAATATTTTTACGCCACCGTGCAAAAGGGCACGCCGAAAGAGAACTGGCTGTTCGTCAAGATGAAGACCGATGGGGCGATCGTCCAGAAGATCACTGCTCCTTCCGAAGCTGGATTTCATGCGCCTAACGAGTGGCGGCTGACGGCAGCCGTGCCAGGACCGGACGGCTCCATTTATATCGCCAATGGATATGGGGATTCGCGCCTTTTCAAGTTCGATGCGCGCGGCAACTACCAGAAAAGTTTTTCCAGCAAAGGAAAGGAAGATGGGCAGTGCGACTGCAGTCATGGACTAGCCGTCGATACCCGCTACGATCAACCGCTTCTGCTAGTGTGCGATCGTGAAAACCTTCGTCTCAGCCACTACGATTTCGACGGCAAGTTTGTGCGCAATATCACTCTCCATCTGCGCCGTCCGTGCCAGGTCAGCTTCATGGGAGAGTACGCGGTCGTTTCCGAGTTGCTGGGGCGAGTCACAGTCCTTGATAAGGACAATGTGCCGGTCGCGTTCCTGGGAGATAACCCGCAGAAATCACAATGGGCGAATTACGATGTCAATCCCGAGAGCATTGGCCCTTCAGACTTCAGCGCAGCCCATGGATGTCACATCGATAAGGACGCGAATATCTATATCTCAGATTGGAACAAATTCGGTCGAGTGATAAAGTTGGCTAGAGTCAAGAACACCTAGCCGGCTTAGCGCCGGATTTCTCCAGGATGAGCGGGAGTTTTACATTTCGCCGTCGTTATTTGACGTTTGCCCTTCCTCTGGTGGCGATAGGTGGGTTGCTGGCTTGGCCTCGTGCAACTTCTCTCTTTTCAGGCACGTCACACGATAAGGTGGACTTCAGCCGCGATATCAGGCCCATTCTGAATCAAAATTGCGTCCATTGTCACGGAGGTGTGCGGCAAAAGAATAATGTGTCGTTCATGTTCCGTGAAGAGGCGCTGGGTGTAGGGAAGTCGGGCCGGCGCACCATTGTCCCGGGCAAGCCGGATTCCTCGGAACTGATCGCGCGCGTGACCTCAAAAGATCCCGAAGCCCGCATGCCGTATCATTCTCCGCCATTGTCGCCGCAGCAAATTTCTTTGCTACGTCAATGGATCAAAGAGGGAGCTAAATGGCAGGACTATTGGGCGTTTGTTCCCCCGAAACCGCAGCCCTTGCCGAAGGTGAATCATGCAGGGTGGGCGCGCCAGCCCATGGATCGGTTTATCCTGGCGCGTTTAGAGAAAGAAGGACTCTCTCCCTCTGCGGAGGCCGAGAAGTCAGCCTTGTTGCGCCGCGTCTCTTTTGACCTCACCGGATTGCCGCCTACGCCCGAAGAAGAAGCGGCGTATCTGGCTGATTCCTCGCCCAACGCTTATGAAAAACAGGTCGATCGTTTGCTGGCCTCGCCGCGCTACGGTGAGCGCTGGGCTTCGATGTGGCTGGACTTGGCGAGATACGCGGATACCAAAGGCTATGAGAAGGACAACGGCCGGCCTGGAGTGTGGCCGTACCGTGACTGGGTAATTGATGCCTTCAATCGCAACCTTCCCTATGACAAATTCGTGATCGCTCAATTAGCGGGTGATTTACTTCCGAACGCTACGTTTGAAGACCGCGTCGCTACGTCCTTTCATCGGCAGACGCCCAATAACGAAGAAGGCGGGACCGACGACGAGGAATTTCGCATGGTTGCCGTTATGGATCGTGTGGCAACTACCTGGTCCGTACTGAACGGAGTCACGATCAATTGTGTACAGTGCCATTCGCATCCCTACGATCCCATCCGGCACGCCGAGTATTACAAGTCCCTGGCATTTTTTAATACGCAGGAGGATGCCGACCTTGACGATGATTCGCCGAATCTGATGGTTCCGAAGGATCGAGCCCGGTATCAAGAAGCTGCGCAAGTTCAGGATGAGATCGCAAAGCTGCTGCGCGCGGTCGAGAACTCAGACCGCGAGTTGGCAGAAAAAACGCAATGGAAGCCGTTACCAGTTCAGAGCGCCGTGGCCAACGAGGTGCGCGCGTTGGAACCCTTGGTGCCTGAACTGGAACAGCAGCTGGCTGAATTGGGAAAAAAGAAAAAACTTTCCGCCAAGGAAAAATCAGAGCAACTCAAAGATCTGCGCGATGCAATCGACCAGACCAAGGCCAGGCTGGCTCATGCCAGGATATCCGGTCCAGCAAAGACTTTCAGCATTCGCGATGGAGAGGCGTTCGCCAATGCGAATACTCCGCCGCAATCTTTTTACGAATTGATGGCGAATCCCAACTTTCCTGTTGTTACCGCAATACGCGTTGCGGTGCCGCCTGTGGACGCAGAAAAAGCCCGGCACACACCCGAATACGGCTTCATCGTCGATAAAGTGCAAACCTGGTTGATCGAACCAGACGGCAAGCGAAATAAAGTCGGTTTCCGCTACTTTGTCCAGGATTCAGAATCGAATTTGGCGGCGGCCGTATCCGTGGGCAGCGACCCGAAGCAGAAGCTGAAAATGCTTGATCCAGTACCCAGCGCATTCGCTGCCTTGCCCAAGCTCTTTCACACACGTTGGATTGTGGGCGTTCCCACCAGCCCGCTAAAACTGCGTAGAAATGGCCGCATCGAAGTTGACCTCAAGCAAATCGATGGCATCGATTCCAAACCCGCTCTCATTCAACGGGTCAGCCTTTCGGTGAGTGATGATCCGGCCTGGACGTCTTTGGCCCACGATCCCGCGCGTGCTCAGAACATCGAGCGCCTCAAAGCACTAGAAAAGCAAATAGCAAAAATTCCCAGCGTGCCGCTGCCGGTGATGTCGGAACAGGCGCCGTACGAGCGACGGGCTACGCTGGAGTTCGAGCGCGGCAATTTCCTGGACAAAATCGGCCCAGACCTTCTGCCGGACGTCCCCGGAATTTTTCCGAGGCTTCCTGACGGCGCTCCACGCAACCGGCTTACGTTGGCACAATGGTTCTTCACTCCTGGACAACCGCTCACCGCACGGGTTGCCGTTAACCGCTACTGGCAGGAGCTGTTTGGAACAGGAATTGTCGAGACGCTTGAGAATTTCGGCAGCGTTGGCGAGGAACCCAGTCACCCGGAACTTCTGGATTGGCTCGCACTCCATTTCCAAAACGATCTTCATTGGGACATGAAAGCATTGTTGCGCGAGTTGGTGACTAGTGCAACCTATCGGCAGAGCGCCGCGGCAACGTCAAGTTTGACAGCGAAGGATCCGCGTAATCGCTTATTGGCTCGTGGGCCGCAGCAGCGGCTCACCGCAGAAATGGTGCGTGATCAGGCGCTGGTTGCAAGTGGCCTATTGAGTCCGGTCATGGGCGGCCCTCCGGTCATGCCGCCGCAACCGGCCGGCGTTTGGAATTCGGTTTATAACAATTCGAAGTGGAAAGACGCGACGGGTCCCAACCGTTATCGGCGGGCGATCTACACATACGTCAAGCGCACCAGCGGCTATCCCAGTTTTCTGATGTTCGATGCTTCGGATCGAGATACAAGCCTTCCGCGGCGCATTCCGACCAATACACCGTTACAGGCGCTTGTAACCTTGAACGACCCGGTATATCAGGAAGCTGCTGAAGCATTGTCGCGCCGCGTGATGAAGGTGAGCGTTGCCAGAACACCGCGCGCTTCCGCTGGCGAGGAGGTCCTCAACGCTCGGCTGGCGTATGAGACGCGATTGGTACTGTCTCGGGACCCGACACCCAGCGAACTAGCAGCCCTGCGCGCGTTCTATGCAAAAGCTCTGGGAATACAAAAGCGACCCGCTTTGGTCAATGCAAGTATCAGGGTTGAA
>Ga0134126_10013178_pt1 | contig 10446 bp, 20 predicted proteins | sample KB31752_FD_96881 | JGI IMG/M metagenome (GOLD analysis project Ga0134126, IMG submission 96881) | Terrestrial soil microbial communities with excess Nitrogen fertilizer from Kellogg Biological Station, Michigan, USA - KB3-175-2 | ecosystem: Environmental > Terrestrial > Soil > Unclassified ...
CGCCTATTGCGCATCGAGATTTCCGAGTTCGGAACGGCAAACGCCAGCATATAGCCCTATCTCGCGCGGCGGCGAAGAGGCTCCGACGAGCACCGTAGCCGTGAAAGGATGGCGTGCCGCCAGGGGCTCGCTGAACTCCAGTCGTCGGGGATATCTGCGCGCCGACGCTATACGATCCTCGGCCGCAGGGAAGATGCCGAGAAGCTACTGGCGCACTATGGATCAGCTGCATAGCGCAATGTCCTGACGAGGGCGCCGGAGAGGGCCGTGCCAGAGCGTCGGGCGTCGCTCAGAAATCGTGGAGAGCGAGGACATCGGCGATGCGCTTTCCGGCTTCGGCGTCAATGGGGAGAAATGGTTCGCCAGAGGAATGCACCTTGCAAAAATGCTTCTTCATGCTCATGTACAGCTCGTCGCTGCGCATAATTCTGGGTCACGGAAAGCGTGTGACCTGTCCGATCGGATCCTAGGTAACACCGATCGGAATAGCGATATCCGTGAAAGGGCCGCCGGTAAGAGCGGCTCTTTCTTTTACTGCTGTCGTTATTCGACTTCCTTCGCCCCGCAGTTTTCGGCCAAGTCACGGCAGGTCTGGATCTACCGCGCGTGCCGCTTGCGACCGGTTTCGAAATGACAGGGCCTGTCGCGCGCCCTCTGTACGGACGGCGCATATCGAAAAAGAAAAGAAGCCTGGGCAGGGTTATGCTGGTGAGATGCCGCGGGCCGGCTACTACCACGAAAATGTCCCGAGGGCCCGGGCGCGTGGCCGCCGCGATCAATGACACGGGCCTGAGCGCAAGAATTCGACCCCGACTGCGAACGACATCGCCTCAGCCCTGGAGCGCGGGCATCAGGCATCCGGCGCTGTTGCCGCAAAGAGACACCCGCAAAAACGGCGAGCCGCGCAATTCCGTGAAACGACCGAACTGCCGAAGGATGGCGGCTGGATTGCGCTGCCCTTCTCTATTGCTAAGAGCGGAGTACTACCGACAGTGGCCAACCGGTAGGGTGGGCATTTAAGCGGCGGGCATTTTAGATGCCGTCCAAATGGTGCCCAATCATCCCCAAGCGGCCCTGAACTGCGCACCGTGTACGCAGCAGTGACGCGTCGCCTGCAGGGCTATGACCTTGGCTGCGCGTCGGGCTTTGGCTTCGGTGGCGCAACCGGCGCAGCTTCCGCGCTGAGTTTTGCTTGGGCCACCTCCGCTATGCAGGCCTTATAAGCCTTGCTCTCATGGTTCATGTAGTCGCAACGGTCGTGGGGTGTCGCCGGTTCGGCGCGGGCCGACGGCAATGCGACGGCCACCAGGGCGAGAACGGCACAGGCGGCAGCAACGGAAGCCGTCGGCGATATCTTGACCGTGAATGGGATCATTGGCCCTCGGAAAGGATCACTGGTGGTTCAGGAGGCACGGCATGGCCGATGATGTATCCATACGATCGTGCGTTCCTAAAAGCACCATCGCACCCGGCAACGCCGCCCGTCATCGCCATGACCGCTTCAGACCCGTTCGACTTGTGCGAGCCGCTTTTCCGCTGCTTCGATCATCTGCTCGACGCGTCGCAGGACGTCCGGGTCGAAGACCGCTCTTAGCGTGCGGCGATAGCGCGCGATCGCTGCTTGCAACTGTTTTGTCTCATCCACGGGGCACAAACAAACGCCGCTGGCGCAAGTTCATTCCGATTCGATCTGCCTCGCTGCCGGCCGCCCAATCACGGCGTCATGTATGCGTCCCCCCCGCCAGCGCGGCGGCATATTCGTCGGCGCTCCACCCGGTTTGGCGCGCGATGGTAATTCCGAGCCAGCATGCGTGCTGCATCTTCTTGATCTGGGTCTTCTGATTCCTTGCGGTCAGCCGGCGCAAAGCGAACTGCGGTCGATACCAGCGTGTTCGTAACGTTAGCTCCCGACATCTGCTGCGGCTTTCGAGATCACATGTTGCCGATTTGGAGAGGCGATGGCCGAAATGGATGTAGATTCCATCGCGCTTTGAACCAGCGTCGGAACTCGTTTCTAAAGCTGGTTTGCGGGTGAGGAAGAACTTCCACGTTTGATGTTGAAAGCCCGCCACTTGGGAGCACCTGGAATTCGGGCATCTCCTTCACTCTGATCCTGGGCGGCAGAAGAGTATCGGCCGGGTCCTCTCGAAATGATTAGGGCGACCGGCCGTGACCGACATGCCGCCGCTTGACTTACGCGCGTGGCGGCGAGCTATTCGGTAGTTTAACTCGCCCTCGACAAGCGCCGCGACCATTGCGAGCCGACCAACGGCTGCGACGATCTCAGCATCAGGCTGCAGGTAGAGCGCTCGTCCATCCAGCAAATCGATCTTGACGGTCATAATTCTCCGGCGCGCCGCGGGCTCGGTGCGCTTGCTACCTAATATCACAACAGGAAAGAAGGGGCCAGCTGCGCGGCTGACGGCCCCTAGGTCCTCCTGTTAAACGCGACGGGCTATCCATTGATGCGCATCGCGAGCGCTGTCACGAGCTTCTCGGCGCAGTGCTTCAGGCACCGCTTAGCGTTTGCTGCCTGCTTCATCGCTGCTTCTCTGCTGTCTAGCTCAGTGCCTTCGGGCCACAGGTAGCGCGTCAGATTCCACTGATCTTCGAGCTTGAACACGGCCTTATGCACGGGGTCATACTCGTCGTCCGCAAAGTGCAGCTTCCGCTGCCAAAGGCTGCACTGGGGATAGCTCAGAGAAGCCGAGGAGCGATAGGTACGGATGGCTGTCGTAGGACGGCAAACACCGCGTCCGCCAACTCTGCAAGGTGAAATGGCTTAAGAATGAACGGGAACGATAGCCTCTCTTCAAGGTCGCTGACGACCTGAGGGTGCCCCGTCATCGCGAGAATGGGGGACCTCGCACCCGGCGGCGATCCTTGCCAGTTCCAACCCGCTCTTGCCGTGCATGAGAACGTCGAGGATGACAAGGTCAAATCTTTGGCGAGATAGCTCGGCGCGGGCGGCTTGAGCACTGGTGGCGCAAGTCACAAGGAACCCACGACCAGCAAGATAGGCTGCGATGACTTCGCAAATCGCGACCTCATCATCCACCACAAGAATGCGCCGCTGTCCCTTTCCAATGCTAAGCCTCTGGCCGGAACCTAGCAGCGTCAGGACGCCATGGTCTGTTCCAAATGGTACAAACCCGCAGATTTTTTGCGCAAGCGCTCGGTTGCAGCTTGTAACGGCGTCCCAAGGGGCCTTCACGGACATTACTCTACCCGGAGAGTTTGACGGGCTAGACCTGGCCCGGCTCGCCAAAGAAGCGAGGACAGATCTCAAGGTGCTGTTCACAACCGGCGGTTCTCGCTGGCCGCACGAAAAGTCATTGCCAAGTATGGCCCCCTTGCGAAAGCCGTGGCGCACCGACACCGTGCAGCAGCTTCTGGACGCAGCATGAATCTCGGCGGCGGGGGGTCGGCTTATCAACTGTCTCGCTTTCGGCGCGACCGCTCTAGTGAAACGACGGTAGCTCCGTCTTCCGTTTTGTCGGCACGCCGCTTGGCCAGCTCCTCGGCTATGGCAGCCTCAAGGGTCGCTTGCCGAAACGGCTTCTCCACTGCGCGTAGCCCTAATCAACAGGATCGAAACGTCGGCTAGCGTTGGTGGAGTTCGATCGCAAGATCTAGCCCGTTCAGTTCTCCTGGCATCACGATCGGTCACCGCCATGTCGACGGCGATCAACTTGGGATGATGCGCAGGGCATCTAAGGCGTTCGCGGCGACGACACAGCGGTAGCCGCCCTTCTCTAGCATTTCAGAGAAGATCGCCCGAAGCATGGACTCGTCGTCGACGACGACGAGAGTCTCCTTGTATTCAAAATGTCATCTCCAGAAGCGCCCAGCTCATCTGTTTCCGTCTCGGCGCACTCGTTGACGTGTACCTTGGATCGTCTGTTCTATCGCGTGCCGCAGGTTCTCGACGCGAAATGGCTTGAATAGGTAGCGATGGCCACTTGCGTAAAGCATTTTCGAGGCGATGATCTCCGGTCATCAAGATGACGCCGCATCCCTCGCGAATAGCCACTTCGGCCAGCTTCAGGCCCGTTCTCCGGACCCGTCAATCGCACATCGAGCACCACCGCGTCATATTGGCGGCTCGCCAAGGCATTGCGCATGGCCTGCGCGTTGGCGACCAGCACTACCGGCATTCCTTCGCCAGCTAGTACATGCTGGACCAGTTCAGCGACGCCGTGGTCGTCCTCCACGATCAAGACCGACCGGTACTCAGCCAATACGGCCTCTCGCTTCCATATGCTCCCCTTAGGTCCAGGCGTGAAGCGCGTGATGGCGCCCGACACCTTTAGCGGCTCCTTCTGCCGGCCGAGCGCGAACATGGCAAAGGACAACACGTACAGTAGCGCAGCCCCATGCCTTGAAATTTGCGGATCGAGTAGGCCAATGCTCAGGCGTCTCGCTGCCCGAATATGCCGCTCGCAAATGCCTCATTCAGCGCGTCGCAAAGCTGATGGATACGGAAGGGCTTGTGGAGAAGCTGCAACCGGTGATCGGCTGCATACTCCATGATGGCGTCGTTCCCGGAGATCACGACCACCGGGATCCGAAGGCTCTTTGCATAGGCGGCGAGTGAGGCTGTGGTCTCGCCTGGCATAGACGCGTCGATGACGACGGCAGCAACCCCGTCATCCTTCAGAATCTGCCGCATTGATATGGCGCTGTCTGCGGAACTGACGCGATAGCCAGCATCCTCAAGCATGGCGGTGATCGTCTCTCGTATGAGACCCTCGCGATCTACGACGAGTATGTGCTTCTGATCGGCCATGGACCCACTCGTAAACCTGCACTGCGCCGCGCGCCCAGAGCCCGTTCAGCACGCGGGGAGATGCAGAACGATAAAAAGAACGGTGATCGCAACCAGAACAGAACAAGAGGCGGGGACTAGCTTTTCTCCCCGCCGCCTCATCTTGGCTTCCATAGTAGCGGCTAAAGGTTCATGGCCTTTCGGCCGCCCGGATTAGGCCCTCATGCTCCCAGGCCGCCGCGAAACGTCGCAGGCGCTCCGCGCTCCCTGGCCAACTTTGGACCCGTTTGGCTGGACGTTGCGAAGATAGCATCAAATACTTCGCTTTGTCCTAACAATGCGTTCAGCCAATTGCTGCCTGAACTTAATCTCGCAAGGGACGTTCGAGGGGCGTGACGGACGAGATTACCTCGCTTCAAGCGACTATCGAGCGGTACAGGCGGCTATTGCGTTCGATCACGGACGAAGCGTTGATCGCAGAGGTAGAACGGCTATTAGCGGCTGCCCGAGAAGGCCTCGCCGAACTTGTGGGTGAGGAGACAAAACCCGCTTAGGTAAGCTACCCGACAAGGAAAAGGCGCCTCCCCCAATGCCGAGACAGCGCCTTGCTTAGGGTACGAGATTACTTCGTGAGCTTGGCGAGCCCATTGACGCCGAGTTCCGCCATGCACCGCGCCGAGTGCACGTCGCTACATGAAGCAGCGGACATCGCCGCTGGACAGCTTCGCGCCCGGCTTGCGCGAGCACATCGGCGACACCCGGGATCAGCTCGTCATCTTAGGTAGAGTGCTTGGAGCATTGGCGCCGGCTCTGCGCGTGCATATTCTTCGGCGAGCTTGCGCATATGCCGGCGTCCAACATAGAGCGGTTTTTTTTAAACCAACTTCTCAGCAAAGGAAACCGCTGGCGCAATTATAGTTGCGGCGCTATCCCGAGGGTGGTTCTCGGCGCATGAAAGCAAGCTTTCCTTCGAGAATGTAGGCGTTTCGCTCGGTGCCTTCGGCAGCTTCCGTGAGCGTGACCGCGATCAGGCGATTGCCGGCTAAACGGTGGACTACGGCCAAGCCGTGGAACTCCTGCGCCTGCGATCTCGGCCGAAAAGTCCTGGATCGTCTGCACCATCGGGCGCCCTCCCGCCGCCTGCTGAAACCATCTAACCCCTAGATAGTTACACTAGCAAGACAGTCCCGACCCGGAACCGGTCACCGGATAGGTGAGCTTGCTAAGTCAATGCCGGACATTCAGCCGACAAGGTAAGAGATCAGCAGCCTGCTATCGGCATCGATCGCGGTCCACGTCCACACGTCGCCGTGGGGCAAGTCCTGCCGCTTAGCGGTTTTGACGTTCTTCTGCTTAGGCTGGCCGCTCGCGCCTTTCCGCCCCTGCTACCAAGCTCGGCGGCGGCGTTCCGGGCCGCTGGCGACAGGTCTTCCTCTTCCTCGCCCGTCGCGATCCGCATGACCTTGACGGCGTTGCCGATCACGTCGGCGGGGCGCTTCTCGCCTCGGCGACCTTTAGGCATCCAACGCTTCTCTATGGTCACTGGGCCATCAAGGCGTCTGTAGATCAGGCCCCACGGTTTTTCTCATCATTGAGCACGCAATCGAAAATGCTAGGGTTCCCAGCTTCGGATGCGTTCGGAATATTCAAAGACACATGGCGTCGCGCCTCTTCTTCGGACGCCGCCTGAACCCAATGCGAATTGGCTCGGTCGTTCTCTTTGTGCTGCACACAGTTATATGGCATCAACCGACTCCATGCTTTCCGCTAAGCATATAGGGACGAGCGGCGCGATGCGAAACGCCGTCAACGGCTGCTACAATTCAAACTGAGACACTACCCGCGCGCGCTCGGAGCAGCGCTGAGACGGCGCCTGTTACCCGGTAACAAACCGAACCGGGAAGCGGCGCGCGATCCGGTGTGTGCCCGGTGGACATGGTGATCGAGTTCGCACCCAAGCTGCTCGATCCGGTGAAGCGACAACACGCCTGTCGGAATCGCGAGGACGTCATCGAGATCGACCGCGAGTTGGAGGAGGCAAGGTCCGATCCTCGGACGACTAGGCGCTTCGTCTCGTGGATTGAGGAGTCGCTGCAATGATCCAAGGCTTCGGCCTACAGGTTCATCTCTGTTTATGGCCATTCAAAAAGTCTCAGCCTGGGCAACTTGGACTCAATCCAGATCGGTGTCGAGGCCCTCTACTCGCTCGCCGCTCCGTCAACCGACCGAGCCGGTGCGCGAGCGGGCGCTCCCTCGAACAGGCCGCTCGCGGCGAGGTCCACTACAAGCGCACGGAGGCGCGCTGGAAGCTCGGGAAGGCGCTCGCGGTGGCACCGCGCAACACCCACGCCGGGCCTGGACGCGGCAAGAAAGGGAAAACCGTTGGGAAGCCCCATTCGTTTTTGAAGCTGCTGCGGGCCATAGGTCTCGGCAACAAGGAGGCCACCGAAGCGCAGCGGATCGGCGCGCTGCCGAGCAAAGAGCTGCAAAAGGTCCTCGACAAGGCGCATCCCTGCGTCTGCCATGAGCCGGCGAGCTGCTGAAGAAGATCGAGCCGCCAAAACGCGGGGATCGCGGCAGATCAACGGGAGGCCGCCCTCCCATTGGTGACACACGGACGCGGGCCGCGCGAGAGGCCGGTCTTTCCGAGCACCAGACCAAGACCGCGCTCCGGGCGCGCCGCGCGCTATAGTTTGAAGGTGGCGTCCCGCGGCCCGCTGTCGGCGCGGAACGCGAGCTGCCGCCATACCAGCTCCTGGTCGCGCTCCTCCTCGCTGCCGATGAGGAAGAGGTACTCGGTCGCCGGGTCCTCCCTGATCACAGCCGATGCCGCGGCGAACTCCCGCGAGATCGCCCCCGCGATCATTGCGTGAAGGGCCGGGAGCCGGGAGCGGTCGCCGCTGACGTGACCGCTGAGCGTGTACGTGATCCCGACCTTGAGCGGGCATCTCACGGACAGCAGCTTTCGCACCTCCTGGTCAAAGCTCGGCCACGCATTCTCGTGCTCGACGGCCACCCGGATGGGAAACCACCTCCATCTGTCCCCTGGCGCGTGAAACACCGCGTCGAGATGCAGCGGTTCGCCCGAGAAGCACTGCAATTCCAGCCGCTCCGCGACCTGCCGGATCACCGCGTCGGGCTCCCAGATCATCAGGCCGGACCACGCAGGATCGGTCGCCCAGATGCGCTGCCATTCCAGGTCCCAGCGCCGCCGTGCCTCTTGGTAACACGCGACGAAGGCAGCGGAGAACTCCACGGCGGTGATCATGGCTCGCCCTCCCGGGATCGGTTGTGTTGTGTTCCATGAGCGTGCGCCCGATCACCCGGCGGGACAAGAATTTCTCGGTCAAAACCGACAAGGAGATACGGCGCCCGGCGGCGTCACGGCCACCGGCCGTGAAGGGGGCACGGCGGCGCATCACGAGCGCGCTGAGACGCGCGCCGAAATTCTCTACGCTGAAGGTGCCCGCGCCTGCTCGACGTAGTTCTTTGCCGACGCCGAAGAGAGCGGCGAAGTGGGAGCGTGGGTCCTTGATTAACTCGCCCACTTTGGGCGAGTTTTTGGGCCGCCCTTCACTGGCAGAAATCTATCATCGAGTCGCGTGCACTGAGCGAGGGCGTCGGCGAGCGCCCTCAGCTCATTCGGTAGCGGCTTCTCGGGGACCCGACCAGATCGGCAAACATCACCGTGACATGGCGGCGCTCCGCGGAATCAACTGAATGGGGCCTGGTAGGTGCTGCAGTTGAGACGGCGACCGGAGATGCGCTTCTCTCGACGTCCTTTAATTCGGCAATCGCACGTAACAGTTTGCGGCGATGTCCGAGCGAGGTGACACCGATCTTTTCGAGATCCTGGTCAGTCAGATCGCGGAGAATCTCAAGGTCGATATCGTTTTCGGCAAAGTGCTGGGTATATTGCCCAAGACCGAGTCTCTCAAGCCAGTCGGGAATCCGCAGCATGGCAACATCCTGGACGCTCGGTGCACCTTCCGTCCAACGAAAGGGATTGCGCCCGAGACGGCGCTTATGGCCGACTCTCCCGCTCGACGGTTTACGTCTTTTGTCTCGTCGGAGCTTTAGCGATAGGTCTTATCTGCGCTATTGCAAATTGGGCCGAAGGCGGCGCCGCAGCCCAACAATATCAGAGTTCTCGCAGCGCGCATGACGTCGCGGCCTCCGCGGTCTCAGGACGCCGGGTCGGTCGGAACGCAAGGGGATGGGAGCATCACGGTTTCTTAGTTTGGGCTTTGGCGCTCGCGCTCGCGATGCATTTCGACCCGGTAATGCGGCCTTTGAAGCCCTTGGGTGAAAATGTGCCGGTCATGGCATAGCCACCGATCTGTCCGGTGAACTTGCCGTCATTCGCCACTCTCCCGCTAATCGGGCCGCTGAATTGACCCGTCGTCTCCCCGGTGACCTCGCCATTGGCGACGGTCATATCGATATTGCCGCTGTAGTTCGTGCAGCCCCGGCCCTCGGCGCCGGCCGTGCTCGACGTCCCAGACCAGCTGCCTCTCCAGCGTCCATCAAACGGTTCCGCAGCGTGGGCGACCCCGAAACCAAACCCCGCCAACGCAATGGCGATTAGGAGACGACGCATGGCACTACTCCCCAGGCGAGCTGCATGGCTTTGGTTACATCAAAAACTTCTGCTCCTGGTCGAGGAAGTCAGATCAGGTGAACGCCTTATTCCTCCCACAAAAATATTGGGGAACAGGCTGGGAACGATGGACCGGGAACACCATGCCTGCGGGTAGGCGTCGCGCTCGACGTTGAGTTCGCTACCTCTGGTGATGCTCGGATCGTTCCGCACCGCGTGAGCGGCGTGCTCTGAAAATTGAGAAGGCAAGTGGCATACTTGTGCCCTAGTATCGAAGACGCGCCAACATTGTGTGGATCGCAGGATTCCTGCTCGAAGGCCGCCTCGGCTCGTTTCGAAACATATCCGGCGATCGCGGCGGCCTCTCGCGCCGCGACGCACCCGAACCAGACGGTCTCTGGGTCGCGGTAATAGGCTTCGGCGGCTGCCCCTATTCATGATGCCATCATGCCACGCACCACGAACGGCCGCACCCCACCGTCAGCAGCGAAGCGCCTCTGTAGTGTGACGCTGCGATTTATTTCAAAACGGCTCGTATAGCTCCGACATCCCACGCCACCCAGTAATAAAGCCAATGTCGGTTTCTGGGCACCGAGCTGCCCAAACGAGCGCCCAGGACCGAGTCCGCTCTGCGCGGGTGATTCAGACATCGGTCCGCTCGGCCCTGGCAGAAAGGTCGTCGAGGTCGATGCAACTTGCATCCGAACGTTATGTCGGGTTTTTCGAAGCGGACCTTCTCAAGGGCGATGCAGCTTCCCGTCTGTTGGCCCCCCGAGGCCGACTGCTGGTGAGGTCGCACTCGGAACTGGACGAAATGCAGAATGGCGGCTCTTAGCTCTGCGCGAGTTAGCAGCGATTCTAAGCCGCGATGAAGCTTTGCGACAAACCGACGTCAGCTTTCAGAGCAGATCGGCCCTAATCTCGAGAGGCAGACAATCCGCACTTCGGGTTCGTGCCGATAGTGTTGCAGAAATCGGGGATTGTCGCGCGAGGTTAGCCGGCCATACGGGCGACCCGCGCGTTCGCTCGTCGCGGCGGTTCCAGTGCGGCCGATGCCGCCCTCAATCGACCAGCGCAA
>Ga0134126_10013179_pt1 | contig 10446 bp, 7 predicted proteins | sample KB31752_FD_96881 | JGI IMG/M metagenome (GOLD analysis project Ga0134126, IMG submission 96881) | Terrestrial soil microbial communities with excess Nitrogen fertilizer from Kellogg Biological Station, Michigan, USA - KB3-175-2 | ecosystem: Environmental > Terrestrial > Soil > Unclassified ...
ACTTGCCAAGGCCAACGACCTTCTACCTCCACCACAAGACACCAACTCAAGAAAGTACGGATCAGGACGATTGCACCTAAGATTCCGACGTTCAATAGCGTGGGTGCCAAAGTCACCGTGCGGATGACATCTGCGGCAACGAGAAACTCCAGTCCCAGCGACAACCCTCTGCCTAAAAGGATCTTGAATCTCTGGTATGCGTTGCTGGCGTGCCGACCTGTATGCAGGAGATAGCGAACAGACGCCCAGAGAAACGTGCTCACGATAAGCACGACAGCCATTCCCTCCATAGCTCGAACCGCAATCTCGATCAGCGGGCGAAAAGTATCCATATTCTTTCTATGTTTTGTTCCGTTGTGTCGTGCCGCTTAGTCCTACCTCAAGCCATGTCATGAGCGCACTATTCCCACAATTCCCTCTAAACGTCAGACTGCGTTTGGCGTACCAGCATCGAGATTCAAGTTTGGTTCCTGTCCTTTTGGTGAAAGCGCTCCTCTCGTTTTTCTTCAAACCAACTAAGATCATTCCGTCTGCGGAAGATTTCGCCAACTGTCTCTTATGACAGGGAGCGGGCGGGCACGAATACGCCAAGTATTCACTTGGGCTGATTCGGGATTCAACTACCAGTTTTGCTAGTTAGGGTGTCTTGCCGACGCGTCTGAAACTGTTCTCCTGCGCGCTTACCAAGGCTTCTAAAAGAAGTCCCATCCATTTGCACTTTCTGTGAGGAGAATGCCTTTATGGCACAGTTCAACGTTACCGCCGACGTTTCGCAACTCAGTCTGCATCCACGACCGGATTCTCGTTGAACCTACACTAGATGAGTCGAAGAAGGACGACCCTTCAGCTAAGTTTCCATCACAGACGTGACTGGCGACTCATCGGGCATAGCGGGTTGGCTCGCCGGATGATCAATGACTGCGGCTACGGATTGGTAGATCAGTCGTGTGGGCGCTGCAAAACCAGTTCCGGCTGCTTTAACGATTTCGACGATTTTCAGGAGGACATCCTGGCGAATGTTGGTGAGCTCGCTCCAGTCGCCCGTCTCGCCATAGGCGAATAACTCGAGTTCGAAAGCTGCGCCGGCAAAATTGGTTACTCGCAATCTCGAAGTTCCGGATTCGATCGTGGGATGTTCGTGCAGCATAGTTTGTGCGGTGTTCAGTACGAACTGGAGCTGTTCGATCGAGGTTTCAATTCGCAGCGAGAAGTTCTGGTGGATAAGCAATTTTGGGCGGGATTTCATGTTTTCGAACTGCATCTGCGCGAGCATGCCGTTGGGAACAACCAGTAGATTCTGATCGAGAGTTCGAAGTTTCAAAGAGCGAAGCCCGATATCTTCAACGGTCCCAAGCTGATCGCCAATCTTGCAAAAATCACCGCTCTGCACTGCTTTGTCCATCAGCAAGGAAACTCCGCCTATCAGGTTTTCAAGGCTCTTTTGTGCCCCCAGCGCTACCGCCAGACCTCCGATGCCGAGTCCAGCCAGAGCCGTGCTCACGTTCAGCCCAAGTAACGAAAGCGCGCCGATCACCGCGATTATAAAGATTGCGATTCGGCTGAGTCTCCGCGTCAGAATGAGAATCGACTCCCCGTCTGCGTGTCGCACTCGTATACGATTCACCGCGCGGTCAAATCCCTGATCGGCGATTTCGCTCGCCAACCAGGCAAAACACACCGCCAGGAGAGCTTCCATGAACCGAAAATAGTAGACGCGATAGACAAGCGGAGGATGCAGTTCATATACGAAAAAGCTGTGCAGCAAGATCGCAACCATGCACTTGAGCGGGATGCCGGCTGGCGTAATCCAGACGGTTCTGAAGGGGCGTTTTCGGAGTTTGCACCAAACTTGTTTGGGCGTGCCAAGCACGGTACCCAATAGCCATGCCAGCAGCCACGAGATCGGGATCGAAATCAGCCAGCCAAGCCATTGCGAAGTGGACATCCCAAGCAGTTGAGGACCACTTAGAACCGCAAGCCTGATGCGATCGGCCCTCGTGGGCGTTTCGCTTTCTACTTCGGCGGTGAGTTTTGGCAGATTGGCAACTGTCTGCTGCGAAATCAACCAGATTTTTCCATAAGTCGGGTCGTCCACGCGCACCAGAATAATGTCTGTGTTCTTGCCTCCTACCTGAAATATGCCGGCACGTTCCTCGTCCGGAGGAAGTCCGGCTTCCACTGTTCCGTTGGGATCATCGCTCAACAGGCCAACGTTGGTTCTCACTCTTGCGCGCAGAACGTCCATTTCCCTGGGGAGCTGCGACAAATTGATGTGTTGGCCGGGAGGCTGTTGCAGGTAGCGGGCGACGGTCTCGTAGTCCTTGCGCAACGCATATTTCAGAAAACCGATTACTGCACCACGAGGGGTTTCACGCCCGAGCGGATCGCGTGGCGCTGCCGGTTTGGCTTTGGGCGGTGCAGTGACAATCGCATGTTGGGCGGACGAACGAACAGCCGAGCCTGCGAATAAAAGGATGGCGACGGCTATGCCGAGCGAGCAGTTCCGGTTAAGCGACCGGACTGTCCGTTTCCTGTTTTCTTTTATCAAGGACATTCTGTTTTCGCTCAGCCGATCCGTCAAAAATCTGATACCTTCGTCAAGGCCTGTCGTAGTCAGTTGGGCCGGTCAGACCTGACGGCAGGCCAAATCACTTAGCAGGCACAGTAAGTTTTTCGTCGTGGGATTACTCTTTCGCAAAGGCTCCCGATTTCCCGGCGTCCAGAACCTGACGCCCGTTCTCAATGCGACCGAATATCTCGATTAATTTCGCGATGAGACCTGTCCATCCGGTCTGGTGACTGGCTCCCAAACCCGCACCGTTGTCCCCGTGGAAATACTCAAAGAACAGGAGGCAATCCTTCCAATGGGGATCCGTCTGGAACTTTTCCGTACCACCGTACACAGGTCGCCGCCCGGATTTGTCCCGCAGGAAGATACTGGTCAAACGGTTGGCGATCTCCTGGGCCACCTCAAAAAGGTTCATCAACTTGCCCGAGCCGGTTGGACACTCGATCTTGAAGTTGTCCCCGTAATAAAGGTAAAAGGACAGCAACGAACGGATAAGCAGCGCATTCACCGGCATCCAGATGGGCCCGCGCCAGTTGGAGTTACCGCCGAACATACCAGTATCTGATTCTGCCGGAAGATAATTCACGCGGTATTCCTGGCCTTGTACGTTGACGACATAAGGATGGTCGGCATGGTAGCGGGAGAGAGCCCTTATACCGTGAGGACTTAGAAATTCGTTCTCGTCAAGCATGCGAGAAAGAATCCGGCGCAACCGGTCCGGATTTACCAGAGCAGCGATGCCGCGACCAGCATACCCAAGATGGCCAGGCCCGGTGGGATGAATGCTTTCCCGAAGTTGGGGCATCCGTTGCAAACGTTCCTCCAGGTGCTTCACCAACTTTGGTACGCGTTCGCGCTGCCATGGCTCGATGACCGTTGTAGCGCACAAAGGCAACAGACCCACCATGGAACGAACCTTGAGCCTTTGCGCGCTTCCGTCGGGAAGTCGGAGCACGTCGTAATAGAACCCATCTTCCTCGTCCCACAATCCGCCTGGACCGGTTTGATTTATCGCGCGGGCGATCCAGAGAAAATGCTCGGCAAATTTCAGGGCCATGTCTTCATAAAATGGATCGTGAGATGCCAATTCCACAGCGATCTCGAACATGTTCTGGGTGAACAGCGACACCCACGCGGTGCCGTCCGCCTGCTCGAGGGTGCCACCGGTTGGCAACGCCGCGCTGCGATCGAAAACACCGATGTTGTCCAGACCAAGAAATCCGCCCTGGAAAAGATTGTTTCCAAATCGGTCTTTACGGTTCACCCACCAACTGAAGTTCAGCATTAGTTTGGCAAACGACCGTTTTAGAAACTCAATATCGCCTTTTCCCTTGAGAGCTTGTTCCGTCCTATAAAGGAAGATACTGGCCCAGGCATGCACGGGTGGATTCACATCGCTGAAGTTCCATTCATAAGCCGGGATTTGACCGGTCGGATGCAGGAAAAACTCCTGCAGCATCAGGTCGAGCTGTTCTTTAGCGAAGTCCGTGTCTACCGTAGAAAGAGCAATCGCGTGAAAAGCCAGGTCCCACGCCGCATACCACGGATACTCCCACTTGTCTGGCATGGATATGACGTGCCGATTGACCATGTGGAACCATTCGCTGTTCCGCATGGAACGTAGGCCCGGCTTCATCGAATTATTGCCGTGTTCGCCGAGCCATTTGTCGACGTCGAAAAAGAAATACTGCTTCGACCAAAGCATTCCGGCCAACGCCTGGCGCATAACGCGGGCCTCATCCTCGCTGACGTGTGCCGGTGTGATGCTTCGATAGAACTCATCGGCTTCCCCCTTACGGGTCTGCATGATCGCCGCAAAATTTTTGAATGGATCGCCGATGGCATCAGGAGCCACATCGCTAAGGCGCAGTTTGACGACTGCGATCTTTCCTGCATCTAAATTCACCTGATACTGTGCTGCGGATTTGGTCCCGATTTTCGCGGGGTTCACCGAGTTGAAATTGCCTTCAACTACAAAGTTGTTAATTCCATCTTTGACATACGGAGACGAATTGGCCGTGCCGAAGATCCGCTCGTTGTTGGTCTCATTTTCCGTGAACAACAACGGGACGTCTCCCTCGCAATATAGATACCTCTCGCCCAGTTCTGCGTGGGATACCGCAATTGTCTGAGTGCCGTTCCGTCCACGGATCTGTTTCAGAGACGGCTTGGTCGTTCCTGGCCACCATGTCCAGGTGTTGCGAAACCATAGCGTTGGAAGCACATGCAACGTCGCTGTCTCGGGCCCGCGATTCGCCACGCTAATCTGGATAAGCAGATCCTCTGGCCCCTCCTTGGCATACTCCACAAAAACATCGAAGTAGCGATCCTCACTGAAAATACCGGTATCCAGCAGTTCGTACTCCATGTCGCCGCGATTACGGCCTCTGTTCGTTTGGATCAGATCGAGGTACGGATAGGCCTTTTGCGGGTACTTGTACAAGTACTTCATATACGAGTGCGTAGGCGTGCTATCTAGGTAAAAATAGTATTCCTTTACATCTTCGCCGTGGTTAGCCTCACTGTTTGTCAGGCCGAACGCGCGTTCTTTGAGAATAGGATCTTTGCCATTCCACAGGGCCACGCCAAAACATAGCAGTTGCTGGTCATCGCTAATGCCGGCGAGTCCGTCTTCGCCCCAGTGGTATGCACGGGACCGGGCCTGATCATGAGTGAAGTAATCCCACGCATTGCCGTCCGGACTGTAGTCCTCCCGAACCGTACCCCACTGCCGCTCACTCAGGTAGGGCCCCCATTTCCTCCAGGGTGTCTTGGCGGTACGCGCTTCTTGCAATCTGACTGATTCCTGATCTTGAGCCATGTTGTGCCTCTTTCTGTTTGCCTGACTCGCTTCAAAGGCCATACCCCCTGACTGAATATTGAAAGGCCGAACTCGTCGGAAATGGAAGATTTCGATAAGTGCCTTTAAAATTTCGCGGACAAGCAACCGAGTTGGGGCTTTAGATTATGCTCGGACAGGTAAGCCTACAACTGTCACTTTTGTCAGGTGGACATTCGCCCTTCGAGAGTTTCACTCCCCGTGATCTCAGGAAAGATCCAGTCGATTCGGATGAGGAATCGAAGACTGGTTATCTATTGCCGAAGACCCAGCTTAGCCCCGAGCTGGTCCCGTAGTCGCTACCCGAAAGCGTCGGAGGCGGCTGATTGTCCCAGTTTCCATAAAAGGAAAAGTTCCACGACAGATCAGTGAACAGCTTGATGTAGTAGGTCGCGTTGGTAGACGTACGAACGCGTCCTGGATCTGAAACTCCCGGAAAAACGGCGGCCGAGACGTCCAGATTTGTCTTCTTGAACCGGAAGACTTTTAGTTCACTCGCAATGAGCGCATTGGCAGTATTTTGCGCCTCTTGTTCAACTGTGTAAGTTTTGTACTGAGTATTTTGCCAGGCCAGACCACCAAGGGCGTAGATGCTTGCCCGGTTGGTATTTCGTAAATATCGTCCTATCCCTCCGCCTAACGAGGTCTGTAAATCGATTCCCTGCACCGAACTTTGCAGGAAAGACGACCTTCCCGCGTAGAACCAGTTGTTCCAGCGCAGCAACCTGTTAACGCCTAAATCGATTTGGTTTCGAGTGGAGAAACTGGCGCCGCTACTGGATGTAAAGCTGGAATTGAAGCTCGCTTGAGTAGACCATCGCTCCCTTTGGTAAGTCACCTGCGAGGAAATGTTGTACTGAACCGCTTCATTTCCTCTGGAATAGAGCAGACCGGTGTTGATTGCGCCGCTGAATCGCTGCAATGCGGTCTCGGCAGTGGGATCCAGTTTGATGATCTGCGTCTGCAAAAGCTCGACTTTATTGTTCATCGTGGAGACAACTTGAATCCTAGTTGGCTGTTCGCCTGGTGTTCCGGCAGTCGATAGCGTGCCGGTGTACACTGTGCCATCCTCTGTCTGCACCAGAAACAATTGATTGCTATCGAGGCGAGCCACGTCAGACCACTCGATGCCGATTCTGCCGTCAACATAGCGCAGTTTGACTGTAAGGACACCTGCCGCGAGTTTCTTAATTGTGCAAGTGAAACGGTCGCCATTCTTCATCACGATTACATCGGTATTTCCCTGTGCGAACGCGGGCAAAGAGACCAGAAACACGAAACTGAGAATGATGGCGCGAATATTCATACTTTGTCCTCTCCGCGCTCTTGAGCCGCGGCCCCAGACAAGTCGTCCGTGAGCCATTTCACGGACGGCCAGCCAGGGGTGCAACTTCATTACGTAACGATACCAACAGCATCTACGCGCGCGTTCCGCAATCCAAGTAAATGAACCGCCAAAGTCGGACTCTTTAGGAAGTAGCAGGGTTGATCGTTTTGGAAGCAAGACTGTGCGCGGTCTGGAAAAACTGCGAATGCAATTGGGGAAAACGCCGCACGTCGCTTTTTGAAGGAGATCGACAAGCTCCGCCGTCTGGCGCCTGGAAGGGCTTTAAAGTGGGATTTCCGCAGCAACGGTCCTTAACCTCTCAGGCTAACCTTATCGAATGACACCGCCGTTCACTTTTTTTGCGATGGTTCCTGCTCAAGTTGCTTCAAATTCTGCTGCAAGAACATCTTTTTCTGCGTGTTGGTGAGCTTTGGGAAGAGGAACGCGATTTGCAAGCGCATGCCCCAGGGCGATGCACCTGGCGGATGGACGACGTTGCCATAGAACTGTGCGGTGAGGTTCACCGGTTGGAAACCGAGCTTCATGATTCTGCCGACGCCGCCGCCGACTGGCACCAGCCAGCGACCGCCGTTGTCAGCTTCCCAGTTGGCGGTCAGGGTGGGTTGCCAGGTGATGTACCAGCCTTTGTTCAAGTTGTAGTTGATGAAGTATTGAAACACCATCTGATCGACGGCCGGTCGGCTGGATTGCCCGGTGTATGACCAAACGTTATTCACTAGTCCCCCGAGTGTCCATTTCCTCGGCTGTGCGAGCACGACAATCGAAGGACCCATGCTCCATTTCCCCTGCCCCAATATCGAATTGGTGGCCGTGGGGAATACGAGCGCCGGACCCACGCCCCAAATGATCTTTCCTGGCTTGGCCGGAGAGAAGAAAAGCGACGGGTTCAGGTCCCCGAATCCAGCCGCGCCCTGGTTGACGGGCTGGGTGGTCGTCGGCTGATAAATGATCGGCGTGATGATGCGGCTGATGAGATTCCAATTCTCGCTGATGCGCATTGGAATGACAGGCTGGATATTCAGTATGTCCTGAATGCGGTCATCGGGACCAATGCCGAAGTTGTTGTTATTTTGCACGGGAACGCTGATGAGGTTGGCGATGGGGTTTTGCGCCGCCTTTCTAAGCGCATCGGTATTTGCCGCCGCCGCCGGCGTTTCCGTCGTGCCAGATTCAAGCCCCGGCGGCCCGATGGGCGTGTCCTGTGCAATCAAAATCACAGGCAACAGTAGAAAGAGCACTGGAATTAAGAGCGCAGAATGCCACCGCGCGCTGAAGGGCATGAAAATCCTTTCAGAATTCAAAATCCTGGAACGGAGTCATTCACCCGACACGGGAATCCAACTGGCATCGGGGTCGTACTGTTGAATCGCAGCCGCTGTTCGAGCGGTCGCATTCCCCAAATCTTTTTGCACTAACAACCCGTCCCGATTAATCATGAATGTCATTACCCCGGAGTTGCCGTACTCAGCCGGATAGGCAACAAAAGCGAATCCCCCGGTCATTTCCCCGTCAACCACGTAGTCCTTCGCCCCGCCTGACGCGTGACTGCCTTGGCCTTTCAGCACGCGGAAGTAGTAGCCGTGGAAAGGTGCGCGGGAACCCTGCTTGACGCTGTATCCATCGGCGGTTGCGAATGCCGCAAGCGGACCGAGTGGGCTTCTCGGCTGACCTGCGGGCGACACCCAGTACAAGCCGTTCTGCTTGCCAGGGTCGCTGATGAGCTTCATCGCATACTGTCTCGTGCGCCCGCCGTCGTGCCCTTCTGAAAAGTACTCCGCCTGGGCCTGAGCCAACGCTTCACAAACGTCAATCACTGCCAGCTCATTACGGCCAATCCGGCGTCTCAAAATCTCGTCCTTGCCTGCAGCCGCGTCGAAGAACCACTGGCCCTTGGCATTTTTTTTCAGCGGAATTGGGAACGGAAAATTGTCGGCTCCGATCAGCAGGATTTTTGTCCCGTCCGGCATCGTGCGCCACCGGTGCATCTGCCCGTATCCCGCGACAAATGTATTGACCGCATTCCTGTCTTGAACGGGATCGCCAGAAGAAATAACTTTTTTGGAGTCCGGCCCAAAGATATCCAACAGCGCGTTTTCGTTCCCGGCCTTTCCAGCATCCAGAAGCGCGGCGCCTGCCATCTCGGGTGAAGCGAACAAGCGGTACGATGGTTTTTCAGACTTACTGCAGCCGGCAATGGAAAGGGATAACGCCACCGCCAGAGATAGCGCCCATTTTGTAACAGCCGTCCTGCCGCTTTTGGGAGACATGACTGTCACTCCAACATTGAATTCGAATCGTCCATCATCAGCGCTGCTCATAAAGTTGCTCCTGGTTGGAAGTCACGGCTTATCTGCGACCACCGCGTCCGCCCCACCCTCCGCCTCCGCCCCAGCTTGACGCGCCTCGTGCGCTTGCCTGTCTGGATTGCCAGCCTCCGCCTTCGCTGTTGAAGGCCGAGGACCCGCTGCTTCTCGCCTGCTGCCCCCAACCGTTGGAATTGCTGTGTTGTTCCCAACCGTTGCCAGTGTTCTTGTACACATTCCCATTCGCGGCCGCATATTTGTTGCCGTTCGAAGTTTGCGCCGTCGCTACAGTCCCTCGCGAGGTGGTCTGGTGCTGGGTGTACACGCTTTGGCCATTCTTTGAGACGACTGAGCTTCCATAGCTTCCGTAGGCGTTGGAGGCCTGATGCGTGGCGCCGTAGGCTCCCGTGTTCGGGTTGTACGCCTGGCCAACCTTTTGCGTGCCGTATGGCGTGACAGTCGATGCGCCACGGGCGTACGTCCCGGTCGACGGATTATAGGCCGTTCCCACTCTTGCGGCGCCATGCGGACCATAGGCAGTCGCTGTGGAACCGTAGTAGCCGCCGCGCCATGCGTTGTTTCCGTAGTAGCTGTTGCTCCGGTACAAGACAGCGCCACCATGCCAATTGCAGTTCCAGTAGCTATAGCCCCAACTGTTATTGCTCATCGCAATGCCCACTGCGACACCTACTCCGAATGCAATTACCCCGGTTGTAACCACGGCAGCAGTGCTATAGCCAGGAGTTACATATGGATAGCCGTAAACCACAGTAGGGTTGTAAACCGGAACATAGATCACTTGGGGATTGGCCGACTGAATCACGATGGTCTGCGGCGACTGCTGCACGACAACAATCTGTGAGCCTGATTTCAGATTGCCGGCAGCTTGGGCTTTGGCACGCAGCACCTGGATCGCCGACATGATATCAGCCGACTGCGTGTTGTAAGCCTCGCCCAGTGAGGAGGTCCAACTGAGGTTTTTCGCAAGATTGTCGAGGACGGATGGAAATTGTGTGAGCGCCTTGACGCTGGGATCCCATGGGCTGGCATCCACCGCCTGCATCAGAGCTGCGCCCGTCAGATTTTTGTTCTGCTGAAGCCAACCGTCCGCCGAAGCAACCTGGTCCGGAAAGGTCGAAGCCCCAAGAATCTGCGCAACCAGGGCGTCTGGGTACAGAGCAATGGGCGCAACGAGCTGTTGCAGGTCACTGGGAGATAGCGGTGCTCCTTGTCCAGAATATCCGGTCGGCGCCGATTGAGCTCGAGCTTGAAATGGCGTCGTCGCAATAACGAGCAGGACCGATAGCATCGTCGACAAAAGCGATTTTGCGAGAATCCCGATCATATGTCTTCTCTCCATACACGAACGGGCATCGTACTTGCCCCT
>Ga0134126_10013181_pt1 | contig 10445 bp, 12 predicted proteins | sample KB31752_FD_96881 | JGI IMG/M metagenome (GOLD analysis project Ga0134126, IMG submission 96881) | Terrestrial soil microbial communities with excess Nitrogen fertilizer from Kellogg Biological Station, Michigan, USA - KB3-175-2 | ecosystem: Environmental > Terrestrial > Soil > Unclassified ...
ACGGCCTCAACCTGGCCGGCATCCGCCGGGTGCTGCTGATGCAGGAGGAGACCCGTCTGCTGCAGGCCGAGCTGTCGCGGCTGCGGGAACTGCTGACCGGCGGTGCCCCGCCCGGCGGCAGCGGACCGGGTTAGCTGTCCCGCGCGCCCGGGTCGGCGAGCCGGCCGCGCAGCCGGGCGGTCAGGGCGCGCTCGGCGGCCAGGTCGTCTTCCAGGGCCAGGATCCGCTGCGCGGCGGCCAGGGTATGCCCCTGGTCGACCAGCTCCCTGGCCCGGGCGGCGAAGGCGAGCTGGCGGCGGCTGTAACGGCGCCGCCCGCCGGCCGTGCGCTGCGGCCTCACCGCGCCCGCGGCGTCCAGGGCGCGCAGGAAAGCCTGCCGCACCCCGAGCACCTCCGCTGCCCGGCCGGTGGTATAGGCCGGGTAATCCGGGTCGTCCAGGGCATCGAGCCGTCCGACCATTGTCGCCTCCGTAGCCCGGGGCGGTACCCCCGGGAGAACTTACAACTGGGCTTGACAGTTTCATTCACCCAGTGCTAAATAAAAAGTGTATCGGTCATTGACCCAGAAACGCTACGACAGGTTCCCGGGAGTGTGATCGGCATGAGCCGGACAGCCAGTGACGCAGCCGCGGCATTCGCGGACGTCGTCTACGCGGACCAGCAGTGGGTGGACGCGGAGTTCGCCGAGCTCGTCGCTACCTCCTTCGGCGAGCCGCCCGCGCCGCCGCCCCCTGCGCCACCCCGGGACCCGCCCCTGCCCGGCACCCCGCCGCCTCCGCCCTCCCGGCGGCCAGCGCCAGGCCCGTCCGTCCTCGTGTTCCCCGCAGCCGGCCCGGCCCGCGGCCGGCAGCGCTCACCCCCGGCGCATCCCCGGGCGACCCGCCCGGCCCTGGCGCCCGGCCGCTGACGGCCCGGCACCCGACAACAGCCTCGTCCCGGCGACCGTAAGGAGGACAAGACAGACAGGTCACGACCAGTCATAGCCGGGCCGCAGGCCCGGCACACGGCGAGACTCCCGCGCAGGGAGTCCCGCCGCCTGTCTTTCCGGCATTCCCGCCAGCTTGCGGACTCTGGCGACTGCCGCGCGGGGACGCCTGACAGGGCCGTACGCCCGGCCCAGGCGGACTGCTGGTGCCGCAGCCTGGCTGGCACATGCAGCAAGCGAGGAGGTGATACCGGGCCGCCCGCCGGCCTGGGCAGATGATGCAGGCCCTGTACTACGACCGCGACGGCCGCCCGGTCAGCGAGCAGCGATGGCAGGAGCTGGGCCGCCAGCCCGGCTACAGCCGCATCGGCTACACCGACAGCATCCGGCACGGCCAGCAGGTCACCGTGGTCACCTTCTGGTCCGGCATCGCCGGCGACGGCCCGGACGGCCCGCTGCTCTTCTGCACCTGCGCGGGCATCCGCGGCCCCGGCGCCCACCACACCGCCTACCAGCGGGTATGGGGATGGCCTGACATCGCCGCTGCCCGCGCCGGCCACCAGGCCGTCACCGCCTGGATCGACCAGGTGGCCGCGTTCCTGGCCGGGCACGCAAGCCAGCTCCCCGCACCCAGCCCGGCCCTGCCCCGCCAGTGAGGCACGGCGAGCAGGCCGCGCGTGACGGCACGCCGAGGCCGGCGCACGCAGCCCCGCCGAACGTCAGGCAGGCATGGTCCCCGGCGCCCGGACCGGCATGGCCCGCTGCGCTTGCCCCCACCGGGGTTATTCCGCGAACGACCCGCTTATCAGCAGACGTCACACCTGGCGCCGGGCGCTGCTGCGCCTGGCCGTGGTGCCCGGCGGCTCCCCGCGAGGCCGCCGGTCACGCGCAACCCGCCGGACCCGTTCCGCCGTGCCCCGGAGATGCCCGGGTATGCGAGGGCCGCCGGGCTGCGGGCCGCCTGTGGGGTAACGGCGCGGGCACGAAGCGCGGGTGCCGACATGGACGGCAGCGGGAGGGGTAGCGGGCGGCGTGCGGTCGCGCCGCGCGGCGTGTCCGGTACCCGGTACGGTACTTACCTGAAAGGGGCCATAGCGGTGACGGGCTCAGGAGGCCAGATGGCGGCGGACGCGGGCGCTCAGGTGACCGAGCTGACCGATGAGGACCACGCGTGCCTGACCTTCGGGGAGCCCGAGGAGCTGGCCGACCTGACCGCGGCGTTCATCCGCGACGGGCTGGCCGGCGGGCTGAAGGTGATGTGGCTCAGCGACGCCTCCGCCGCCGGGGCGGTCGTCGAACTGGCCCGCCGCGGCATCGACCCCGCGCCGGCGCTGGAGCGCGGGCAGCTGGCCGCCATCGCCTGCGACGGCCGGCTCCTGGCCGGGCAGGCGTTCCGCGCCCGGGACGCGGTCGCCTGGCTGGCCGCCCAGCTGGAAGCCTCCCGGCGCGATGGATTCCCCGGGCTGCGGGTCGCGGTGGACATGAGCTGGGCGCTGCGCCCGGTCACCGGGGTACAGGAACTGCCCGCTTTCGAGGAAGGCATCGCCGCCGTGCTGGCAGGCAGCACCGCAGCGGTGCTGTGCCAGTACGACCGGGAGAAGTTCGACCCGGTCACCCTGGCGTCGGTGGCCGGGTTCCACACCCGTTCGGTGACGGCGGCGACCTACTACGCGGACCCGCTGCTGCGGATCTGCCGCCAGTACGCCCCGCCCGGCATCCGGATCGCCGGGGAACTGGACTACCAGGCCGCCGAGCCGCTCGCCCTGGCGCTGGCCGAGACGGTCCGCCTCGGCGGCGACATCACCGTCAACATGACCGCGCTGGCGTTCATCGACGCCCGCTGCTCGCTGATGGTCGCCGACGCCGCCCGCACCGTTGCTGCGGCCTCCCGCCGGGTGAGGCTGCGGTGCCTGCCCGAGGTGGCGGCCGGGTTCGCCCGGCTCGGCCTGGGCGCCGTCCCCGGCATCACGATGGTGACCGATGATGACCACTGACCCCGGCCCGTCCCTGCCGCCGCGCGACCCCGCCGCGCCCGCCGGGGCGCCGCTGGAGCAGCGCTTCGACGGCGGGTCGCTGTACGCGCTGCGCGCCGCAGTCTCGGCGCACGCGGCCGCGGCCGGGCTGAGCAACCAGCGTGTCTACGACGTCACCGCCGCCGTGCACGAGATGGCCGCCAACGCGGTGCTGCACGGGGCTGGGCACGGCCGCCTCCGGATGTGGACCCGGGACGGGTTCCTGCACTGCCAGGTCAGCGACGCCGGCCCGGCCGGGCGGGACGACTCCGGCGCCCCGCCTCGGGCGGTACCGTGGCCTGCCGAGCATGGTCACGGCCTGTGGATAGTCGCCCAGGTCACAGACAAGTCCTCCATCGACCACGGTCCGGCCGGCACCACCGTCACCGCCCGCTTCGCCCTCAGCCCAGCCCGGCGCTTAGCCCGGCGCAGCTCAGCGGCCAGGCGACGCACTCAAAGCGGCCGAACTACGCGGTACCAGCATCAGTGCCCGCGGGGTCGCCGGCGACTGCTGGCCTGGCATGCATACGGCCAGTTTGACGCGCGAAGTCGCGTCTCGATACCAGCCATCCACCGGCCTGCCTATGGCCAGCGCCCGGAAGAAAGGTCCGGAACGGCTTGACACGATTCCAGATTCCACATAACGATCCGTTACATAATGTGTTTGGTTTGCCGGTGAGATGGGTCTCGCCCGCGGTGCCTGGTTTTGGCACCGCGGCGTCCACGCTGCGGTGGGCAGCCAGGCACGGTGAGGGCCGTCGTTTCTTGAGGTGAGGGCGCGGGCGCCTCTTCTTGCGTCCTGGACTGTCGTTCGGAGCGGACCGACCTTCAGGCGGGAAGGGGGTCCGGGGGAAATGGTTCTGGGTTTCCCCTCTCCCGGCGTAGCCGGGAGAGGGCGGGGGGCGGGGCTTGCGGGACGGCGGGCGGTGCTGCTTCCGTCCTGGCCCGTGCGGGGCTCGGCCATCGTTGCCCGGCGGTATGCCCGGCTGGGTGGCAGTGTCTGGGTTGCTGCACAGCTTGTTGGAGTCGGACCGGCGGCCGGCGCGGTCGCACTTCTTGAAAATCGTGGCCTGAATCAATGCGTTCGCCGCTATTGATGACCGTTGACCCATTTTCCTGACTCTCGACTTCCTGCCATTCTGCAGGCTCCTGACCTGCATTGATTACAATTCTCCTATTAATGGCCACTTCGCGTTCCGCAAAAGCCTCAACTCGGGCGGCCGGACGACGCTAAGTGGCCCTAATAAGAGTTGCCGGGGCCGATGCGGGGCAAGGGGGCGTTGTCCCACGCATCACGGGCTCGACGAGTGCCGTACGAGGTCATGCGGAAGTTGCACGGCGGACGTTCGGGGCTCGCCAGTTGAGTCTCGACTGTCCGCGGTGAGACTCCCCGCCCTGGCTCCCGCCACCTGGGGAAAGGTAACAGGGAGCTGCCGGGCGGAGCCACAACCCGTTCTGGAGACTCTCTTTACTCTTCCGGCGCACTTTCCGGGAGCCAGCCCCACGGGTGGGTGCCCCAGCCCGGCGCGAACTCCTCGCCGGCCTTGATGGTGCGGACGGGGACCAAACCGTACCGGCCCGTAAAGCCCTGTCCGTTGGTGTCGGTGAACGTGAAGTCGCCGTCGACGACGTCGATGATGCTCAGGTCGGCGTCCCGACCGACCGCGATCGCGCCGATCTCGTCGGCCAGGCCGAGCGCGCGGGCGGCGTTCGCGGTGGTCGCCTTGATCACGTCGGGCAGCGAGTAGCCGACCGCCATGAACTTCGCCATGCACTCGAGCAGGCTGTGGAACGTCTGGCTCCCGATGGTCAGGTCGCTGCTGATCGTGTCCGGGTACAGGCCGAGGTCGGCCTGCCGCCTGGCCACCTCGATACCGAAGTTGCCCAGGCCGATCGCTGAGTCGAGCGTGACGCCGTTGGCCCGCGCCTCGGCGACCTCCGGGTAGGGGCTGCCGGAGCGGTCGAGGACGCCGCCGGGGCGCGGCGTGCACAGGTGGGTCAGGATGTCGCCCGGCTCGAACGCCTCCAGCAGGAACCTGGTGAGTTCCTCGCGCCGGGCGGCCGATGCCGCGTCCGTGGCCGTGGCGTCGCCGATATGCACCATCAGCGGGACGCCAAGGTCCTTCGCCACTGCTTTCGCGGTGCTGATGACGGCCTCGCCCGCGGTTTGGAAGACCGGGCCGACCAGCCGGAGCTTGACCCCGCCGATGAGGCCCGGGTTGTGTTCGGCGCCCACGGTGATGGCCCGCCGGCTGATGTCGTCGGGCGAGTTGATGTCGGCGGGGCCCGGCATGGCGTGTCCGTAGCTGCCTGCGTTTATCAGCGTCACGATGCGGGTCTTGGCCCTGGGCAAGATGTAGGCGGGGACGACGCCGATGTTGGCGATCCCGACGGAGCCGCAGTCCGCGACCGTGGTGACGCCGGAGTGCACCCCGATCGCGTCGGCTTCGCACATGCCGACGCCAACGCCCTTGGCGATCGCGCCGCTGGCGACGTGCGTGTGCACGTCGATCAGCCCCGGTACGACGTGCCGGCCCGGTCCGCGCAGCTCAAGGACGCGGGCGGCCTGCGCCGCGGGGATGTCCGCGGCGATCTTCGCGATCTTCCCGCCGGCGACCGCGATGTCCAGCCTCGCGTTGAGTCCCTGGCCGGGGTCGAGGACGTGGCCGCCCTTGAGCAGCAGGTCGTAAGGGATCTCCTGCCCGGCGAGGCCCGCAGGGCGCGCTGCGGCGGTCACGGGCTGTCCCTGTGCCGTCATGGTGCTTCCCGCCACCTACTCCTTGGCGGGGCGGGCGCCCCATTCGCCGATCAGCAGGACGACCGCGGTGAAAAGCGGCCAGAACGCCAGCGCGGTCTTCGCGCCGAGGGCGAGGGAGGCGGAGAAGACGGTGCCGCTCGGGCTTGCCGCGAGGTGATGGTTGTAGGAGGACAGTCCGATCCGCTCCCCGAACCACAGCATGACGAGTCCGCCCGCGAGCGCGCCGAGGATGAGCGCCGCGGCCACCGCGGCGCGCGATCCCCCAGTACGGCGGGAGACCGCGAAGCGGTAGCCGAGGATGCCGGTGAGCAGGCCGGCGACCACGCTGATGCAGCAGAACCAGACGTCCGCGCCGAAGAACGCGCGTGTCTCCGCATTGACCACCTGGGCGGTGCCCGTGCCGATTTCCTGCAGCGTCGCGCGCGGCGCGAACTCGCCCCAGATCAAGCCGCCGAGCAGGCCCAGCGCAGCGCTGCCCACGAGCGCCGCGACGATCCACGCGACGGTCGAGCGGGTCGTCGTTCCCTTCAGACCCGCAGAGCTGGGTACCTCTGGCACCTCAGGCACCATCGCCATCGACGACATCCCACCTCGCTTTCCTGTAGGTGATCGTACGCGGGCCGCCGGAGTCAGCGCGCCGGACGGTGCCTGGTTTGCGGGAACGCCGACGGGGCAGGCGAATGCGAGCGATTTCGAGGAGGTTCCAGTGTCTACCGGCATCATCATCTTGATCGTGGTCATCGTCCTGCTTGTCGTCGCGGCGATCGCGACCAGCACTTTGACCAGACGCAAGGCAGCCGAACGAAACAATTACGGTCCGGAGTACGACCGGCTGGCGGAGGAAGTCGGCCCGCGGAAGGCTAACGCGGAGTTCGCCAAGCGCCGACAGCACGTCGACAGCCTGCACATCAGGCCGCTCAGCCAGGAGCGGCGGACCGCCTACGCCAGCCAGTGGGAAGCCGCGCAGGAGCAATTCGTCGACCAGCCCGCCCAGGCGGTCAACACGGCGGGGTCGCTAGTCACCGCCGTCGCGGGGGACCGCGGCTACGAGGCGGGTAATCACGACCAGCTCTTGAGCGACCTGTCCGTCCACCACGGACGCTACCTCGACGGCTACCGGCACGCACGGCAGGTGGCCGCGCAGGCCGACCAGGCTTCGACCGAGGACCAGCGGCAGGCGCTGCTTGATTACCGCGGCATCTTCTTCGACTTGCTCGAACCGTCCGGCCATGGCAACGGCCATGTCCCTGCGCCGCGTCCGGAGCCGGATGTGGCGCACGAGGAAAAGCCGTGGAAGCAGCTCACCCAGGGGCGGCACTGGAAGACCCAGCGCCAGGACAGCGACACCATCGCCGAACCCCGGCAGTAGACGGCCGTGCGAAAGAAAGGACACGTGGGATGAGCGTGCAACCAGGCGATTCATCCGTGCCCCAAGCGCGGATGGCGGCAGAGGGCGAGGGAGGACCGGGCGCGGCTTCTTCGGCATCGGCCGGCCTTGACGGGCCGTTGCTCAGCGATGCGGACGGCCTGCACGCGCGGTGGCAGCAGGCGCAGGCGCAGTTCGTCGAGGACCCGCGGGAAGCGCTCGGCGAGGCCGCCGACCTCGTGGAGCAGACCGCACAGGCCCTAGTCGGCACGCTGCGGCAACGGCAGCGGCAGCTGCGGCTGCTGTGGGATCACGCGCCGGGCGACACGGCTGCTGACGAGCCAGCCGCCCGCGGCGGCGAGCCCGTCGCCGGCCCCGCGAACGGCACGCCCGACACTGAGCAGCTGCGGCTGGTGATGCAGCGCTACCGGGCCCTGTTCAGCGAATTGTGCCGGCCGTAGCCGGCCAGCCCTTAGCCGCTCAGGCTCGATGTAGCCGGGCGCGACCGCCTTTCTCGTTTGCCCCTTTTCTGGGTTTCAAGCCCGGTCTGGGGGTAGACGAGGGCGGCAAACCGTCGCTTCAGGAGGTCACCGTGTCGACCGGCACCGTCATCCTTCTCGTCCTGGTGCTCTTGGTCATCGCCGTCGCGGCGGGACTGGCGAGCACCCTGGTGCACCGCCAGGCGGCGCAGCGGCGCCGGATCGGAGCGGAGTTCAGCCGCCTCGTGCGCGAGGCAGGGCCGCGGCGCGCGCGGGCGGAGTTCGCAGCCCGGCGGCGGCGCGTTGCGGGGCTTGGCATCAAGCCCGTGTCCGACGACCGGCGCGCCGCGCTCCAGCGGCAGTGGGCGGCGGCGCAGGAGCGGTTCATCGACAGCCCGCCGCAGGCCGTGACAGCGGCGGGGGCGCTCGTTACGGCGGTCGCCGCCGAGCGCGGTTACGACGTGGGCGACTCTGGCCAGCTGCTCGTCGACCTGTCGGTCTACCACGGGCAGTGCCTCGACGGGTACCGGCGGGCCACGCGGACTACCGAGCAGGCGACGGCCACTACCGAGGAACTGCGCCGGGCGCTGATCGGTCACCGGGCGCTGTTCCAGGACCTGCTTGAGGAGTCAGCCGCCCCGGCGAAGGACGCCGCGGCACCCGCCGGCCGGGCGGGGGCGCGGCGCCTGCCGTGGCGGCCCGCTGTGCCGGCGCCGGCCCGGGCGACCCGTCGCGACCGCGACGACGTCACAGCGGCGCAGCCCTAGAGACAACTTTGCGACAGAGAGGACACTCGGCGATGAGCGCGCAACCCGACCAGTCGTCCGGCTCGTCCGGCGGCCAGTCCGCAGGCGGCGAGGGACGTTTCTCAACCCTGATCGGCAGCCTGGCGGCGGCCACGTCGACAGACCGGGCGGCCCAAGACGAACAGGCGGCCCAAGACAACGAGGCTGACGGCCGGCCGGCTGCGCCGCCCAGGCCCACCTTCACCGCCAAGGCCAGCGGCCCGGCGACGGTAGTGGAATCCGCGCCCGCGGACGCACCCGAGCCTGCGGACGCACCCGAGCCTGCGGACGCACCCGAGCCTGCGGAAACAACCATGCCCGACGGTCCGGGCAGCCGGGTGCGGCGCGCACCCGCGCCTGGCACGCCGCCCGAGGCTGCCGCCGCGCCAGCGCCCGCCAGGCCGGCGCCCACCACGCCGACGCCAGCGGCTACCGAACCAGTGCCTGTCGCACCCGTACCAGCTCAGCCCGCGCCTGCTCCACCGGCACCGGTACCGGCCGCGCCGGCCGGCAGCGAAGAGACACGGGCGCTCCCCCAGCCTGCCACCGCCGCGCCCGGTGAGCCGCTGCTCGGTGACGTCGCCGCGCTGCGCGCACGCTGGCAGCGGGTCCAGGCCAGCTTCGTCGACGGGCCGCACGAGGCGGTCGGCGACGCGGCCGACCTGATCGAGCAGACAGCGCAGGCCCTGATTGGCGCGTTGCGGCAGCAACAGCGGCAGCTGCGGGTCATGTGGGAGAACGGCGCGCAGTCCGCCTCCTCCGGTGACGAGCCGGCGTCGCGCGAACCGGAGACGGAGCACCTGCGGCAGATGATGCAGCACTACCGGGCGCTGTTCAACCAGCTCTGCCGCCCCTAAGGAACCGGTATTCCAATCCATCTAAGCAAATCTCGGCTGCCTCACTTGCCTAGTTAGTCTTGTCTGGTTGGTTGCGCTCTGAGGGGCAAATTGCCAATTAGAGCCACTTGACTGATATTTACTGGCATTTGTAAAGGCAGGCCATGACCGGTTCTCCGAATTCAGCTTCACCGCCACGGCCCTGGCCGTCTATTGCTGCCGCCATCCTCGCCTGCTGCCTGGCGGGCTATGGCGTCACCGTCTCGCTGCTGCACCGGTCGGGCACGCTGAGCACGCGGGCCGTGGCGGCCGACGCTGCCGCGGTCGCCGCCGCGCTCGCCGTCATCGCCTTGCTCTGGCTGGCCTGGCGCGCGAGCGCCCGCACGCGCGACGGCATGTCCCTGCTTGAGCAGCAGGCCAGCCAGCAGGAGGCCAGGCTGACGGGGCAGGCGGAGCAGCTCGCCGACCAGGTGAGCAAGCTTTCCAAGCTGGAGGGCCGGCTGGACCAGGCGCGCGACCGCGAGCTGAGCCTGATCGAGGAGGAGGGCGCACTGCGCGTGCGGCTTGACCAGAGCCGGGCCGCCCAGCAGACCCTGGCCTCCCAGGAGACCGCGCTCCGCCAGGCGCTTGAGTACACGCTCGGCGTCCGCATGCTCGCGGCGTTCGAGGGACGGGACGTGCCGCCCGCGGACCTGCCCGTCGATTTCGACGCGGAGCTGGCCAAGCTGCTTGATCAGCTGGTGACCGAGGCCGCCCGGGCGGGCGACCGAGACGAGTCGGTCCGCTCGGCGCTGGTCGCCCTCTCCCGGCGGGTGCAGACGGCGGCGCACCGCATCCAGGAGGAAGCGACGCTGATGGCGGAGCGGCATCCGGGTGACCCCGACGTGCTTGAGGTGTCCATGCGGGTGGACCACGCGGCGGCACAGCAGGCCAGGCACGCGCAGTCGATGGCGGTGCTGTGCGGCGAGTGGCCGGGGCAGCAGTGGCCGGAGCCGCTGCCGCTCGTCGACGTGGTCCGCGCCGCGGCCGGCCGCATCATCGCCTACCGGCGGATCGAGGTAGCCGGCGATCCGGACGTCGCGGCCGCGCCGTCGGTCGTCGAGCCGCTTATCCACCTGGTCGCCGAACTGCTCGCCAACGCCACTCAGTCCTCGCCGCCCGCGACTTCCGTGCCGGTGACGATCCGCTCTGTGCAGCGCGGCGCGGTCATCGAGGTGCACGACTGCGGCGTCGGGCTCGACGACCACCGGCTGACCCAGGCCCGCGAGATCGCGTCGGGCACCC
>Ga0134126_10013184_pt1 | contig 10445 bp, 14 predicted proteins | sample KB31752_FD_96881 | JGI IMG/M metagenome (GOLD analysis project Ga0134126, IMG submission 96881) | Terrestrial soil microbial communities with excess Nitrogen fertilizer from Kellogg Biological Station, Michigan, USA - KB3-175-2 | ecosystem: Environmental > Terrestrial > Soil > Unclassified ...
GGGCTGGTCAGCTTTTCCAGCGCAGCACGCGTTCCTGCACAGGATTGCGGAATTCCGTGCCGTTTTCGGTCGCCTCCGCCCAGGCCTTCTTGACCCGGTGGTACCAGATGGCGGGCTGGTCGGCGTCCTGAATCAACATCAGGTTGGGGTTGAATTTCAGCCCCTCGCGCTGCAGTTCCACGATTTTTCTGTCGTCGCCGATGAAGGTGCGGCCCAGCGCCCAGAAGAAGGGATAGATGAAGTTCAGCCAGGCCGGCCAATAGAAGACCTGGATCACATCGGTATTGTCGGCATCGCGCGGGGTGCAGACGGTCAGGCCGATCACCTTGAAGCGCTGGCCGAACAACCGGCCCTCGATGGTCTCGAAGCGGGTGGAGGGCAGCTCGAAGGTGATCTCAGTGGTGACCTCGCCGAGCAGGCTGTAGACCGGCTTGGACGGCCTGTGCGCCGTCATCACAAAGCCGGTGGGCAGCGGCGCGTAATGCTTCTCCTTCACCCGCGGCGTCTTCCTCCACCACCAGTGGGCGTGGACATAAGGACCGTGGGCGGGATCCATCAACCCGATCACGGCATGATCGATGCCGCAGCGGAAACGCTGGGTCTCGGTCCAGCGCATGGCCGCGCGGCTCTGCACCCGCGGCGGCTCGGATCTTGGCGCCGTGCCGGGCCTGGCCGCGACATAGACCCAGATCAGGCCGTCCTGTTCGCGCACCGGATAACTCCGTACACGGATTTTCTCCCTCTCCAGTGGCTCATGGCCGGCCAGGGATGGAATCAGGCTGCAGACGCCGTCCTGGCGGAAGCGCCAGCCATGATAGGGGCACTCCACCGTGCCTTCGGAAAGAATGCGTCCCGCCGACAGCGGCACCCCGCGATGGGGACAGATATCGCGCAAGGCGAAGGCTTCGCCGGATTTGAGGCGGCCCAGCAGCACCGGCTCGCCCAGCAGCATTTCGCGGCGCATCTGGCCGGATTTGAGGCTGCTCGCCAGCGCGGGCATGTACCAAAGATCGCGCAGGAACAGGTCTTTCTCCGTTCCCGGCGGCATTGCAACATTTTCGCCAAGCGGTTCAGCCATTCGGGAACTGCTTAGAGAAATCGGCTTTTACCCGCAAGGAGAGGCCGGGATGGGTTTTACCGCTCAACCCAGCGCGCTAGGCTTTTGTGATGAAGAAGATCGCCAGGACCCTGATCGACACCAAGATACTGGACCGGGCTCTGGCGGTGGGGGTGCTGTGCGAGGCGGCCTTTGTTATTGCGGCGCACTACCGCCCTTTTCTGGGCCAGCATTTCGGTCTTTTCGCCTGCATGATGATCGCGGGCACCGCCGCGCTGCTTTATGCCCGCGACCTGGCGCGCGGCTATGTGATGGGTGCCCTGGGCGGTCTGGTCATCGGAGCGGCCTGCGGCACGGCCGCGGTCGGCGTTGCCAACCTTCTGGGCGACCATCCCGACCGTTTTCTGCCCTATGGCGTGATGATCTGTGCCCTGATCGGCGCGATTGGCGGTCTCTTCGGCCAATATGCGGCCTGGATTCGCGCCTTTATCGCGACCTTGCGACAATAGCGAAGCGCTACCAGAACGATTCGATTTTGAGGAGATAACTGTCGGTTGGCGCGACGCCGACCCGGAAAGGGGCTGGGGGGCTTGTTAATCCGAACCAGCTCACAGCCAACCGACAAATAGACCTTCGTGCCTAAAAGGGGCCAGCCGATGGTTCAATCATGACCATTTCGGGGCACGAATGACATTTTCGACAGGGAACTTCGCCGTTAAACCTTGCGAGACAAGGATTTGCGTCCCATCATCAGATTCGAATGGTGGAAGAACCCATATCGTTACATCGCGTGGCGCGAGAAGCGCCCGCGGCGACGGCCTTCCCTCAAGTCACTTTCGATCGACCGGAACTCAATCGCATCCTCACCGTCTATGGCCGCATGGTCGCTGCCGGCGAATGGCGGGATTACGCGCTGGATTTCCTGGATGACGCGGCGGTTTTCTCGGTTTTCCGCCATGCCAGCGAGATGGCCCTGTTCCGAATTGAGAAACGGCCAAAGTTCCGTGCCCGACAGGGCCAGTACAGTGTGGTGGCCGCCGGAGGCCTGATCCTGAAACGCGGGCATGAACTGGCCCAGGTGCTCAAGATTTTCGACAAGAAGCTGCTGAAGATTGAGGTGTGACCGGCGGAGCCGGGCAAATCGGTCCGCTAGCGACAGCGCCAGATATCAGACAACAAAAAAGCCCGGCATTGCTGCCGGGCTTTTTGTTTTGAACCTGCTCTCGTTTACCTGCGATTGCCCATGAAGCGCAGCAGGAACAGGAAGATGTTCAGGAAGTCCAGATACAGGGCCAGCGCGCCCATGATGGCGGCCTTGCCCGCCACCGCGGTATCGCCGCCGACCATGTAATAGGTGTTCTTGATCTTCTGCGTGTCCCAGGCGGTCAGGCCGGTGAAGATCACCACACCCAGGATACTGACCACGAAATTGATGGCCGGCGACTTGAAGAACATGTTGGCGAGGCTGGCCAAGAGGATGCCGATCAGGCCCATGAACAGGAAGTTGCCGAAGCCGGTCAGGTCACGGCCGGTGGTGTAGCCCCACAGGCTCATGACGCCGAAGGTGGCGGCGGTGACGAAGAAGGTCATGGCCACGCTGGCGCCCGTGTAGACGATCAGGATCGACGCCAACGAGGCGCCGACCAGGGCGGCATAGGCCCAGAAGGTGGCCTGCGCCGCGCCCTGGCTCATCTGCATGATGCGGAAGGACAGGAAGAAGACCAGCGCCAGCGGAGCCAGCATCACCACCCAGCCCAGAATAGTCGGCGAAAGCGCCACGCCATTGGTGGTCATCACCTCGTGATAGAAGGCGTTCAACAGGACGGGGGAGTGAGCGACCGCATAGGCCACCAATCCGGTCAGCGCCAGCGCGCCCACCATGTAATTGTAGACCCGCAACATGTGCGCGCGCAGTCCAGCATCCACGCCATCGGCTAACGTCGCCGTGCCGCGTACAAGTCGATTGTCGAAGTCAGCCATGGGTTACTCCTTTGACCTGATTATATCGTGTTTCTGCGCGGCGGTATCAAGGCCGTGGGAACCGGATTTTGTGAAGCATTAACAAAGCCTAAGCCGTGCGCAGGCGGCGCGCCGGCCGGCTGCGCAGGGCGCCCAGGGCGCCCAGGAGCCCGAAAAGCAGGGTTGCGGCGCCGCCGCCGGCCACCGTCACCAGCACGGCGCGGGCGTCAAAAGTCAGCGGCACATCCAGGATAAAAAAGGCCGCCGCCCAAGCCGCCAAGGTGCCCGCCACCAGCGCGATCAGGCCGGTCGCGGCGCCCAGCAGACCATATTCGATGGCATAAACCAGGGCGATGCGCGCGCGGGTTGCGCCCAGGACTTTCAGAATGGTCGCATCATAGATTCGGGCGCGGCTGCCGGCGGCGATGGCGCCAGCCAGCACCAGGAGACCTGCCAGGATGGTGACCAGGCTGGCAGCGCTGACACCCTGGGCCAGGGAGGCGAGCAAACTTTGCACCTGCTGGATGGCGTCCTTCACCCGGATGGTGGAGATGTTGGGAAAGCGATTGGTGACGGCCATGTACATGGCGTTTTCCTGATCCGGCGTCACCCGGATGGTGGCAAGGAAGGCATGCGGCGCCTTGTCGATCAGGCCGGGCGACAACACCAGCACGAAATTCTGGCCGCCATTGGTGAAGTCCACCTTGCGCAGATTCGCGATTTTGCCCTCGAAGCTGCGGCCCAGGACGTTCAAGGTCATGCTGTCGCCGATCTTCAGGCCTGTGCCATGGGCGATGGCCTGGTCCAGAGAAATCAAGGTGGGGCCGCGATAGTCGGGTGCCCACCATTTGCCTTCGGTGATGACGGTGCCCGGCGGCGGCGTGGCGGCATAGGTGATGCCGCGATCGCCGTTCAGGGCCCATTTGGCATCGGGCGCGACCGTGGCTTTCGCCGATGGCACACCATTGAGATCTGTGATGCGGCCGCGGATCATCGGCGTGCGTTTGTAGTCGCTGGCGCCGGAGAAGGCGGTGACCGTACGGTCGAAGTTTTCGGCTTCCGTCGGCTGGATATCGACGAAGAAAAAGCTGGGCGCGCGCGCGGGCAGGGCGCCCGCCACCTGCTCGTTGATGGTGGCGTTCACGAGCGTGACGGTGGCCAGTAAGGTCAGGCCCAGCCCAAGCGCGGTGACCACGCCACCGGTCGCTGCGCCCGGCCGCACCAGATTGGCAAGAGCCAGACGCAATAACGGTGAGCGGGTGCGCGGGATCTTCTGGATCAGGCGGCGCACGCCTTCAGCGAGCAACCGCAGCAGCGCCAGTGCCGCCACCGCGCCGAGCAGGAATTCAGCCGCGAAGGTCGGCGAGGGCGCGACGATCAGGGTCAGCACCATCACTCCCAGCGCCGCGCCGGCTGAGATGGCGCGATAGAGAGTCTGACCCTCGGCCGTGGCCGGCGCCACCGTGTCGCGGAACAGGCTGGCGGGAGGCACGGCGCGTGCGCGCGACAAGGGCGGCGTGGCGAAGGCGATGGCGGACAACAGGCCAAAGGCCAGGGCGAGCAATATGGGAATGGGATAGAAGCCGAAGCTGGGCGGCACCGGCAGGGCATCGCCATAGAACCACACCGCGGCGAAGGGCAGTACCGCGCCGATGGCGGAGCCGACCAGGGTGGCCAGCAACGCCACCGCCATCACCTGCAGGAAGAAAACCAGAAAGACAAAGTTGCCTGACGCACCAAGCGTCTTGAGGATGGCGATGTCGGCGCGCTTGCGATCCAGGAAGGCCAGGATCGCCTGGGCCGCGCCCACGCCGGCGACACCCAGCGCCACCAGCCCGACAAGCGTCAGGAACATGGTGAGCTGCTCGACAAAGCGTTTGATGCCGGGGGCGGCATCGTTGCGGTCGCGGATGTTCCAGCCGGCGTCGGGAAAGGCGGCCTGCGCCCGATTGCGGAAGCGATCGATGGCGCCACGTGCCTGTGCCGGATCGCTGGAAGCGCCGCGGAGCGCGATGCGATAGCTGTAGTCCACCAGACTTTCGGGCGAGACCAGGCCGGTGGCCGGCAGGCCGTGCGTGGAAATCAGCAGGCGCGGACCCAGCGAGAAGCCGGTGGAAATACGATCGGGCTCCTTGTCCAGCGCCCCCATGATGCGGAAGGTGGCGTTGCCCAGCTTGATCAGATCGCCGCGCTTCACATGCAACCGGTCCAGCAGGGTCTGCTCGGCCGCCGCGCCGCAGATGCCGTCGTCTTCGCAGGCCAACGCATCCCGCAGATCCTGCGTGGGAATAAAGCGCGGGCTTCCGAACAGTGGCCAATGGTCATCCACCGCTTTCAGTTCGACCAGTTGGCGCGCCTGGTTATCGCGCGCATAGGCCATGGCGCGCATCGAGATGGTTTCCGCGACCGTCCCCTGCTGGTCCAGGAAGGCGCGCTCCGCCGGGCTGGCCGGCCGGTGCACCAGGCGCACCGAAACATCGCCGCCCAGCAGCACCTGCCCCTGATCCTGCAGTCCGGTGAGAAAGGCGTCGCTGAGAGATTCCACGCCCGCGATGGCGGCCGCGCCCAGGAGCAGGCAGAAAAAGAAGATGCGAAAGCCCGCAAAGCCACCGCGCAGCTCGCGCCGCGCGAAGCGCAGGGCGAGGCTGAAGTTCATGGCTTGTCCTTTGCGTAAACGGCTTCCTCCCGCCGCTCGCCCAAGCTCGCGGCGTTCGTCGCCTTCGCAGGTCCACCGGACCTGCTCACGCGCTGCGCGCGCCGCGCCTCACCCTTCGACAAGCTCAGGGTGAGGAGAGCGTTGAAACTCCTCATGCTGAGCCTGTCGACGCATGAGAAGCGCCGTCCACGATCTTGCCATCCGCCATGCGCAGCATCCGCTGGCAGCGGCGCGCCAGCTGCTCCTCATGGGTGACCAGGAATAAGGTCGAGCCGCGCTCGGCATTCAAGGCGAAGATCAGGTCCGCGATGCCGGCGCCGGTGCCGCTGTCGAGATTTCCCGTGGGCTCGTCGGCGAACAGGAGCTGCGGATGCGACGCCAGCGCGCGGGCCAGCGCCACGCGCTGCTGCTCGCCGCCGGAAAGCTGGCCGGGATAATGATCGGTGCGCAGGATCAGGCCGACCGCACGCAATTCCTTTTCGGCCCGGTCGAACGCGTCCGCCACGCCCATCAGTTCCAGTGGCACCGCGACATTTTCCAGCGCCGTCATGGTGGGGATCAAATGAAAGCTCTGGAACACCACGCCCACCCGTCCCCGCCGAAACTTCGCCAGCGCATCCTCGCCCATGCGGGTGATGTCGGTGCCCGCGACCACCACGCGACCCGTGGTCGGCTTTTCAAGGCCGGCCGCCACCATCAAAAGCGACGACTTGCCCGAGCCGGATGGACCGGTTAGGGCCACGGTTTCGCCCGCACCAACCTCCAGGGACAGGCCCGACAGAATGTCCACCGGACCGGCGAGGCTTTTAAGCGTGAGGCTGATATCTTGCAGGGAAAGGGCAGGCGGGGGATTGTGCATCAGTTTTGGATAGTAAGACGAATGCGCAGCTTCAAGATCCTGCTTATCACACTTCTCGTCGCCATGATGGCGGGAGTTGGGCCGGCTTCCGCGGCACCTTTCAAGATCCTGGCGCTGGGCAGCAGCCTGACCCAGGGCTATGGCCTGCCGCCGGGCACGGAATTTCCCGTGCAGCTTCAGGCCGCTCTCAAGAAGGTGGGGATCGATGCGGTGGTGATCAATGCCGGTGTTTCCGCTGACACCACCGCCGGCGGGCTGGCGCGGCTGGACTGGTCGCTGGCCGATCACCCCGGTGCGGTGATTCTGGAGCTGGGCTCCAACGACATGCTGCGCGGCATTCCCCCTGCCGAGACGGAAAAGAACCTGCGCGCGATCCTGACCAAGCTGAAGGCGGCGCATGTGAAGGTGTTGCTGACCGGCATGCATGCCCAGCGCAATCTGGGTGCCGCTTATGTCAAGCAGTTCGATGCCATCTACCCCCGCCTGGCCAAGGACTACAATGTGCTATTCTATCCGTTCTTTCTGGACGGCGTGGCGCTCAATCCCAAACTCAACCAGGCGGACGGCATGCATCCCAATCCGGCGGGCGTGAAGGTGATTGTGGCGCGCATGCTTCCTTACGTGAAGAAGCTGGTTAAGGGCTGATGTTTCGCAAGCTCCTGTCTGTCGGCGGCTTCACGCTGCTGTCGCGCATCATGGGATTTTTTCGCAGCATCGTGACTGCTGCGATCCTGGGTGACGGCGTCCTGTCCGATGCATTTTACGTGGCGCTGCGCCTTCCCAACAGTTTCCGGAACATCTTCGCCGAGGGTGCCTTCAATGCCGCGTTCGTGCCACGATATGCAGCGCTGCGGGCGAAAGATGGGGAGATGGCGGCGGCGGAGTTTGCCAACCGCATCTTCTCCTGGCAGATGGCGGCACAGATCGTGTTATTGCTGGCGGCCCTTTGGGGCATGCCCTGGATCGTCGGAGCCATGGCGGGCGGCTTTTCCATTCCGGGCGAGGCGGAGCTGGCAACTGCCCTGTCGCGCATCACCTTTCCCTATCTGCTCCTGACGGTTGTTGCGGTCCAACTGTCTGCCATGCTGAACGCGCGCGAGCGCTTCTGGGCGGCGGCGGCGTGGCCTGTTTTCCTCAACCTTGGCATCATAGGCGCCTTGTTGCTTGTGCGCTTCTTTCCCAATGCGGCCTACGCCGCCGCCTGGGGCGTGCTGGCGGCCGGCGTGTTGCAATTGCTGTTCATACTCTGGGCCGCTGCGCGCGAGCATGTGCACTTACGTCCCGGTCTGCCGCGCTGGGGGGCACAGGAAAAGGATTTCCTCAAGGCGTTGGGTGCTGGAACGATTGGCTCTGCCGGCGTACAGATCGGCCTGTTCGTCGACACGCTGATCTCCAGCTTTCTGCCGGTCGGTGTGCTGACCGCCATCAACTATGCGGACAACATCAACCAGTTGCCGCTGGGCACCATTGCCATCGCCTTGGCGACGGTGTTGTTGCCGGAAATGTCGGCGCGACTGGCAATGGGCGATGTCGCGGGTGCGCACGGCGCGCAAAACCATGCCGCAGCGCTGGCCCTGTTCCTGACACTGCCCTGCATGGCCGCGTTCCTTCTGGTACCGCAGACCATCATGCGCGGTATTTTTGCCCATGGCGCGTTCTCCATCGCTGCCGCCGACATTTCTGCCACCGCGCTGGCAGCCTACGGCCTGGGCCTCCCAGCTTTTGTCCTTGTGCGCGTGGCGGCGGCGACATTCTATGCCCGTCATGACACGGCCACGCCGGTGCGCGGCACGCTGCTTGCCGTGGCGGTGAACATCGGCATGAAGGTCGTGCTGGTCTGGGGAGCCCATCTGGGCGCGGTCGGCATCGCCCTGGGCACGTCGCTTGGTACCTGGGCCAATGTCAGCGTGTTGTTCTGGCTCGGGCGGCGGCGCGGGTTGCTGCACATCGAATCCCATCTGACGCGAGCCCTGCCTGCCATTCTGTTGGCAGCTTGCGCCACGGGCGCAGCGGCGCTGGGTGGGGTATTGCTGGCCGAGCATGTGCGGTTGGCCAAGGAGCTTGTCCTGGCCGCTGCTGTGGTCGCGGGCGGTATGGCCTACGGTGTTGTGACCTTGCTTTTCCGCAACCGCCTGCCGCTGGGACGGTATGCCCAATGAGATTGTTTGTTGCGCTTTCCATTCCCGATTCCGTCGCCCAGGCGCTGATGCTGCTGCAGGGCGGGGTGCCGGGCGCGCGCTGGCAAACGCGCGAGCAACTGCATCTCACTTTACGCTTCATCGGCGAGGTGGATGGCGGCGATGCCCGGGCTTTGGACGATGCGCTGGCCGGCATTGATGCGCCCGCCTTGGACATGCAGCTTCACGGTGTCGGCCAGTTCGGCAACAAGCAGCCGCACACTTTGTGGGCCGCGGCGCGGAAGAACGATCTGCTGGAGCATCTGCAGCGCAAGGTGGATACCGCCATCCGTCGCGTTGGCCAGCCGCAGGACGCGCACAAATTTACCCCCCACGTCACCCTGGCGCGCCTGCGCCATCCGGAGCTGGAGAGGGTCCGGCAGTGGTTGACGGACAATGCGCTCTTCACCAGCAACGAATTTCTGGTTGAGAACTTCTGTCTTTATTCCAGCAAGCTGACCAGCGACGGCAGCATTTACCGTGTCGAACAGGAATATCCCCTGAGAGGTTTCCATGGCGCCCACTTCGAATAACAAGCTGGCGATTGAAGACCTGAAACAGGCGTTGAAGCGGCTGCCCGACTGGCAACTGGCCCAGGGGCGCGAGGCCATCACCCGCAAATTCCAGTTCGTGGATTTCGACGCGGCCTTCGCCTTCATGACGCGCTGCGCCTTGCTGGCGGCGAAGATGGATCACCATCCCGAATGGTTCAATGTCTACAACAAGGTCGAGGTGACCCTGGCGACTCACGATGCCGGTGGGGTGACCCAGAAGGACATCGATCTTGCCACGGCGATGGACGGCTACGCCGCCGTTGGCGGTGGCCGCTGATCACGGACCGGAACTTTCCGCCAATCGGTCCGTTTCCGCCATTAACATTTCCAGGGAGGAAATCATGGCGGATGACAATTCAGGCGGTGCCAATACCTTTATCGGATTTCTCTTGGGCGCGGTTCTGGTCGCGGTCGGTATCGTCGGCTTTTTCATGTGGGACAATTACAAGAGCCATACCGGCGGCGGCGCGCCCGCGGCCACCATCACGGTGAAAAAGGGCTAACGCCCAAAGCGATCGAAGGCCATCAGCGCGATGCTTGCGCCCAGCGGCGTCAGCACCAGCGCGGCGCCAAACCATACGGTGGCATTGCGGCCATCCAGCTTGGCCCAATAGGCGACACCCAGCGCCGCCAGCAGATAGAGAAATACCAGCATTTCAAGTCTGCAAAAGCTTTCGCGCTTGTGGTGAGTCGAGCAAAATATTTTCTCCCAGCAGGCGACAAAACCCCTTCATTTCATCGCTTGCTTCATCCCATACGACATTTGGGATGTCGATCTGCGTGTAGAGTTCCTTTTTGCCTTCCCGGAGCCTGAAGATTGTAAGCCTTCGGTCCGCCTCGCTGATCTCAACCAGGTGGCTATAGCCTTGGGTTGCCATTTGCAGCCTTATTTCTTTGCGTTCCTGACGAGGTCGTCCACCACCGACGGATCGGCCAGGGTGGAAATATCGCCCAGGTTGGAGGTATCGCCCTCCGCGATCTTGCGCAGGATGCGGCGCATGATCTTGCCGGAGCGGGTCTTGGGCAGGCCGGGCGCGAACTGGATCACATCCGGACGCGCGATGGGACTGATCTCGTGCGAGACGAACTTCTTCAGCGCGTCATTCAGCGCCGGCGTGGCCTCCACACCCGCCTTCAGGGTGACATAGGCATAGATGCCCTGACCCTTGATGTCGTGCGGATA
>Ga0134126_10013185_pt1 | contig 10445 bp, 9 predicted proteins | sample KB31752_FD_96881 | JGI IMG/M metagenome (GOLD analysis project Ga0134126, IMG submission 96881) | Terrestrial soil microbial communities with excess Nitrogen fertilizer from Kellogg Biological Station, Michigan, USA - KB3-175-2 | ecosystem: Environmental > Terrestrial > Soil > Unclassified ...
CAGCATCCGCACCCGCGAATCGGCCGGGTGGATGCGCTGCTGCAGTGCCTCGAAGTCGAGGCCGTGATCGGTGGCGATGACGATCTCGCCGTCGATCACGCAGCGCTGCGGCAACTCGGCGATGGCCGCGGCGACCAACTCGGGGAAGTAGCGGGTCATCGGTTTTTCGTTGCGGCTGCCGACCTCGACCTCATCGCCGTCGCGGAAAAGGATCGACCGGAAGCCGTCCCACTTCGGCTCATACGACGCGTCCGGCGGGATCGCTTTCACCGATTTGGCCAGCATCGGCGAAACCGGCGGCATCACAGGCAAGTCCATAATCGGAGTATGGCAACGCCAGCGGAGGAAATCGACGTCGACGGGATCGCCGTCCGGCTGACCAACCCGGACAAGGTCTACTTCCCGAAGCTGGGGTCGGACGGCACCAAGCGCAAGCTCGTCGACTACTACCGCGCCGTCGCCGCCGGCCCGATGCTGGCCTCGCTGAAAGACCGGCCGACGCATCTGCAGCGATTCCCCGACGGCATCGACGGTGAGGAGATCTACCAGAAACGCATCCCGCAGCATCATCCCGACTACCTGCAGACCTGCCAGATCACCTTCCCGTCCGGCCGGACCGCCGACGCGTTGCGGGTCACCCACCCGGCCGCGATCGTGTGGGCCGCGCAGATGGGCACGATCACGCTGCACCCGTGGCAGGTCCGCTGCCCGGACACCGAGCATCCCGACGAATTGCGGGTCGACCTGGACCCGCAGCCGGGCACCGGCTTCGACGAAGCGCGCAGCGTCGCGGTCGATGTCTTGCGGCCGCTGCTCGACGAACTCGGGCTGGTGGGCTATCCCAAGACGTCCGGCGGTCGCGGCGTCCACGTGTTCCTGCGGATCAAGCGCGACTGGGATTTCATCCAGGTGCGCCGCGCCGGCATCGCGCTGGCTCGCGAGGTCGAGCGCCGCGCGCCCGATGCGGTGACGACGTCGTGGTGGAAGGAAGAACGCGGCGAGCGGATCTTCATCGACTTCAACCAGAACGCCCGCGACCGCACGTTCGCGTCGGCGTATTCGGTGCGGCGCACCCAGATTGCGACGGTGTCGATGCCGCTCAGCTGGGACGAGCTGGCGACCGCGAACCCCGACGACTACACGATCGCGACGGCGGCCGAGCTGGTAGCCAACCGGGACGACCCGTGGGCGGACATCGACAGGAAAGACCAGTCGATCGAACCGCTCCTGGAGATGGTCGCCGCCGACGAGGAGAACGGTCTCGGCGACCTGCCCTATCCGCCCAACTATCCGAAGATGCCCGGCGAGCCGAAACGCGTTCAGCCGAGCAAAGATACCGACCGCAAGTCGAATCTTCCCTAGCTGGGCGCCGCTTCGATCACGCAGAGCGGCCCCGCCGTTGGTACCACGCGCCGCAGGCTGAAGCCGCTTCGCCGGAGCAGGTCGGTCCACTGCGGGAGGCTGCGTTCCAGCGCGCCCGCGATCACCAGCATCTCCATATCGGCGTAGTGGCCCAGGAATTCGCGGTCGTGATCGGGAATGACCATCTCCAGCAGCAGCAGCTTCGCACCCGGTGGGGCCGCGGCTTTGATGGTGCCGAGGATCGCGATGGCTTTATCGTCGGGCCAGTCGTGAATGACGTTCTTCATCACATAGGCGTCAGCGGCCGGCACGCGTTCGAAGAACGACCCGCCTTCCACAGTCACGCGGTCGGCGACTCCGTGGGCACTCAGCACAGGCCGCGCACCCTCGACGGCCTGTGGGAGGTCGAACAACACGCCGTGGGCAGCGGGTGCCGCGGTGAGGATGGACGACAGCAAGCGGCCGTGACCGCCACCGATGTCGGCGATGACACCAAAATCGCTGAAGTCGTACGCCGCGACCACCGCGGCCTCCAACATCGCCGACGTGGAGGTCATCGCGTCGTTGAAGATCTCCGCCCACTCCGGGTCTTCGGACAGGTAGTCGAAGACGGATTTGCCGAACACTTTTGGCGGGTTCGGCTCGCCGGTGCGCACCGCTTCGGCCAGCCGGGTCCAGTTCGCCCGGTGCTGCGGCGAGCCGAAGAACAGCGCAGCTCCGTGCATCGAGGTCGGCGAGTCGGTGCGCAACGTGTCGGCCAGCGCGTTGAGCGCGAAGCGACCGTCGCGGCACCTGCGAAACACACCGCGGCTGATCAGCAACCGCATCAGCCGCGCCACGCTGTCCGGCTCCGCCCCGACGCGGACCGCGAGCTCCTCCCGGGTCAACGGGCCCGCGGCCAGCGCGTCGGCAATACCCAGTTGCGCGGATGCCGAAATGGCCTGGGACAGAAAAGCTCCGAAGATCATGTCGATGACAGTGATCGGCGGCGGTGCTAACCGCTGGTACAGACGTCCCACGTGATGGCGCAGGCGTTCGACCGCGCGTGCCACCCGGGCGGGCGGCAGCTTCGGGGTGGATGTCGGCGATTGAGGCGGCATCGTTGTCCTCCTGTCGAACCGAGACGACTACTGCAGTTTCTGCGCGACGAATGTCGCCGCCTGGTTGGTCGCGTCCGGCACATAGCCCAGGTGCGCGATGATGCTGCCGCCCTCGGCGCAGATGTTGTCGTTGGGCAGACAGATGTCGATGGCCTTCGGCGTCCAGCTCGGGTTGAGCGGCGGAATCTGGTTGTCCGCCAAGCCCTTTGCGTAGCTACTCTGCGGATTGCCGAACAGGGCGACGGCGCCGACATGGCTGGCGACCTGCGCGGGCAGCTGATGGCTGGTCAGGTCGGCCACCCCCGCGCCCTGCGAGTACCCGCCGACCACGACCTTGGTCTTCGGGCAGTTGGCGACGGTGCCCTGGACATGGGCGACCTCGTCGGCCGCCCCGACCTTGGCGCTGTTGGCGTAGTCGGTGGTCGACGGATAGTCGACCGCGTACAGGGTGATCGTCTTGCCGGGAAGCTGCGAGGTCAGCGAGTCGAAGAAGGCCTGCCCGGGCCCGCCGGGGCCGACCGGCTCACCGGTGCCACGGGCGAACACCACTTCCGCGTCCGGGCATCCGTCGGCCGCGGCGACGGGCGTACCGAGCGGGAAGCTGAACAGGGTCAAGATCAGTGGAGCGCCAGCCATGACGCGCGCGATGGTGCGAGAGGTCATGGCTAGATGTTGTCATCCTCCAGCAATCTCAACGGATGCAGGCCGTCGACCGCGCCGACGAACGGCGGATGAATGCTGTAGCCGAGCATGCGCTGGATGTCATCCGACACCGTGCGGGCGATGTCGCGGGAGATCGACAACGTGAAGGCTTCCATCGGTCGTAGCCACGGCTGGCAGTACTGCGCGGTGACGGCCAGCCGGTCGGCGGTAGTGGTGTTGGCGCCGCCACCGTGCCAGAGCGTGCCCACGAAGAACACGCACGAGCCGGCGGGCATGACGACGGGCAGCGCCTCGTCGTCCGGGCCGGGCCGCCGCTTGCCCCAGGTGTGGCTGCCCGGATAGAGCACCGTCGCACCGTTGTCGGCGGTGAAGTCGTCGATGGCCCAGATCGTCGCGGCGGCCAATGGCTCTCGGGGGCGGGGGATCGGGTAGAAGCCGTCGTCATGGTGAGCCAATTGCGCTTCTTCGCCGGGCTGGATGTTGATCGCCTGCAACGCCGACAGCAGATAGTTGGGCATCAGCAGCCGATCCAGTGCGGCCAGTACCCGCGGGTGGTCGACGACCGGGTCGCACACCCGGGTCCGGCTCAGCACGCTGTAGATCCGCTGGGTCCGCCGCCCTTCGAACGAGTTGCGTCCGGTGTGCCCGAGCCAGGGCTTCACCTCATCGCGAATCTGGCCGCACTGCTCGGGGGTGAGGAGGTTTTCCCAGATGACGTAGCCGTCGCGGGCCAGCGCGGCCGCGTCGGCTTCGGCCACCGCCGGGTCCACCGCGGAGCCGCCGCTGGGCGTCCACTTGTAGCGGAGCGCGAGGTCGCCGCGTAGGTCTTCCAGCGTGGTGACGGACTCGTCGTCGAGTTTCATTGCGCTTGTCCTTCGGCTATCAGCACACAGTAAGCCGACCCCGCGCGGACGTCACGCGTTCAGCGCCGCCCGTTGGTTAGTCAGGCTTCCCAGCCCCTGGGCGCAGCCGTAATCGGAGCGTTATAGTAGCCGCATGCGTCTTCATCGTCTGAGCCTCGCCGTTCGCGCCGGACTCGTAGCGCTTGCGCTCAGTGCCGCCGCCTTCGCTCTGCCGACCGCGTTCCCGCGGGTCGCGTCGGCCGATCCGCTGGGGCCGTGTCCGACGTGTACGTCGAACGACTCCACCGAGGACTTCCCGATCCCGCGGCGGATGATCTCGACGACCTGTGACGCCGAGCAGCTTCTCGCCGCCGCCCGTGACTACTCGCCGGTGTACTACCAGCGCTACATGCAGGATTTCAACAACCACCCGAACGTCAACCAGGCCGCCATCGACAAGGCGCACTGGTTTTACTCGCTGTCGCCGGCGGACCGCCGGGGCTACTCGGCCAACTTCTACGCACCGCAGGCCGACGGCCTGTGGCTGGCGTGGCCCAACCACATGAAGATTTTCTGGAACAACAAGGGCGTCGTCGCCAAGGAAACCGAGAACTGCCAGAACTACCCGAAGGGCGACATGTCGGTCTGGAACTGGTCCTAAGGGGTCAGTCCTAATCCGGGTCGGACTCGGCCAGTAGGCCGACGCATGTCGCGGTGATCAGCCGCGTCAGAGCGGCGGTGAAATCGATCTTCCAGTCGGGCGGCACGTCGGGCCGCTTCGCGTACTCATCGGCAAGCCGCTTGGGCGGGTTGGCCATCTGCCACATCGGCGCGGCCAGCGAATACGACGCGAGCAGCACGTCGAACGCGCCCGAACGGCCCAGCCCCGGCAACGCGTTCTCGATTGCGTCGGTCAGCGAGATCACGGCCGCGTTGCTGACTTCCTTGAACTCGAGGACCCGTTCGAGCTCGACCTCGTGCTCGAGATGCAAATGCAGATTGGCAAGCAGGTCGCAGAACAGCGGGTCGTCGGCCAGGCCCTGCGCCAGCGTTCCGGCCACCCGGGCCGGCGACATGGGGCCCGGCCGGCCCAGGTCTTCGCACACGGTGTCCGAGAAGCGGGCCCACCCTTCGGCGGCCAGATTCAGCAGCACCTCTTTGTGGGAGGTGAAGTAGCGCCGCACCGCCGAGTAGTGCACCCCGGCGCGGCTCGCGACGTCGGTCAGGGTGACCGAGGCGACGCCGGACTCCAGCGCCAGCGAGCGCGCGGCTTCGACAAGCGCTGCGGCCCGCTGCCGTTTCTTGTCCTCGGTGCGGGCACGCTGGAACGAGAGCTGCGGCACCGCGCGAGGATAGCGCACCCGAACGCATTGCGGGCCGCTGCGGAACCCGGTACCGTCCGCTTACGCACATAACATGCGTTATGCCTGAATCGCAGTTCCGGCGGGGTGAGGAGTCGACAATCCGGGTGGCGGGCGTGGTTTACTCGTCATGGTCTGGCGGTGCTGTGAGGCCCACGCAAGCGCCCTGAGAACGCCGCGGGCGATCGGCGGGCGCATATCTTCAGCGGGTGAAGGGGTTTTCGATTTTCAGGGTGCTGGAGCGGGCGTGGATTCCGCTCGTGATTGCGATCGTGGTCGGGCTCGGTGGTTTCACCGTGTTCCGCATCCACGGTCTCTTCGGCTCCGAGAAGCGTCCCTCGTACTCCGACAGCGCGACCGACGACAGCAAGCCGTTCAATCCGAAGCGGATCACCTATGAGGTGTACGGCCCGCCGGGGGCCACCGCCGACATCAGCTACTTCGACACCAACGCCGACCCGCAGCATGTGGACAACGCCCAGCTGCCCTGGACTCTCAACATGACGACGAAAGCGGCGTCTGTCGTGGGAAACATTGTGGCGCAAGGCAACAGCAACACCCTGGGCTGCCGGATCATCATCGATGACGTGGTCAAGGCCGAGCGGGTCTCGCACGAGGTGAACGCCTTTACCTATTGCGTTCTCAAGGGCGCATGACCAGCCACCAGACCAGCGTTGCGGGCACCGAACGGCCGCGCGGCCCGCGACTGATCCGTCGGTTCGCGGTGCCGATCATCCTTGCCTGGATCGGTCTCATCGTCCTGATGGCCGTGGCCGTGCCACCGCTGGAGAAGGTCGCCGAAGAGCGCCAGGTTTCCTTGAGCCCCAAGGACGCACCGTCGGTGCAGGCGATGGAGGAAACCGGCAAGAAGTTCAAGGAGTCCGATTCCGACAACTTCGCGATGCTGGTGCTCGAGGGGGACAACAAGCTCGGCGACGACGCCCACCACTACTACGACAGCATCATCAAGCAACTGCGGGCGGACCCCGGCCACATTCAGCACGTGCAGGACTTCTGGGGCGATCCGCTTACCGCGCCAGGTGCCCAGAGCCCTGACGGCAAAGCGGTATACGTCCAACTCAACCTCGCCGGCAACCAGGGCACGACCCTGGCGGAGCAGTCGATCGAGGCCGTCCGCAAGATCGTCGACCGAACGCCACCACCCAAGGGCGTCACCACCTATGTGACCGGTCCCTCGGCGCTGGTGTCGGACATGCACCACAGCGGCGACAGCACGCTGGTCAAGATCACCATGGTGACGATGCTGGTGATCTTCACGATGCTGCTATTGGTGTACCGCTCGGTGTGGACAGTGGTGCTGCTGCTGATCACGGTGTTCATCGAATTGACCGCTGCCAGAGGAATAGTCGCGTTTCTCGGCTATCACCAATTGATCGGGCTCTCGACGTTCGCGGTGAACCTGTTGGTATCGCTGGGAATTGCCGCAGGCACCGACTACGCGATTTTCTTCTTCGGTCGTTATCAAGAGGCGCGCCAGCACGGTGAAACTCGCGAGGCCGCGTTCTATACGACGTACCACGGCGTTGCCCATGTGGTGCTGGCATCCGGTCTGACGATCGCGGGCGCCACCTTCTGCCTGAGCTTCTGCCGGATGCCGTACTTCCAAACTATCGGTGTCCCTTGCGCGGTCGGCATGGTCGTCGCGGTCGCCGTGGCGCTGACACTGGTGCCGGCCGTGATCGTGGTCGGCGGTCGCTTCGGTTTGTTCGATCCGCAGCGGCGGATCTCCACGCGGGGCTGGCGTCGGGTCGGCACGGCCGTCGTCCGCTGGCCGGTGCCGATTCTCGCGGCGGCGTTTGCGGTCGCGCTGGTTGGCCTTTTGACCCTGCCGGGTTACCGGACCAGCTACAACGACCGGCTGTACATCCCGCACAACATTGCCGCGAACCGGGGATACGACGCCGCGGAGCGGCACTTCTCCCAGGCCCGGCTGATGCCGGAAGTCATGATGGTCGAGGCCGACCATGATCTGCGCGATCCCGCTGACTTCCTGGTGCTCGACAAACTCGCCAAGGGCATCTTCCGCGTCCCCGGAGTCTCACGCGTGCAATCGATTACGCGCCCGGAGGGCACTGCGATGGAGCACACGTCGATACCGTTCCAGCTCAGCATGCAGAACGCCGGGCAGGTGCAGACGATGAAGTTCCAGAAGGCCCGCATGGACGACATGCTCAAGCAGGCCGACGAACTCGAAGACACCATGAACCGGATGAGGCACATGTACGGCCTCATGCAGCAGCTCACCGGGATCACGCACAAGATGATCGGTGAGACACGGGAAATGCAGGCCGTCACCGAAGAATTGCGCGACGACGTCGCCAACTTCGAGGACACCTGGCGGCCGATCCGCAGCTACTTCTACTGGGAGAAGCACTGCTACGACATCCCGGTCTGTTTTTCGTTTCGGTCCATCTTCGACGCCGTCGACGGCATCGACGAGATCGACGACAAGTTCCAGATACTGATCAACGACTTCAGTCAGCTGGATGCGCTGATGCCTCAGTTGCTCACCGACTTCCCGCCGATGATCGACAGCATGGAGAACATGCGGACGATGATGCTGACGATGCACAGCACCATGTCCGGGATCTTCAATCAGATGGACGACATGAGCTCCAACGCGAACGCGATGGGTCACGCGTTCGATCAGGCCAAGAACGACGATTCGTTCTATCTGCCGCCAGAAGTGTTCCAGAACAAGGACTTCAAGCGCGCGCTGAACAACTTCTTCTCGCCGGACGGCAAGGCGGTGCGGTTGATCGTCTCGCACCGCGGTGATCCCGCGTCGCCTGAAGGCATCGCGCGCGTCGAGAAAATCCGCGAGGCCGCCGAGGAGTCGCTCAAGGGCACCCCGTTGGAGGACGCCAAGATCTACCTCGCCGGCACCGCAGCCACCTTCAAAGACTGGAAGGACGGCTCCAAGTACGACCTGATGATCGCCGGAATCGGTTCGCTCTGCCTGATTTTCATCATCATGCTGATCATCACCCGAAGCCTGATCGCGGCGGGGGTGATCGTCGGCACGGTGGCGATATCGCTGGGCGCGTCATTTGGCATGTCGGTGCTCGTCTGGCAATACCTCCTCGGCATCAAACTGCACTGGATGGTGCTGGCGATGTCGGTAATCGTGCTGCTTGCCGTGGGATCCGACTACAACCTGCTGTTGGTGTCTCGGTTGAAAGAGGAGATCCCCGCCGGGCTGAAGACCGGCATCATCCGCGCGATGGGTAGCACCGGCAAGGTGGTGACGTCCGCCGGTCTGGTGTTCGCGTTCACCATGGCTTCGATGGTGGTCAGCGACTTGCGCATCATCGGCCAGGTGGGTACCACCATCGGTCTCGGCCTGCTGTTCGACACGTTGGTGGTGCGCTCATTCATGACGCCCTCCATCGCCGCGATTCTGGGGCGCTGGTTCTGGTGGCCGATCAGGGTGCGACCGCGGCCGGCCAGCGCGATGCTGCGACCGAGCGGGCCGCGCCCGGCTGTGCGGTCGCTGCTCGGTACCAGCTTCGGCGAGCCCGAGGAAGCCCCCACCGGGCCGTTGCCGAAATCGACTGCCTGACAGGGCTATTGGGATCCGTCTCGAACGACCAGTCGAAGACCGGCGTCGATGGTCTCGATGTCGAGGAGATTTCGGTGACGGGTCTGCCAGGCGCCGGTCTCAAGATCTGCGCGCAGCCGTTGAGCACCGTGCGCGAAGGCGGTGTCAGAAAGTCGCGCCAGGCCTGAGATGCAGGCGCGGACGTCGGGGTCAAGGTAGACGGCCGGTCGACGCCAATAGGCCGGACCGAAGCCGTCCGTGCAATCGTGGTGCACCAGCACGGTCTCGATCCGATCGGCGCCGATGATCTCCGCCACCTGTTCGACCGGCAATTCAGAAGCGGCCGAGGCAGATCCGGCAGCCGGGAAGTACTCCTGCCACAGCCAAAACGCGTTGTGGATAGCCGGCTCATAGGTGAAGACGACGACTCGACGAGCGACGCGGGCTAGTTCACGCAGTCCCTTCACCGGATCGGACCAGTGGTGAATTGTCAGGATTGCCATCGCCGCATCGAAACTCTGATCAGCTAGCGGCAGCTGTTCAGCGATGGCTCTGACGCATGGTGCTGCGTCCGGCGGCCGTTGCTTGACCATTGCTTCCGAAGGCTCGACAGCCAGGACGACGCGATCGTCGGGCTCGTACGAGCCCGTGCCGGCGCCGACGTTCACCACAGTCAGCGCATCGCCCAGAGCGGACCAGATCTCGGCAGCTATTCGCGGATCAGGTTTACGAAATCTCGCGTAACCCACACCAATGCGGTCGTATGAAGCACCCATCTCCCGGGCAGCATCTCACGGCAAGACCGCATCTAGACAGGCCTACGGCGAATTGCCGACTCTGCCGACTGTGCAGCTTATAGCCGTGGAAACGCCGCTGGGAGCCGCAAAAGCTGCACGGTCGGCGAAGGGCGATTAGACCTTCTCGACGACTCCGGCTTCGGTTTCGTCGGCCATGTCGCGGTGGATCAGCTCGCGCACCGCCGGACGTGATCCGTACGGCTGCAGCATGGTGCTGGCCGGACGCGGGCGGACGTGTTGCGGCCACCAGAACCAGCGTCCGAGCAGCGTCGCCAGCGACGGTGTCATGAACGACCGCACGATCAGGGTGTCGAACAGCAGGCCCAGCGCGATCGTCGTACCCACCTGAGCCATCACCTTCAGCGGACTGAAGGCGAATGTAGCCATGGTGGCGGCGAACACCAGACCGGCGGAGGTCACCACTGAACCCGAGCCGGCCATGGCGCGGATGGTGCCTGTCTTGAGGCCGGCGTGAATTTCCTCTTTGAACCGGGATATCAGTAGCAGGTTGTAGTCCGACCCGACGGCCAACAGCAGGATGATCGCCATCGCCAGCACCATCCAGTGCAGCTTCAGTCCGAGGATGTATTGCCAGAGCAGCACGGAGAGCCCGAACGAGGCGCCCAGCGACAGCAGCACGGTACCGACGATCACGAACGCCGCCACGACGCTTCGGGTGATGACCAGCATGATCACGAAAATCAATGTGGCCGCGGCGATTCCGTCGATCAACAGGTCGATGTTGGAGCCGTCGTGCA
>Ga0134126_10013187_pt1 | contig 10444 bp, 16 predicted proteins | sample KB31752_FD_96881 | JGI IMG/M metagenome (GOLD analysis project Ga0134126, IMG submission 96881) | Terrestrial soil microbial communities with excess Nitrogen fertilizer from Kellogg Biological Station, Michigan, USA - KB3-175-2 | ecosystem: Environmental > Terrestrial > Soil > Unclassified ...
CCATCCATGGGCCAAACCCCTGCGCGCTGACGCGCTCCGGGGCCAGCCTGCGGCTGTCCAAAATTGTTCCAGACAATTTTGTCGAACCATAGGGTTCGTCCACCACCTCTCTCCGCCAGATACGCAAAGCGCCCCACGAGGGGGCGCTTTGCGTATCTGGCGGAGAGAGAGTCCGATAAAGGCTCGTCCGGCCCCGTTCGCCCGTTTCCGAAAATGATCGCCAAGCCTCTGTGTTACAAGCACTTTTCTGTCTAACCACGTCCGGCGACGTCCGCTAGAATTCGCCTACAGCGTCTATACTTCGTAGGGACGGAAGTCGGGACGGTCAGTTTGGCGGAGAGTTCGGCGGAGGCAAAATGCACAACAGGCTCACAGCGATCGGTGTCAGGAATACAACGAAGCCGGGAAGGTACTGCGACGGCGGCGGACTGTATCTGTACGTCCCCGCCACCAAGTTTCGCGGCGGCAAACGATGGGTCTTTCGATGGCGCGACAAGCTCACCGGCAAGACCCGTGACAAGGGACTCGGCCCGGTCAGCGACGTGACGCTAATCCAAGCACGCGAAAAAGCGGCCGAGTACCGGCAGCAAGTTCGCGACGGCATCGACCCTATCGACGCGGCCCGCGAAAAACTGGCCGCAGCCAAAGTTGAAGGTGCTCGCCTCGTTACCTTTGGTCAGTGCGCGACGAGATACATGGATGCGCACCGCGACGGCTGGCGCAATGCGAAGCATGCCGCTCAGTGGCAATCGACGCTCGACACCTATGCGGCGATCCTCCAGCCGCTGCCCGTGGACAAGATCGACACCGGCCTAGTCCTGAAGGTGCTGGAGCCGATCTGGACGACTAAGACTGAAACCGCGACCCGCGTCCGGCAACGGATCGAAGCGGTGCTGAGTTGGGCGACGGCCCGCAAGTTACGCAGCGGAGAGAATCCGGCACGCTGGCGCGGACATCTAGAAAACCTCCTAGCCAAGCCGACCAAGCTCAAGAAGGTTGAGCATCGCGCCGCCCTGCCCTACATCGACGCGGGCACCTTCATGGCTGAGCTGCGCGAGCAAAAGGGGTTGGGCGCGCTCGCGCTGGAACTGCAAATCCTGACGGCTTGCCGCCCCGGCGAAGTAGCCGGCGCGCAATGGGCGGAGTTCGATCTAGATGCCGCCACGTGGACGATTCCGGGCGACCGCATGAAGGCGGGCAAGGAACATCGCGTGCCGTTGTCGCCGCCTGCCGTCGCGCTGCTAAGCGAACTGCCCCGCGTCAATGCGTTCGTGTTTCCCGGCCCGAAGAAAGGCCAATCCCTCACGACTGCCGCCATGCTCAAGGCGCTGCGCACTGTGCGCCCCGGCTTCGATGCGCACGGCTTCCGCAGCACGTTTCGCGACTGGGCCGCTGACCAGACCGCCTACCCCCGCGACGTCGCCGAGGCCGCGCTGGCGCACGCCGTCCAAGGTGTTGAGGCTGTATATCGCCGTACCGACTTGTTGAACAAGCGTGCGAGGCTCATGGCGGACTGGGCGAAGTACTGCGCGAAGGCTGCTCCTGCCGGCAACGTGCGTGGTATTCGCGAAGGAGCGAAGGCATGAGCACCAAGCGAGTTCGCACTCCACCGAACTTCGAAGCAATAGTGCGCTCGCTGAAATCGAAAGCACCGGAGGAACGCATTGAGCAACTTCGCCGACACGAAGAATTGCAACTGACCGCCGACCTACTTGCTGAAGGCTACAGGGACGCGTGCACTGATGCTGGGCGTATGGCTGTGTTGAATGGCATATCGGGTGCCGAGGTAAGAGCACAGGAACTAGACGAGCGGCCGCATGTCGAGCGCGACAAAAAATCTCAAGCTCAACGTCAAGTCGCTTCACAGTCGGCCTCTCAGCAAAGAAAACAGGAGGCCATGAAACGCAAGAATCTCGCCCGAGCGCTCGCGCAGCAGGTTTCTTCGCGCATTCACGATCAAGGCAAGGCAGCAGTTGCGCGGAGTGTTCAAGACTTGGCTAAAAAGTCAGGCGATGCAGATGCTGAATCCTTGTCGAAGCTAACCGCTCGCCGCCTCATAACGCTGATCTTCGATTGACAAAGATCGCTGGAAATCACCGCCGATAATTTCCAAAGGTGTGGTATCTAATCCCTGTCCGTAGCCCATCGACCAAGCGGCTGCGGACGCGAGTAAACCCGTCGCGTCCAATCTAGAAAGAGGACGCGACATGAAAGACGACAAGACCCCTGCGCCGCTGGCGTACTCCCCGCTGGACGCTGCGCGGCGTCTCGGCGTGGGCCGCTCCACGATCTACGAACTCATCAAGTCTGGCGAGCTGGAAGTTAGCAAGCTCGGCACCCGCACCCTGATCCATGCCGACTCCTGCGACCGCGTGCTTGAGAAGTCCCGCGTGAAGTCGGGCAATCGTGCGTGAGCATTCCCCTCACCAATCACGATTTTACGGCCGCACTACTTCGCGACATCGACCCGGGCAATTACGGAACCATTCATTCCTTCACCGGCGATCCGAAGGATGCGAAGGGCTGGCCGGCGCGACCTTGGATGCCCGATAAACGTTTCCCCGGGCTGAGTCCCTTTGCCAATAACTATGTGTCCGTGTCGAGCTTCGCGAAGACGATGAACGGTGAATGCTATCGCCGCAAGATTTCGTTTGCTGGGCTGCACGCGGTGATGATCGATGACTTGGGCACGAAGCTCCCCATGTCCGACTTGCGGCTAGAACCTAGTGTTCTGGTAGAGACGTCCCCAGGCAATTTCCAAGCTTGGCTGTTCCTTGAAGAACCGATCCGAAGCATTAGCGCGGCGGAAACACTGATCAACCAGATGATCCGTTGCGGCATTACGGCTGACGCCGATCCGGGTATGAGGGGAGTCACACGCGTCGCACGCCTGCCGGAAGGCGCCAACGGCAAGCTCAAGTATCGGAGTTCGACGGGCGCGGTGTGGCGACAGCGAGTTGCGAAGGTCGATTTAACCCTGCGCTACACATCTGCCGACATTGCTGCGGCATACGGCCTAGACCTTACTCCGCCACATCGCGCGCCACCCGCGTCGAGGCCGAGGGGGGGCGTGGATCCAGAACACGCCGAACTGATCCAAGTGTTGCGGATACTTGGCATGCACCGTGACGAGTTGCGGCCGGGGTACCACGCAGTCCTCTGCCCTTGGGACGACACACACTCAGACCGGGGCAAGACGGGAACCTATTACATGGAGCCGAACGCCGACAACGCTTGGCGTGGCGGATTCCTATGCCACCACGGGCACTGCGCGGAACGCGACATCAACAGCTTGATCGGTTGGGCACGGACACAGCTTGCGATAGCTCGCGACATAGTGAACGACAAAACCCAAAGCGTGCTTCTGATGCAGCAAAAAGTTTTGGATGAGATGGGTTATCGGCTAAGCGACACCGGGAAATATGTATTGGTTGATGAGGAATTTTTGTAATGGATGATAAAAACGCCGCCGACCTCGTCAAGCTGAAATACAAGGACGGCGAAGCAGGTGCGGCAGAGAAAACCGGCGTCATCTTGCTGGATGCTGCAAGCATTGAATCAAAGCCCATACGATGGTTAATGCTGGGTGGCTCGCTCGCGGCAAGCTGCACATCTTGGCGGGCTCGCCGGGCACGGGAAAGACCACCATTGCCCTGAGTCTGGCAGCTTGTATCAGTGCAGGCCTAACCTTCCCCAACGGCCAAAAGGCAGTCCCCGGCAAGGTGGTTATTTGGTCTGGGGAAGACGACCCCGGCGACACACTCAAGCCCCGCCTGATCGCTGCTGGCGCTGACCTTAGCCAAATCCAGTTTGTCGGGCCTGTGATCGACTACAGCGAAGACAGGAAGGCGAACTGTGCATTCCCGTTTGATCCTGCACGGGACGTCGAAAAACTGGCCGTCGCACTGGCCGCGATGGACGACTTGGCAATGATCATCATTGATCCGATCGTGTCAGCTGTAAGCGGCGACTCACACAAGAATGCTGAAACGCGGCGCAGCCTCGCGCCGCTGGTGGAACTGGCAGCGAGAAAAGATGCTGTGCTGCTCGGCATTACCCACCTCACAAAAGGAACCCAAGGGCGTGAACCGCTGGAACGGGTAACTGGCTCCTTGGCCTTTGGCGCAATGGCCCGATTGGTATTCGGTACGGTCAAGCAGCGGCAGCCCGAAGGAGAAGAAACGGAACCACAATTCACACTGGCCCGGCTCAAGTCGAACATTGGCAAGGACGGTGGTGGGTTCAAATATCAGTTTGAACAGGTTGAAACCGAAGGTCGGATTACCGCCAACCGTATCAATTGGGGTGAAGCCGTGGAGGGTGATCCACGCGCCATGACCGCGGCGGCTGAAGCTGACCCGGATGACGATGCAGAAGGTGTCGTGAACTTTCTGCGCCAATACTTGAGCGACGGGCGACGAGAGGCCAACGACGTCTACCGGGAAGGCATCAAGGAAGGGTATAGCCGAGACCAACTGAAGCGGGCCAAGGACAAGGCTCACGTGAAGTCGGAGAAAGACAGCACTGGCCCTTGGTACTGGCAGCTGCGAGAAGCGGGCGCGCCGCCGAAGGAGGGCAAAGATGTGCCGTTCTAGCCGGGCACCGTACGCGCCGAAGGGAGCGCTTTTCCACACCCTAGAAAACCCGCCCCCTTCGCTCCCTTCGCTCCCTTTGAAGGATCGAAAACCCCTGCAAGCCGCGCGCCTACTGAAGGGAGCGCGGTTTATCGAAGAGCGCGGCCGCTCCCTTCATGTAGGTAGCCGAAGGGGGCGAAGAACGCGCTCTATCTTGTTGGCTCCCTTCGACGGGAAGCAGCATGCCTTCGGCGAGAGCGAATGCGCCCGCGCGACGTCGCCCCCGCTCGCCCCGGCAGCACCGAGCCCATGCAGGAGCGCGTAGGCGCACGTCGCGCGGCTCGCCGGTAGTCGGGGCTGCGGGTAACTAGCCGGTCGCCGCGTAGCGGGCCGGAGAAACAGGAGAAGAGCGGATGCCTATACATAACTGCCCTTGCTGCCGGTGCGACCACGACGCTGATGCGGAGCGCGCCGTGCGGATCGCCGAGCGCATCGAAGCCTTCGCCCGTGTCTGCGAGGGTCTGGGCGTTCAAGTCGAGTCGAACCGTGTTGGCCCGCGCACGGCGGCGGAGTTGATCGGGATGAATCCGAAAACCTTTGGTGGATGGCGGAACCAAGGTATCGGGCCGCAAGCCGAACGCATCCCCGTTCGAGGCTCACAGTATTCCTACGACCTCAACGTGCTCGCGGCATGGGCCGTCGATCAGAAGATTGAAAAAAAGTTCTAGCCGCGTCGATTCGTTGACCATCGTTGTCCACGGTTGACCATCGTTGTCCAAACCGCTGGCGCACTCTCGATGCGTAGTCCAATCCACCGCATCGAGGATTCGCCCATGTCTTTCTCCACTGGCCCGCGTGGCCGTTTCTATGTACGCAGCCTGTGCACGCAGATCGGCGGCGGCAGTTCGCCTCAATTGGCCAATAGTTTCGCTGCTGCCCGCTGGGGTGCTGAAGGCCTCGCCATCTCCAAGGCCGCTGTCGCAGCGCTGACGTCCGGCGACATTGGCACGGCTGAAGCTATCGAATTTTTCGGCGTAGTGCGCGAGAAGTCCGTGCTGGGTGGCCTCGTTGGCACGCGGCCTGTCCCCTTGAACAAGCTCATACTGGCACGCACAAACGGAGCTACTGGCTTTTGGGTCAGTGAAGCTGCGCCTGTGCCGTTACTCAAGCCTGTGCTTGCCGGCAGAATGCTCACCGCCAAGAAGGTTGCAGCCATCATCTGCACAACCATCGAGGCGGTACGCGCAGAATCGCCCGCCGCTGAGGCCGGCCTGCAGATGGATCTTGAAACAGGCTGCATCGGCGCGCTGGACTCCGCCTTTCTTGATCCGGCCAATGCGGGCAGCGACGCTATGCCGGCTTCGGTTACACACGATGCGCCGACCGTTGCAGCCAGCAGTGATGCAGCTCAAGACCTCGCCGACTTGGTGTCCAATTTTTCAGGCGATCTCAGTTCAAGTTACTTGGTGACAGATCCAACCACCGCTACCGGCCTTGCGATGGTACGTGGTGCCAACGGCTCCTTCCTTTTTTCAGAGGCCGGACCAAGAGGTGGGAGCATTCTCGGCATCCCGTTGTTGGTGTCTAGCCACAGTCCCCGCAATACGTCCGGCGGCCAGGTGGCACTCATCGACGCTTCCGGCATCGCGGTCGCGATGGAAGGAATTCAGTTGTCGCAGTCTGAGAACACCTCGCTGGCAATGGCGGACTCGCCCACGTCGCCGGCAACGATGGTGTCCATGTTCCAGACCAACACGGTCGCACTCAAAGCTGTCATCCAAGCGAACTTCGAGAACCAGCGCGTCGGTGGCGTCGCGGTACTCACCGGCGTGGACTATTGACATGAACCGCGTTGAGCAAATCCTCACCGACATGACCAAGGCCGAGCGTGATGCACCAGCCACACGCGGCGACCTGACGCAGTTCATCGCCCTCGTGTTGAAGCACATGAAGGAACTCAACCAGCGCATCAAGGAATTGGAGAAAGGAGCGCGCCCATGAACCTCAACTTGAACGAAGCCCAGCGCAGCTATCCGCGTGCGTGGAACAACGTCAAGGAACAGATCGCCTACAGCAAGCAAATCACCGATGGCGACTTTGTTCCGATGACCGCTGCGATCATCGACGTCAAAGGTGTGCCGATGTTGGAAGTGATCTGCATGACGGACTTGGTGCTGGCCGACACCGACGAGGAATTCACCCCTATGCGCTTCCGCGCCTTCATCCACGATCCGGCGTCACTCCAGAAGCTGCACTGATCGCAGCCGACCGGGGGGAGTGGCAAATGTTGCGCCCGCACGCGTAGGAATCCGCCATCCCCAGCGTTTTCGTGTGCCAGCGACTTTTCCTTTCAAAAAATCCGATCATGACCACAGCCCGAACCACACCGAAAGAGTTGTCCACTGAGGCGCGAAGCTGGTGGGGACGTCTGGTGTCTGAGTATTCGATTGACGACGACGCCGGCCTGCTGTTGCTACAGACGGGCTTGGAAGCGTTCGACCGGATGCGGGATTGCCAAGCTGCCATCAAGCGTGACGGCCCACTCGTCCTCGATCGTTTCCAGCAATTTAAGCCTCACCCATTGCTCCCCGCCGAGCGCGATGCCCGCTCACAAATGCTGGCAGCATTGAAGGCGCTCAACCTGGACGTGGAACCCCTCCATGACCGCCCCGGTCGCCCGGCAGGACGTTGACCGATGCCGACCACTCGCCGCTATCGCACACGTCCGCGCAATAAAGGCATCGACCCGGAGCACTGGGCTGCCCTCACCGACACACCGCTGCCGGCAGACGCCAATCCATTCATCGCGCTGGACGCGGAGAGCTATGACGTCATGCGCCTGCTATGGGAAGATCACGGCGGCGGCATCCTCGCGGACTGGATCACGACCAAGCCCGGCACGCGCCCGAGCTGCTGGTGGCGGTACGATGCGCCACGGCTCGACCCGGAGAAACATGGGCGCTGGTCGCGCACGGTACTGGCCCCACAATTGATCGAACTTCGTCGCAAGCTGCGCGGCGACGGGAAGCCGCTCCACGAAGCGTTGAACTACGCGCCTGCGCATCATTACTGAATACCGGCTTGGTTCGGCGACCCCGACAACCCGCCCGAGTTCGAGACGCAGCGCACCTACCTCAAGCGTCACGGCCTACTGCTGCCGGCAGAGCGTCGCAAGATCGCCGAGCCTTTCCCGCATCCGCTGCGGATCGAATCGGCTAGGCGGTGGAGTAGAGGTCTAGTGTGACCTTATGACTTGCGTGCGGGATTTGGCCGACCCCTTCGACCGATCTTCTGCCAGCTTGCCGGCGCCTCCAATTTCTTGCTGGAGATTTTCCGGCCGGAGGTAAGTGTCACTTTGACAATGAAATTTGGAGTGTACATTGCGTTCAATGGATGCTCGTACATATTAAGTTTCAATGTCACTAGCTGTAAGGATTCCAGCTTGATCGGCGTATCACCCATCAAGCCGTAAACAGTGCTCCCATACCAAATGTTGGTATAGAGCTTGTACGACAAAAAGGGGGATTTGAGATGACGAAGAAGTATGTATTTGAGAGGATGTGTCCCGCGAACCACACAGCTCTTTAAATATTGTGTAGACGGACTTCGATTGGTTATTTTTGCACTTATCGAGTCTAAGCCAGAGTTATCAAGAATCAATGTGTAGGACGGTTCGATAACGATGGGGCGTAGCCAAAAATAGAATTTTCTGACGGCATAAATTGCCGCAGCCAGAGCCGAAATTAATCCAAGCAATCTCCCTACATTTTCCATTTTCTGCACTACCGCTTCCCCTTATGCAATTGCCCGCTCTCTTTATCCAATTCGTGAGCCTCTTCCAGCCTATCCTCAGCAGCCTTGCAAACTTCAGAAACATATTCCATTCGCTCGACAAGTAATTGGCATAGTTCGACTAATGCGTCCGGTCGATTACCCCTGAAGTCTAACATTGCGATTGACGTCGATATTGTCGGGTTATAGCTCTCAAGAACATCAACTGCCGTATTGGCTAAGATACCAGTATCTCTATCAAACATAATCACATTGGATCGCATTTGCAGAATAGAGTCATGCTGCGTAAGTAAAAAAAGATCAGCAAGCATTTTTGTAGTTGGCACTTCAGGACGATTGGCGTTCTTCGCAATTCGCCCAGCAAGTTCGATTTTTTTTGAGAGCTCCACAAGAATGAGATGGAACTTGTTTGACATCGTAGAGGCGACAATATCGGCTTGCCGCCGCCGTTCACTTTCAACCAAATTGCGCGCCTGTTTGGCGCTACGGTTGCCAACTACAACAGCGATGATTATGGCGGCAACCGAACCCACAGCTTGTACCCATGCGGCAATCTGGATCCAGTCTATTTTGCACATGGTCTCGTTACTCTAAAATTTTAATTTGGATTTACCCCTGCGAATTGCCCGAATTACCTTTCAGCCATAGATAAATTGTAACAATTGAGCTGATCGCGCCAAGCACTACCCAAATCCAATGAGAAAAGATCAGTTTGTATATGCTTCCACCACCCATGTATTTTCTGCATCGTATTTCTAGGTAAAAGATGCGTAAGCGATCCATTCTAGACTCGGAAAACAGAGCGCTTGATACACGTATGTAGCAGTAGAAGTCCTTGGTTACCTTGGCAAGTAGTCGCGCAGTTATTTCCGCCGGATCGTCAAGAACTTTCCAGATGATATGCTCTTGTATGCGCTTTGTCTTTTCCGATTTGTAGGGATAAAGAGTAATGATCGCGATGCCAATTTCAGATTGAGATATTACGAGAGTGGCGCCACGCTCGGCAGATAATTTCCATTCGGTAGCACGCCCTAGAGCATCTCTTTTTTTCTCGATAGAGCCTATTGCATTTTGCCCAGCGAAAAATTGTATTTGCCTTACTTCATCATTTCGCTCAAAGTGGAAATTAATCCCAAAAATATTCTCGGCAACCTTAATCTCTTGATTGAAATATTTTTCTGCCAGGTCAGTAAATACACTCCAGTTCAGTAATTTGTAGCGACGAGACTGGATGGCAACCCTATTCCTTTTTATTTCGGTAGACATGTGCTGACTTGTAAGTCTCTCGCTGTGAAGTTGGTTGCTTCGTTACTGATGCGTACTTGCGTCGGTGAACTTGATCGCCTCGCCCTCAACCACAACATGCCGATCATTCAGACGCTGGTCGTTTCGGACGATGATGGCATCTGCGCCAATCTCCGCGCCGGCAGCTTGTAGCTGAGGGATCGCGTCGCTGACGGTCGGGTCAGTCCAGCCGGGCTTATAGCGGTTGGCGGAGACGATGCCGATGGACGTGTATGCGCGCTGCGGCGGCGAGTAGAGGATTTGCACCTGACTCGCGTTCGTCGGCGCGTAAGGTGTCGGCAAGTTACTGTGCGCCTGATACGTGCTGCACCCGGCAAGCGCGCACACGAGCGCGATGCCCAAAAGACTCTTCATGGATCGTTCCCCTGTCGCCCCGTTCGGGGCGCTCCCCGGCAGTATCGAACGATCAGGCACCGTTCGCCAGCCTCCTGCGCTATCGAAGCGCTGCGCCTAGGACCATGCAGACGTGTGCAGGCGAGCCTCGCGTGGGCTAGGCGATACCTCGCCCTGCCTCCCTACCTGCACGCGAGGCGGGAAACGCCGCGAACCCCGCGCCAGCCCTCGTCCGTAGCCGTCCGTTTACAGGCCGAAACCGCGTAGGGACGGAAGTCGGGGCGGAAACCGTCAGGCAACAAAAAAGCCCCTAGAAACAGGGGCTTAAATGCGTATCTGGCGGAGAGAGAGGGATTCGAACCCTCGATCAGGTTTTTGACCCGATACTCCCTTAGCAGGGGAGCCCCTTCGGCCACTCGGGCATCTCTCCGGGGTTTTGC
>Ga0134126_10013189_pt1 | contig 10443 bp, 7 predicted proteins | sample KB31752_FD_96881 | JGI IMG/M metagenome (GOLD analysis project Ga0134126, IMG submission 96881) | Terrestrial soil microbial communities with excess Nitrogen fertilizer from Kellogg Biological Station, Michigan, USA - KB3-175-2 | ecosystem: Environmental > Terrestrial > Soil > Unclassified ...
GCGAGGAGGCGGTCAGCGTGAAGACGGAGGCACCGATGCCGCTTTGCGGCCCCTCATCCGACGTGACTGTTGATGCGCCAGCCGTGGCAGCCGTCGCAGCCGTCGATGGCCTAGCGAGTGGTGCCTTCGTCACTTGGGGCGCAGACTCCAGCACCGCGTGCGCGTTCGTGCCGCCGAGCCCGAAGCTGCTCAGTCCCGCGATCGCCGGCTCCTTCGCCGAAAGCCGCAGCGGGGCTTTGAGCAGCTTGAGCCCGCGGTCCGCGAGCTGCAATACAGGGTTCTCCTTTGCTGCGAACCGGCTTGCCGGAACCATCCGGTGATGCAAGGAGAGCGCCACCTTGATGAGGCCCGCGATACCTGCCGCGCCCTCGGTGTGCCCGAGATTGCCCTTAACTGAACCGAACGCCAGCGGCTTCACGCGACCTGCGTGCAAGTCGCCGAGCGCATTGGTCTCGATTCGGTCGCCGAGCTGAGTGCCCGTGCCGTGCGCCTCGAGGAAAGTCACCTCTTCGGGCGCGACCTCGGCCCGTCGATACGCCGCCGCGATCACCTCGCGCTGCGACCAGCGGTTCGGCGCGGTGATCCCGTTGCTGCGCCCGTCCTGGTTGACCGCGGTGCCGCGGATGACCGCGTACACGCGCTGGCCGTCCGCGATCGCGTCCTCCAGCCGCCGCAGCACCACGACGCCGACACCCTCGCCGCGCCCGATTCCGTTCGCGTCGGCGCTGAACGGCTTGCACCGGCCATCCGGCGCGGACAGCCCGGCCTGCGTGTAGAAGATGCTCAGGCTCGGCGTCACGGCGACGTTCACCCCGCCGGCCAGCGCATAGTCGCACTCTCCGGCGAGCAGCGCGTTGGCGGCCAAGTGCACCGCCACCAGTGACGATGAACACGCCGTGTCGACCGCGAGACTCTGACCCTTGAGATCCAGGTGGTAAGAGATCCGGTTAGCGGTCATGCAGTAGCCGTTGCCGGAGATCGCCTGCGCGGTGAGGTTCGCATAATCGGTCACCGACAGCTGCGCCCACTCGTTGCCCATGATGCCGATGAAGACCCCTGCGTTGGTCCCGGCCAGCCGCTGCGGCGCGATCCCCGCGTCCTCGATCGCCCGCCACGCGGTCTGCAACAACAGCCGCTGCTGTGGGTCCAGCACCGCGGCCTCGCGCGGCGAGATGGTGAAGAACTCGTTGTCGAACGCGTCCACGTCCGGGATGAAGCCACCCTGCGTCGTGTTCGCGTGCCCCTGCGCGCCCTCGGCCGAGTAGAACGCGCGTGCGTCCCACCGCTGCTGCGGTACCTCGCCGACGCCGTCCCCGGACCTGGTGAGCAGGTCCCAGTAGCCGGCCAGGTCGGCGGCGCCGGGGAACCGGCAGTCCATGCCGACGATAGCGATGGGACGCATCACGACTTCCCGGCGGCCTTCAGCTCTCCGGCCAGGTGCTCGGCCAGCGCGGCGGCGGTCGGGTAGTCCCACGCCACCGTCGGCTCAAGCACCAGGTCGAAGTCCTCCTCCACATCGCCGCACAGGCTCAGCGCCGCGACCGAGTCCATGCCGTACTCGGCCAGCGGCTCGCTCGGGTCGATCTCCGCGGGGTCGCGCTGCAGGTAAATAGCCACCCGGTCGACCAACCAGGTGGTCAGACTCTCGACGGTGTGCCCGGAGCTTGCGGACGGAAGGTCGTGCGTCTCGATGGACATTGCGGGCTCCTCGCGGTTCTGCGTCGGCGGATCGGTCGGGCGAGCGGTTGGTGGACCAGTTGTCTGTCACGAAGTCGGTTCGGTCTTCGGTGCCTCACGCGGTCAGCGGGCTGTCGTAAAGGTCGTAGCTGCGGTGTTCGTGGAAGCGGCGCAGCACCTCGTCGTGCACCCGCTCGGCGCAGCTGTCCGGCAGGTCGGGCAGCTTCTGGCCGAGCCGGCGGGCCAGCCGGTAAAGGGCCGTGGCCGCCCAGGACGGGTCGGCGAGGAACTCGTCCGAGCCGCCGCGCGCCTCGCGCCAGACGCCGAGCACCGAGGCCGCGGCCAGCAGCACCGTGTACCGGTCCGCGAGCGCGAAGCTGGCTGGGCTGGCCAGCGCGGTGCGGTCCTGTGGTGAGAGGTCGAGCGCCTCCTCCTGCATTTGCCGCAGCTCGTCCATCATCCGCAATGCGAAGCCGTGCAGCGCGCGCTCGACCGGCGAACCGGACGGCAGCTCATCGACCGCGGCGATCAGCGACGCGCTCAGGCCGTCCCGGCCGCTGGCCAGGGTCAACCGGTCGAACGGGATCGGACCGAGCGGCGCGCGTGGCTGGAACAGCTCGGCCGGGGCCGGCTCGCCGGCGAACCAGGCGCGCTTGGCCAGGCGGGAGAGCTGCGGAATGATCGTGGCCTGACAGGCCGCGGAACCGGCGTGCCCGAGGCTGAGCACCGGCAGGTCCCTGACATGCTTCTGGAAGATGCCGAACTCGCCGTCGCGCACGTAGAACCGGGCGCCGAGCACGATGGAGAGCTCGTACATCGCCTCGCTGAGCACCTTCGGCACCAGGTACTTCACCGCCGAGGCGTAAACGCTGGTCTCCTCCGGCAGCAGATGCACCGCGCGCGTTCCGGCCAGCGACATCGCGTCGCAGATCAACAGGTCCAGGAACGCCGCCGACAAGGTCGCCTTCGCGTGCGGGATCTCCATCACCGAGCGGCGGTACAGCTGGCGGCCCACTGCGAAGCGAACCGCAGTACGCAGACTGGCGTCGCCGGTGCCGATCGCCATGCCGGGCACGGCGCTGCGGGTTATCTGGAACGAGCGCAGCGCCAGCTCGACGCCTTGGCCGAGCCCGCCGACCAGCGCGGAGCCGGGCACCGGACAGTCGTCGAATTCCAGCCCGGACAGGTGGCAGCCGCGCACGCCGACCGCGGTGTAGCGAGGCAGAGTCTTGAAACGCTTCGGGTCGAGCTGGTCGCGGCGCAGCAGCAGCACCGAGTGGCTACGGCTGCCGGGAGCCGTGGAGGTGCGGCTGAACAGCGCCAGTGCCTCGGCCCGGTCAGCGTTGTTGATGACCTGTTTTCCGCCGTCGAGCAGGAAGCCGCCGCCGTCTACCGGCCGTGCTTCGAACTCGTTGCGCACGAAGTCGTTGCCGTGCGCCAGTTCGTGATAGGCCACCGAGGCCTTGCCGCCGGCCAGCAGCAGCTCAGCCAGCTCGCGCTTCTGCTCCTCGCTGCCCACTGTCCACACATTGACAGCAGCCATGAACGAGGTGGCGCCGTATCCGAGCCCGAGTGTCACATCCCGGCGGAACACCTGGCGCATCACCCGCACCAGCGTGTCCAGCCGGTCGAGCCGGCCGCCGAACTCGCGCGGCACGAAGTCGGCGTTGAGCTTCAGCTCGTCGAGCATCCGCTCGCCCTCGGCGCTGATCTCGGCGGCTTCGTCCGCCTCGAGCAGCCGGGCATTGCCCACCGGGTTGTCCGGGTCGTATGGATCGCCGAACCCGAATTCGATCTCCGTCGCGCGGGCGCTCGCGTCAGCTTCCTGATCGAGCAGGGCCGTCCCCGGACGGTCCGCAGCGGTCGCTTCACTCAGCATGGCATCCCCTCGGCGGTGATCTGCGGTTCCTCTCGCGCTCCGGCCAGGCGCACCGGCGATAGCGAGAACAGTTCGCCCTCGTCGCGGGCCGCGCACAGCTCGGAAAGCAACTGCTCGTAGGCCGCGCCGTCGCGGCTGCCTGAATCGACGCGGCCTGAATCGACGCGGCCTGATTCGACGGCGGCCGACTCGCCGAGCCGCACCAGTAGCCGGTCGAGCGCCGCGCGCAGCCAGATTCCGTCCCGCCACACCCGGCCCAGTCCTTCGGTGTCACGTAGGCCATCGGTGTCAGGAGCCTGTTTCTGCTGGTTGTGCGCCCACAGGCCGAGGCAGGCGGCGGCGGCGAAGCACAGCGTGTAGCGGCGCGCGGCCTCGAAGGCCTGCGGTGAGACGTCGGCCAGGGCGTTCTGGTGCGACTCCATCTCGGCGTGCACCCGCTCGATCGCCTCAGCCAGCCGTTCGGCCGCCGCGACCGCACTCTTGAGTGCGGGTTCTTGGTCGGCGGCGCCGCGCAGGATCGCGATGGAATCGGGCACGGTGGCCAGCACCCCGCTGCCGCTGCGGGCAACCAGCGACAGCCGCGCCGGATCGACCGGCGGCAGTGGAGCGTCCAGGTCGAAGGCCGCGACCGCGCCGGCGGTGTCTCCGGCGCCGCGCCGATAGGTCCGCACCAGGGTCCTGAACTGGTTGATGATCGAGTTCAGATTCACCAGTGTGTTGCCGTCGAACAGGCCAACGATCCGGTGGTCGCGGTCCACCTTCTGGAACATCCCGTGCGCGTAAACCTCCTTGAGGTACGCGCGAGCGCCGAGTTGCCGGGTCAGATCGGCGATGACCATCTCAGTGTTCGTCGGCACCAGGTACTTCGCCGCCGCCGAGATCACGCTCATCTCTTCGGTCAGCACGTGCACCGCGCGCGAGGCGACGATCGACAGCGCCTCGCCGATCAGCACGTCCGTGGCCGCGGTGGCCAGCACCGAGCGGGTTTTCGGCAGCTCGATCAGGGCCCTGCCGTAAAGCTTGCGCTCCCGGTTGAAGTCCAGCACCAGCCGCAGCGCGTGGTCGGCCGCGCCGAGCGACAGCGCGGTGCACATCGTGCGGGTCAGCTGCAGTGCCTTGAGGATCGTCTCGATCCCGCCGCCCTTGGCGCCGATGATCTCCGATTCCGCAACGAGCGCCGCGTCGAAGCGGATACCGCTAATGTCCGCGCCCCGGATGCCTAGCGTGTGGATCTTGTCCACACACGTGTACGTGCCCTGGCTCAGCTTGCGCTTGTCAACCAGCAGCATGCTGAATCCGCGTGGCCCTCCGGACGGTTCTGTGCGCGCGAGCAGCGAGAGCAGCTCGCCCCTGGTCGCGTTGTTGATCAGCCACTTCTCGCCGTTGACCAGCAGCCCGCCGAAGCCGTCCGGGACCGCGGTCACCTCGCCACCGATCAGGTCGCTTCCGTGCGCCCGCTCGGTCAGCCCCAGTGAGACCGGCACGCCGGCGCAGATGTCCGCGCCGAGCGTGTCAGCCTGCTGCTTCGAACCGGCGACCCACACGCATACGCCGCCGAGGTACGTCTTACCGTGCCCGATCGCGACGGTCAGGTCGCGCCGGGCCACCACCCGCATGAGCTGCACCAGCTGCTCATAGTCGGCGAGCCGGCCGCCGTGCTGCACCGGGACGTAGTAGCTCGGCACGCCCCAGTCGTCGAGCTGCGCGCAAATCGCGGCCGGGAACTCTTCGCGCTCGTCGAGCTGCGCGCACCGGGCGTAAGAGAACTCGGTGTCCGGATCCCATGGATCCCCGAGCCTGGCCTCCAGCTCTTCGGCCGGCTGATAGCGGACTGCGCCCATCTCAGGCTTCTCCCGTCCCGATCCTCTGGCGTCTCAGTGCTCTGTCGAGTCAGTCGTCCGTCGCCCTTGTCCGCCGCCGGCTCAGCCGACCGGCTCAAGGGCCGCGGCGGGCCGGATCATCGCGGCCACATCGCGGTCGAGCACCTCGTGCAGCGGCGTGACCTTGCCTTCCAGGAACAGCCGGCGCATCAGGGTCCGCTGGATCTTGCCGCTGGTGGTGCGGCGGATCGTGGACGGCTTGACCAGCACCACGTTCGCGACCGGAACGGCGAACTCGCGGGCGATCTCACGCTGGATCGCGGCGGAGATCTCGGCCGGATCGACCGGACCGGCGTTCGCGCGCACCTCCTGCACGATGACCAGCTGCTCGCGCTCGGTGTCCACGGAGAACACCGCGCCCGCCCCGGTCCCGAGCGCCGGGTGCAGCGCCTGCACCGCGCGCTCCACGTCGTGCGGGTACAGGTTGCGGCCGTTGATCAGGATCATCTCCTTGAGCCGGCCGGTGACGTACAGCTCGCCGCCCTCCAGCACGCCCAGGTCGCCGGTACGCAGCCAACCGGACGCGTCAGCGCCCTCAGCTGCGGCGATCCCGGCGTTGAAGATCTCTTCAGTGCTCTGCGGATTGGCCCAGTAGCCCGCCGCGACGCTCGCGCCCTTGACCCACAGCTCGCCGACCTGACCCTCCGGCAACTGCACGAAGGTTTCCGGGTCCACCACCCGCACATCGAAGTCCTCGCGCACCACCACGCCGCTGCTGACCAGCGTGCGCACCGGCGCGTCATCCCGCGCGGGCAGCAGCTCGCCGCGCTCGAGACCGCCGGCGTCGACCGGCCGGTACACCGGGACCTTGCCCAGCGGCGTGCCGGAGATCAGCAGCGTCGTCTCGGCCATTCCATAGCAGGGGAAGAAGTGCTCGGGCCGGAACCCGGCCGGGGCGAAGCGTCGCGCGAAGGCCCGCAGCGTCTCGGCGCGGATCGGCTCGGCGCCGTTGCACGCGATGGTCCAGGAGGACAGTTCCAGCGTCGCGAGCTGCTCGTCGGTGACCCGGCGCACACACAGGTCGAAGCCGAAGTTCGGGCCGCCGCCGACCGTCACCCGGTGCGTGCTGATCATCTCCAACCAGCGGTACGGCCGCTTCAGGAACGCGCTTGGCGACATCAGCGCGGCCGAGCTGCCCAGGTAGAGCGGGTGCAGGATGTGCCCGATCAGGCCCATGTCGTGGTAGAACGGCAGCCACCCGCCGAGCCGGGACTCGCGGTCCACAGTGCCGGTGGAGTGCTGGATCGCCGCCTCGTTCGCCAGCAGGTTCCCGTGCGTGACCATGACGCCCTTGGGCGTGCTGGTCGAGCCGGAGGTGTACTGAAGGAAAGCCAGGTGCTCGGGCCCGAAGGAGGGCTCGACCCACGCGGCGGGATCGCCGTAAGCGGGCGCGCCCGCGCCGTCCACCGCATTCGTGGCCAGGCACTGGATCTCGTCCAGGCCTTCGGCGGCCAGCCACGCGCGGATCTCCGCCTCGTTCGCGGTATCGGTGAGCACCGCGGTGACCTCGGCGTTGCGTACGATTCCGGTCACCCGCTCGAAGTGGTGACCCATCTCGCCAGGCAACGGCGCGGGAACGGCCACCGCTCCGGCGTAAAGGCAGCCGACGAATGCGGCGATGAAGTCGGTGCCTGATGGGTAAAGCAGCAGCACCTGGCGGCCGAAAGCGCCGTGCGCCTGCAACCAGGAGGCGATCCGCTTTGCGCGCTCGTCGAGCCCCGCATAGGTCAGGTGCTCGGTCTGCGCCCCGGCGCTTGTGTCGCTCAGAAAGATGAACGCGTCGCGCTCGGCCAGCTCGGCGGCGTTCGCCAACACCAGGTCCGTGTAGGTCCCGAAACGTGCGGCCATTGCTAAGTCACCTCGATCGTCGGCAGGCTGTCGACCGCCACCGTCGGCGGTGGGGATCGTCGCCATCGTCGATCAGGGCACTTAAGGCCTCCTTGCGCGATTTGGACCCGCGTGCTGTTTTCACCGCCCCGATCCCCGGCCGCGCTAAACCGATGGCGATTCAACGCCGGGTCGTGAATCATCCGGGGAATGCGTTCGGCAGATGAAGCGCACGGCGAGGGCATCGTCGTGCGCGGCCTAACCAAGGTCTTCTACACGACTGTGCGGCGCCCAGGGTTCGCGGGCGCGGTACGGTCGTTGATCGCGCCGCAACGGGCAGCGAAAACGGTGGTGCGCGACGTGTCGTTCGACGTCGCGCGCGGCGAGCTGTTGGCGCTACTCGGCCCGAACGGCGCCGGGAAGTCCACCACCATCAAGATGTTGACTGGCATCCTCACTCCGACCCGCGGCGCGGTCATGGTCGCCGGCATGAATCCGCACCTCGACCGAAAACGCAACGCCAGGAACATCGGCGCGGTCTTCGGGCAACGCACTCAACTCTGGTGGGACCTGCCGGCCAAAGAGTCCTTCACGATCCTGCGTTCCATTTACGGTGTGCCGGCCGAACGGCATCGCGCCCGGCTGGCCGAGCTCGACCGGCTGCTCGAGCTGTCAGAGTTCTGGCAGACCCGGGTACGGCACCTGTCCCTCGGCCAGCGGGTGCGCTGCGACCTGGCCGCCGCGCTGCTGCACGACCCAGCGATCGTCTTCCTCGACGAGCCGACGATCGGCATGGACGTCGTGGTCAAGGAGCAGGTCAGAGGCCTGCTTCGGCACGAGGTCGAGCAGCGCGGCCGGGCGGTGCTGCTTACCACGCACGACATGACGGAGGTCGAGCGCCTGGCCGAACGCGTGGTGCTGATCAATCACGGCCGGATCGTGCTGGACGGAACACTGGAAGAAGTACGACGCGAGTTCGGCGGCACCTGGCGCATTCGCGCGACTATCGCCGACTCCGCCTTATCCGCCTCGTCCCCGTCATCGCAAGCGGTACGCGCTCGCGATCTGCCGTCCGGTCTCGAACTGCTCAGCCAGGACCGCACGGAGCTCGTGTTCGCACCCGCGGCGGCGACCGGTTATACGCCTGCGATCACCGTTCCGGAGGCGCTGCGAGCCGTGGTCGACCGGTACCCGATCGTCGGCATCTCCATCGAGGAGACCGATCTCGAGGACGCCATGCGCGCCGCCTACCTGCGCCAGGGCGTCGCGACCGCCGAGCCAGAGCCCGAAACCGGGCCTGGCCAAGACGCCGGACAGGTCGTCTCGTGATCGAGCCGAATCCCCGTCAGCCGCTCGCCTTGCGCGCCGCGTGGATCACGCCGCTGGGCGAACTGCTGGCCCCGCCGCGGATCGCCGCCACCGCGATCCGGATGGTCATCCAGATCTTCCTCGTGGTCTACCTGTGGCACGGACTGTACAGCCACACCTCGACCAATTCAGGGCTCGATCGCGGACAGGCGGTGACCTTCGCCGTCCTGGCGGTGCTCATCACGCGCATCCGCGGGCTGGACCGGTTCGCCGGGCGGGACACTGTGTTTCAGCACCTTGCGTACGGCACGATCGTCTACTGGTTCCTGCGGCCGCTCGCTCCGCGCCGCTACTACGTTCTGCGCGCGCTCGGCGATCAGGCGTACGGGTTCGCCTGGGTCGTCGTCGGCTATGCGGCGTGCCTCGCGAGCGGCGTGATCGAGCCGCCCGCGTCGGGCACGGCCGCAGCCGCGTGCGCGGCCTCTCTGCTGCTCGGTCAGGCGGTCCTGTACGAGTTGACTCTTCTCACGGACCTGATGTGCTTCTGGACGATGCACAACGACAGCGCTGTGCAGATGATCCAGTTCGCGCAGAACCTGCTGTCCGGAGCGTACGCACCGCTGTGGTACTTCCCCGCCTGGTTCATCACGATGAGTTCGTTCCTGCCGTTTCAGTCGACCCTTAACACGCCGCTCTCGCTGTACATCGGCCGCATCCCGGTCCGGCAGGCTCCGGGCGATCTGCTGTTCCAGACGGCATGGGTGGTCGCTCTCGCGCTGATCTCGCGGCTGTTGTGGGGCCGGGCTTCGCGGCGCGTAGCCGTGCAAGGAGGCTGAGGCTGACGATGTGGCGGAGTTTCACCGAAGCGTGGCGCGTCGCCTGGCAGATCACCGCGCTCAACTTCCGCGCGCAGCTGGAGTACCGGGTGGAGTTCCTGATCCGGATCGCGTTCGGCATCGTATGGCAGTTGTCGATCATCGTGTTCGCCGCGGTGCTGCTCTCGAAGTTCTCCGGCATGGGCGGCTGGACAAGTTCGCAAATCCTGCTGCTGGTCGCGACGCGGATGCTGTGCAACGGCTTGTACGTGCTCTACTGCGGCAGCGTGTTCAGCTTGGCGTTCTATGTGCAGCAAGGCCTGATCGACGGGTACCTGCTGCGTCCGATGCCGGTTTTCCGGCAGGTGCAACTTGTCGCCTTCCAGACGAACGGCATCGGTGACTTGCTGGTGGGCGTCGGCCTGTTCGCGGGGGCGATTGCCCGCAGCCCACTGGACTGGACGCCCAGCCGCATCGCGTACCTGGCCGCGGGAGTCATCGGCGGCACGTTACTGATCACCGCGGTGTTCACTGCGGTCTCCGCGGCCGCGTTGCACTTCCCGGCGAGCTGGTACTGGTCACTGTGGATCAGCGAGGTCAGCGCGACCTTCGGCAGCTATCCGCTCAGCATCCTGCCAAGGGCAGTCGGCGAGCTGCTGACCTGGCTGCTGCCCATCGCGTTCATCGCGTATCTGCCCGTCGGCGTGCTCACCGGACACGGCGCCGGCCTCGGCGTCCCGATCGCCATCGCGGCCGGTGCGCCCCTGGTCGCCCTCGCCATGTACATCGGGTCGCGGCTGCTTTGGAACTGGAGCCTGCGGCACTACACCGGCGTCAACGGCTGACACCTCCAGGGGCGATGGCGCACGGATTCAGCGGTCTTACACGCCGCCGACAGCTACGACGCCTGTCTTGGTGCCCACGAAGGCCTGGTTGCCGACCACAGTGGGAGAGGTGAAGGTCGGACACGCGCTGCCGAGGTAGATCTGCGCCTTCGTCGCCCCGGTGGCCGGGTCGAGCGCGTAAAGCTCGCCGCCGAAGTAGTCCACCCACCAGA
>Ga0134126_10013190_pt1 | contig 10443 bp, 7 predicted proteins | sample KB31752_FD_96881 | JGI IMG/M metagenome (GOLD analysis project Ga0134126, IMG submission 96881) | Terrestrial soil microbial communities with excess Nitrogen fertilizer from Kellogg Biological Station, Michigan, USA - KB3-175-2 | ecosystem: Environmental > Terrestrial > Soil > Unclassified ...
CGGCGCCCGGGCTGCTGCAACTGCTGGCGCGCGCCGCGGGTGTCCCCGATTTCGCCACGCTGGACGCGACGCTTATCGATTTGCAGGAGCGTGTCCGCGCGAGCTTCGTGCGGATTTTAGGGAGTGCGCCGTAACCGCGCCGTGTCCCGGGTGCAGTGCGGCGTGAAGCGAAGCGGAATGCGGCTCTGCTGACCCGGGACCCCGGATCACTTGTGCGAAAGCGGGACCCCGGTTCTGCGGCGCATCACTTCGTGCTGCGCTGCGTCCGGGGCACGAGAAGCCTCACGCCGCTTCTTCCTTCGGCAACTGGCACTGCGGCTCGATCGGCAGTCGCACCAGCACCATGGTGCCGCGGCCGACGGTGGAGCGGATGCTCATGCGGCCGCCGTGCAGTTCGACCAGCGATTTGGAGATGGCAAGCCCGAGCCCCGAGCCCTGATGGCTCTTGGTCAGTTGGCTCTCGACCTGCTCGAACGGCCGGCCGAGGCGCTGCAGCGCGTCCGGCGCGATGCCGATGCCGGTGTCGGCGATGCCAAGCACGATGCAATTGTCGACGGTGCGCGCGCGCACGGTGACCTGGCCGCCGGCCGGCGTGAACTTCACGGCGTTGGACAGGAGATTGAGCACGATCTGCTTGAGCGCGCGGCGGTCGGCGCGCAGCGAGATGTCGGGCGAGACGCAGGCTCTGAGATCGAGCGCCTTGTCCTGTGCGCGGGCGGAGACGACTCGCATGGCCTCGTGCAGCAGCGGGTCGAGCGCGAGGTCCTCGAAGTCGAGGCGGATACGGCCGGCCTCGATCTTGGCCATGTCCAGAACGTCGTTGATGACATCGAGCAGGTATTCGCCGCTGCTGCGGATGTCCTTGCAGTATTCCTGGTACTTGTCGGCGCCGAGCGGGCCAAACATGCCCGACTCCATGATCTCGGAGAAGCCGATGATCGCATTGAGCGGTGTGCGCAGCTCGTGGCTCATATTGGCGAGGAACTTCGACTTCGCCTGGTTGGCTTCCTCGGCGCGGGTCTTCTCGGCGGCGTATTTTTCCGCGAGCTCGGCCAAGCGGTGCTGCGAAGCGCGCAGGTCGGCGACCGTCGCCATCAGCCGGCGCTCGCTGTCGACCAGCTTCTCCTCGTGCATCTTGAGCGCGGTGATGTCGGTGCCGACCGAGACATAGCCGCCGTCCTTGGTGCGGCGCTCGCTGATGTGCAGCCAGCGGCCGTCCTCGAGCTGCGCCTCGAAGGTGCGCGCGCCCGGCTGCGTCGGGCCGTGCGTGATCACCTTGTTGCGCACCACCGGCTGCCGCCCGGCGGCGACCACCGCCTCGTAGGAAGCGCCGACGGTGATCGCCTCGTCGGGCAGGTCGTGCAGTTCCTGGAAATTCGAGTTGCAGAGGACGAGGCGGTTGTCGGCGTCCCACAGCACGAAGGCTTCCGGAATCGTCTCGATGGCGTCGCGCAGCCGCATGTCGGCGGCGACGGTGCGCTCGACCAGGGTCTTCTGCTCGGTGACGTCGACGGCGATGCCGATGAGGTGCAGGCCGGGGTCGTGCGGCTGCCGCACCAGTTCGCAGCGCGCGCGCAGCCAGACCCAGTGACCGTTGGCGTTGCGCATGCGGAAGGCATGGTCGATCGTCGTCACGCGCGCGTCGGCGAGCTCGGCCGCGAGATCGTAGAGTTGCACGTCGTCGGGATGGATCAGGCTGCTGACGTCGCCGAAGTTGAGTAGATCGTCCTGTCCTTCCATGCCCAGAATGTCGAACATCGACTGCGACCAGAAGATGCGGCCACGGGCGAGGTCCCAGTCCCACAGACCGCAGCGGCCGCGGTTGAGCGCGGTGTCGATGCGGCTGCGCACCGTTTCGTAGATGACGTCGGCCTCGCGCGCGCGCGTTGCCTGCCAGTGAAAGGCGAAGCCGAGGATCAGCACGACGAAGCCGGTCGTGGCCGAGAGGGTGATGGTGAGCGTGGTGACGGAACGCCAGTTCGACAGCGCCGTCGCGCGCGGCTGCAGAACCGCGATCTGGCCAAAGGGGGGCTTCAGCAGCCGCACAGTGGCCAGCGCGCGGCTCTGGTCGGGCAGGGCGATTTCCAGCACGCCGGCATCGGCGCCGAAGGTGGTGAGGGGCTGCGTCGGTCCGAGCAGGTCGATCAAACGGCGGCCGAGCGAGCCGCGCGCGTCGGGGCTGGTGGCGGTGATGATGCCGTCGGCATTGGTGAGGATGAAGCTGCGGCCTTTGCCGGGCGCCCAGGCGGGCAACGCATGCGTCAGCATGTCCTGCGCGGCGGTATTGCGTGGGGCCGCCTCAATGCGTTCGGCCGCCAGATCGGCGGCCGCGGCAAGCATGGCGATGTCGTTGGCGAGTACTTGCCGGCGTTGGTCGATCACCTGCACGCCGGCGCCGACGCAAATGGTGACGAGGAAGGCGATGATGAGGACTGGAACGGCGCGGCGCAGAAGCGGCTCCGCCGTCAAGAGCCGCCGATATGCCGGTTTGGCAATCGATTGTGCGAGGCCCTTGATCGAATCCGATTGTGCAGACGCACTCGCCAATGTGGCGCGCGCCATAGACGGCCTCCGTTCGGAATTTCCCCACCACCCTGGACCGGAAGGATGTGCCGCATCTCTCCGAATCACCGGTCGATTGGAATCGATGGCCGCTGATTTGTCGAGAGTCCGAGAGTCAATTCTTTAAAAATCGTTACACACAGACCCGGCGCTGTGGCGCGCGGGACTCACTTTCCCGGTTTTGGATTCGGCGCCTTGAAAATCAGGGGCTTAGCCGGGGCTGAGCGCCCGCTCGACGATTTCGGCCAGGTCGCGCGACAGGTTGGGCGTCGCCTGGATCCGCCGCAGCGCCGCCTCCGCCTTGGCGCGCCTGCCGGGCTCCAGCATGCGCCAGGTGCGGAAGGCGGTGGCCATGCGGGCGGAGACCTGCGGGTTTTTGGAGTCGAGCGCCAGGATATTGTCGGCGATGAAGCCGTAGCCGGCGCCGTCGGCGCGGTTGAACTGGGTGGGATTGCCCTGCGCGAAGGCGCCGATCACGGCGCGCACGCGGTTGGGATTGGCCAGCGAGAAGGACGGGTGCTGCGTCAGCCGCTTCACCTCATCGAGTGCGCCGGGCAGGGGGCTCGTCGCCTGCAGGGCAAACCACTTGTCGATGACCAGAGCGTCGGCCTTGTAGCGTTCGTAGAACGCGGCGAGCGCCTTGGTGCGCGCGTCGCCCGCATGCAGCGATAGAACGGCCAGCGCCGCCATGCGGTCGGTCATGTTATCGGCGGTCGCATATTGCCGCGCGGCGCGGCCGATGCCTTCGGCATTGCCGTCGGCGGCCATGAGATCGAGCGCGATGTTGCGCAGCGCGCGGCGTCCCGCGCTGGTCGCATCGGGGGTGTACCCGCCGGGCACCGTGAGGCGCTCGTAGAGCGTCGATAGCGCGGCACCGAGCCGCGCGCCGATGTCGCAGCGCAGCGCCTCGCGCGCGCGGTGGATCGCGTCGGGATCGATGTCGCGGCCGATCTCGCGGGCGATGTCGCCTTCGCCGGGCGGCACCAGCGCCAGCGCCACGAAGGCCGGTTCGAGGCTGACGTCCTCGATGAGGCCGGCCAGCGCGAGCATGAGTTTGTCGTCGTTCTTGGGTTTGCCGTCTTTGCGGATCTCCCCGACATTGTCGATCAGCAGCCGCGTCGCGATCGACTGCAATGCCTGCCAGCGGTTGAACGGATCGCTATCGTGCGCAGCGAGGAAGGCGAGATCGTCGGTGGAGAGGTCGGTGACGAGCCTGATCGGCGCCGAGAAGCCACGATTGACCGAGAGCACCGGGCGCTCGTCGATGCCGGTGAAGAGGAATGTCTGTGCCGCCGTGGTGAGCTCGATGACGTCGCCGGCCGGCTTGCCGTCGCGGAGGAGCGGCAGGTCGCGGCCATTCTTGCCGACGAGGCCGAGGCGCAGCGGGATGACCATCGGCTGCTTCACCGGCTGGCCGGGGGTCGGCGCGAGCGTTTGCTTGCAGTCAAGGGTGAAGGTCTTCGCCGCCGCGTCATGGCGAGCCGTGACCGTCACTTCCGGCGTGCCGGCCTGCGCGTACCACAGCATGAATTGCGCCATGTCGCGGTGGCTGACGTCGGCGAAGCACTGGATGAACTGCTCGACGGTCGCCGCCTCGCCGTCATGGCGGGCGAAGTAGAGGTCCATGCCGGCGCGGAATTTCTCCTGGCCAATGAGCGTCTGCACCATGCGCACGACCTCCGCGCCCTTCTCGTAGACGGTCGAGGTGTAGAAGTTGTTGATCTCCTTGTAGCTCTGTGGCCGCACCGGATGCGCGAGCGGGCCCGCGTCCTCGACGAACTGCGCGGCGCGCAAGCCACGTACGTCGGCGATGCGCTTCACCGGCCGCGAGCGCATGTCGGACGAGAACTCCTGGTCGCGGAAGACGGTGAGGCCTTCCTTCAGGCAGAGCTGGAACCAGTCGCGGCAGGTGATGCGGTTGCCGGTCCAGTTGTGGAAGTACTCGTGCGCGATGATCGCTTCGATGTGCGCGTAGTCGACGTCGGTCGCGGTCTCCGGCGTCGCCAGCACGTATTTGTCGTTGAAGACGTTGAGGCCCTTATTCTCCATCGCCCCCATGTTGAAGTCGGAGACGGCGACGATCATGAAGATGTCGAGATCGTATTCGCGGCCGAACGCCTCCTCGTCCCAGCGCATCGAGCGCTTGAGCGCGTCCATGGCGTAGCCGCAGCGATCTTCCTTGCCGTGCTCGACATAGATGCGCAGCGTGACGTCGCGGCCGGACGCGGTGCGGAACTTGTCTTCGATATGGGCGAGGTCGCCGCCGACCAGTGCAAAGAGATACGAGGGTTTCGGATGCGGATCGTGCCAGACCGCAAAATGGCGGCCGCCGGGCAGCTCGCCGCTCTCGGTGAGATTGCCGTTAGCGAGCAGCATGGGGGCTTCGGCTTTGTCGGCCTCGATGCGTGTTGTGTAGACGGCCATCACGTCCGGCCGGTCGGGAAAATAGGTGATGCGGCGGAAGCCCTCGGCCTCGCACTGCGTGCAATAGGTACCGCTCGAGCGGTAGAGGCCGGAGAGCTGGGTGTTCGCCGACGGGTCGACTTTGGTCTCGATCTCCAGCGTGAACGGTTTATTGGGCGGCTGCGCGATGGTGAGCCGCTCGGGCGAGGCGGCGTAACTCTCGCGCGCCGCCTCGACGCCGTCGATCTTGAGCGAGGTCAACGACACTTCATCGCCGTCGAGCACCAATGGCGCCGCCGGAACCTGCGGGTTCGGCCGCAGCGCCAGGGTCGCGCGAACGCGCGTGGCATTCGGATGCAGCGAGACGTCGAGGTGGACTGTATCCACGAGCCAGTCGGGCTGGCGATAATCGGCGAGGCGGATGGGCTGGGCGATGTCGGTGCGCATGCGCTCTGATCTAGGACGCCGGGCGGCGGATTGGAAGGAACAAGGCGATGACCGCGATGCGGGCCATGGTGCTGGAGCGGCCGCGGACGGCGCTCGTGCTGCGGGAACGGTCCGTGCCGGCGCCGGGGGCGGGCGAACTCGTGATCGCGGTGTCGGCCTGCGGCGTCTGCCGCACCGACCTGCATGTGGTCGATGGCGAGCTGGAGCACCCAAAGCTGCCGATCGTGCCGGGGCACGAAATCGTCGGGCGCGTTGCGGCGGTCGGGCAGGGTGTCAGCGGCTTCACTGTCGGCGAGCGCGTCGGTGTGCCCTGGCTCGGCGCCACCTGCGGCGTCTGCCCCTATTGCCGCGAGGGCGCCGAGAACCTGTGCGACGCGCCAGTCTTCACCGGCTATACGCGCGACGGCGGCTTCGCCACGCACACGGTGGCCGACGCGCGCTATTGCTTTCCGCTCGGCGAGGATGGCGATGACGCCGAAATCGCGCCGTGGCTGTGCGCGGGGCTGATCGGCTGGCGCAGCCTGCGGCTGGCCGGCGAGGGCAAGACAATCGGCCTCTACGGCTTCGGCGCCGCCGCGCACATCCTGGCGCAGGTGTTGAGGTGGCAGGGACGGCGCGTCATGGCCTTCACGCGCACGGGCGATACACGCGCGCAAGACTTCGCCCGCTCGCTCGGCGCCGACTGGGCCGGCGACTCCGACGACATCCCGCCGGAGCCACTCGACGCCGCCATCATCTTTGCGCCGGTCGGGGCGCTGGTGCCCGCGGCGCTGAAGGCGGTCCGCAAAGGCGGGCGCGTCGTCTGCGGCGGCATTCACATGTCGGATATCCCGAGCTTCCCGTACTCCATCCTCTGGGAAGAGCGGCAGCTGCGCTCGGTCGCGAATCTGACGCGCGAGGACGCGCGCGAATTTCTCGCGCTCGCGCCCAAGGCCGGCGTGCAATGCGCGGTGACGCGCTATCCGCTCGCCAAGGCGAATGGGGCACTCGCCGACCTGCGCCATGGGCGGCTCGAGGGCGCGGCGGTTCTGGTGCCTTAGCGCATCGGCTCGGCGTGGCCGATCACGCGCTTGATCTGCAGCGAACGCGCTTTCAGCGCGCGCTCGAGCGCGTCCACGGCCTCGTGCACCGCCCGCACCGACAATTCGGGATCGACGCGGCAGTGAAAATTGACGATCTCGCCGTCCTCGGTCTCGCGCACGCGCACGTCGTGTACATCGCGGATGACACGGCCTTCCGCCGCGAGTTCGCTGAGTACCATGGTGACGGCCTGCACGCGCTCGGGGGGCGCCTCGCGGCCGGTCGCGTCCTGCGTCTGCAGCGGCTCGATATGCGTCTCGACTTCGACATGCGGGCCGAGCTCGGCTTCGATCGCGTTCTCCAGCGCGTCGGCCATGTCGTGCGCTGCGCGCAGCGACAGCCTTCCATCGACCTCAAGATCGAGCGACACCGACAGTCTGTCCTGCAGGTCGTGCACCGTGACGTGATGCACCGCCAGCGCACGGTTGCGCGCGATGACCATCACGCGGTCGAGCATCGTCTCGTTGTCGAGCGCTACCGGATTGGTGGTGACGATCGGCTCGGCGCCCGCCATCTGCGTGCGCAACGCCGCGGCGACAGCTTCCCGGATGGCGTTGACGCGGTCGAGCGGCAGCGTACGGCTGACGGCGACGGCGAGATCGATGAAGATTGTCTCGCCGACTGCGCGCGCACGCACCTGCTCGACACGCACGACGCCGGGAACGCGCGCGGCCGCGGCGGTGATGAGGCCGGCGGCACCGGGCGGCGCCACGTCGGTGAGCGTGTCGACGGTGCGCTTGCCCAGCTTCCAGCCGGCGATGCAGATGAGCACCGCGACGGCCAGCGCCGCCGCCGAATCCGCCCAAGCCAGGCCATAGTGCACGCCGACGAGGCCGATCAGCACGGCGACCGACGACCACAAATCGGAAGAGAAATGCAAAGCGTCGGCTTCGAGCGCGTGGCTCTGCGTTGCTTTTGCGGTGCGCGCCAGCGCCCGCGAGCGGAAGAAATCGACGACGATCGAGACGGCAATCACGCCGAAGGCCCACGCCGTCGCTGCCACAGCGTGCCCGTCGCGGGCGGCGAGGCGGTTCGCCGCCTCCCAGATCACGATGCCGGAGAGCAGGAACAGCAGCGCCGTTTCCGCCAGTGCGGAAATGGCCTCGACCTTGCCGTGCCCGTAATGGTGCTGTTCGTCCGCCGGTTTGCCGGAGATGCGTACGGCGACGTAGGTCATGATCGTCGCGCCGAGATCGATCAGCGAATGTCCCGCTTCCGACAGGATCGCCAGCGAACCGGTGCTCAGGCCGACGAACGCCTTGGCGACCGTCAGTCCGGCGGACGCCGCGATCGACGTCAGTGCGACCTGTTCCTTTTCGCTCTGCATGGCGCGCTGTTTAGCCCAGCTGCCGTCGGAATTCGACTCTCGTAGTCGCTGTTGCGACTAAAGAGCAACTGGCTCCCCGTTCTTTGCGGCCGAGCGAATGACGCCATCGAAGATGCGGATATTGGCGAGCAGCTGGTCGGGCGTAAAGCGATAGGGCGCGCGGCCTTCGAGCGCGTCGGCCCAGGCTTCGAAGTTCATGCGCACGGTGTTGACCGGCGCGTATTCACGGCTCTCGCGCGTGCCGTCCGGCTTGCAATGGACGAAGGTCGACGGCAGGCCCTTGTCGACATTGCCGCCTTCCTGCACTTCGACCCAGCCCCGATCGCCGATCAGGGTGAAGCGCGCATAGAACGGCGGCGTCGACAGGCAGGTGATGCGGCCGCGCGCGCCATCGGCGAAGTCCACGTCCGCGCTGACGAAATCCTCGGACGGGGCGGGAAAGATCTGCGATGCCGTGCGGGCGGCGACGCGCGTCGGCGCTCCGGCGAGCGACACCATCAGGTCGCCGATGTGGATGCCGAGCGCGGTCCAGGCGCCGGCGGGCGCGTGACGCGGATCGCGCCGCCAGTTCGACGGGTCCATGTTGCGGAAGTTGTTGTGGCTGACATTGGCGTCCATGTGGAGGACGCGCCCGAGCGCACCGCTTTCGAGCAGGAGCCGCACTTCCTCCAGCGCCGGCTCGTAGCGGCGCTCATGGCCGATGCCGAGCACGCCACCCTGTTTCGCCGAGGCGGCGAGGATGCGCTCGGCGCTCGCAGTGCTGAGCGCCAGCGGCTTTTCGCAGAACACCTGCTTGCCGGCGGCGAGAGCGGCGATCGCCATCTCCTCGTGCAGCAGATGCGGCGTGACCACGGCGATGGCGTCGAGATCGCCGCGGCGGACAAGATCCTTGTAGTCGGTGACGAGATCGAAGCCGTGCTGGCGGGCAAACGGCGCCGCCATATTGTGATCGACGTCGCAGCCGGCGACGACCTTGAATCGCGGGCTTTCGGCCAAGCAGGTTACGATCTGCTTGCCCCACCAGCCCAGCCCGATAACGCCGATCCGGATCATGCTCCCCCCGTCCACTCGTGACGGGGCGGAGCATGCGGATGTTGGCAATCAGACGCAACCGGCGCCGTGCGATGTGCCGGTGTTCACCGTCAGTCGCACACGCGGACGCGACGGCGCACCCAGTGCCGGCCGTTCCAGTACGGGCGGCTCAGCCGCCAATAGCAGTCACCGCGATAGGCATAGCCCGGCGCACCGATGCCCACCCCAAAGCCGAAGCCGCGGAAGAAGCCATGATGATGATGGTGGTGGTGGTGGTGATGATGATGGAACTGGACCAGTTGCAACAGCGGCTTCTGCTGGGCGCGGGCGAGATCGTCCGCGATCAGCGTTTCGCTGGCATTTGGAACCGGTTCCAGCAGCTCGGCATACGACGTTGCCGCCGGCGTAGCCGATGGCGCGATGGGAGCGGCATTGGCGCTGTTCAGCGTCAATAGCGCGGCGGCGGTGCTGAGTAGGAATGCAAGAGTAGGCTTCATCGGAATCCTCCCGGATTAGGCGATGGAGAGAAACGGGAAGTTTTCCGATTGGTTCCTCAGGTAACGACGAAACCGGGCGGACCCGCATCAGCGAATCCGGCCGGTCTCATCCGCGTTCAGTCGATCGGCTTGATGTTGGCGTCCTTCGCGAGCTGCCGTGTCGCGTCGTAGTCGTCCTTGAAGAACTTGCCGAACTCGGCGGTGCTCAGGTTCGCCGGTTCGACGCCGAGCTTGGCCAAGCGCTCGCGCACCGCCGGCATGGCCAGCGCCTTTTCGGTCACGTCATGCAGCTTCTGCACGACCTCGGGCGGCGTCTTGGCCGGCGCCGAGATGCCGTTCCAGAAGCGGAACACGGCGCCCGGATAGCCGGCTTCGGCGACCGACGGTACGCTCGGCAACAGCGGCGAGCGTTTGTCGGAGGTCACCGCCAGCACGACGAGGTTGGGGTTCTTCAACGCCGAGGCGGCCGCGGCGAGCGGGATGCAATAGAAATCGATGCGGCCGGCCATGACTTCGAGCAGGCCGCCCTCGCGGAACGGCACGTGCCGCACGTCGATCTTGGCGGCGAGCCGCAGGCGCTCGCCCGCCATGTGCGAGGACGAACCGATACCCGCCGATGCGAAGGTCAGCGTGCCGGGCTTGGCCTTGGCGGCGGCGACCAGGTCTCCCAAAGTCTTGAAGCCGCTCTTCTTCGACGCGACGATGACGTTGGGCGAAGTGCCGAGCAGCACCACATGGGTGAAATCGCGCATCGGGTCGTAGGGCAGCGTCCGGTGCAGCACGCTTTCCGTCGCCATCGATGACGAACTGGTCACCAGCATGTAGCCGTCCGGTGTCGCATGGGCGACGCTGGCAAAACCCATCGTGCCGCCGGCGCCGGGGCGCATCTCGATGACGAACGGCTTGCCGAGCAGCTGCGAGACCTCGTCGAGCACGACGCGGCTCACGGTGTCGGAGGCGCTACCGGCCGGGTAGGGGCTAATGACGCGGATCGGCCGCGTCGGCCAGTCCTCGGCATGGGCCGCGACGGCGCCGATCAGCAGGGCCGGCAGCAGCGCGATGCGCAGCGCGCGCCCCATCGTTCTCCCTGATATC
>Ga0134126_10013191_pt1 | contig 10442 bp, 8 predicted proteins | sample KB31752_FD_96881 | JGI IMG/M metagenome (GOLD analysis project Ga0134126, IMG submission 96881) | Terrestrial soil microbial communities with excess Nitrogen fertilizer from Kellogg Biological Station, Michigan, USA - KB3-175-2 | ecosystem: Environmental > Terrestrial > Soil > Unclassified ...
GCGACTCACGACCCCAAAATTTCCGCCGCGTTAATGGAGAAAGCGGCTGATCTGAAATTGCGAGTGAATGAACCGGAGGCGTCGCCCCCCGATATCGAGCCGCCAGCCGTGACATAACGGCTAGAGGCCGCCTCGTGGGCGGCCTCTTCTGGAGGCTGGTAGTCATCCGGAAAGGGAAGCATGAAGTTTGCGCCCCATTGGGGAAATTCCATGTCTAGCCTAAGCATAGTCACTCGGATGGCATCGAGACAATGCTGCGCTACGGGGCGGAAGGGCCCAAGTTCGTGCTCGTGTATTTTCGTCCAATCTATTTCCGTATTTTCAGACATTCGTCCCAGCCCGCCGCTAACATGCGCCATCCCAAGAATAGCTTTCGACTGTCCAATCCTGCAAAGACCTGCAAAGAGGGGTTGGATTTTGCTGTATTGGCGACGAACGACACCGTGCATTGTAGTTGCTTAGGAGGGACGGCAACCGCTACGCCTCCCACCGGGACCACGGCCCCCATACTTTGCCCCGTGAATACCCATCGGAAAAGTCGCTTGGTCGGGCTCGATGGTGGAGGCTGGCGGGCCTTTGGCGATCACATAATCAGCAATAGAACGCCCGACGTATTGATTGAGATCGGCCGACATTTTTGATTGCTGCTGTTCTAGCTGCAACTCTTGCCGTTGCTGCCAAGTCATTAGGACGGGAGGCACAGAGTCGCACCCGGCCAATCAGAAAAGAATTACGCAACTCGAAATGAGACTACGCACCCCTGGCCCCCGTAAGTCCTCGAGCCCAATTGCATCTTATACACGAGCTTGGTTGTCTGATTTACCCGCCTATGCCCCTGAGCAGGTGTTCTTGTAGTTGTACAAAGGCGCAGTCGCACAGCTTGAAGAGCGCTTAAGTATTTGATTTCTTTGGTGAGCGCGGAGGGACTCGAACCCTCGACCCCATGATTAAAAGTCACGTGCTCTACCGCCTGAGCTACGCGCTCACTTGTCGAAACGAACATGTCGGTCCGGAAAACTCCGGATGCCAGCCCGTCAGGCGAGCCGCGCGCGGCTTTTTTAGGGCCCATGCTCCAGACGGCGCTGTGTAGGGGGTGAGTTGGAGCCGGTCAATAGCGCCGCGGGGCTTATCAACGCCGCACCCCGCCCCGGATTTCCGGTGATCGCAGAGCCCGTTAGGCGCGTTCCTTCGAGCCTTGCGGCGGATTGCCCCAAAACCCTAACCCACCTCGCGTTGCACCTCGGAGGCGACCGGCTGCGGGGTGCTGGTCACCGACGGCAGCGCCACGGGACGCAGGCCGATCAGTTCCGCGGTCCGCACACCGGCATTGCGCCAGAACTGGAACGAGTTGATGCGCGAACTCTCGAGGGTTGCAATCGCGACCGCCGACAGGAACGGCAGGCTTTCCAGCACCAGAACACCCGCGAAAATGTAGATCTCGCGGATCTGCTTGTAGCTGTTGGTGACGATCAGCACGGCGGCGCCGACCAAAAGCAGCACGCCGATCACCGCTTCCCAGAACGCCTGAAACTCGATCGACATCCGCGACAGCCCGCCCTTGGAGGTACGCGCGAACGGCAGATGCTCGGTGATCAGCCCCTGCGCGACGGCGCGCGACACCGTCCATTGCACGCTCATGGCCGCGACCATCGCGCAGAGCGTCTGGCCCCATTTGATCGCCACCCGCATCCGGTACATCGACACGAAATGGATCAGCGAGACGAGGAAGGCGGCGATGATCGGCAGCGTCAGGATCTTGTCGGGGATCGCGATGTCGGCGAACGCCACGATCGGCGTCCAGATCAGGTTCAAGATCGCAACCAGCACGCCGAGGGTTTCGGCCCCGAGCCAGTTCAGCCAGCCCAGCGAAAATTCGCGCTTCTGATCGCGTGACAGCCGGCTTGCGCCGGGCAGGAAGCGCCGCCAGTGCTTTTTGACGATCTGGAAGCCGCCATAGGCCCAGCGATGGCGCTGCTTGCGGAAGGCTTCGTAGGTGTCGGGCAACAGGCCGTGGCCGTAGCGGTGGTTGGTGTAATGCGTGAGCCAGCCATGCTCCATGATGGCAAGCCCGAGGTCGGTGTCCTCGCAGATGGTGTCGCCGCCCCAGCCACCTGCCATGTCCATCGCGGCGCGGCGCATCAGGCACATCGTGCCGTGCACGATGATGGCGTTCTCCTCGTTGCGCTGGACCATGCCGATGTCGAAGAAGCCGGCATACTCGCCGTTCATCATGTAATGCATCGGCGAGCGGTCTTGGTCGCGGTGATCCTGCGGTGCCTGCACGATGCCGACGTGCGGGTCGGCGAAAACCGGCACGAGGTCCTTCAGCCAGTCCGGATCGACGACATAGTCGGCATCGATGATGCCGATGATCTCTGCATCCGCCGCCGTGCGGTCCATGGCGATGCGGAGCGCGCCGGCCTTGAAGCCTTCCACCTTCTCGGCGTTGATGAACTTGAAACGCTCGCCGAGCGCGCGGCAATGATCCTGGATCGGCTGCCAGAACGCGGGGTCGGGCGTGTTGTTGATGATGACCACGCATTCGAAATTCGGATAGTCGAGCCGCGACACCGCATCGAGCGTCTGCTTCAGCATGTCGACCGGCTCGTAATAGGCCGGGACATGGATCGATACCTTCGGAAAGGTCAGGTTCTCGCCGATGCTGGCAGGCGCAAGCGGCGCGGTTCTGCCGATCAGCCGGCGGGGCGGGCGGCCGAAGGCAACGGCCGCGATCTCCTCGATCCGTGCCATCGCGATCAGGATCAGCGGCACCAACAGGATCAGGCCGAGGGTCAACGCGAACGCCGAGCCGAACACGAAGTAATGGCTGTCCCAAAAGGCGAACACGGTCGCGATCCAGGCGCCGACGCCGTTGGCGGCGGCCGACATCATCATGGCCTGCCACACCGTGGGTTCGGCGAGCCGCAGGATGGGCAGCGACATCAGGATGCCGACCAGAAGGGCGATCGTCGCGAGCTTCCAGTAGTCGGGGTTCACAATGGGACCGACCCACGAGAATTTCGGCTCGCGTGCGGCGTTGAAGATGCCCCAATAAGGGCCGACGCCGCCTTCGAAGTATTTCCAGGGCTGGTCCACCGCCTCGACGACGTTGTAGTCCATGCCGATGGCTTCAGCACGGACGACGAAATTGCGCAGCACGGATGCCTGCTGGAACGGGCCGGGGTCCGCGTTACCGAGATTGTAGCCCGAGCTCGGCCAGCCGAATTCCGCGATCATGACGTGCTTGCCGGGGAACTGGTTGCGCAGTGACTGGTAGCGATTGACCGCCTGGTCCACCGCCTCGGTCGATGAGAACCGTTCCCAGTAGGGCAGGACGTGGGCAGCGATGAAATCGGCGTTGGAGGCGAGCTGCGGATTTTGGCTCCAGATGCTGTAGATCTCGCCGGTGCTGACCGGCACGTTGACGGCCGACTTGACTTGCTTGATCAGCTTGATGAGGTCTTCGATCTTCTGCTCGCCCCGAAAGATGGTCTCATTGCCGACGATGACGCCGATGACGTTGCTGTTGCGCCGGGCAAGGTTGATGGCGGCTTCGATCTCCCGACTGTTGCGGTTGTCGTCCTTGCCGATCCAGGCGCCGACCATGACCTTCATGCCGAGTTCCGCGGCAATTGGCGGCACCAGCTCGCTGCCTTCCGTCGAGGTGTACAGACGGACGGCCCGCGTGATCGTGGAGAATTGCTTCAGGTCGGCGCGAATCTTCGCGGAGTCCGCGGCGACGTCGACGACAGTGTGACCCGGCTCGAACGGGGTGTAGGAAACGCTCGGCAGAAGGCCATGGAAGTCGGGAGCCTGCTGTTTTTGCTGGAACACGCCCCAAAGCGCAGCGTGGGCGGCCGTGACGAACAACAAGACGGCGAGGATCGCTCGCATCGCGAAGACCTGACGGGGCGTGGTGGGCGAAAAACGAACCTGTCCCCTGGGTTCGACCGACACGACGGCAGACTTAAGGATATGCCTGCCGCGCCATTTCACAACTGGTATGACGCGAGTGGCGTTTTAAGGGCGCCAACCTTGCTGGACCCTGAACAAACGGCTCCTATGTTCAAAGCCTCGCTACTATTTCGCCGGCGGCGGCGATGGCGAGGGGGTCGGGGAGGCGGCGGGAGCAGGTGCAGTCGACCCCTGCGTTGCCGGGGTGGCGGCGGGTGCAGCCGCCGCGGTCTGGGGCTGCGCGTCCGGATTGATCCAGCAGGCATGAATCCTCAGATCGAGGCTCCGCGGAACCTTGTCGTCGATCTGGGCGCCGAACCGCGTCAGGCAACGGAAAGCAGCCTGGATATGACCACCCGGGCAGCCGAAGCGGTCATAGAGGTCGAGATGACGGAACGCGGTGTCGAGATCATCCACCCACATCAGCCGGACCACGCGGCGACCAAGCCAGACACATTCGGGGTTGCCGGCCGGGCCGGCGATAGCTCGTGCCGCCTCGGTGAATTCGGCGGTCTTGCGCTGGTTTTCTTTGGCGGCATCGGCGGCTGCCGCGCTTCCCTTGGCCGCCTGGTCCTGGGGATGATTTTCGCCGCTTTGGGCGGCGGCGCCGCCGCACGCTAGCAGGAGAACGAACATGGGGATGGCGAGCCGGCGCAAGAGCGAATTCAAGAGCGAATTCTTGAGTGGAAGCACCGGTCGACGCATGAAATCCCCGATTTGTTACCAAAAAAGCCGGCTACGGCCTCGGTGATGCCGAGCAAATAGGTCCCCAATGCGGCAGACCACCCAGCCCGAATTCCATGACTGGTATTTGGGAATTTGTCCAGCAAGGTCACGATTTTATCGCCATGTGGTAAAGGGCGCCATGTCAAGTGATCCGGCGCGATGGTTCGTGCCAGTGGCAGAGTTCTGGGCAGACCTTTTGGCAGCGCTCTGGGCAGACCTCTTGGCAGAGAACACCTAAAGGCGCTAATCGACCTGCCTCCGCCCAGAAGGATGGATCCGATTTCTTTTCGCACGCCACTGGCGCTTCTTCCCATTTCCCTGATGGCCATTGCTGGCGTGTGGTGGTGGCTGGCCACGCCGATCAGGCTTGCGCGCGCGCCGATCGACCCTTCGGCAAAGCTGCTTTGTGTCTCCTATGCTCCCTTTCGCGGCTCGCAGACGCCGCTCGATCCCACAACCTACATCCCGGCCGAGCAGATCGAGCAGGACTTGACCCAGCTCGCCAAGATTTCCGACTGCGTTCGTACCTATTCGATCGAGAACGGCCTCGACCAGGTGCCGGCGATCGCGGCCAAGGTGGGCTTGAAGGTAATGCAGGGCATCTGGCTCGGCTCCAACCGCGCCAAGAACTTTACGCAGGTCTCGACCGGGATCCGGCTCGCCAAGGAATTCCCGGGCGTCATCACCTCGCTGGTGGTCGGCAATGAGGTGCTGCTGCGCGGGGAGATGACGACCAGCGACCTCGCCGCCATCATCCGCTCGGTGAAGGCGCAGGTCAGCGTGCCCGTGACCTATGCCGACGTCTGGGAATACTGGCTGCGCTACCGCGAAATCTACGACGTGGTCGATTTTATCACGATCCACATCCTTCCCTATTGGGAAGACGTCCCGATCCGCGCCAAATTCGCCGCCGCCCACGTCAATGCGATCCGGCAGCGCATGGCGGTGACCTTCCCAGGCAAGGAAATCCTCATCGGCGAGACCGGATGGCCGAGCGAGGGACGAATGCGCGAGGGGGCGCTGCCCTCGCGCACCAACCAGGCGCGCGTGGTTTCCGAGATCCTCTCGCTTGCCAGGCAGGAGAAATTCCGCGTCAACCTGATCGAAGCCTACGACCAGCCCTGGAAGCGCGCGCTTGAAGGCACGGTCGGCGGCTACTGGGGCCTGTTCGATTCGGTTCGGCGCGAGCTGAAATATCCGCCCGGTGAAGCCATCAGCAATTTCCCCTTGTGGAAATGGCAGATGGGGGCGGGCATGGCATTTGCCGTCATCGTGTTCGTCTCGGCGTGGTTCACCACGCGGCGAAAGCCGTGGACGCCTCGCCTGTCGTCCTGGATTGCGGTTGCCATCACGGCGACGTCGGCGGGCTCACTGCTCGGGATCGCGGCCGACAAGATGTTTTACGAGAGCTACGGCGTCGGCGGCTGGATGCAATGGAGCGCGCTGCTTGCCGCTGGCCTGCTGGCGTCGGTCTTCGGCGCCAATGCCCTGATATCGGGGCGCGCGCTGCCGACGTTTCTGGACATGTTCGGTCCACGCGGCGACGGCCCGAAGCTTGCCCTATCGATGTGGTGCCTGGGCGCGGCGCTCGCCGTCACCACGGTGATCGCAACCGAAACCGCGCTCGGCTTCGTGTTCGACCCGCGCTATCGCGACTTCCCCTATGCGAGCCTTGCGATGGCCGTGGTGCCGTTCGCCTGCCTGTTGTTGAACCGCCCGCAAAGCGGGCCGCGTCCGATCGCCGAGCAGGTCTTTGCCGGGCTGCTGGCGATCTGCGCCATCTATGTCGGCGTGCATGAAGGCTCCGACAACTGGCAGTCGCTGTTGACCTGCGCCGGCTACCTGCTGCTGGCGTTCACGCTGTGGCGGGCGCGGGGCGTGCAAAGCCCAAAATGAACAGCCCGATCGCGAGTCCCGCCAGCGCGATGTTGTAGAGCACGATACCGAGGCAGGCCGCGATCAGCCCCACGGTCAACAGCACGATCGAGGGGCGGATGAAGTTCAGTGCTGCGATCACCAGCGCCGTGATGCCGAACACTTCGTGCTTGAACAGCACGGTAGCCAGCGCGCGCGCCGTGCAGGGCAGCGACTGCAGCCCGGCGTCGCAGGCGAGCGCCACCGCCGAGAACTCGATCACGAGGTAGCGCACGTAGAGCGCGTAGCCGAGGGTCACGAAGCCGACGATCAGGAGCCATTGCACCTGATAGGGGGTCAGCCGGAACGGTGTCTTGTTCATGGATCGGACTATGCCTTGCAAGCGAGGGGGCGGGCAAGGGCTCACTTGCTCCAAACGACTCGAGGATCGATCCTCAAGTTATTGTGCTCACGGAGATATCAGTGCTTGTTGAGGCCAAATAGCGAGGACAAGGTCGAGCTTTCCGGCTTGGGCGGCGGTGGCGGCTCTTCCTTCTTGACGTGCCTGGGCGCGTAATAGTGCCGGTAGTTTGACGGCTTGACCGCGGCCGGCTTGCTGTTCGGCCCCGGCTCCTCGTCGGCCGCCATGGCGAGCCTCTGGCCGTCGAATACTGTGGTTTCGCAGATCCGCTTGCGTTCGGCGAGCGCCGCACAGATCTTGGCCGCTTCGGCGGCGTTTTGCAGGGGACCGGCGGCCAGCCGAAGCTGCATGCCGAGGCCGTTGGTTCCTTCGCGCAGCACAATGATCGGCCGAAGCTCCGCAAGCTCCGCCTTGTTCGACTTCAGGAGGCCGCGCCACAGCGCGCGCAGACCCGGAATCGAATTGGCGCCGCCAAGCTCGACGGCAAAGTCGGTGCGTTGGACCTTGGCGGCGTCCGCATCGGCCGGCGCCGTCTGCTGACCCTTGCCCGCGTCTTGGCTCCTGTCTTGGCTTTTGTCTCGGCTTTTGTCTTGGTTCTTGCCTTGGTTCTTGATTTGGCTCTTGTCCTCAGCTTTGGCCTGCTTCTCGGCGTTATTGTCAGAGCCGTTCTTGCGCTCCGGCGCGACCGCGGCGATCTCGGCAGCCGGCGGTCGTGCCGGCGCTGGCGTTGCCGACGGAGCGGCATTCGCCGGCTTGGCCGCCTCGACCAGCTTGGGCGCCGCCGGATCGGGCGGCCCCATCATCGATTTTATGGCGCCGAGGGCCGGAGCAGGCGGCCTGGCAAGCGGCACTGCCGGCTTGATTGCAGCGATCTGCGGCAGCGCGGCGATCGCCCCAGGAGCAGCTTGAAGAGCAGCTTCAGGAGCAGCTTCAGGTTTGGCTGCATCGATGCGCGGCTTATTGGGGGCAGGCGCGGCTGACGCAATCGGCGCCACGGCGGGCGCGGGCGGGGTTGCCGCCTGCGGCTGACGGTCGCCCGGCGGCGCTGATGGCGGCATCAGGGTCGCCGGCGGCGGCGCCACGCTCGGCGGTGGCTTTGGCACGGGATTGGCTGTTGTCGCGGCGGCAGTCTTCTCCTTTGCGATCGTGCCGGTGACCGAATCCAACCCTTGTTCGAGCACGGTCACGCGCGAAAACAGCCGGTCGCGGTCACCATTGAGCGTATCGATGGCCGCAGCCAGCCGCCGATCCTCGTTCTGGGTCGCCTTGGTCAGCGATTGGATCTGCTGGGCCTGCCGCGCGACATCGGCCACCGCAAGATGGTCGTGCTTGACCCCGATCGACCACTGGTTCGACGTGAACGCCAGCACGACCGCGCCGACCGCGGCCACGCCCCATGTTGCGATCCGCCACAGCGCACGGCGGTCGAGCGCGTTCTCCTCGGCGAAAAGTCCGGTGAGCAACCCGGCTTTGTCGGCATCGAGGGCGCCGGCCGACTTGTCGGAAGCCTTCGCCACGGTTTCTCAGAACCCCAGAATCTCAACGAATCACAAGGGAACATTATCAGGATTTGCACCGCCGACCTGAATCCTGGCGTTTGCGGGGACAGGAAAACGCTTTATGACAGCGCGGCAAACGGAACCTGTGCCGGATCGTTAGGGAACTGGTGCTTTAAGGAATCGGATGAAGGGTCGAACCAGCCTCACTGTGGTGCTTGCAGCCGGCGAGGGCACGCGGATGCGTTCCTCGCTGCCCAAGGTCTTGCATCCCGTGGCGGGCGAGCCGTTGCTCGCCCATGTGCTTGAAGCCGCGCCTCATGGCGAGGGCGCGAGGCTCGCGGTGGTCATCGGCCCGGACCATCAGGCCGTCGCCGACGAGGTGAAGCGCATCCGTCCCGATGCGGAAACCTTTGTCCAGTGCGAGCGGCTCGGCACCGCGCATGCGGTGCTGGCGGCGCGCCCGGCAATCGCGCGCGGCACGGATGATCTCTTGGTTGCCTTCGGCGACACGCCACTGATCTCGGCGAGCACCTTCGAGCGCCTGCGCGCGCCGCTGAAGGAGGGCGCCGCGCTGACCGTGCTCGGCTTCCGCGCCGCCGATCCGACCGGCTACGGCCGGCTGCTCATGAATGGCCGGCACCTCACTGCAATCCGCGAGCATGCGGACGCAGGTGAAGACGAGCGCAAGGTCACGCTGTGCAATGCCGGGGTGATGGCATTTGACGGGCGCGCCGCGCTGAAAATTCTCGACCGCATCAGCAATGCGAACAACAAGGGCGAATATTATCTGGTCGATGCCGTCGCCATCGCCCGCGACCTAGGACTGGAGGCCGTCGTGATCGAAACCACAGAAGATGAAGTGCGCGGCATCAACACCAAGGCGCAACTCGCCGAAGCGGAAAGTGTGATGCAGGCGCGCTTGCGGAAAGCGGCGATGGACGCCGGCGTTACCTTGATCGCGCCGGAAACCGTCTATCTTTCCGCCGACACGCAATTCGGCAAGGATGTCACCATCGAGCCCTTCGTGGTGATTGGACCCGGCGTCTTTATTGCCGACGGCGCCGTGATCCATTCCTTCTCGCACATCGTGCAGTCCGCGATCGGCAAGAAAGCGTCGATCGGCCCCTTTGCGCGCCTCCGCCCCGGCGTCTCCGTCGGCGAGGGTGCCAAGATCGGCAATTTCGTCGAGGCCAAAGCCGCGACACTGGAGGCCGGCGTCAAGGTCAACCATCTCTCCTACATCGGAGATGCCGAGATCGGCGCCTACACCAACATCGGCGCCGGCACCATCACCTGCAATTACGACGGCTTTGGCAAGCACAAGACGCTGATCGGCAAGGGCGCCTTCGTCGGCACCAACTCTTCGCTGGTGGCGCCGGTCAAGATCGGCGCCGGCGCCTATATCGGCTCGGGCTCGGTCATCACCAGGGATGTCCCTGACGACGCAATGGCGGTCGAGCGCAGCCAGCAGAGCATCCGCGAGGGCGGCGCCACGCGCTATCGCGAGATCAAGACCAAGGGCAAGAAGCCGAAGGCGTGAGCATTCACGCCTGCATCCCGTTACCGCAAGGCGGCAACGCGCCATCAACTATGCAAAGCGTTAAGGACGCTCGCTAACGAAGCCGACATCGCCCTCGCGCACCCTGCGGAGAAATAACGCGGGGAAGCTTGATATGAGCAGGGTGACATCGGCGTTGGCTGGCCTGGCGGCTTTCGTCGCGACGCAGGCGGCCGCGTTCTGGTCGCTTCAGGTCGGCTCCGTCGCGGAGGAGGACCGCGATCCCCTCGTTGCGGCCGAGCAGGAAAGCTTCTTCTGGCGCGCGGAGCGGCAGCACACGAGGACGTGGTAGCGGCGCAGCTACTCCTCTTCCGACCTCGCGTGAGATCGGCCGCGGCCGGAGCGGAGCCGGGATGGTCCGGAGCCGGTTGACGGCAGCACGAAAGCCGCCACCTCCAGCTCCCTCAATTGCTTGCGCACCCGGCGCGCC
>Ga0134126_10013193_pt1 | contig 10442 bp, 3 predicted proteins | sample KB31752_FD_96881 | JGI IMG/M metagenome (GOLD analysis project Ga0134126, IMG submission 96881) | Terrestrial soil microbial communities with excess Nitrogen fertilizer from Kellogg Biological Station, Michigan, USA - KB3-175-2 | ecosystem: Environmental > Terrestrial > Soil > Unclassified ...
GCGACAGCACGCTGCGCCGACAGGTTGAGGTTGTATTTTCCGCCGCCCTCCTCGCTCGCGTAACCATGCAATTGCACCTCGACGGCTTCGGCCTGTTTCGCGGCGAAGGCCTTGAGCTCGGCGTCGTCGAGCGCGGCGATGTCGTCCCGCTTGAACAGGATGTGGTCGTCCTCGGCGCCCCAATTTTCCGGATCGCTGATGAAATCCTCATCGGGAGGGTTGGCGCCCGGTCCTGCCTTGGCGGCATCGTCCTTCGGCGAAAACTGAAGGGCGGGGCTGCCCGCGGCAGCCTGCTGGGCGACGTGCGCCGCCTCGTGGGCGACCAGCTCGCCGGTTTCCGCCGCGCCTTGCCCACCGCCCAGAAAGACGTCGTTGCCGTAGGTGAAGGCGCGGGCGCCGAGCGCCTCCGCCATTTCCGCCGACTCGGCGTCGGCGTGGAGCCGCATCGCGGCAAAGTCGACGTGGGAGGCAACGCGCAATAGCGCCGGCCCGCCCGCTTCCGCGTCGCGCGCCTCGGTTTCCTGGGCGGCGCTCGGGGTCCAGCGCGGCGCGGCCTGGCGGGCGGGGGCCAAAAGATCGCGCCAGCTCATGGCCCGGCCTTTTTGTCGGGAGCGGTCTGAACCTCGATGTCCTGGACCGTCGCCTTGGTCAGCGTGCCGTAAAGCATCGACGGCATCGGCAGCTCGTTCTGCGTCTTGTGTCCGTCGTCGTCGGTGTAGACCGGCCCGACGCCGCCGTTCTCGAAATGCAGCGTCGTGTCGCGGACGCCGTCGATCTTGATCGACCCGGTTTTGAGCGTGGTGCCGGCGGTATCGAGCTTGAGGTTGAGGCTCGCGATATTGGCCGTGAGCTTGGGCACCGCCGCCTTGATCGCCGGGACCGTCGAGGACGTGACATCGAGCACGAAACCCGGCGAGTCGCCGCCGCCGAGCGTCAGCGATCCGGCATTGCCGAGGTTGATCGTTCCGCTGCCCGGCAATTCGAGATGAATGTCGAGATCGCCGAAGAAGAAGCTGCTGAGAAACGAACCGGACGGCTTGTCGTCGTCGTCCTTGCCGCTGCCGCCGTCCTTGCCCCCCGCGAACAGGGTTTTGACATTGACGAACCCGGACCGCGCGAGCTCCGCCTCCCTGCCGCTGAGGCCCTTCATGTCCGGGTCGAGGCTCTTGACCTTGATGTTCACCGAGCCCGGCCACAGCCGAACGCCGCCGCCCGACTTCATGTAGACCTCGCCGTCCTCGACCTTTATCTCGGCGCCGACCCTGGCGAGATTGTTGACCGCGACGGAAAGGTGGCCGCCCCGCTGGATGTTGATGCGGACGTGGTAGGTGCCGTCGACCAGCAGTGACGCCGTCGTCTGCTTAACCGAGACGCCGGTGCGCACAAACGGCTCGACCGTGAAGTTGACGTGACCGCTCAAGAGTTCGAGCGCTTTCAAATCCGGCGTATAGCTGAGCCCGTCGTCCTTTGCCTTGGCGTCGGGCTTGCCGTTGCCGGCGGCGAGCTTCATTACATCGGCGACGGTGAACGCGGCGTCGTCGATCTCTGCCGTCGGGATGATGATCTTGCCGGCGCTGGTGTATTCGAAGGCCGGCTTGCCGTCCTTGCCTGTCGGCAGGACCGCCTTGGCGATGTCGAGCTTGAGGCCGAGGTCGGGGTCCTCGTAGCGCAGACCGGATATGTCCAGTTCCTCGAGCGTCGCGCCCGTCTTGGTGCTGTATTTGAACCCGTGGGCGTGAGCCTTCGGCGCGTTGGTCCATTGGCTCCAGTTCAGCGTGAACCCGGCGCGCTTCAGTTTCGAGACGATCGTGGCGCCGGCGGGGTCGGCGGTCGCGGTCTCTTTTCCCGGCTCCTTGAGCCTGCCGTCGAGAAACTGCGCGACCAGGTCGTCGAACCCGAACGTGGTCTCGGCGGCGCCAAAAAACCCGACCGTGAAATTGCTCACGTCTGCGTTTACCGAGCCGATCAACGCCGAGCGCAAATCGGCGCCGACGCCCTGAAAATGCATTTCGTCGACGCCGAGACGGCCAAACATCTGCCAGCCGTCATTCGGCTTGATGACAAACCCGTCCGAGCCCTTTTCGGGCCTGACGCGGAGCTCCTTCATCCAGCTGATCCGGTTGTGCGGGAGCGACACGATCAGGTCGCCCTTGTCCGGGTCGTGAAGCGCAATCGACATCTCGTGCAGAGTGACGATCGGGATGTAGAAATCGTGGACGACGATGCGGGAGAAGGGCAGCTCGTCCTTGCCGCGCTGGTCCTCTGGCTTGGGGTTCGCCTCGGCGGTGATATTGGCCTGCACCGCGGTCAGCAGCACGTCCGCGCCCTGCGGGACATCGATGCTCATCTTTGTGTTGTCGAAGTGGAACTGCTTGAGCGCCACTTCCCCGATCCCGATATCCGGCGCCTTGATCGTGCCGTCGGGCGTGCGCTCGATGTCGCCGGTATTGAGATCGGTGACATTGGCCGCGAACCGGGTCGGATCGGGGCCGGCGCCGGTGTCCGAGACCTTGCCGATCCGCCCGCTCGCCTTGATCTGTCCGCCTTCCAGCCGGAAGCGCTGGGTCGCGTCCGAATAGCCCTTCGCGCCGGGGAGCAGCTCTAGGTGCAGGTTCCGGGCGCGCGCGTTGATCCGCGTGTCGAGGTCCTTCTGCGTGATATGGGCATCGGCCTCGATCTGGTGGAGATCGGCGGTGATCGTGCCGTCATCGGCGAAATGCGCGGCCAGCGCCTGCGTGTTCAGCATGCCGGCGACCGAGAGCCCCCCAGCGGTGGTGGCGACCGCGCGCAACCCCTCGGCCCTGGCGAAACCGGCGGTGCCGCCCTTGATCAGCAGCGGGTCGCTCTCGGTGTTGCCGAAATCGACATCGACCCCGTCGGCATGGATATCGATCAGGCTGCCCGCCGTCAGCGACGCCCGCAGGCCCGACGCGTAGTTGCGGTAGTGGATGTTTTGCCCGGTGAGCTTGCCGATGCCGAAATGGTCGATATGGACCAGGGTGACGTGCCGGTCGCCGTCGGCCGCCTTGTCGTCGACCAGCGGCGTCTCGATCCTGGCGGTCAGCGACAGCGTCTCGACCCGGCTCGTCCCGTCGCTCCAGACCGCCGTGTTGCCGCCGGTGTAATGAAAGCTGCGCAGCGAGACGAAGCCGATCTGGAAGCCGTCGAGGCCGATGTGGTCGTCGGCATAGGTGATGCTGCCGCGGATCGGGCCGGTCCTTAGCTCCTCGACGCCGGCCTGGCTGCCGGCGGTGACCTCCGTCCCCTTCGGCGTGTCCTTGGTGCCGCCGGCGATGAGGCGCATCCACGCACCCTCGGCAGTCACTCCGCTGGTGATCTGCTTGTCCGGTCCCTGGCCAGTGACGGTGATGCCGTGCTTCAGCGCCGTGTCGAGGTCGAAATCCTCGGCCAGCACATCGCCGAGCCCGGTGATGTCGACCCCGAGAGCGCTGACAGTCAGCCGCTTCAGCTCGACCTTTTTCTGCCAGAAGGCGAGCTGGTCCTCGGCATCCTGCTTTTGCGCCTCCCAGCGGCGCTTCTCGTCCGGGGAGAGCGCCGGGTCGATCAGGTGCTGGGCCGCCTCCGCGAGGGAATCCTTGCTGGTCTGCAAGGTGTCGAGCAGCGCCTCGATGTCCTTGACCTGAGCGGTTTCCGCCTTTGTAAGCTGGTCGGCGGGCTTGGAGGTCAGCTTGGCCCACTGGTATTCGAGGACGCGCTGGCTCAGCGCCCAGCTCACCCCGGTTACCGTGATCTTACCGGCGGCGATGCCGACGCTGCTGTCGGTGCCGCCGGCGGCGCGGCCGCTCGCCTTTAGCGAGTCGACGACGACCTCGTCGACCTTGACCCCGGAATATTTGTGGTTGATCCCGGCGAGCCGCAGCTCGTCCGCGCTCACCGTTGCGGCGGCGGCGGTCTTGCCGCGGTTCTTGCCGAGCCCGATCAGCGCGTCGAGCCCGCCGCCGGCGGCGCTCACCTGGACGTTGCGGCCGATGATGTCCTTGACTTCGAGCGCGCGCGTCTCGACGCCGTGGGCGGCAAGCGAGGTCGCCGAAAGCCCGACCCCCAGCGTGCCGGGGGCAATGTCGCTGATTCCGAGCGTCGCGCCGGTCGCGGTGAGCTGGTCGATGTGCAGCGCCTTGTCGGCGAGCAGGGCATTGCGCGCCCGGTTGAACTCGGCGCGGTCGTTCGTGTCGATATCCGGCTTGCGGATGAGCCGCCAGTAGACCGTGGCGTTGTCGCGCCGCAGCCGCAGCCGCTCGACCAGATCGTCGAGGCTGGGGTCGAACGGCGCCGCCCGCGCACGCTTTTGCGCCTCGGCATACTCCTTCTCCGCCGCCTCTACGGTCGGGATGTCGCCCTGGACGTTGATCGCGTTCAGTTCGAGATCGCCAAGCTTGGCGAAGGCAAATGCCTTGCTGTCCTTTTCGACGCCCGCGAGCGTCCCGAGATAATCGGGGCCGCGTAGCATCCGGTTCACCGTCGTCGAGTCGACAAACATGCCGAGCGCGGCGCCGGGCGAGCTTCCATAAGCGTGGATATCGTCGAGCGACAGATCGCCCATCGACACCTGCCCGGCGATGCCCTTCACCTCGGTGTGACCGACATCGAGCGCGATGCCGCCGCGGTCGATCCCGGCGAGGTATTGCTTGTCGCGGTCGAGCCGCTGCTGTTCCTCCGCGCTGAGCGGCTCTGCCGCGGCCTTGTCCTCCAGCGAGCGCCGATCCGCTTCGGTATCGTCGAGGGTCTTGATCTCGCCCTCGACCGAGTTCAGCTCGCGGATCAGCGAGGCAACGGTGTCGAAGGTGACGTAGGGGCTCGCCGGCCGCGGGAGCGGGCCCTGGGGCTCGCGCAATTCGTGGATGCGGGCCCACAGGCGGTCGCGCTCTTTGACCAACCCGTCGCGATAGCGCTCCTTGTTGCGCGGGTTGCGGGTGCGCGCCACCACGTTCTGCAGCGAGATTTCCTTGACGAACTGGCCGCTGCTGCGGGTCAGCCCCTTCACTGTGATCCCGCCCGCCGTCGCGGTCAGGTCGAGCGGGGTCTGCGCCTCCTCGGTGCGCTCCGTGAGATGTCCGGTACGGCTCTCCGCGATCGTCAGCGGACCCAGACTCAGCCCGCTGATCTTGAACACGTTGTAGAGCGGAGACAGCAGGAAGGTGCCGATCGCGTAGCTCTCGTCCGGGGCGGAAATCTGCGCCGCCGGTCGGTTGGGCAGCAGGTCGACATGCAGCTCCGACACAGAGATGTGCTCGAACCCGGTCATCGAGTCCGGGCGGATCAGCAGCATGTCGTCGATGTCGAGGCGATCGATCCGCAGCCGCAGCGAGGTGGTGTCGCGCTTTGAATCCTTTTCCGGGTATTCGAGGTGAAGGTTGAGGTTGTGGATGCGGATCGCGCCGGTCTGGATCTTTAGGTTGGCGAGCGGGTAGTTGACCGCCTCGATCGCCAGCAGCGCCGCGCGCATTTCGAGAACGCCATGATCGAGGTCCCACCGAACCACGTTGTCGGTGAGCTCGTCGGTGTCGGCGTCGAGCACCTCCGACGGCTTGGCGAACTCGACCCCGGCCAGATCGCCGCCGGTAAGGGCCTGAATCTCGTTGAAATCGAACCCTTCGCCGCCGACCGATTCCTTGAATATCTGGATGCGCCCGGTGTGGCTGAACAGGAACCCGACCGCCCGGAACAGCGAGACCAGCCCCGAGCCGAAGGAGTGCCCGCGAACCTCCTCGGGCTCGTAGTCCTCGCGCCCTTTTGCGTCGACCGTCCCGTCGGGGCGGACAAAGCCTTTCGGGACATAGAGCTTGAAAGCCTGGACGACCTGCTTGAAGAAATCGGAATCGCCGTAGAGCTCGCGCAGCGCGGCCGAGCCCTGGTAGCGCGAGCGCGATTGCTCGAACACCCACCGTCCTTCGTCGGCGGCCCGCGCCATCTGGATCAGCACCCTGAGGCGGCTCATCTGCGCGGCGGTCCACACCGTATCGTCGAGGAGCTGCGCCTTGATCGACTGGAGGTCGCCGCCGTCCTTGCCGCCGGTGTAGAAATTGGCGGACAGGCCCTTGCGCATCGACAGGCTCATCTGGTCGTCGAGGCGGCTGGCGTATTTTCCCCCCTGGTCGGCGTAAAACCCGGCGCGCACCTGTTCCGGCAGCGATTTCACCAGCTGGAAGGCGAGGAAGGCGTCCTCGTCGGTGATCGCCCAGTCGAGCAGGCCGCGGGATAGCAGCTCCTCGGCCTTCCGCGAATTCTTCCACGGCGGGCGCAGCGCGAGGACGCGGAGAAAGGCCGAGCGGCGGTTGATCGTTTTGCCGCCGGCGATCTTGGCGACATCGGTGTAGAGCGCGTCGACCGGGATGTTGTCGACCCACCGGTCCATCAGCCCGTCGTCTTCGAGCGTATCGACGATCGCCCGCAACTTCGGCGGCTCATTCAGGAACGCCGTCACGTCGTCGAGCAGCGACAGCGCCTCGGAATCGGTGATCGCCCAGTCGAGCGCGTGGTAGCTGAGCTTTTCGCGCGCGTCGGCGAGGAACTTGGCGACATCGGTCAGCGCGACGTTCTTCTTGTCCTCTTCCCGCTCCTGCTTGCGGGCCTGCTCGGCCTCGAAGGCGTCCTTGCGATCCTTCACGACGTCGAAGGTCGGAGCGGTACCGAGAATCTCGGCGAGCCGCTCCTTCATCACCCCCTGGTCGTGGCGCGCGAACCAGGCTTTGCCCTTGCCGGTGCTCTTGAAGGCAGGAAGAATCCGGTACAGCGCATAGTGCTCGACCGGCGCGATCCCGCTGAAATCCATCCCGTCGAACGGGTTGTCGGGCAGGTCGCCGGGGCTTCTCTGGCTGATCGCGTCGTAGGCGGCCAGGATCGAGGCGCGGTAGCGCTTGAAGTGGACCGGGCTGATGTTGTCGGCGAGGTGGCGCCGGAAATTGTCGTCGAGCGCGCCGATCAGCGCGACCTGCGTCGAATAGGCCAGCGGCTCGAGGATGCGCAGCACGTCGCTGACGTCGTCGTCGGTGATCGCCCAGTCGAAGACCCCGTAGCTCAACGCGCTCCGGATGCGGTCCAGCTCGTCGGCGTGATTTTCGCGCAGCAGAGAGTCGAATGCCTTGTCGGGATCGGGACCCTCGAACGCCGCCGCTACTCCGTCCGCCAGGGCGGCGCGCGGGCGGTCGATGGTGCGGCCGCGGGCGAAGGACCGGGCGATCCGGTCGGCCTCGCCCTCGGCGGCGGCGAGCCCGGCCGGCACCGGCGCTTTGCGCTGCGCCACATGTGCCGCCTCATGCGCAAGCAGGTATCGCCCGCCGGGGGTCTGGGGCCGGTACCGCTCGGGATGCAGCAGGATCGTGTCGCCGCATTGCAGGCCGCTTGCATGGCGCGCATCGAGCCGCTGCGCCGCCTCGTCATCCGTGCGGATGACGATCCGCGTCGGGTCGATGCCGAGCAGCGGCGCCAGCTCGTCGATCAAGAGCCGGGTGACAAAGGCGCGGGCCGCGTCGTCGTCGTGGATGCCGGGACCCAACGTCGGCACCGCGGCGAGCGGCGCGGCGCCCGGCACGGCGAAGGCAGGTCCCGGCTCGGTGTCGTTCGCCGGCGTCGCCCCGAGCGGCCCCCGCAACCCGGCGAGACGCGCGGGTGCGGCCGTCCTGGCGGGCGTCGCGGCGATGGTGTGGGCGAGGTTGCGCTCGCTCATGAGCCGCCCGCGAGCGCGCTGAAAAGGCTGCGCGCCACTTGCTGACCGAAGGCGACCGGCTGCGCCGGCGACGCGAGCGCGACGGGCCGTGCCGCACGCTGGGGCGAGGCTTCCGCCGGCCCCGCGAGCGCGCCTGGGCGCGCCCCCGCCAGCCGTGTCAGCTCCGCCCGCATCGCCCGCTCGAAGCGAGCGATTTCGGCGCGGCCCATGCCCGGGCAGTCGATCACCAGCCGCTCGACATGGAGGGTGACCGGCCTCATCGGAACTCGGCCTCGTTGACCGGCTTTTCGAGCTTCCTCAGCTCGGTGCGGGTCGCCGCGAGCAGCATCGGCATCGTCACCTTGTCGCCCGCCCGCGCGGCGAGAAACGCGGCATTCACAGCGATGCTGTGGATGTTGCCGCCGGTCAGGCTGAACCGGGCGAGCCGGTCGTAGTCGATCGTGTCCTTGGGCACCTCCTCGGGCAGCGCCTGCTGCCAGATCCGCTTGCGCTCGGGCAGGCCCGGGAAGGCGAAGCTGACGACAAAGCGCAGCCGGCGCATGAAGGCGTGGTCGAGCGCGGTCTTCATGTTGGTGGCGAGGATCGCCAGCCCGGAAAACGCCTCCATCCGCTGCAGCAGGTAGTTGATCTCGAAATTGGCGTAGCGGTCGTGGCTGTCCTTGACCTCGCTGCGCTTGCCGAACAGCGCGTCGGCCTCGTCGAACAGCAGGATCGCCCCGCCCCGCTCGGCGCCGTCGAACAGCCGGCGCAGGTTCTTCTCGGTCTCGCCGATGTATTTGCTGACCACCGCCGACAGGTCGATGCGCAACAGGTCGAGCCGCAACTCATTGGCGATGACCTCCGCGGCCATGGTCTTGCCGGTGCCGCTCTCGCCGGCAAACAGCGCGCTGATGCCGAGCCCGCGCGACATCTGCCGCGCATACCCCCAGGCCTCGTAAACCTGATATCGGTCGCGGACCTGGCCGGCGATCTGGCGCAGCAGCCCGGCGGCCTCGTCACCGACCACCAGATCGTCCCAGTCGGCCTTGGGCTCCAGGCGTTCGGCGAGCCCGTCGAGGCGCGGCCGGGTCAGCGCCCGGCACGTGTCCCAGACGCGGTCGCGGAGCGTGCCGGCGGTCTCCTCCTCGCTCTGGGCCAGGCGGGCGGCGTACGCGATGTCAGGCAGGTTGAGATCGAACTGCCCGGCGAGCAGACCCGCGGTGCGGGCCGCCTCGTCCGCCGCAAGCACCGGCGACAGCACGCCGAGCCAGGCCTCGCATTGCTCGCTTACCGTCGGCCGGGCGACCTCGACCGCATAGCCGGCCGATCGCCCGCCGCCTTCCGGAAGGTCGCGCCGGGCGACGAACAAGAGCCCGAGATTGCGGCCCAGCAGCCGCTGCAGCGCCGCGGACGTCTCGGCCGGCGCCTGGTCGATCGTCTCGGCGTCGACATACAGCGCCAGCGGCAGCAGCACGGCCTCGCGCTGCCACAGCCGGGCGAATTCCTCGAGCTCGGCCTTGCCGGCGGGTAGCGCGTCCAGCCCGATCCGGTGCAGCCGCCGGTTGAGCGCGTCGCCGACCTGCCGGGCCACGGCTAATTTGCTGACCGGGTCCGCCCCGAGCAGCTGGATCGCCGGCACCGCGGCTTCGCCCGCGCTGGTGCGCAGTCGCTTCAGCACCGCATCAGCCACTGCGGATTGGGATTTCGAAAGCTGCGGCGCCCCGGGGTCGTTCAACGCCGTCGCCAGACTGCCGACACGCTCGTCGACCGCGTTGAGGCCCTTGATGTAGTTGACGATCCGCTCGTCGGCGCGAAGCGGGCTCGCGGTCAGCGGCATCGCGCCGGCGTGGCTGATCTCGATCAGCCGGGCATGGCGCAGCGGCCGGTAGGGGGATTGCGCATCCCAGCTCGGCTCATCGAAGGCCTGCATCGCGACGGCAAAGGTCGGAAAGCCCAGGGGCTGCGGCTGACCCGGCCGAGCGGCCGCGCCTGGCGCCTCAGTCAGCAGCTCGGCGATGCCGGGGTCGAACTGCATCGCCGCGCATAACAGCAGCGTGTCGCGCTCGAAATCGGTGAGGCCGAGCCGCCCGGCAAGCAGCATCAGCGCCGGCGGCGGGTCCATCGCCGCGGCGGCGGTTCGCTCCTCGGCCGCGTGGCGGATCGCGTCGGCCGGATCCTGCGGCGGCAGGGCGAGCAGCGGTTCGGTCCCCGCGCCGCGGCCGAACCACGAACGGCGCTGGCCGGAAGACGGCGCCGGACTCGGCGTCGCCTTTCGCCCGGGGTTCAGCCGCCGCAGCCGCAACCGCAGCCAGCGCAGCGACGCGGCGAGATACAGGTTGTTCGCCTCGAGCCACGGGTCGGCGCTCATGCGACAGTCACCGTCTGCTGCGGATCGAAGTTGAGCACCGGCGGCGAGCCGGTGACGGTGACGGGCAAATTGTCGATCCCGTCGATCCGCAGCCGCACGATGTAGCTTCCCGCGGCGACGCCGGGGATGCTGAAGGTCAGCGTGGTCGGCTGGGACATATCGGCCGGGGTGTCGATCGTTGTCGGGATCGCCTCGGCGGTGCCGAGCAGCAGCCGGGCGCCCGCCGTCTGGTTCGGCTGGAGGCGCGGCACGCAGGTGACGGTGAGGGCGAGCGTTCCCGGCGCCGCGGCGAGCGGGCTGACCGTGATCAGCGGCGCCAGCACGAGCAGGCCCGGCGCCGGGCTGCTGAGCGAGGTCGGCTGGTTCGGCGGCGAGAGGCGCAGCGCGACCTGATAGGCGCCGATGCCCCAC
>Ga0134126_10013197_pt1 | contig 10440 bp, 7 predicted proteins | sample KB31752_FD_96881 | JGI IMG/M metagenome (GOLD analysis project Ga0134126, IMG submission 96881) | Terrestrial soil microbial communities with excess Nitrogen fertilizer from Kellogg Biological Station, Michigan, USA - KB3-175-2 | ecosystem: Environmental > Terrestrial > Soil > Unclassified ...
GAGGAAGCGGCCGATATTGCGCGCGGCCTGGCGGATGCGCTGCTCGTTCTCGACCAGCGCGATACGCACGAAGCCCTCGCCGAATTCGCCAAAGCCGATGCCCGGCGACACCGCAAGATCCGCCTTCTCGACCAGCAAGGTCGCAAACTCGACGCTGCCGAGGCTGCGGAACGGTTCGGGGATCGGCGCCCAGGCAAACATCGAGGCGCGCGGGCTCGGCACCGGAAAACCGGCGCGCCCGAAACTTTCCACCAGCACATCGCGGCGGCGCTTATACGTTTCGCGCATCTCTTTGATGCAATCGTCGGGCCCATTGAGCGCGGCGGTTGCCGCCACCTGCACCGGCGTGAAGGCGCCGTAATCGAGATAGGATTTCACCCGCGCCAGCGCCGCGATGACGCGCTCGTTGCCGACAGCAAAGCCCATGCGCCAGCCCGGCATCGAAAAGGTTTTCGACATCGAGGTGAATTCGACGGTGACGTCCATCGCACCCGGCACCTGCAACACCGACGGCGGCGGGTTGTCGTCGAAATAGACCTCGGCGTAAGCGAGATCCGACAGCACCAGGATGTTGTGCTTTTTGGCGAAGGCGACGAGGTCCTTGTAGAAGTCGAGGCTCGCGACATAGGCCGTCGGGTTCGCCGGATAGCAGACTACGACCGCGATCGGCTTGGGGATCGAATGCTCGATCGCGCGCTCGAGCGTCGGAAAAAAATTCGCCGTCGGTTCTGACGGAACCGAACGGATGGCGCCGCCCGCCATCAGGAAGCCGAAAGCATGGATCGGGTAGCTCGGGTTGGGCACCAGCACGACATCGCCCGGCGCGGTGATCGCCTGCGCGACGTTGGCGAAACCTTCCTTCGAGCCCAAAGTGGCGACGACCTGCGTGTCGGGATTGAGCTTCACGCCGAAGCGGCGCGCGTAATAGGCAGCCTGCGCGCGGCGCAAACCGGGAATGCCGCGCGACGACGAATAGCGGTCGGTGCGCGGCTTGCCGAGCGTCTCCTTGAGCTTGTCGAGGACATGCGCCGGCGCCGGCAGATCGGGATTGCCCATGCCGAGATCGATGATGTCGGCGCCGCCGTTGCGGGCGCGCGCCTTGGCGCGGTTGACCTCCTCGAACACATAGGGCGGCAAACGGCGGATGCGGTGAAATTCGTCCATCGGCTCAAACCTTTAAGTCGCCGGCCTTGGGCCGGCGGTAGTCAATCTCGGCTGGCTTTTATCACGGGTTCGTCTTGTCGCCATCGGCTTGCGCTTGATTTGCCTCGGCCGGCTTCTTTTTATCGCGCTTTGCGGCGTTTTTGCCGGGTTTGGCGGCGCTTTGGCCCTCCTGCCGGTCGCGAGTCCGCTCTAGGTCCTTTTGCATCTGAACCTGTTGCTCGTCGGTCAACGGCTGGTCGGCCCGTGGCGGCGGCATGTCGTGCACCGCCGGATATTGATAGGCCTCGGCGGGGCGCGCCGGCGTGCCGGCCGGCTCGGCGATGTTGGCCGGCAACTTGTCGATAAGTGCCGACGCCGAACATCCGGCAAGGGCCATTGCCAGCGCAAGGGCGGCTAAAATCCGTCCGGTCGAGGCTCGCTGCATGGTTTCCGGGGCCTTAGGGTCTGACGCAGAAAATCGATGCAGACTCAACGAATTGTACCATGCGCCGGGCCTATCCGGCTAATATGGCGCGAGCAAGGTTTGCCAATATCGGCGGGGCGCGCCAGGTCGGGCTGAAACCATTCGGACAGGCGCGTCTTGCGGGAGGCCGCAGGCCGCGCCATGTCTTTTCGGAAGCCATGTCTTTTCGAAAGCCATGTCTTTTCGAAACCTGATGCGATGCGCATGGACAAGCCCACGCACGACACCGCGAAAGCGCCGGCCAAAGACCCCAGCAAGCTGACCGGGGTCGACATCGAGGCGTTCGCGAAAAATATCGCACGCATGGTCGAGGAAGGCGGCAAGGCGCTCGCCGCCTACATGAAGCCGCGCGAAGAAGGCAAGATCAAAGCCGAACTCTCGGAAGACGTCACCGATATGGTCAAGACCATCGGTCAGGTCACCGAGTACTGGCTGTCCGATCCGCAGCGCGCGCTCGAATTGCAGACAAATCTCGGCCGCGCCTATCTCGATTTGTGGGGCGGGATGGTCAAGCGCATGACCGGCGAGACAACCGCCCCGCTGGTCGCCCCCGACCCGAAGGACAAGCGCTTTGCCGACCCGGAATGGTCGGAGAACCAGTTCTTCGATTTCCTCAAGCAGGTCTATCTGCTGACCACGCAATGGGCCGACCGGCTCGTCGCCGGCGCCGAAGGCATCGACCCGCATACCAGGCAGAAGGCGGAATTCTACGTCAAGCAAATCGCCAACGCGATCTCGCCGTCGAATTTCGTGCTGACCAATCCGGAGCTGCTGCGCGAGACGCTATCCTCGAACGCCGGCAACCTCGCGCGCGGCATGCACATGCTCGGCGAAGACATCAAGGCCGGCCAGGGCAATCTCAAGATCCGCCAGTCCGACGCCTCGATGTTCGAGGTCGGCCGCAATCTCGGCATCACGCCGGGCAAGGTGATCTTCGAGAACGAGCTGATGCAGCTCATCCAGTATCAGGCGACGACCAAGGACGTATTCAAGGTCCCGCTGCTGATCGTGCCGCCCTGGATCAACAAGTTCTACGTCCTCGATCTCACGCCGGAAAAATCCTTCATCAAGTGGTGCGTGGACAACGGCATCACCGTGTTCGTGATTTCCTGGGTCAATCCCGACGCGCGGCTCGCCGAGAAGAGCTTCGAGCAATACATGAAGGAAGGCGTGCTCACCGCGCTCGACACGATCGAAACGGCGACCGGCGAGAAGCAGGTGCACGCGATCGGCTATTGCGTCGGCGGCACCCTTTTGTCGATCACGCTCGCCTATCTCGCCGCCAAAAAGAAGGAGCGCGTGCTGTCGGCGACGTTCTTTGCCGCGCAGGTCGATTTCACCAATGCCGGCGACCTTATGGTCTTCGTCGACGAGGAACGCATCGCGCAGCTGGAGCAGCACCTGAAGGAACAGGGCTATCTCGAAGCCTCGCGCATGGCCAACGCCTTCAACATGCTGCGCTCCAACGATCTGATCTGGCCCTACGTGGTCAACAATTACATGAAGGGGAAGAAGCCCTTCCCGTTCGACATTCTCTATTGGAATTCCGACGCCACGCGCATGCCGGCGGCCAATCACCTGTTTTACTTGCGCAACTGCTATCTCGAAAACAACCTGACCAAGGGCAAGATGAAAATTGCCGGCGAAACGCTCGACCTCAAGAAGGTCAAGGTGCCGGTCTATAATCTTGCCACGCGCGAAGACCACATCGCGCCGGCAAAGTCCGTGCTGTACGGCTCGCAATTTTTCGGCGGCGAGGTGACCTTCGTGCTTGCCGGCTCCGGCCATATCGCCGGCGTCGTCAACCCGCCGGCAAAGCCGAAATATCAATACTGGACCGGCGGCAAACCGACCGGCAGCGACGTTGAGAAATGGCGCGCCAAGGCGAGCGAACACCCCGGCTCCTGGTGGCCGAACTGGCTCGACTGGATCAAGGCGCGCGACGACGACACCGTGCCCGCGCGCGCAATCGGCGGCGGCAAGCTAAAGCCGATCGAGGATGCGCCAGGCCGTTATGTAAAGATGCGGGATTAACCGAAAGCAAAGGGGGACTGAGATGACCAAGGAACTGCTTTGGCTGACCTACTCCGTGATCCTGACCGGCATCCTGTGGGTGCCTTACATTCTCGATCGCACGCTGGTGCGCGGATTGATCGGAGCGATGGCGAACCCCTCGCCCGCTCTGCCGCCGCAGTCCTCGTGGGCGCAGCGCTTGCAGGCGGCCCACTATAACAGCGTCGAAAATCTCGCGGTGTTCGCGCCGCTGGTGCTGATCCTCAACCTCGCGCATGTTTCGACGGCGAATACGGTGTTCGCCTGCATGCTGTTTTTCTGGGCGCGGCTTATTTACGCCATCGTCTATACGCTCGGCATTCCCGTGCTACGCACGCTCGCTTTTGTCGGCGGCTTCGTCGCGCAGGTAATGCTGGCGCTCGCCATCCTCGGCGCGATGTAATCTAGCCCTGCGGCGCGGCGCGCATCGCGATCGTGTGCGCGTCGACGCCGCGCGGCAGGGTGCCGAAGGCGCCGCCGCGGCTCTCGCTCAACCGCGAGGCGCAGAAGGCGTCCGCCACCGCAGGCGGCGAATGCCGGATCAGCAGCGCCGCCTGCAAGGCGAGCACCAGATCGCGCACCAGCGAGCGCGCCTGCGCTTCGTCGTTGCGCTCGGCCGCGGAAAGCTGTTTGAACAGCGCGGCGGCAAACGATTTTAGCCGCGCATCGCCGCCGGCATCGAGCTCGCGGCGCAAAACGTCGGCTAAATCCGCCGCGCGGCCGATGGCGCGCAGCACATCGAGGCACATGATGTTGCCGGCGCCCTCCCAGATCGAATTGACCGGGGCTTCGCGGTAAAGCCGCGGCATGATGCATTCCTCGATGTAGCCGGAGCCACCGATCACCTCCATCGCTTCGAGGCAGAGGAAGGGCGTGCGCTTGCAGATCCAGAATTTTGCCGCCGGCGTCAGCACGCGGCGGATCGCAAGCGAAGCCTCGTCGCTCTCGTCGTAGGCGCGCGCAAGGCGCATGGTGAGGACGGTTGCCGCCTCGCATTCGAGCGCAAGATCGGCGAGCACATTGGTCATCAGCGGCTGGTCGATCAGCTTCTTCTGGAACGCAGTGCGGTGACGCGCGTGGTGCACGCCTTGCGCGACCGCCTGCCGCATCAGGCCGGACGAGCCGATGCAGCAATCGAGCCGCGTATAGCCCGCCATCTCGATGATGGTCGGGATGCCGCGGCCTTCCTCGCCGACGAGCTGGGCATAGGCGCCCGCGAACTCGACCTCGCTCGAGGCATTGGAGCGGTTGCCGAGCTTGTCTTTCAGACGCACGATGTGGATGGCATTGCGCTCGCCGTCCGGCGTCCAGCGCGGCATCAGTAAGCAACTCAGGCCCTTTGCCGTTTGCGCCAGAACGAGAAAGGCGTCGCACATCGGCGCCGACATGAACCATTTGCTGCCGTGCAGGCGAAACGAGCCGTCCGCGGTCGGCTCGGCGCGCGTCGAATTGGTGCGCAGATCGGAGCCGCCCTGGTTCTCGGTCATGCCCATGCCGAGGAGAGCGGCGGATTTTTGCTTCACCGGAACGAAGCGCCGGTCGTAGTCGCGGCCGAAAATCTTCGGCAGCCAGTCCTTGGCGAGAGCCGGCGCGTTGCGCAGCGTCGGCACCGAGCCGTAGGTCATGGCGACCGGGCAATAAACCCCGCTTTCGATTTGGGTGAGCATGTAGGTGCCGGCGGCGCGCGCGACATGCGCGCCCGGCTTCGGCTCGGCCCAGGGGCTCGAATGCAGCCCGGCCTGCAACGCGATGGTCAGGAGTTCGTGCCAGGCGGGGTGAAATTCCACCTCGTCGAGGCGATGGCCGTAGCGGTCGAGCGTTTTGAGTTGCGGGGTGAATTTATTGGCGTCGAAGCCGAGCTTGACGGTGTCCGGCGTGCCAAGCGTCGCGCCGAGCGCCGTCAGGCTCCCTTGCGCCCAGCTCGCCTGCTCGCGCGCGACCGCCTCGCGCAGCACAATATCGCCGGTAAACAGGTTATACGGCTCAAGCGGCGGCGGCTGGTTGCTGGTGTCGAACATGAATACGGGAGACTACGGCAGCCACCGATTCACGGGAATAGCGCGACCTGCTCCAGACCCATCGTTTCCGGATAGCCCACGACCAGCTTCATGTTCTGGATCGCCTGGCCGGAGGCGCCCTTCACCAGATTATCCAGCGCCGCGATGACGATGGCGCGCCCCGGAATGCGGTCTTTGGCAACGCCGATGAAGGTCATGTTCGACCCGCGCACATGGCGGGTGTGCGGCGTCTCGCCAAAGGGCAAAACGTGGACGAACGGTTCCTTCGCGTAGAACTTTAAAAGTATCGCATGAAGATCTTCCGGCGTCCGGCCGCGCCGGCCCCGGACGTAGATCGTCGCCAGGATGCCCCGGTTCATCGGCACCAGATGCGGGGTAAACGTCACGATGACCTCGCGTCCTGCCGCGAGCGACAGTTCCTGGTCGATCTCCGCCATGTGCCGGTGATGGCCGACGCCATAGGCGTTGAAGCCCTCGGAGACTTCGGAAAACACCATCGATTCCCGCGCCGCCCGCCCTGCCCCCGTCATGCCCGACTTGGCATCGACGACGATCTCGTCGAGATCGATCGCCTTGGCCTTGATCAGGGGGATCAGCGGCAGCTCTGTGCAGGTCGTGTAGCAGCCGGGGTTAGCCACGAGCCGCGCCTTCCTGATATCGCGCCGGTGAATTTCGCTCAGGCCATAGACGGCTTCTTTCTGCAATTCGGTCGCGTGATGCTCGTGTCCGTACCATTTGGCGTAAGCGGCGTTATCCGCCAGCCGGAAGTCAGCCGACAGATCGACCACTTTCGTCGCCGGCGCCTGCTCCAAAAGCTGCTTGATCACCTTTTGCGTCGTGGCGTGCGGCAGCGCGCAGAAAACGATGTCGAGAGCCGCTTTCGCCCAATCGATGCCGTCGATGGCGACCAAAGTCGGCAGATCGAACGGCGAAAATTGCGGGAACACGTCGCGCATCGCCTTGCCGGCGCTGCGGTCGGCGGTGAGCAGCACGATGTCCGCGCGCGGATGCCGCAACAGCATCCGCACCAGTTCCGCTCCGGTATAGCCGGAGGCGCCGAGAACGCCGATTTTCGCTTTTGTGGCCATGACGAATGTCCTTATTCCAGTCTCATAACGGAGGACCGGACCAAGGCCAACTGCGCGGGTATCAGGAAAGGGTGTGCCGCGGCCTAAAGTCCGGCGGCACGGAGACGATCAAACGCGACGACGCGCCCGTGCCGTGGGAACACGGCGGCGGCGGAGGTTTCGCGCTGCAACAGAAATCGTCATGGCCGGCGATATAGAGGCTCGAAAAAGCACGGTCAAGACCGACCCGCATAGGCAGCCGTCATTTGCTTGGCTAAAATCACTGTCGTCCGGTGCCGAACCGGGCAAAAAACACCAATAACGGCAACAGTCGGGAGGATAACAATGATGGGAAAGCTATCGCTGGGGGCGGCATTGGCGGCAGGCCTTACGCTCTCGCCACTCGCCGCGGCGCAGGCGCAAACGGCAAAGCCGCTCAAGGTGAAAGTCGATTCAATCAAAAGCGGCGGAATGGTCCCGACGCGTTACGCGTTTTGCCAGGCGACGGCGCAAGGGCATGCCGGCCCGGGCAAGGATGAAAGCCCGCCGGTGTCGTGGTCGAAGGGTCCCAAGGGCACCAAGTCCTATGCCGTCATCCTCAACGACACCGACTCGCCGAAAAGCGACCGCGATAACATGAACAAGGAACGCATGACCGTTCCAAAGACCGCGGAACGCCAGACATTCTATCACTGGGTGCTCGTCGATATTCCGGCGAACGTCCGCTCGCTCAAACTCGGCGCCGATTCCAAGGCCCGCGTCGTTCATGGCAAGAGCGAACCCGCCGCCGTCGGCAAGCACGGGCTGAACATGTTCACGATGGCGTTTGCCTCCAACGATGCGCTCAAGGGGAACTATTACGGCTATGACGGCCCCTGCCCGCCGTGGAACGACGAGAATCTCCACCACTACCACTTCATCGTTTACGCACTCAGCGTCGAGTCGCTCGGCCTGCCCGAAGGCTTTGACGCGGCGGCGGCGGTAGAAGCGATGAAGGGAAAGATTTTGGCCGAAGGCAAATTCGAAACGATCTACACGACGAACCCGGCCCTGGGCGCCGAAGTGTCGAAAAAATAGTCTGCCGATACAGCAAGCAAAATCCGCCGGGCGCTTTCCGGCGGATTTTTTTCGCGCGCATTTCTATTCGGGCAGCGTCGCTTCGGCCTTGGGAAACAAATGGTGGCTCACGACCAGCGCAACGATCAGGATCGGTACCGCCAGAAACGCGCCTACCGGGCCCCATAGCCAGGCCCAGAATGCCAGCGACAGGAAAACCGTCAGCGGATTGAGCGTCAGGCGGCGCCCGACGATGCTCGGCGTGATGAAATGACCCTCGAGCGTTGCGACCGCCACATAGAGCAAAGGCGCGGCCAAGGCGTGCGCCAGCGACGGAAACGTCACCAGCCCGACCGAAAACAGCGCCGCGACCATGATGAACGCGCCGATATACGAAATGAAGTTGAGGACGAAGCCAAGCACCGCCCAAGCCACCGGGTCCGGCAAGCCGACCGCCCACGCGATGACGCCCGCGGCAATACCGATACCGATATTGATGACGGCGACGACGCTCATGTAGCCGGTCAGGTTGTGCTCGACGTCGTGCATGATGCGCAGCGTGCGCAGCCGCGCCTCGCGGTCGTCAAAAAAGGCGACGATCACCCGGCGCAGCCGGTTGCGCCCGAGCAGCATGAAGAACAGCGCGCCGAAAAAGATGAAAATCTCGCCGATCGCCGGCGAAGCCATCGCCACGACCGGCTGCACCACGCTGATGATGTCGAAGCCGACGCTGCCTTTGCCGTTCGCCGGCAACAGCGCATCGCGCAGGCTTTGCAGTTGCGCCAGCGGCTCCTCGAAAAGCCGCAGCTTTTCCTGGATGGTGCGGCCGATATCGGGCGCCTTGCCGATCCAGTCCAAGACCGGCGCCGTGACCATCGCGATCACGCCATAAAACACGGCGACCGCCAGGAGCCACAGCAGGATCGCCGAGACGATTTGTGGCACGCGATAGCGTCCGGCGACCTCGGTGAGTGGGCTGAGCATCATTGTGATGACAAACGCCGCGGCGACCGGCAGCAGGATCGAACGCGCAAGGCTGAGCGCGGCAAGGAAAAGAACGACAAAAATGCCGATGGTCGCCGCCTGGGCGGCGGTGCGCCAGATCGGCGACACCGCAACGACCGGCTGTGCGTTGGTGACGGCCAAAATCGGCGGCCGCTCGATCTTTATGACGCGTTGCTCCACCAGGAACCTCCCGAAATGCCCCGCAGCGGCCTAAAGCCGCGTTCCGGTTCCCTAGCTAACGGTTGATGGGCAGATTGGTTTCTGCCGGCAGTCCAGGCCTGCCGGTTACGAAAAACCAGCATGTCCGTGGCATATTGCTGGCAAATGATTCGCTTTAACCCCATTTAGAGCACCTTGATGGCTAAAATCGCGACCAAGATGAAATCCTCAAAACAGCCCGACCTGTTCGACGCGAGCCCCAGGGCGGCTGCCAACCCGCGCAAATCCGCCGGCCGCAAAACGCCGAAGGCGGCAAAACCCGCGGCGCGGGCAAAAGCGCGCGGCGGCAGCGCCGAGGCCGGCTATACCGCCAAGCACATCGAGGTTCTGGAAGGTCTCGAGCCCGTCCGCCGCCGTCCCGGCATGTATATCGGCGGCACCGACGAGAAGGCGCTGCATCACCTGTTCGCGGAAGTGATCGACAATTCCATGGACGAGGCGCTTGCCGGCCACGCCACCTGGATCGAGGTGGAGATGGAAGCAAACGGCTTCGTCTCCGTCACCGACAATGGCCGCGGCATTCCCGTCGACGCGCACCCCAAATTCAAGAGCAAGTCGGCGCTGGAAGTGATCATGTGCACGCTGCACGCGGGCGGCAAATTCGATTCCAAGGTCTACGAGACCTCGGGCGGCCTGCATGGCGTCGGCGTCTCGGTCGCCAACGCGCTCTCCGACCGCATGGAGGTCGAGGTCGCGCGCGAGCAGACGCTCTATCGAATGGCCTTCGAGCGCGGCAAGCCGAAGGGCAAGCTCACCAAGGTCGGCCGCGCGCCCAATCGGCGCGGGACCAAAGTGCGCTTTCACCCGGATGCCGATATTTTCGGGCCGAAGGCGGCATTCCGCCCCGAGCGCGTGTTCAAGATGGCGCGCTCGAAGGCTTATCTGTTCGGTGGCGTCGAGATCCGCTGGCACTGCGACAAGGCGCTGCTCAAGGGCGTCGAGGACGTGCCGGAGAAAGCGACCTTCCATTTCGCCGAGGGCCTGAAGGATTATCTCGCCGCCAATCTCGCCACCGCCAACCTGGTGCATCCGGATATTTTCAATGGCTCGTCCGGCAAGACGGGCGCGCACGGCGCGGTCGAATGGGCGGTCGCCTGGACCGCCGACGCCGACGGCTTCCTGCAATCTTATTGCAACACCATCCCGACCCCGGATGGCGGCACGCACGAATCCGGCCTGCGCAGCGCGTTGCTGCGCGGCCTGAAGGACCACGCCGAGCGCGTCGGCATGGACAAGCGCGCAAGCGCCGTCACCAGCGAAGACGTGATGACGGGCTCGGGCTGCATGCTCTCGGTCTTCATCCGCGAGCCGGAATTCCAGGGCCAGACCAAGGATCGGCTCGCCACCGCCGCAGCGCAGAAGATCGTCGAGAACGCCATCAAGGACCCGTTCGACC
>Ga0134126_10013198_pt1 | contig 10440 bp, 13 predicted proteins | sample KB31752_FD_96881 | JGI IMG/M metagenome (GOLD analysis project Ga0134126, IMG submission 96881) | Terrestrial soil microbial communities with excess Nitrogen fertilizer from Kellogg Biological Station, Michigan, USA - KB3-175-2 | ecosystem: Environmental > Terrestrial > Soil > Unclassified ...
CCTGATGACCGAATGGACCAAGGGCAACGAGAAGGTCAGCCGCAGTGCCGACGGCGATCTCGGCGGCACGATGCGGCTGGGCGCCTACACCGCGGTGCTGACGCCGGGCAGCCGCGTGTCGGAAGTCTATGGCGGCGCCACCGAGATCAGCGAGCGCCACCGCCACCGCTACGAGGTCAACACCGAATACACGAAGCTGCTCGGCGAGAAGGGCCTGAAGGTGACCGGCTGGTCGCCCGACGGCAAGCTTCCCGAAATCATGGAAATCCCCAACCACCCCTGGTTCATTGGCGTCCAGTTCCATCCCGAGCTGAAATCGCGGCCCTTGGAGCCGCACCCGCTGTTTACGAGCTTCGTCGCGGCAGCGGTGCGCAAGAGCCGGTTGGTCTGAAGCGGCATCTACTCGGATTTGCCACGCACCTCAGTTCCGGAACCCGACGATTTTCGGATCGACGCGGAACACTCTCAGTGCCCCTTCATTCCCGCATTGCGGGCGGGATGGCTGAGAAGGAGTCTCCGCATGAAAGTTGCCGAAGCGATGAACCGCGGCGCCCATATCGTGAGCGCCAACGATCCCCTCAAGAAGGCCGCCAGGATCATGGCGGAGGAAGACGTCGGTTTCCTGCCGGTGGAGGAGGACGACCGTCTGGTCGGCATGATCACCGACCGCGACATTGTCACCCGCTGCGTCGCGCGGGGCAAAGACGGCTCCGCCCGCGTGCGCGATGCCATGACCCAGGACGTCAAATACTGCTTCGAGGAAGAGGAGATCGAAGATGTCATCGAGAACATGGCCGAAATCCAGGTCCGCCGCCTCCCCGTGATGAACAAGGAGAAGCGGCTGATCGGCGTGCTGTCGCTGGCCGACGTCGCCCGGTCCTATTCGCCCGACGCGGTCGGCGTCGCGTTCTCCGGCGTGGTGTCGCCCGGCGGCCAGCATGCCGGAGAGGATAACCGCGTCTGAGGCCGTGCTAGGATCGCGGCGATGAGCCAATCCATTGCCGCGATCCGCGACTGCGACATTCCGGTCGCATTCTGGAACGTGCCGTATGACGGCACGCGCTTCGCCGTGCGCAACATCGGCGCCGGCGCGAACTGCCAGGCCTTCGCCTATGCCGTGCTGCGTCATTTCGGCCGAGCGATCTCCGATTTTCGCTCCAGCGAATTGTGGAACGACACGAGCGAGACCGAAACGGTGGGCGAATTCGCGCCGCTCGATCTGCTGCTGTTCAATGGCAGCGCCGATCCTTACGGCGCCCATGTTGGTGTCTATCTCGGCGAGGGCCGCGTGATCCATCTCTCCCAGCGTGTCGGAAAACCGGCGGTCTGGCCGTTCGAACGCTTCGCCCGGGAGACGGGCTACGAAGTCTTCATCGGCGCCAAACGCGTGCGCCTCAGCGCGGCGACAGGATCATCCTGATGCCGTCGCGCGGGCGCATCGTGACGCGGTGTTGCAGGACGATGTCCTGTCCGGGCACGAGTTTCAGGCGATAGCGCTGCGCCATCGTCGCCAGGATCAGGATCGCCTCGTTCATCGCCAGGCCCATGCCGATGCAGATGCGCGGCCCTCCGCTGAACGGGATAAAGGCGAAGCGATGCCGCCCGGCGCTACGCTCGGGTGAAAAGCGTTCGGGCTCGAAGCGATCGGGATTGTCCCACAGCTTTCTGTGCCGCTGCACGATCCAGGGCGCGATGAGCACCATCGCGCCCTTCGGGATCTTCACGCCGCAGATGACGTCTTCTTCCAGGGCCACGCGCCCCGAAATGCCCGGCGCCGGCGGATAGAGCCGCATCGCCTCGTCGATCACCATGCGGGTGTAGGGGAGCTTGGCGATGTCTTCATGCGCCGGTGCGCGACCGCCGAGAACGGTCTCCAGTTCGGCGTGCAGCCTGGCCTCGACCGCGGGATGCTGCGACAGCAGGTACCAGACATAGGTCAGCGCCAGCGCAGTGGTCTCGTGGCCGGCCAGGAAGATGATCGCCAGCTCGTCCCGGATGTCCTCGTCGCTCAAGCCTTTGCCGGTCTCGCTGTCGCGCGCCGCGATCAGCCGGTCGAGCAGGTCCTTGGGCGCGCCGTCCTGCGACTTGGCGCGAGAGCGCATGAGACCGTACAGCACCGTATCCATTTCGGCGAAGGTTGCGCGCACCCGCGCCAATTGGCGCTTCATCCGCCACGGTCCGATCAGGGGGATGATAAAGGTCCAGTCGAAGTTCAAGAGATCCTGGCCGCGCCGCATCGCGCCGTCGATGATGCCGCCGAGCCGGTCCGCGTCGGCCGAGAACATCGTGCGCGCGATGATCTTGAGCGTAAGGTGCGTCATCTCCTGCGCGATGTCGACGACGCTCGCGGCGCCCTTCCTGTCCCAGGCGGCGACGGCTTGCTCGGAGCATTCCACCATCGCGGGTGCGTAAGACACCAAACTCTTGAAGTCGAAGGAGGGCGCCATGATGCGGCGATGCGAGCGCCACTTCTCGCCCTCGCTCACCAGGATGCCGTCACCGAACGCGGAGCCCAGAGCCAGGCGTTCCATCTCGGCCTTGGGATAGTTGGCAACCTTGTCGAGCAGGACCTGCTTGATGCCGGCCGGATCGTTGATGAAGTACGCACTTCCGAAGATCGATTTTGTGATCCAGACCGGCTCTTCGTAGGCGACGCGCGGGATCGCAGCGAACTGGTTGTCTTTCGACACCCGGATCTGCTCGAAGAAGGACAGTTTCTTGTCGGGAATTTGCGGCCCCGCCAGGACCGGCGGCGCCACCGCTTCGGCAATCGTCATGACACGTTCTCCCCGGCCGACCGCCCGGATGTAGGCAGGAACGGGTCGCCGTTCAATAACAGCAGGCCATGGATATTGAGAACGCCGGTCAGGACCAGCCCCGCGGGCAGGCTGGTTTCCGGCGCTATCCCGCCGGCCCACAGGAGCGCGAAGACGGCGATGCCGCAACCGGTCGAGGCGACGACACCCAGAAATGCCCGCATGTGCCGTCCCTCCCAAGGTTCCCGCATTGAGATGCCACAGCAGTCCTTCCGGATGCGAAGGTCTCACGATTCTTGACCGCGGCGGCGCAGGACCCTTTGCCTTAACCGCTGGTTTACCGGATGGCTAAGAGCGTAGGGATTCCGAAAGGGGGGCCCGGTAAGCTGCGGCGCATGACCCAAGCGCTGCAATGCATCCGCCGCATCGTGGTTGCCATCGCGCTCGGCGCGGCGGCGATAAGCCTGGGCGCGTCCGCCACCCTGGCCGACACCTCGCCCGCCTATGGCGGCACGGATTATCGCCTGGGCTCCGGCGACAAGATCCATATCACCGTGTTCGGCGAGGCCGATCTCAGTGGCGATTTCCAGGTCGATGCGACAGGTGTGGTGCGGCTGCCGCTGATCGGCCAGGTTAAGGCCGGCGGCCTCACCGCCCACGAAGTCGAGAGCAGCATCGCTGCGGCGCTGGCGCAAGGCTACCTCAACGATCCCAAGGTGGCGGTTGAGATCACGACCTATCGTCCCTTCTACATCGTGGGCGAAGTCCAGAAGCCGGGCGAATATCCGTTCGCCAACGGCATGACGGCGTCGAGCGCGGTGGCGCTGGCCGGCGGCTTCACGCCCAAGGCGGTGGAGAGCGTAGTCTATGTCCGCCACCAGGGCGAGAACACCGAACGCCGCCTCGCCGCCAGCGACGCCACGGCGATCCGGCCGGGCGACGTGGTGCGCGTCGATTCCACGGCTTTCTGGGACGTCATGGACGTGCTTTCGCCGCTCGCAGGCGTCAGCGCGCTGCGCTACACGATTCCGTAAGCCCGCTCCCGGCTTGTAAAGTGCGGCGCCGTCATACAAAGGTTCGCCGCATGAAGGACATCGCCCCCAATCCCGTCGTGAAGGTCGGCGCCGTCGAGATCGGCAACGATCGCAAGCTCGCGATCATCGCCGGGCCCTGCGCCCTGGAGAGCCGCCAGCACGCGCTGGAGACTGCCTCCGCGCTCAAGGAGATGGCGGCCAAGGCGGGCGTCGGATTGATCTACAAGACGAGCTTCGACAAGGCCAACCGGACCAGCGCCAATGCGCAGCGGGGCCTGGGCCTCGAACTTGCGGCGCCGATCTTCGCCGAGATTCGCGAAAAGCTCGGATTGCCCGTGCTCACCGACGTGCATGAGCGCGACCAGTGCGCTGCGGTCGCGCAGGCGGTCGATGTGCTGCAGATCCCCGCATTCCTCTGCCGCCAGACCAATCTCCTCGTCGCCGCCGCGAAGACCGGCAAGGTGATCAATGTGAAGAAGGGACAGTTCCTCGCTCCCTGGGACATGAAGAATGTGATCGCCAAGATCACCGGCGCCGGTAATCCCAATGTGTTGGTCACTGAGCGCGGCGCATCCTTCGGCTACAACACGCTGGTGGTCGACATCCGTTCGCTGCCGATCATGGCCAGGTTCGGTGCGCCGGTGGTGATGGATGCGACCCATGCCGTGCAATCGCCGGGCGGCCAGGGCGACGCGACAGGCGGCGACCGGGAGATGGCGCCCTATATCGCGCGCGCCGCGGTCGCGGCCGGTGTCGCGGCCGTGTTCATGGAGACGCATGAGGACCCCGACCGCGCACCGTCGGACGGGCCCAACATGATCAAGCTGAAGGACATGCCCGCGATCCTGGCAGACCTCGTCGAGATCGACCGCATCGCCAAGCGGCCGCAACGCAACTAGGTGGCACTCACCGCCATCCAGGCTTCGACGATCCCCCAGATCGACAGGATCAGAAGTCCGGCGGTCGCAAGCATCGTGACGAGGAAACCCGTGCTGCGCTTGCCCGCCTCGGCGATATAGCCCTGCATGTAGAGGTAGCGGCCGACGATCCAGACGAGGCCAAGCGCCGCCGGCAGCCAGGGCAGGACCATGAAAAAGGTCGTCGCCAGCCACAGAAGTGGCAGGAAGACGACGAACTGCTCCAGCGTGTTCATCTGCACGCGATAGGCGCGCTCGAACTCCGGATTGCCCGTGACCGCGGGCGCGTCGATCTTGTGCTTGCCGCGCATCTGGGCGACGACGAGTCCGGTGTAGAAGACGAACACGACGGAAAGAACGGTGACGGCCGCGCTGAGCAGCGTGGCTGGTACGACATGCATGGCGTTTGCCCCCTGAGGCTTTCTCCCGCGCGGGGAATCGCGCGGGAGATTTGTCGTCAGCCTACAGGGATTCGGCCGCGGCCGGTTATTGGCCGCCCTGACGGCCCATGCCGCCCATATGGGCTGCGCGGAAGGCATCCACCTTCGCCTTGATGTCGGCCTGCTGCGCGGGCGTCAGTGCGGCCCAGCTTCCGTCGAGGTCCGCCTTGAACTTGGCGCGATCGCCGTCGGACATTCCCATGATGCGTTCGCGCTGTTGCCTGCGATAGTCATGGCGCTGGTCTTCGGTCATGCCGGCGGTCGCCTTCATGGATTGGGCGAACAGCATCATGCGTTCTTCAGGCGTGAACATGCCGCGCATCATGCCGCCGCCATGGCCACCCATCATCATGCCTCCGCCGGGCGGAGGAGGCGGCGGATCGGCATAGGCTGCCGCCGAACCGATGAGCGAAGCGGCGACCGCCGCGAGGGCGAGTTTCGAAAGGGACATTCTGGTACTCCGGTGTAGCGCTGATTGAACGCGGAAAGTGCCCCTCTCCGTCGCCCGCTTGCTGGCGCGCGATCCATCCCTTAAAGCACTGCAAATCGGACAATTCCGTGACGGGGCGCGCATGACGGCGATCATCGACATCACTGGCCGCGAGATACTCGACAGCCGCGGCAATCCGACCGTCGAGGTCGATGTGCGGCTGGAAGACGGCTCTTTCGGGCGCGCCGCCGTGCCGTCGGGCGCCTCGACGGGGGCCCATGAGGCTGTGGAACTCCGCGACGGCGAGGCGAGGCGCTATGGCGGAAAAGGCGTCGAAAAGGCGGTCGCCGCGGTGAACGGTGAAATTTTCGACACCTTGTGCGGCATGGAGGCCGAGGACCAGGTTCGCCTCGACCGGCTGATGTGCACGCTGGATGGCACGCCGAACAAGGCGCGATTGGGCGCCAACGCGATCCTCGGCGTATCGCTCGCCATCGCCAAGGCCGCGGCCGGCGCAGCCAACCTGCCGCTCTATCGCTATGTCGGCGGCGCCAAGGCGCAAACCCTGCCGGTGCCGCTGATGAACATCATCAACGGCGGCGTGCATGCCGACAATCCGATCGACTTCCAGGAATTCATGATCATGCCTGTCGGCGCGGCGACCTTCCGCGAGGCGCTGCGCATGGGTTCGGAGGTCTTTCATACGCTGAAGAAGGCGCTGCGCGATGCCGGCCACAACACCAATGTCGGCGACGAGGGCGGCTTCGCGCCGAACCTGAAGAGCGCCGACGAGGCCCTGGGTTTCATCATGGCCGCGATCGAGAGGGCCGGCTACCGGCCCGGTGAGGACGTGATGCTGGCGCTCGATCCCGCCTCGACGGAGTTCTTCAAGAAGGGAAAATACGTCCTGGAGGGCGAGGGCAAGACGCTCGATCCCGCCGCGATGGTCAAAGTCTACGAAGACCTCTGTGCCCGCTATCCCATCATATCGATCGAGGACGGCATGGCCGAGGACGACTGGGAGGGCTGGGCCGCCATCACCAAGGCGCTGGGCAGGAAGGTGCAGCTCGTCGGCGACGATCTCTTTGTCACCAACACCGCTCGCCTTGCCGAAGGCATCCGGAAGGGCGTCGCCAACGCGATCCTCATCAAGGTCAACCAGATCGGCTTGCTGACCGAGACGCTCGACGCGGTCGAGACCGCGCACCGCAACGCCTACCGCGCCGTGATGTCCCACCGTTCCGGCGAAACCGAGGACTCGACGATCGCCGACCTCGCCGTGGCGACGAACTGCGGGCAGATCAAGGCGGGTTCGCTGTCGCGCTCCGACCGCCTCGCCAAATACAACCAGCTCCTGCGCATCGAGGAGCAGCTCGGCGACCAGGCCGTTTACGCCGGCACGAGCGTGTTAAGACGCTGACGTGCCGGATTTAACCTCTTTTCGCTTGACCGGCCGAATCGGTTCGTGATTCGGTCGCCCCATGCGAATCAAGCGCAGTGTCACGCGGGTCTTCGCCCTTTCCGTGCTGCCGGCCGTCAGCTGCGCCGTGGTCGCCTATTTCGGCTACTACGCGATCTGGGGCGAGCGCGGACTGCTTGCCCTGTCCGATACCAAAGCCAGCCTCGGCGTGGCACAGCAGCAACTGGCCGACGCCCGCGGCAAGCGCCTGCGGCTGGAACACCGCATCGCGCTGATGCGCTCCGACGACCCCGACCTCGTAGAGGAACTGGCGCGCAGTCGGCTCATGATCGGCGGGCCGGGCCAGGTGGCGGTTTCGCGGGCCGCGCATTAGAGTCTGACATTCCGTCAGCGCTTGCCAAGCGAGCGCGCCCTTGCCAAAACCGGCCCTGAAACGCCCGTCCGCCCTCCGAGCGCAAAGGTCATGACCGTGCCCCAAAAGGCCGCCGAAACCGGCGTCAAGGACGCCGGACCGACCGGTGTGCCGCTGAAGCGCTTCTATTCGGACATGCTGCTGATCCGGCGCTTCGAGGAAAAGGCGGGCCAGCTCTATGGCATGGGCCTCATCGGCGGCTTCTGCCACCTCTATATCGGCCAGGAGGCCGTGGTCGTCGGCATCCAGGCGGCACAGCGCCCAGGCGACCAGGTCATCACCGCCTATCGCGACCATGGCCACATGCTCGCCTGCGGCATGGACCCCAAGCGCGTCATGGCGGAACTCACGGGCCGTGCCACCGGCTATTCCAAGGGCAAGGGCGGCTCGATGCACATGTTCTCGGCCGAGAAACATTTCTTCGGCGGCCACGGCATCGTCGGCGCACAGGTGCCGCTCGGCACCGGGCTCGCCTTCGCCAACAAGTACCGCGGCAACGACAATGTGACGGTGACCTATTTTGGCGACGGCGCCGCCAACCAGGGCCAGGTCTATGAGAGCTTCAACATGGCGGAGCTCTGGAAGCTGCCCGTGGTCTATGTGATCGAGAACAATCAGTACGCCATGGGCACCAGCGTGGAGCGCTCGAGCGCCGAGACGCATTTCTTCAAGCGCGGCTCGTCCTTCAACATCGAGGGCCGCCAGATCGACGGCATGGATGTCGAAGCGGTGCATCAGGCGGCATCGGAAGCGCTCGCATGGTGCCGCGCCGGCAAGGGTCCGATCATCCTGGAGATGAAGACCTATCGCTACCGCGGCCATTCGATGTCCGATCCAGCGAAATACCGCTCGCGCGAAGAGGTCACGGCGGTGCGCGAAAAACGCGATCCTATCGACCATCTGGGCCAAAAGCTGCTGACCCAGAAGCTTGCCAGCGAGGACGACCTGAAGGCGATCGACAAGGACATCCGCGCAGTCGTGAACACCGCGGCTGAGTAAGCGACCGAAAGCCCCGAGCCCGATCCCGCCGATCTGTACACGGACATTCTGGCATGAGCATCCAGATCCTCATGCCGGCGCTTTCTCCGACCATGGAGGAAGGAAAGCTGGCCAAGTGGCTGGTCAAGGAGGGCGACGAGGTCCGTTCCGGCGACATCCTGGCCGAGATCGAGACTGACAAGGCGACGATGGAGTTCGAGGCGGTCGACGAGGGCCGCATCGGCCAGCTGCTCGTGCCCGAGGGTACTGAGGGCGTGAAGGTCAACCAGCCGATCGCCACACTGCTCGGCGACAACGAAGACAAGTCTGCACCTGCCACGATCCAGGCGCCTGCCGCGCCGTCGGTACCCAAGCGCGAGGTGACAAAGGCCGTCGACAAGAAGCCGGAGGCGCCGAAGATCGAGGCGCATGCGGCGCTCGACGATCCGGAAATCCCGCAAGGCACCGAGATGGTGACCATGACGGTGCGCGAGGCGCTGCGCGACGCCATGGCGGAAGAGATGCGCCGCGACGACACAGTCTTCCTGATGGGCGAGGAGGTCGCGCAATACCAGGGCGCCTACAAGGTCAGCCAGGGGCTGCTTGAGGAGTTCGGCGCGCGACGCGTCATCGACACGCCGATCACCGAGCACGGCTTCACCGGCCTGGGTGTCGGCGCCGCCTTCGCAGGCCTGCGCCCCATCGTCGAGTTCATGACTTGGAATTTCGCCATGCAGGCGATCGACCAGATCGTCAATTCATCGGCCAAGACGCGTTACATGTCCGGCGGACAGATGAGCGCGCCGATCGTGTTCCGCGGCCCCAACGGTCCCGCCGCGCGCGTCGGTGCGCAGCACAGCCAGGACTATTCTTCCTGGTACGCGCACATCCCCGGCATCAAGGTCATTGCGCCCTATTTCGCCGCCGACGCCAAGGGCTTGTTGAAGGCCGCGATCCGCGATCCCAATCCGGTGATCTTCCTGGAGAACGAGATCGCCTATGGCCGCTCCTTTCCGGTGCCCAAGCTCGACGACTTCGTGCTGCCGATCGGCAAGGCGCGCGTCGTGAAGGCGGGCAAGGACGTGACGCTGGTGGCGCACTCGATCTGCGTCGGGCTCATCCTCGAAGCCGGCGAGAAGCTCGCCGCCGACGGCATCGATGCCGAACTGATCGACCTGCGCACGCTGCGCCCGCTCGACACCGCCACCGTTATCGCTTCGGTGAGGAAGACCAACAGGATCGTGACGGTGGAGCAGGGTTGGCCGATCTGCTCGATCGGATCGGAGATCGCCTCCGCTGTGGCGCTGGAAGCCTTCGACTGGCTCGATGCGCCGCCGACCAAGGTCACCGGCAAGGACGTGCCGATGCCCTACGCGGCCAATCTCGAAAAGCTCGCGCTGCCCACGGTCGACGATGTGATCGCGGCGGCGAAAGCCGTCTGCTATCGGACCTGATCATGGCGCGGCGCTCCAAGCCCAGGACCTGGCACAAGGGCGGTTGCCACTGCGGCGCGGTATCGTTCGAGGTGCGCGCGCCTGGGGAGGTCGAACTGGTCGACTGCAATTGCTCGATGTGCGCCAAGACTGGCTATCTGCACCTGATCGTGTCCCGGAAGGATTTCCGGCTGGTGCGCGGCGAGGAGGTTCTGTCGGTCTACACCTTCAACACGGGCGCCGCGAAGCACCTGTTCTGCTCGGTATGCGGCATCAAATCGTTCTATGTGCCGCGCAGCCATCCGGACGGCTACAGCGTGAATTTCCGCTGCCTCGATGCCGAGGAGTTCACCTCGACCATGACCACCGAGTTCGACGGCAAGCACTGGGAGCTGCACGCCGGCGAGCTGGCGCGGCTGGAGAGCAATTAGTGGCCACCCAGATTCTCATGCCCGCGCTGTCGCCCACCATGGAAGAGGGCAAGCTCGCCAAATGGTTGGTCAAGGAAGGCGACACCGTCAAATCCGGCGACATCCTGGCCGAGATCGAGACCGACAAGGCGACGATGGAATTCGAGGCGGTGGATGAGGGCCGCATCGGCAAACTGCTCGTCCCCGAAG
>Ga0134126_10013199_pt1 | contig 10439 bp, 5 predicted proteins | sample KB31752_FD_96881 | JGI IMG/M metagenome (GOLD analysis project Ga0134126, IMG submission 96881) | Terrestrial soil microbial communities with excess Nitrogen fertilizer from Kellogg Biological Station, Michigan, USA - KB3-175-2 | ecosystem: Environmental > Terrestrial > Soil > Unclassified ...
AACTCTGCCGCCGTTAGGCCTTGCAACTGAAGCCGCAGGGGCAGGGTATTGACTGTCAGTCCCAGGTAGCCGCGAACCGCGCTTCCGTGCCTAGTGGCCGACAGCACAGTTCCGAACACTACATCATCGCGTCCGCTGGTATGTGCAACCACTAGTCCCCACGCGGCGTGAAAAATCCTCGCCGGACTGACTCCCGCGCGACGCGCTTGAGCCCGAATCTGCTGAACCAAGCTCGGCTCGATTAGTCCACTGGCCTCTCCATTCCAACCACCATCAGCACGCGCATCCAAAATCCCAAAAGGCACCGTCGGCTCGTCAATCTGACCCAGCTTGCGGCCAAACAACTCCTTTGCCACCTCATCATCCCACTTGACCTTCGCAACCCGGTTTGCAATGTAGTCACGATAGTTCTCTACCTCGATTAGATCTTGTTCTCGGCCTTCGAGGTAGGCCATTATTTCGCGAATTAGAACTCGCAAGGATGGCAGATCACTGATTAGATGGTGAATTTGAAACAGCGCATACCACTTATTGTCGTGCGAACGATCTCCAATAAAGAGTTGCAAAAGTGGAGCCTTCCTAAGATCGATCGGCTGCTGCCTCCCTGGCCGCAGTCGTTCCTCCAGTTGCTCGACGACGTCGCGTGCCGTGTCAAGCTTCAACTCCCTCACTGGTAACGGGGCCCTGCGGTGAATGACCTGCACGGGCCTCGGTATCTGTTCCCATACAATAGAAATGCGCAGTGCATCGTGACGATCGATCACCCGGTTTAACGCGTCAATCCACAACTCAACCTGCTCGCGAGCTCGAAACTCAAAAAGTGTCGAAAACGTGTAGATGTCACTCTGTTCGCTTCGGAGGCAATCTACGAGCATGCCCTCCTGAAGAGGCGAAAGCGGGTAAATGTCTTGGATATTTTGTGCACCTCCCGAGACGGAGCTTGCAATTCGCTCGACGTGTTCCGCATCCAGCTCCCCCAACTCTGCCATACGGGTGGTAGGCACATTTAGCTCGTCATCCTTTGCCAAGTCTAACTGGATATCTGTGCGATAGCCTTCCATGAGTTACTCCTCCCGAGATATGACGCGCACCGCAGCCCGCCGCCGAGGTTGCTTCGTTGCAGTTCAACTGCACATATGATCCTCTCCTTCGACCGAATGCAAGCGCAGTGTCCGGCGGTTGATGTGCTCAGCCAATTCCTATTGGCACTTGTAAGGTGCCCTCAGGCATAACGTTTTGATTTTGTCGGAATGCTGGGCACACAACTGATGCCCGCGGTCGCGCCGCGCGAGTGTCCGTTATTGCATATTGGGGATGATGCCCCATGGATGACACGTCGCGAACTGAGCAAGCGCTGGGCAGCGACGTGGGGGAGCTTACGACAGCATCCCTATAAAATAGGAACAGGCTTCCGCCTAGCGTGGCAAGGCCAGAACATATGCCAGATTACCTAATAGGAGATCAGCACATGTGATCAGTCCAGACATCAGTTAATTTGGCTCTGGAGCCGAACTCACAAAGGCACCCGAAGCTTCAAGACCCACGTCGACAGCACAACCGAATAGATATGCTTACAGAATCAGTATCAGTTCTCCTCACTCCTTCGTGAGCAGAGGCAATATCAACAATGCTGTAACATGCAAGCCATGATGCAGTTCGATGTCTGCCGTATGGTCTTCGCACCCGGTGGTGTAGTGCATCCCCTGCAAATTACGCGCGTACAATGGATAGAGACTGGGGGTTATTGTGAGCCGGATTTGATGCCCAGAGAAGAAGTCGTGCGCAATCGCGTCCAATTCAATTTCTACTGTGTTTAGCTCACCCGATTTGAAGGCTTTCACTGTCGCAAGCCGGATAGCTGCATGACCCAAGTGCATCTCACGTATTCCAAGCGGAAAACTATCCGAGAGGAGCACGTACAGATCTGCATCAACTGCCGCTGTCCGTACTGTGAGCCTGACTTTGGGGCGACCGACTATCGTAACTGTCTTATCCAGAGGCTCGGAGGTATATACCAGCGCCTCATCGCGTCCGGTCAGATGTGCCTGATCCAGCGTGAAGGCGAGCGGGTTCGCTCCGGCGGCGAAGCTTGAGAATTGCGGTTGAAAGTCTACCGGTGCCGCTGGATTGTGGGTTATTACATCCGTGCCATTTGTTGCGGACGGCGCACTCGACAAAGTGCCATCGCCACGGCGGGTGTTTGCCCCTAAAGTGGCGCCCAGATGCAGTTCCAGGGATTGCGCCACACCCCGACACCACACCTCGCCGGTTCCCCACTCATTGCGACCGGTGATGAATACCCGCGAGCATGCTTGAATTGCAGCACTGTCCCTACACAAGGTAGCCTCGAAAAACTGCGCCAACGTCTCATCGAGGTCGATGACCGAGCGCGGGCCGAAATCAAACCCGCCCAGCTGCGCTGCGGGTCTACGGACTGTTGAGGTGTCCCAGGGACCAAAAATCAATCGCTGAGGCGCCCCCGAACGAGAGGCGGCTTCATAGTAATAGCGCGCAGCGCTGACTTGGCCGTCCCACCGGCCTGTCACATGCAAGCCTGGCACTTTCAGCGTCGCGATCTTGCCCGCCAGGTCTAACGGGGCCCAGAACGGATCCACTGGATCCAGGTGATCCAACCACTCCCGCCACCAGATATCCTCGCGACCCAGGGCATCGTCCATCGTCCGCAAGGGTGTATGCCGATAGATGCGTCTCCATGGCGGGAGATTCGCTGGCTGCACCGTTCGGCCTCCGATCAAGTGCATCCAGAAAAGCCAATCGAGTCTGATTGCTCCGCCGCGATGCACCAACCCCTGGCCGACCGCGCCGAATGGACTGACTGAGGCGATTGCGTCGATTCGGCCGTCAGCGACCGCCGCCGCCCATGCGCAGAAAGCCCCATAACCCCACCCAAACACTCCAACTTTGCCATTGCACTCATCGAGCGCGCGCAGCCAGCTAAGGACGGCCACACCGTCATCCGCTTCCTGCATGAAGGGCACGAACTGGCCATCGCTGTCTCCCCGTCCACGGACATCGCCCGCCGCCACGATGAATCCCTGTGCCGCAATCGCCTTCCACCGTTCTGCCGGAGGCAACGAAATGCCCGGCCGACCGTACCGATTGTTGTCCGCAGCTGTTCGGGTGAGCAGCACCGGATAGCGTCCAGGCTCGACGGGCAAGTACAAGTCCAGCGAGAGCTCAATGCCATCCTTTGCCACTACGCGCTCATCAAAGCAGGTACGAATGCCGGAGGTGTCAAGAAAGCGCATCAGAGAATCTCCTTCGGGACTACCGGCAGCAGAATCTGCGAAGGATATTGCGGAGAGTGATGAATCGTGTTGGTCTGAGGATACAACACCTTGTCGTCTGCCCAATGCCTACCAGTACCTGCATTGCGAGCTAAGAGAGGGAAATTCGCGGAGCTTATCGTAACTCGCAGGCGGTGACCTGCTTTGAACACATGATGCGTCCACGACCCATTCACAGTGACTTCATATATTTCCCCGGGCTCAAGAAGCTCCGGATCCGGCCCGTTCCGGTAGCGCAACCGCAGACAGCTTCCTAAGTTGTTGCTGGCGGCCAACGCAATCGCTCGACCATCAGGATGAACGTCGGTCAGGTTCACGATGAGATCGGTGTCAGGTCGGTCGCTCGAGATGAACGCGCGCAAGCAGTAGCGGCCACTGACTTTCAGAGGCTCTTGCAGCGCATCCGAGGTGTACACTAGGACATCGACTCGGCGCTGCAGATACCGCACATCTAACGGCGGATCAGCCCAGACGAATCTGGCCATATTGCTCATGTCGCGACTGGGGTGATTGGGATCATAGATAAAGGTATCACTCCCTTGTGCGCCATCCACACTTCGGAGTAGTTGGCCATTTCCCCTCAAGCTCCTGGCATCTCCATCGCTAGCGAGGTACAGGGACGTGTCCACTGCGGCGGGATCTGGCCAATGATCGACCTCATCCCAGCGTTGCTCACCAGTGAGAAATACCCTGCAGCGCGGGAGTTTCGCCACAGTCGTTTGCTGCCCCTTGAGGTGCAAGGCCAGGAACTGTTCGATGTAGGCAACCGTATCCATAACACCCGATGATACATCCAGCCCCCCCAACACCGGCTGCGGATCCCAATTGCCAGCGTGGTCCCAGGCGCCGATCAATAGTCGGCATTCTTTTGCGGATTTCGCCTGCTGCAGCGCCTGCCACGCCACCATCGTACTCTGATCGTCCCACCAACCAACTCCGATGAGCACCGGAATATCGATTTTCTGGTAGTCCTCGGGACGCAGGCCTCCAGCCAAATCCTGAGGATCGACGTCATCGGCAACGTATTTCGGCCACGCGCTGCGCGTGAGGCCATACTGGCAATGCAAGGTCTTGAGTGGAGTGTGCATGACGTACCTCTCCCAGGACGGGCCGCCTGGGTATTGGTGGGCCTTGCCGCTCACCATATTCATCCACCACAGCCAGTATTGCACAGGTACCCCGGCCCCACCCTTCGGCACCCCTTCCTGAACGGCCCCGATACACAGTGGCGCGATACAACGCAAATGCGGCGACCTTCCCAACACCGACCACCATTGCGTCCTTCCCTCATAGCTGCCGCCCACCATTCCGATCTTACCAGTGCACCAGGATTGAGCAGCCACCCATTCGATGACGTCATAAGCGTCCTCCGGATCTTTACGCCAAGGCGCCCATTGCCCACCGGAGTCATTACGTCCGCGGATATCCACGGTTACCAGGGCGTAGCCGCAATCAATAAGCCTTGAAAACCAGCTCTTCGGATTGCCCGTATGGCGACTGCGAACGTAAGGGGTGCGCAGGAGTACGGTGGGAAAGGGTCCCTCTCCAAACGGTAGAGCCACATCGGCTGCCATTTCCGTGCCATCGCGTACTTTGATTCGTCGGTTCCATAAAGTGTGAGCTACAGGCATATGGTCTCTTTACGCTTCTAAGCAGTCGATCGAAACTTGCCTCAGATTGCTTTGGTTTCGACTTGGATTAGAACTCTATCACGGCTAAATCTACAGGGGTGAACCCGCCGTTACGGTCAAAAGTGCATGTTTACTAGAGCACAATTTAAGGAGAGGCAGACGAATGCGTCTGCAAACAGCCATTGCCGCATGCCGATGACAGGGCATCGCACAAGATCTCCAACGCCCGCAAGTGACATTTGGCCTAACAACATCCTCTCGTCAATGTCGTGGCTCGCATTCAGGGCAGTGTCAGCTCCCGCACCAGTTACTCGTCAGAAATACGTAACCGGCGAGCGGCGTATCGCCCTCAGGGAATAGTGTCCCAGGGATAGGACTTCTCACCCATAGGGCCATTCGCACAGGCCAAACTGGTGCTTCGAAAGTGTAGTTGCTATTCAGCGTGAGAGCCTTGGCGAGACTGCACGTTCTCTAGGAGTTCAAATGGCTTGCTCGCATCGGAACGGAGTCCGTACGCAAGAGCAGACCGCGAGCTAGGTGTGTAAATCGAGAGTTAGGAGCGATGAGGTTACTAGAGTGCTCACGCAAATTCTCGCGGAGCACGCGGCCAGCTAAGGAAATTAGGTCACTCCAGAGTGAAGGTCGTGAGTTTTCGCATCACATTGACGATCTAGCGACAAAGTCGTCGGTTACTAAGTCTATAGCTCGTGCAGTGTAGTCAGCCTTCGAGATCCCGTGACATGACACGCCCAACTGAATAGAAACACATGCCGCTAACGACCAGAAGGCTAGTGGTCGCGGTCAAGGCATAACGCAGAGCCTGGTCACCGTAGGACGCGGTGAGGATATCGCTAAGCGCCCCTGTCGCCAACGGGCCGAAGCCCCCGCCGATGAGCGTCGCAGAGAAGTACACGAGTGCGACTGCGGTCGCGCGCCGCGCGTCACCGCACACGGAGTGGATTGCCAAAAGGCCAGGCGATAGACCGCCCGTGATGAGCGCCAGCCCCACGAATGCGAACACCATGCACGTTCGGAAGTCGTTTGTTAGAAAGGTCATCATGTAAACAGGGCCGGCTAGTGTGAAGCTGACGGTGGGTAACCACGCTGCCCAGCGGATATCGCGAGCGGCAAGCGAATCCGCCAACCAGCCGCCGCCAACCGCACCGAGTATGCTGCCGAAGGCCGCCACAGTTCCATAGACGACGCTTACCTCGGCCAACGATACATGGTGGGTTCGAACGAGAAGAGAGGGTAGAAACACCAGCCCACCATACGAGAAGAACCAGTAGCACAGGCAGCCGGCCAGTCCACATATAAAGCTTCGCTTCTGCCACAGGGCGTGCAGCGCATCCATCGTCTTCTCTGACGGGCCCGCGGTTTTCGACGTCTGATGTAGTAGGCGGGGCTCCGCTAGCGCGCAGCGAGCAACGAGTGCCAGCGCAATGCCCGGCGCTCCTGCAAATAAGAACACCGCTCGCCACCCGTACATCGCAGCGATGTAGCCGCCTGCGGTGATTCCCAGTAGGTATCCGGAGATGCCGGACGCATTGAAGATCGCCAGTGCGGTGGCGCGACGCTCACGTGGGAAGTAATCTACTATTAAAGACTGTGATGCCGGAAGGACCCCTGACTCTCCGGCACCTACACCTACTCGAGCCAGAGCCAACTGCCAGAATGTGTGCGCAAACCCGCAGAGCATCGTCATGACGCTCCAGACGGAGATGGCTACAGTAAGGATGGTCCGACGGTTACCACGATCAGCCCATCGTGCCACCGGCAACCCGGCTAAAGCATAGAATAATGCGAAACAAAACCCGCTGAGCAATCCCAACGATGTATCCGATATGTGGAATTCTCGCTTGATCGGCTCCAGCAAAACCGAGACGACATTGCGATCGACAAAGTTCGAGGTTGAGACAAGAAACAGCACGAAAAGGTACGTCCAGCGTTGTCGGTCGCTGTACGCTAGCGGAGTTGAACACGACTCGGCTCTAGAGGGGGCAATGGCCAATGGGGTGCATGTGGGGGCCTGCAACTCCAGAGCTCGCTCTTCGGCCTGGCTCACGCAACGTTACCTGCGAGCACGGAAAGTGTCGAATCCGCGATGCGACGTCGTAAATCCTTTGTGATGCTGAATCCTGCAACTACCCGTTCCTGTCGACTCGATTCTCGGTTGAGCTTGCGGATCTCCGGCAGCCATAATCTGACGTCATCCTTATGATGTCGACACCGTATAGTAATCCGCGCATTACGTAGCCACCTAGCTTCTGCAGTACAAGAGCTAGGAGTTTCGGTACGTTGCCAATGACTCTGTTTGCCTTTTGTCAGGATGATTTCCAGCGAGAGCAAGCGCCCCAGAATCGCCAAGGAGAGCTAGCTCACGGCTTGATGCCCCCCACCATGACGATGAACACATAACAAACTCAATTGCAGCCAAAAACAGGTGAATTGAGTTTGCATTATATGGCAACATCGAACTCTCTCGTCAGACAATTTCTAAAAGCGTTGGGGCTTCTGCAGCTTATGCTTAGTACATCACGAGTCGCGAGCCTGTTCGGGCATGTTATTCGCATCCAATATGGGCTGGCACTGCTTTCTCTCAGCGTAACGGCCCTTGCGGGTATGACTGAAGATTATAGTCGAGCGGAAAGGTTTCTATATTGGAACAAGGATAAATACATCTTCAACGAAGTCATTGAACATCATTGGATGGACGGGGATAGATTTTGGTACTCGAAGATCAACGCTGCGGGCACAAGGGAATTCATAGTGGTCGATGCGGCTAGCGGCGCGCAATGGCCTGCCTTCGATCGCGAACGAGTCGCCGCGAGCTTGTCGAAAGCGATGCAACGCGACGTGTTGGACTCGCAACTGCCGTTTTCGACATTTCGTTTTACACACGGCGAGAACGCTATTCTATTCGAGGCAGGCGGGTCATTTTGGACCTGCTGGTTGGATACGGCGGCCTGCGCTAAGGGCGATCCTTCCAATTCCTCGCCCGACGAGAGTGTCTCGTCGGATGGCTCTTGGGCAGTTCACATCAAGGATCACAATTTGTGGGTCCGCCATATCGGCAACAACACTGAATTCCCTCTCACTGCGGACGGAGAGATGTTCCACGATTACGCAAACTATCACGTTGACAAGGTCACTTATGAGCGCGCCGGCGGGAAGGCCGCCCCGGATATTCTTTGGTCCCCGGACTCACACTCCTTTCTAACGTATAGAGTGGACGAAAGGGATGTGAAGGACTATGCGTTGATCCAGGCATCGCCGGATAACGGTGATGTGCGACCGAAACTGTATCGGTTTAAGTATCCGATTGCGGGCGATAACAACACTGCAACTGCGTCTCTCGTTATTTTCGACGTCGCCAAGCGACAACAGCTTGCGCTCCACACCGAGCCGCTAAACGTCGAGCAGGCAAGCCCAATTCAGAGCCGTTATACGTGGTGGTCGCAAGACGGATCGAAAATCTATTTCATGAGTCGAGACCGCTACTCGCGAGTTCTCAGCTTAAATGTAGCCGACATACGGACGGGGCAGGTGCGGGGAATTATATCTGAGGAAAGTTCCACGGCGATGAGTGATCCTGACGGGGGTGTCTGGGGACCACCTGCCGTTCGGAGTTTGAAAAACGGTGACATCATATGGTACTCAACGCGAGATGGTTGGGGGCATCTTTACTACTACACCACGCAAGGAGAACTTCGTAATCAGATAACAAGAGGCACTTGGAACGTTCGCGGCATACAGCACGTCGACGAGAAGCATCGGCGCATTTATTTTCTGGGTAGCGGTAGGGAAACGGGCCGCGATCCATATGAGCAACACCTATACGCGATAGGATTTGATGGCAGTGGAATGCGTCTCCTCACCCCGGAAGATGCCAATCACGAGCTGAACTCAAAAAGATCTGGTTCTGCCGCCGCCAGCATAACAGGAGCGGATAGGCAGTTAGCCGGCGTTTCACCCTCGGGACACTATTTCATTGACAGTTTTTCGAGGCCGGATTCCCCTCCAGTTTTTGTAGTGCGCACTACGGATGGACGCTTAGTGAAACGCCTTGAACGGGCCAATATTTCTCGGTTACAGGTCGACGGGTACAAGCCCATTGAGACTTTTCAGACCGTTGCCGACGACGGACGCACAGCTATTTACGGTAATCTGTTCCGTCCGAGTACATTTGACCCCCAGAGAAAGTATCCTGTCATTGATTCAGACTACCCGGGCCCGCAAGCTATCCGGGTCCAAAAATCCTTCTCTGACGCGCTCTTCGATTGGTTCGAACCACAGAGTCTGGCGGAACTGGGCTTTATAGTGGTAACGATCGATGGGAGGGGAACGCCGTTACGATCCAAGGCATTCCTGGACTTCTCTTACGGTCGACTCGATAAGGCAAGTTATCTGAAAGACCACATCGCCGGCATTCAACAACTGGCTCGACGATATTCCTATATGGATCTCGATCGGGTTGGAATTTGGGGAGTATCTGCCGGGGGATATGCCTCGGCGCGCGCTATCCTGGCATATCCTGACTTTTTCAAGGTCGCCGTAGCAGCCGAAGGTGGCCAGGACCAACGCAGCAATGCCGCCAGCTGGGTTGAAACCCACATTGGCCCCCTCGCTACGAACACAAGCAACTATGATTTGTCGTCGAATCTGCCCTTAGCGATGAATCTCAAGGGAAAGCTCCTTTTAATGGAGGGTGAACTCGACGACCGATGCCCGCCCTATTTGACCACGAGACTTGCAGATGCATTGATCAGGGCAAACAAGGACTTTGACCTGATCGTAATGCCAAACTTGAACCACCATGCATATCTAAGCCCCTACTTTATCCGACGTAAGTGGAACTATTTTGTCCTCAATTTGCTACATCAGCAACCACCATCAAGCTACACAATCCATCCGCCGACGCCTTAATATGCTTAACGTGAACTGCACCCGAGTTACACACTTTCTTGTAGAGGCAAATTAGATCAGAAGATCCCGACGGCCCCCGCCATGAGTAGCGGTTCGGTCTAGAGTTTTCCTGTCTGCAGCCGGTTATGTCGATGGCCGCTGTAGCATTATCGCGCGGTCTGAATGCCAAATTGCTGTGGCGTTGGGTGGTTGGCTGAACGAACTGGTGCATGATGGGTTTGGACTTTGGCTATGCGCACGCCGGTTGCAGCAGGGGCACTTCGTCCGTAAGCGTTAAGGGCGTGGCGTCCTTTCGGGCTCGCGCGAGGGTGACCACACTGAGCTCCAGATTCACCACTGGAGTTGAACGATGGAGAAGATCGGTCGGCAGCGACGCAGCCATAGTGACTGGCAAGAGATAGTCGAGCGTCAGAAGCAAAGTGTGAGTATTCCGTTAACCCCGTCATTTGAGCGTAAGCGTCCCACGGAGCACAGGCTGGCCCTGTAACCGCGGCGAGAGTAGTAGCGAGGTGCATGAAGCACCAGAGAAACGCGAACTCGGCGCGTAAACCGAGCCCCAAGGGTCGTAGGATTC
>Ga0134126_10013200_pt1 | contig 10439 bp, 10 predicted proteins | sample KB31752_FD_96881 | JGI IMG/M metagenome (GOLD analysis project Ga0134126, IMG submission 96881) | Terrestrial soil microbial communities with excess Nitrogen fertilizer from Kellogg Biological Station, Michigan, USA - KB3-175-2 | ecosystem: Environmental > Terrestrial > Soil > Unclassified ...
AAGTATCGTCCGGCGCCGCTGTTGCGCGAACTGGTGGCGGCGGGACGGCTCGGCCGCAAGAGCGGCCAGGGCTTTTTCTCCTACCCTTGAGGGCGGGCTGAATGCACGAATACCAAGCGCCGCTCGCCGATATGAAGTTCGTGCTGCGCGAGCTGCTCAACCTCGAACTGCTGGCGCAACTGCCCGGTTTCGGCGAGGTGACCTCCGACGTGACCGACTCAGTGCTCGAGGAAGCCGCCAAATTCGCGGGCGCGGTGCTCTCGCCGCTCAATCGCAGCGGCGATGTGGAAGGGGCACGCTGGCAGGAGGGGCGGGTGTTGACCGCCGCCGGCTGGAAGCAGGCCTATGACCGCTTCACCGCGGACGGCTGGAGCGCGCTGTCCTGCCCGGAACAATACGGCGGCCAGAACGTGCCGCGGGCCCTGTCGGCGATGATAGAAGAGATGTGGAACGGCGCGAACATTGCCTTCGCTCTGTGTCCGATGTTGACCCGCGGGGCCATCGACGCCATTGAACTGCGCGGGTCGGCGGCGCAGAAGAGCACTTACCTGCCGAAAATGGTCAGCGGCGAATGGACGGGCACCATGAATCTCACCGAGCCGCAGGCGGGCTCGGATCTGTCGGCCGTGCGCACGCGCGCCGTGCCCACCGGAGACGGCCATTATCATCTGACGGGCCAGAAAATATTCATCACCTACGGCGAACACGATCTCACCGGCAACATCATCCACATGGTGCTGGCGCGCGTGGCCGGGGCGCCCGAGGGCGTCAAGGGCATCTCGTTGTTCCTGGTTCCCAAGTTCCTGGTCAATGCCGACGGCTCGATCGGAGCACGCAACGACGTTCACTGCGTGTCCATCGAGCACAAGCTCGGCATCCGCGCCAGTCCCACCTGCGTGCTGGCCTATGGCCAGAACGGCGGTGCCGTGGGTGAACTCATCGGCGAGGAGAACCGGGGCCTGGAATACATGTTCATCATGATGAACGCCGCGCGCTACTCGGTGGGCGTGGAGGGCATCGGTCTCTCGGAGCGTGCCAGCCAGACCGCATTGAGCTATGCGCGCGAACGTATCCAGAGCACCGAAGCGGGCGTGCGCGGCGGCGGGCGCGTCGCCATCATTCGTCACCCCGATGTGCGCCGCATGCTGCTGCTCATGAAGTCGCAGACCGAAGCCATGCGGGCGCTCGCCGGCGTGGTGGCGGTTTCATTGGATGCCGCGCGGCTGCATCCGGACGGCGGCGAACGTCAAAGTCACCAGGCCTTCGCCGATCTGATGATTCCGGTGATCAAGGGCTGGTGTACCGAGAATTCGGTGGACATCACCTCGCTGGGGGTGCAGGTGCATGGCGGCGTCGGGTTCGTCGAGGAGACGGGCGCGGCGCAGTATTTGCGCGATTCGCGCATCACGCCGATCTACGAGGGCACCACCGGCATTCAAGCCAACGACCTCATTGGGCGCAAGCTCGCCCGGGACGGCGGCCATGCCGCGCAGGCGCTCATCGTGGCGATGCGCGCTTCGGCGGCGCAACTGGCCGCGGAGACGACGCTCTGCGCGATCGCCGCGCCCCTGTCCGCCGCCATTGACGCGCTGGAGAGGGCGGTTCGATACGTGGTCGCGAATTACGCCACGGACATTCGCGGCGTCTCGGTGGGCGCCGTGCCCACGCTCAGGCTGTTCGGCATCACCGCCGGCGGCTGGCAGCTGGCGCGTTCGGCATTGATTGCGCGACAAAGACTGCAACAGGTCGGCGCCGACCCACTGTTTCATGCGGCAAAGATTTCGACCGCGCGCTTCTACGCGGATCATCTGCTGTCGCAGGCGCCGGGGCTTGCGCACGGCATCGTCCATGGGGCGGCGGGGGCGCTGGACGAGAACGCGCTCTAAGCGGCCATGGATACGCGCTATCCGAGCCGCATCGTCTGCCTGACCGAGGAGCCGACCGAAGTTCTCTATGCACTGGGGCAGGAGGCGCGCATCGTGGGCATCTCTGGCTTCACCGTGCGCCCGGCGCGGGCGCGCCGCGAAAAGCCGCGGGTCTCCGCCTTCACCAGCGCCAAGCTCGATCGGATATTGGCGCTGCGGCCGGATTTCGTGGTCGGCTTCTCCGATATCCAGGCCGATATCGCGCAGGCGCTGATCAAGAGCGGCGTCGAGGTGTGGATCAGCAATCACCGCTCGGTGGAGGGAATCTTGGGCTACGTGCGCAGGCTGGGCGCGTTGGTCGGCGCCGCGGAGCCGGCCGAACGCTATGCGCGGGGGCTCGAGGCGCATATTGACAGCGTGCGGCAGGCCGCCGCGAGTTTGCCGCGGCGGCCCCGGGTCTACTTCGAGGAATGGGACGAGCCGCTCATCAGCTGCATCCGCTGGGTCAGCGAGCTGATCGGCATCGCCGGCGGCGACGATGTCTTTCCCGAGCGCGCCGCGTGTTCGCTCGGCAAGGACCGCATCCTGGGTGATGCCGGCGAGGTGGTGCGCCGCGCGCCGGATATCGTGCTCGGTTCCTGGTGCGGCAAGCGGTTTCGCCCGGAGCGAGTGGCGGCTCGAGCCGGGTGGGAGGCCATTCCCGCGGTTCGCGACGGCGAGTTGCACGAGATCAAGTCGCCGCTCATCCTGCAGCCGGGTCCGGCGGCGCTGGGTGACGGTTTGGATGCCATCCATCGGGTGGTGCGGCAGTGGGCAGCGGCCCGGTGACCGAGCCCGCCTCGCCGGCCGGCGCCGCGGTGTCGCCCTGCATGGGCACCTGCCGCCTGGATGCGCGGCAGCACTGCGTGGGCTGCGGCCGCACGCTCGCCGAAATTGCCGAATGGTCGGGGGCGACCGAGGCGCGGCGGCGCGAAATTCTGCGTGAACTCGAACGGCGCATGAGCCGCGCGTAGCGGGGCTGCACGCCCAAGCGCAGCTGCCCGGCCTAACGCAGCCGCTCGGCTCAGCGCGGCTGCATGCGGATGGCGCCGTCCAGGCGGATGGTTTCGCCATTGAGCATGGTGTTCTCGATGATGTGGCCGACCAGGTCCGCAAATTCGTCCGGTTCGCCCAAGCGGGGCGGAAACGGCGTTTGCTTGCCCAGGGAGTCCTGCGCTTCCTGAGGCAGTGCCTTGAGCATGGGCGTCGCGAACAATCCGGGAGCGACGGTCATGACGCGGATTCCCGAAGAAGCCAGTTCGCGGGCCATGGGCAGGGTCATGGAGACGATGCCGCCTTTCGACGCGGCATAGGCCACCTGGCCTATCTGGCCGTCGAACGCGGCCACCGATGCCGTCATGACGATCACGCCGCGTTCGGCTTTGGGGCCGGGTGCATTGCGCTGCATGTGAACCGCGGCGGCCTTCGACACCAGTACGGTGCCGACCAGGTTGATGTCCATCATCTTGCGAAAGAATGCGGCGGCCATCGCGCCTTGTTTTCCGACCAGGCGGCCGGGGCTGCCGATGCCGGCGCAGTTGACCGCCGCATCGATGCGGCCCAGCTGCCGTGCCGCGCGGTCGACGGCGCCGTCGACCGCGGATTCGTCGGTCACGTCGGTGGCGATGAACGCGGCGCGCTCGCCGAGAGACGCCGCGGCGGCGGATCCCTGCGCCTCGTTCACGTCCAGGAGCACCACCCGGCCGCCTGCCTGCACGATCTTGTGCGCGACTGCGAAGCCCAGTCCCGATGCACCGCCGCTGACCACGGCGTGCGTCTCGTTCAGCCGCATGAGGTCTGAGATTCGATGAATTTGCCGTCGAGCATCAATTTGACGATGGGGGTCGGGTTGACCAGGGCTGCGGGTTTGCTTGTCATGAGTTTCTCTCGGGAGTCGTTTCTCGGACGCATGCGCGTCAGCGGTGTAGTTTACGGGATCCGGCGCTGCGCCGTATCGCGTAAACTATAGAGTCCTTTATGCGCAAGCGAAACGGCAATACCGATCCGGTCTTTCCCGGCCGCGGGGCGGCTATCGCCGTCCCGCGCTCCGCCGAACCCGGAACCGTCGCCATTTGCTTCGTCGCGGCGGCCCTGCACAGCCTGCGGGCCCGCAACTTGAATGCGGATGAGCTGCTCGCCCGGGTGGGTCTGTCGCCCGGTCTGCTGCAGGTTCCCCAGGCGCGGGTGTCGGCGCAGCACTACGGCGCCCTGTGGCGAGCCATCGCGCTTGAACTCGACGATGAATTCTTCGGCCAGGATTCGCGCCGCATGAAGGCGGGAAGCTTCGCCATGATGTGCCACGCGGCCATCGGCTGCAAAACCCTGAGCCAGGCGCTGGATCGCAGCCTGCGTTTTTACGCGCTGCTGCTGGACGATATTTCGGGCGCGGCGCAACGCGACGCCGGGGAAGCAAGAATCGTCCTGCATGGCCGGGCTGCGGGCGCGGATCAGCGGGTATTCGCGCACGAACTCTTGCTGATGCTGCTCTATGGAGTGTCTTGCTGGCTGGTGGGGCGGCGCATTCCCATCCTGCGCGCCGAGTTCAGCTATGCGGAACCCGCGCACAGCGCGGAATACCGGCTCATGTACTGCACCGACCTGCGCTTCAACGCCGCCAATACCACCATTGCCTTCGACGCCGCCTACCTCGATCTGCCGGTGGTACAGAACGAGCAGTCGATCAAGGAGTTTCTACGCACGGCCCCCGAGAGTATCCTGTTGAAATACAAGAACGGCAGCAGCCTCGCCGCCCGGGTGCGAAGGCGGCTGCGGCAGTTCCTGCCGGGCGCGGTTCCGGATTTCGAGGGGCTCGCCCTGCAGTTGAACATGACGCCGGCGACCCTGCGGCGCCGATTGCACGAGGAGGGCGTGTCCTATCAGTCGATCAAGGATCAGCTGCGGCGAGACCTCGCCATCGGCTACCTGAGTCATTCCGGCCGCAGCGTCATGGACATCGCCTTGGAATTGGGATTCTCGGAGCGCAGCGCATTTCACCGTGCCTTTAGAAAATGGACGGGCGCATCTCCCGGCGAGTTTCGCCGTACTCTGCAGGCGTAGTGTTGCAATTCCGCTCAGCAATTTTGAGCAGATTGGTCACTCTTACCTCAACCTGGAATCGGGGATAATTCGACCATGAATCTAGCGGGCAAAGTCCTGGTGGTGACCGGCAGCGACGGCGCTCTGGGTCAGGCCGTGGCGTCGACCTTGAGCCGCTACGGTGCGCGGCTCGCACTGCTGTCCCATGCGCGCGAGCCGGCGGCGGGGGTGCCTGAGGGCGCGGCGCAGTACGGCGGCGTCGATTTGACCCGGGAGGACGCCGCGCGCGCGGTGATGCAGCGGATCGCGGGCGATGCCGGTCGGCTCGACGGCCTGGTCAATATCGCCGGCGGCTTTCGTTTTGAAAAGCTCGCCGGCGGCACGGCGGCCGCCTGGGACGCGATGTACCAGCTCAATGTGAGAACCGCCGTCGTCGCCTGCCAGGCGGCGCTGCCCTTTCTGCCGCAGTCGGGCGGCGGACGCATCGTCAATGTCGGCGCCTGGGGGGCGCTCAAGGCGGCTGCCGGCATGGGAGCCTATGCCGCCTCCAAGGCGGGGGTCGCGAAGCTGACCGAGGCGCTCGCCGCGGAATTGAAGGACCGGGACATCACGGTCAATGCCATATTGCCCAGCACGCTCGATACGCCGAAGAATCGCCTCGACATGCCGCAGGCGGACTTCAGGCGCTGGGTCACTCCGATCGAAGCCGCCGAAGTGATTGCATTTCTGGTCTCGGACGAGGCTCGCGCGGTCACGGGCGCGCTCATTCCCGTGATGGGGCGCGTATGACGGCGCTGCCGCAGCCCTCGCCGGGCGCGCGCTTTCGCGCCGCCGTTGCCGACGAGCGTCCGCTGCAGGTGGTCGGCGCCATCAATGCCTATGCCGCGAGAATGGCGGCCGCGTGCGGCTTCAAGGCGCTGTACTTGTCCGGCGGCGGCGTCGCCGCCAATTCGCTGGGCGTTCCCGACTTAGGGATCAGCACCCTGGACGACGTGCTGACCGATATCCGCCGCATCACCGATGCCTGCCCGCTGCCGCTGCTGGTGGATGCCGATACCGGTTGGGGAGGGGCCTTCAACATCGCGCGCACCGTGAAGTCCTTCATCAAGGCCGGCGCCGCCGGATTGCATATCGAGGATCAGGTCCAGGCCAAGCGCTGCGGGCATCGGCCGGGCAAAGAAGTCGTCTCCCTGCACGAAATGACGGATCGGGTCAAGGCGGCCGTCGATGCGCGCAGCGATGCGGCCTTCGTCATCATGGCGCGCACCGACGCGCTGGCCGTCGAAGGCATCGAGCGTGCCATCGAGCGCGCAGTGGCTTGCGTGGAAGCGGGCGCCGACATGATTTTCCCCGAAGCCATTACCGAACTGGCCCTGTATCGCCGGGTGAAGGATGCCGTCAAGGTGCCCATACTCGCCAATATCACGGAATTCGGCCGCACGCCGCTGTACACCCGCGAAGAGCTGGGCGGCGTGGGCGTCGACATCGTGCTGCATTGCTGCTCCGCCTACCGGGCGATGAACGCGGCGGCCCTCAGCGTGTATCAGGCCATCCGCCGCGACGGCACGCAAAAGAACGTGCTGGGGCTCATGCAGACCCGCGACGATTTGTACCGCTACCTCGACTATCACTCCTACGAAGCCAAATTGGACCAGCTGTTCGCCGCCGGCAAAGAAAAGTGACGCACCCTTTGGAGATGACCATGGCCGACGCAGAATCCCCCGCCGCCTTCAAGCCGAAGAAGTCCGTGGCCTTGTCCGGGGTGACCGCGGGCAATACCGCGCTGTGCACGGTGGGCAAGACCGGCAACGACCTGCATTACCGCGGCTACGATATTCTCGACATCGCCACGGAATGCGAGTTCGAGGAAATCGCCCACCTTCTGGTTCACGAGAAGCTGCCGAACCGCGCGGAACTTGCCGCTTACAAGACCAAGTTGCGCGCATTGCGCGTGCTGCCCGCGGCGCTCGCGACCGTGCTCGAGCAGCTGCCGGCCATGAGCCATCCCATGGACGTGCTGCGCACCGGCGTGTCGGCGCTTGGCTGCATGATTCCCGAAGCGAACGATCACGGCGGCGCCGGCGCCCGCGACATCGCCGACCGGCTGCTGGCCTCCTTGAGCTCGATGCTGTGCTATTGGCACCACTTCGCGCGCGACGGCCGGCGCATCGACGTACAGACCGATGACGATTCCATCGGCGCGCACTTCCTGCACTTGCTGCATGGGCGCAAGCCGCCCGAGCGCTGGGTGCGCGCCATGCACACCTCGCTCAATCTCTACGCGGAGCACGAGTTCAACGCATCGACGTTCACGGCCCGGGTGATCGCCGGCACGGGCTCGGACCTGTATTCCTGCATCGCGGGAGCCATCGGCGCGCTGCGCGGGCCGAAGCACGGCGGCGCCAACGAAGTGGCGTTCGAGATTCAGAGCCGCTATGCGAGCCCGGACGCGGCCGACGCGGACATCCGCCGCCGGGTGGCGGACAAAGAAGTGATCATCGGCTTCGGGCACCCCGTCTACACGGTGTCCGATCCGCGCAACCAGGTGATCAAAGAGCTGTCGCGCACCCTGGCGCGCGAGGCCGGCGACATGAACGGGTTCGCCGTCGCCGAACGCATCGAATCGGTCATGCGGGAAACCAAGCGCATGTTTGCGAATCTCGACTGGTTCTCCGCGGTGTCCTATCACTTGATGGGCGTGCCCACCGCCATGTTCACACCGCTGTTCGCGATCAGCCGCACCTCGGGCTGGGCGGCGCACGTCATCGAACAGCGTGCGGACGGCAAGATCATCCGTCCCACCGCGAATTACATCGGTCCTGACGACCAGCCCTTCATCCCTTTGGCACAACGCCGGTAAGCCCATGTCCCACGATGTCAAATCCGCCGAACGTCCGGCGCCCGACCCGATTCTGGCCGCGATCGCGGACTACGCGTCGGGCTTCCGAATAGAGAGCGCGCTCGCCTACGAGACCGCCGCCTACTGCCTGATGGATACCCTGGCCTGCGGCTTCCAGGCCCTGAAGTATCCCGCCTGCACCAAATTGCTGGGCCCGGTGGTTCCGGGAGCGACACTCGCCAACGGCGCGCGCGTTCCGGGCACCGCCTATGAACTCGATCCCATCAACGCGGCGTTCAACATCGGCGCCATGATCCGCTGGCTGGATTTCAACGATACCTGGCTCGCGGCGGAGTGGGGGCACCCCTCCGACAATCTCGGTGGAATTCTCGCGGTGGCCGATTATTTGTCGCGCTCAGGGAAGCCCGTCGCGGTGCGCGACGTGCTCACCGGCATGATCAAGGCGCACGAAATCCAGGGCGTGCTCGCCTTGGAAAACAGTTTCAACCGCGTCGGGCTGGACCACGTGCTGCTGGTGCGCGTCGCCTCCACGGCCGTGGTCACGGCCATGCTCGGCGGTTCGCGCGGGCAGATCATCGATGCGGTGTCGAATGCCTGGATCGACGGCGGGGCGCTGCGCACCTACCGGCACGCGCCGAACACGGGCTCGCGCAAGAGCTGGGCGGCGGGCGATGCAACCAGCCGCGCGGTGCGTCTGGCGCTCATGGCCCTGAAGGGCGAGATGGGCTATCCCTCGGCATTGTCGGCCAAGACCTGGGGTTTTCAGGATGTTCTGTTCAAGGGCAGGCCTCTGTCGCTGCCGCAGCCGTTCGGCAGCTACGTGATGGAAAACGTGCTGTTCAAGATTTCCTATCCGGCGGAGTTTCATGCGCAAACGGCCGTCGAGGCGGCCATGACCCTGCATCCGCAGATTGCGGCCAGAATCGGCGAGATCGAGCGGGTGAGCATCGAGACCCAGGAACCCGGTGTGCGCATCATCGACAAGACCGGTCCGCTCGCGAATCCCGCGGACCGCGATCACTGCATTCAATACATGGTGGCCATTCCGCTGCTGTTCGGCCGGCTCAATGCCGCGGATTACGAGGACGGCGTCGCCGCCGACCCGCGCATCGACGCGCTGCGGGCGAAAATGCAGGTCAAGGAAAATCCGGCGTTCACCAAGGACTACTACGACCCGAACAAGCGCTACATCGGCAATGCCGTGCAGGTGTTCTTCAAGGACGGCAGCGCCAGCGCGCGCGTGCAGGTGGACTATCCCATCGGCCACCGCAAGCGCCGCGACGAGGGCATGCCGGTTCTGGTGAAGAAATTCGAATCCAGCGTCGCGGCGCATTTCAGCCCTCGGCAGAGCGAATCCATCAAGGCTATGTTCGCGGATCGCGGCGCACTGGCCGCGATGCCGGTGAGCGAGTTCGCCGCCGGGCTGGTGACCGCCGCGTGAAAATATAAGGCGCGATGAGCGCGCATTATGACGCATAGCGCTTGCTCACCCGCCTCGAGGGTGGCGATAGTGTGCAGGGTGAATCCCACGCTCTCCCAATTCCGTTTGCCGCCCGAGCGGCGCGGCCGCACCGACCGCCGCCGCCGCATCTGGTGGTCCATCTGCTACGGCAGCTTCAATCCCCGCCGCCGCGCCGCGCCGCGCCGCCGCGATGAATCGAAATTCCATTCGCTCGATTGGCATTCGCCGCACTTGCTCGCCGTGGCGATCGCCATATCACTATTGTGCGTGGGCGACGCATTTCTGACGCTGGTGCTGCTGCAGGGAGGAGCCTTCGAGCTCAATCCCCTCATGGCCGAACTCCTCTACCGCAGCGTGGCGGCCTTCGCGGCATGGAAAATGGCCATGACGGGCACGAGCATAGTGCTCATGGTGGTCTTGGCCCGTTATCGATTCATGCGCTTGCTGCGGGTCGAATGGGTGCTGTATGGCGTGCTGATGTCCTATGCCGGCCTCATCGGCTACGAAGTCTGGCTGCTCAAGAGTCTCGGCGGCCCGCCGATCTTGTAATTCTGCCGGGCGGCGTCACATTCCATATTGTGCCGCCTTCGGCTAAACTAGCGCCCGGTCGCTGACCGGCTGCCACTTCTCATCATATTGATGTTCTTGAGGTTTCTCCGTTTAAGATCCTATGAGTCAATCACTCGCCGATCAATTCGCCACCACGGCACTGTCCGGCGGCAATGCGGGTTTCATTGAGGATCTGTACGAACGGTTCTTGAAAGATCCCGGCGGGGTGGACCCGGCCTGGGCCGCCTACTTCAGCCGCCTTGCCCAGGGCGCCGACGAGGTTGCCCATGGCCCCATTCGCGAGCGCCTGCTGGCGCGCCTCGCCTCGCCGCCGGCGCGTGGCGGCGGCACGGTGGCGGAGCCGGGCGGCGCGCGTGCCAAGCAGGGCGCCGTGTCGCGCCTGATCCAGGTGTACGCGAATCGCGGCCACCTGGCCGCCAACCTGGACCCGCTGGGCCTCGAGGTGCGCGCCCAGCCCTATGTGCTCGAACTCGCCTACTTCGGGCTCTCCGACGCGGACCTCGACACCGAGTTCTTCACCGGCAGCCGCAACGACGCCATTCCGGCGCGCGCCAAGCTCAAGAACATTCTCGCCGACTTGAAATTCATCTACACCGATACCATCGGC
>Ga0134126_10013201_pt1 | contig 10439 bp, 10 predicted proteins | sample KB31752_FD_96881 | JGI IMG/M metagenome (GOLD analysis project Ga0134126, IMG submission 96881) | Terrestrial soil microbial communities with excess Nitrogen fertilizer from Kellogg Biological Station, Michigan, USA - KB3-175-2 | ecosystem: Environmental > Terrestrial > Soil > Unclassified ...
CGAATGGGAACCTTGTCTGACCGTGGGTTCATGGACGAGCACAATTTCCGCTGGCCCGATTGGAAGTCATCGTGGCGGCGATTTCTCGAAGGCCACCGAGAACCTTCTCGCGCTGGCCCTATCACTTGCCGATGAACGGGGGAATCATGGGGTTTCGTGGCCATTTCTCACGCCAGACGCAGTCAAGCTAATTGCCAACCTACTGCCAGCGCAAGCCTTGTTGCTGCGCAGCCTGCCATCGACCCTCATGACAATCAAGCAAAACAGCTTTGACGACTACTTGGCTTCGCTATCTTCCCAGTCTCGGTGGAGTTTCTTGCGAGATGAGCGCAAGTTCTCAGCCGCGTCGCTTCGGCTGAGCGTCCAGCCTTTGTCAGAGATCCGGGACGAGATCGCTGACTTTTATGTTGACGGTCGGCAACTTGGCCGCGGACGCCTCGATGCCGAGACCACGCACACGGCGCTGACCCAGGTCTTTGGCGATCGCGCGCTCGCTTTCACTGCAAGACAAGGCGGAAAGCTAGCCGCGGTGGCGACTGCGGTCGTATCGCACGGAGGCCTCTATATTCGTTCGTATGCTGCTGACAAGGAAATCGAAGGCAGCAAGTTCGCCTACTTCGTCGTCACCTACAACGCGCCGCAACGCTACGCTTGCGATAACGGACTCCACTGGATCCACGCTGGCGTCCGGGCCTATGAGGCGAAAGCAAGACGTAATTTCCGCCTTGTACCTTTGTGGACAGCATTCATCACCAGCGGTGGCGTGACGGCAAGACAGCGCGATCTTGCTGAAGCATGGAATGTCGCCCACGACGCCACCTGGCGCGACTGGTACGAGACGAAGCTTGGCACCGATCTGCCAAGTGAGTGGGAATGGCCGAGCTAACCTGGATTTTACACCGGGGTGACGATCTCTTCACTTTTGATCGCGGTTCCGGCCTTTTTGATTAGGGTTTCCTGTTCGTGGGCGTGCTCGGGGGCCGGTCGTCGCGCCGGTGCGCCGGGTTCCACGGTCGGGTCTTTTCCTGGTGGTCGGGTCGGCGTGCTGCCGGTCATGCCGGTGCTGGCAGGGCTTTGACAGCCCGCCATGCGGTGATCAGGTCGGGAGTCCAGGGCCAGTCGGCGCGGAGGTGGAGCCACCGTTAGCGCTGGCCGCGGGTCAGCCGGGCCGGGAGGCTGAGCAGGCGGTATCTCAGCAGCTTCGGGGCGGCGTCGCGGAACTGGCCGGCGGGTAATGCCAGGTGGCGGTAGCAGGCCAGCAGGTTCGCGGCCATCGGTTCAGGCCGAGGTCTTTCGCCTGTTTCACGTTGTTCTCGACGTGGACGTCGGAGCGGTGGTTCCCCGGGCTTCACGCCCCGCCGTTACCAGCGGCGCATGCCAGGGCGGGAACAGGTCTCACGGACACTGACCTGGAGCTATACCTTCGACATCAGCCGAACCTCCAATAGCTAGCCCACTCACTACCTGCGACCTCGTGTCGCACAGCCCATCTCTGCCCCTGCGGCATCGCCACGGCTACGCCGCAGCCCTTCACCGTGGCCTTCCGGCAGACATCCATAAGCCCGCCCGGAAGTTCCCCGCCCCGTAATGAAGGGGAACGGGTACGCACCGCTCCCGGCCCATATCCGCCAGGTTGGAGCCGGTAAGCCTTTAAGAGACGTAAACGCTGGTTCCTCGCGTACTCCTCTCCGTCATGCTCGCCGGACCCACGCCATCTGGCAGTACTGGCGCACCCCGGCTTTGTCAGGGCTGCTCCCGCCCTCCCCGGAGTTTCCCGGATCAGGCTGCCCCCAGCTTTGCCGCCTTGCTGCCGACAAGGTCAGCGGCGGAAGGTCTCTCACCTCCGCTCGAATCGTCAGCGCCTCACGGCGCACAAAGACACAGGCTAAGGCGCCCAGCCACGGGACTTCTAGCTAGAGCTTCCGGTCACATCCGGCGGCACAGATCAGTCGTGCGTCCATCAGCTTGCCCAGCAGCACCCGGTCCCCGGAGAATGATTCGCTGATGTCGTCGACGCGGAAACTGCCAGCTCGCTGCAGCAACTCCTTCGACCTGACGAACTGCTCCTGGGTCAGTGTCACGACCGCATCAGCCGTCACAAGACGTATCGTTGAGCTGTCGCTCGCTATGTGCAGAACGCCTTCGGCGTGGGTGTGGTAGTGGAGGTCCTGGCTGCTGTTCAGGACTGCCGCGACCGGTTGCGCCGGAAGCGGATCGAACCTTGCTACATGGATGTCGATGACCCGCTCCGTAAGCGTATTTACATCCAGTTCGTGAATTAGCTGAGCGATCTGCGCCAGCGCGTTCTTCAAGGTAGCACGCGCTTGGGATCCGGCATGGAACGCGTTCGGCGAGAATTCGCCGAACAGCTGCGACCGACCGGCCAGTTCTGCGGTCACCGCTGTGAGCACTTCGGCCAGCTTCATTGCCCAGACCGTGAACGTCAGGTGAAGGCTTGGCTGAGCTCCGCTCTTCCCCGCGTGCCACCAGCCGCGCGGGATCCACAGGACGTCCCCTTCGGCGAGGACGATCTCCAGGTCGGGAGGACCAACCTCGGGATCATTTTCCGGCGCCCAGAGCCGCCAAGTCTTGACTCCCTCAGTCTGCATCAGCCATGCGTGATACGGATCATGATGCGCCCCGAAGCCTTGTGCAGATCGCGGCGTGAGGTAAGCGTTGACGAATACCGCGTGACCGATCTCGCTGGACAGCCGGCGCGTAATGTCTGTCAGCGGTGGCCAGAAGCGCTGCAAGCCCTGCAAGACCAGTGTTGCACCATTCCCGAGCTCAGCGACGATGCGTGCGGGATCAGCCAGTCCCTTGAGTCCTAGCGAGGTCGACTGCTCCGAGCGAGTGACGGCGCTGAGAGGTAGCAGCTTGTTATCCTGCGCCATCCGGAAGGCCGGCACCCGCAACGCCTGATCGTTGAGTAGCCTGTCGATCGACGCCCACGAGCATGTTGCCCGCAGGCCGGTCGCGGACTGAAATTTGCGGTACGGTCGTTCCGGCCAGCCATCGGCGAACAGCAGGGGATCTCCGAACACGGGTAGGATATCGCTAGGTGGAAGCGCGTCCAAATGAACTCCATTCCGAATCGGATCTTACGGGGAATCGCCTGGTAACTTCGATCCGATCGGCACGATCACTTCTGTGCTCCCAATGCCAGCCGGATCGCGTCGATAGCGTCCAATCTTTTTCGATCCCAGGTGTCTCGGAGTTCGGAAGGCATCTCCGATTCCAGAATCCCGAAGGTATTCGCGGGTAGCTCTGCCTTCCAGCAGCGCAGCAGCACGCTAGGACGTCGATCTCGGAAATGTATGACGCCAGCAACCGAGAGGGCAGCAGCCGATGCTTCCGCCGATAGCGTTCCGGACCTAGCCTTCTCAGCGAGCAGCCACCGCAGATTGACCAAGGGAATAGTAACGGGAAGGTATTCGTCCGGGTCGTACAGAAGCGCCACTTCCGCGTCGGAAGTTATCGCACCGGACAGGTATTGCTCGTACACCCATCCGCTGCCAGTCATGCCCAGTTTTCGGCACTCGACAGCCCGCAGCGCCCCCATGGACGAAGCACCGGTCAGCGGTTGCCCCGCTCTAAGCACCGACCGGATCTCCGTGATGCTGACAGCCAGACGCTGACCGAATTCGCCGTCTACCATGACGACGTTGTACCGAGCAGCGGAGTCGGCTAGGTCGAGCAGGTCGTTGCGGCGAACTGGTGGGCGCAGGCTCAGCTTCCGCCCGGCCTGTACCGCTAGCTTCCGCAGATCCGCAACGTCGGTGCGACGAAGTGACGGTCCGGCGAAGACCACGACTTCGCAGTCGGCGGGCTCCTCCGGACGGCCCAGCTCCCGTCCTGCCGCGATCGCCGAGTACTGGTCCTTCATGTCAGCGGCCTAGCCCTGCCTTCCCGGACAAGTTCCCGATGCAGCCGGACCCCCAGCCTCGCCGGATCCTCATGGTGTACCTCCAGGCCGGGAACGATGGCTTTGGTCACAGAGAACGGCAGGTCTTCCGGCGCGAGTTCGACGCCGAAAACCAGTGACAGCCCAGTCTGCCGCAATTTAGCCAAGATGCGGCTCAAGTCACCTTCGATCGAACCAGTCGTAGCATTAGGGAGGTCACCGAAATCCATCTCAGGCCGGTCGGCGCTCCAGGTTCTCAGCATCTCCTTCATCGCGCTGTACGAGGCGTGCCGCCGGTACGCTTGCCGGTTCAAATCCTCTCGTGCGCCGCCAATCACCGAAAGTCGAGATTGCGCGGCCTCGGTCAGGGCGCGGGTAGCGGCGATAACTGGGTCCAGATGGCAGCCAGCTCCGCCGTTGATCAGCATTCCATCCTGGGCATGGGTGTCGTCGGTAGTGGCGAAGACCGTTGGTACGCCAAGTTCGTGATAATAGCCAAACAGCTGTACATTCACGCCTTTGCGCTGGAAGCGCACGACGAGCTCAGCCTGGGACGCGGGCAGCGAGTCGAGGCGGATCTTGCCGCCTCGCCGAAGCGTCTCCCCGAACGCCGTGCAGTCGTGTTCAATCACCTCTAGCAGACTGTGCAGCAGGGCTTCCTGCGGGTTGTTGCCAATCGCGAGACCGATGGTGTTTGAACGGAACATCCCGTGCTCGGCGGGGTACGGGGTAAAGACGGAAAGCGCCGGGACCAGCACCTCGGCGTCGGTAAGGAGTTCTCGTACCGGCCACCAGGATATCGGCGCGGCTTCGGACCACGCACATCCTCTGCGTAGAGTCAGACGACGCGGGTCGAGTACCGCTAACTCGGCGTTTCGCAGCTCAGCGTAGGAATGACGAGGGAGCTCGGCGGAGGGTGGTTCGCAATAGGTGCGCTCTATCGCTTCCATCATCGCGGATACCCTGGCGGCATCTGAAGTCATTCCTTTCCCGCTGGTTACAGTGTTCAGGCCGGGTGCCGCGTCGGGGCGAATGCTGTGGAAGACCGGAATGCCGAGAATGTCGAGGTCAGTGACATCGGCGACCCTGGTTATTCCGCACCGCGACAGGCATGCACTTGCCAGCGTCTCGGTCTCCTGCAACGAGCGATTTCGCAAGGAAGTTTCGCAGTTTTCGATGAGCCCGCAGGCAGGTGCCGGAAACCAGTACTCACGAGGCTTGCTAGTTATCTGCGGCAACGAAACGACGGTCATCCGAGGGCAATTCCTTCCGTTCTGACCTGATTCCGAGAACGTTCTGGCAGGTGTCAAGCACCCACTGGTACCAGGCGGCCACATTCGCCGGCCTTCGGATGCTGTGCTTCTCGTCCGAGAACAGCATCAGTTCAACATCCACCCCGCGAGCCTCCAGAGCGCGGTAAATCGCCCGCGCCTCGCCGACCGGCACATGGGCGTCGTCACAGCCATGCGAAAGCAGCACCTTAGTGCCGCGGCTGATCGCGGCGAGGCAGAGACTCTCTAGGCGGTATGAAGCAGATTCCCCGATCGGGCCATACTCGCGAAGCCAGTGCCAGTGCAGATCGCAGACACTGGCAACTGAGCGGAAGTCGGCCCAGCCACAGTGGCTGACGATAAGCCGCAGACCAGGGAGCAGCGTTCCCAGCGCCAGGGACAGGTATCCGCCGAAGCTGCCTCCCATGGCCGCGACGTTGTTCTCGTCAAGGCGCGGATCGGCCAGAGCGTACTTAACCTGCGCCGCTGCGGTGGCGGCGACCTCCGAGTACCAATGTCCCCAGCCGCGTTCGACAGCCTCCTGGCCGTAGCCGAGCGACAGTGGCGGATCGGGCATCACCACGGCGTAGCCTTCGGCGATGAACGGCCATGGATTCCAACGCCAGGACCAATCGGTCCAGCTCAGGAGCGGGCCGCCATGGCACCACACGAGCGTGGGCAGTGGTGCTGCGGGCACGTCATCCGGCAGGCACAACCAGGCACGCCAGGTTGTCCCGTCCGGGGCAGGGTAGGTCAGCCGCTCCATCCGCCCGGTCGGGGTGGCTTCGGTGGCTGGTGCGAGAAGAACGGCCGGGCATGCCAGTCGCCGCTCCTGCGCTGCCTGCCGCCGGCCGGTATCCAGCGGAATAGACAGTACTTCCGGAGGAAAGCTGATGCCGGAGCGGACGATGAGTGCATCCCCGGCGCTGGCGGTCACCGCCAGCACGGAGCCGTCAAGTCCGATTCGGTCAATCCGTTGCTCGTCGGGTGTGATCCGCCACAGTCCACGCTTCCCATCCCGCTCACCCACGCACAAGACGGTGTCCGCGTCGGCCCAGGCACGTGGTTGGAGCCAGTCGCAGTGCTGCGGTGCCGCTCGGCGGACATCGGAGCCATCGGAAGAGACCAGTACAACTTCCTGCCTCGGTGCGCGGCCCGGCGTCGCGACTCGCTCCGCCGTGCACGCGAACCACAGCCCATCCGGGGAGGGGACTGACTGGCCTAGGTCGTCGCTCCACCAGATTGCCTGGGCGTGCGCTGGATGGGACGCTGAAAACAGCAGCAGGCCATAGCGGCGGTGTCCGCCGCGCAGGAACCGAACGATGCCAGCGGCACAGCTAGCCCCGTCTGGCGTGATCGCCAGTTCCCCCGTCAGCGAGACATCTCGCTCAAGGGGTACCGGGAGCACCTCGGCCGGCCCGGAATGAAGTGGCACGCGCAGTAGCCGCAGGACCTCGCCATCCATCTGGTAGCAAGACCGCGGCCAGAGGTCGCCGCTGACCATGCTCGCCGTGCAACCCACCAGTGCCTTATCGGCGCGGATTTGGCGGTCCTCCTGCACTGAGAGCGCAGTGGCTGCCATCCAGACTGCGGCGACTGCTATCGATGAGGCGGCGGCGTAGGAGACAACATCGCGGCGCGAGCCGAACAGCAGCTCCGGATGGTGCTCGGCACCAGCGCGGCACCGCCACAAGGACCGGCCGGCGTAACCGAGTGCCCGCCGTTCCTCCGAGCGCATGTCGGACAGCAGGAGATAGCTCCCGTCACCGACGATGGTGACCGACGAGGCGCCCGCGTGAGCGTGATCGAGCGTCCAGCCGCCGGGAGATGACTGCGTGTAACCGAGCACAAAGGGCACCGGCTCTGGTCGGCTCACACGCGGTAGCTCAGCTTCTACCAGCAGAGCCTCGCCCAGTCGATGAGCACACTGAACGCGTGGCTGGGCCAGTATCAGCTTCAGCAGCGACGCGCCCTGTCCCTCGTGCTCAAGTCGAGATGCCACGTGCCTACGCCACTCCGCGGCGTTGTCGGTCAGCTACGGCCTCGGCCAAGAGCGCGTCGACGTCATAGCCCTGCAGGAAGTCAGCTAGTTCGACGCGGAGCCAGTCGACCTTTTCATCGGGGGACATGAGATGGTGCGTTCCGGCGATGTCGCGGGCGCGGGCGCTGCTCAGGAAATTGGCGAGCGCCAGTTCAGCCAGTTCCCTGGTCGTGGGTTGCTGAACGGTGATGGCCAGGTGCAGGGACTCACCATGGCGGGACTCTTCGCCGTGCCGGTGCCCTGCTGGGACATAGAGAACGTCTCCGGGCCAGAGGGAGAGCTTCGTATTCTCCCCATCTTCGCCGACTACCCAATCGATGCGACCGTGCAATTGCACCAGGAAAAGGTGTGCCGCATCGGAGTGGACTGGCAGAAGTGACGCGCCTGACGGGCTCAGGAAGGCGGACGACCGCAACTCGGCACTGAGGTCACCGCGGAGCCCTGCCAGCAGTTCCTTGATTGGCGCCTGCCAGTGCTCAGGCTGATTAAGTGCGAGCGTGCTGCCCGCCCCGACTTTCGCCCGTATCGCCTCCGGGTCCGCGTACATCGACATAGGTCGTGTCTGGACTATGCGCGTCTGCGTGACGCCGGCGATCGTGAGACCAGCATCATCGCGCCGGATGCCGAAGTATGGAGCAACCAGAGACCCGCAGTCCAGCAGTTCCCAGATTTCCGCCACGCAGAGAAGATGTAGCACCGCTGGGCAGTGAAACTTTCCTGCTTGTGCGCCCCAGAGCGAGGCGAGGAAGGGACCTGGGTCTCCAACGATGTCAGCCAGTGAGATCGGCGGCAGCACTCGCGCCGACACCGGACATCTGCTGCCTTGGCGAACGTCAGAACCCGGCATGTCAAGCTCTCCTGTATCGCATCTGCCGCACTGCGGTATCTACCAGGGCCTGCGGATCGATGGATTCAAGGTGGCTTATCAGGGTCTTCACTACAGCCTGCGCGTTCTCATCCGCTGATAGCGACCGCTCACGCTCCGATGCTCGGTCCAGCTCATCAGCGCAGGTCGTCAGCAGCGACCGGACAAGATCAGACGGCCCGGGCTCGGTAATGGTGAAAGTCAGGTGCAGCGATGTGCCGTCACGCGCGGTCGCGACATGCGGGTAGCCGTGGGGGAGATAAAGAACGTCGCCGGGCTCCAGCACGAAAGCATGCGAGTGACTGTCGGCGTCGAGGTCCAGCAAACCCGGCCGGGCGTCGACATACTCCGGGGCATCGTATATGCGCCACTCTTTAGTGCCCTCAATCTGCACCGCCAGTACATGTGAGCCGTCTCGGTGCGGGAGCATACCCGTACTATCACACGGTGTGTAGAACACAAATGACTTCAGCTCGGCAGGCCAGAGCAATTGAATCTCGCGCATCAGATCTCTGGTGGGGCGATGCCAATCCTCAAGCTGATTCAGTTTTATAGTAGCGCCAGTCGCCAAGTTTTCGCGAATCTTGTCTGGGTCAGCGAAACCTTTCACGCTCTGGCCAGCCACTGGTCTAGCTTTGGTGAACGTGGATATCTCGGGCTGGTTCCCATCTTTCAAAACAGTGAAATAAGGCCATCTCAGCAACCCGGCATCAAGGGTACGCTGGATCGTTCCCGCATCGATCAAGTCGTCGACCGGGCAGGCACGCTTGAACAAGGCATGTTTTTTGTTCCAGTAGCAGCTCAGCAGATCCAAATCGTGGATAAGCTGAATAAGCGGATGCTCGACTCCCACGGATATTCCTTTAGCCAATGGCCAGTCTAGACCGTTGCACCGGAAGCGACCTGCCGAATCCCTGTTCCGAAACTATAGTTCCGGAACAGGAGATTCTCATCAACCTAGGCTTCGTTGATATTGGTGATCACCATTGGGCGGGAGTGGTCGCTAAGCTCGTCGAGCTCAGCGTCCGCAGTTGCGATAATGATCTCTTCCTCGGTCGCCTCGAGTTCCATTTTCATTCCCTTCGGCGGTTGCCAGTTATGACGAGCCAAACCAACATATGTGCGAGTTACCCCTCTGGTCAAGGCTCCTTGGCAGCCGACATCCTCGCTCAATCTGCTCGCTGAGGAGGCGGTCGGCGTGCGACTAGTGTCTTGAGTTATTAATTGGTTGGCAGTAAGCGACGATGGGTTGTGACTGTGTGGGCGTTATTGGTCCAGTCGAATGGCTTCAGGCTCTTGTTCCATGTTAACAAGTGTCCGGTCTACGACGTGAATCTGGCTTTTTTCGTTCATGCACAGCATCAGTGCTCCCATGCGGTGGGTCGATGTACAGTCCAGCGACATCGCAGATCTTCGCAGGTAGCTGCAGGTCAGCGCTCAGCTCCCACATCTCGGTCAGGTGCGGCTTCAGCCCGAACGCCCGCCAGATCCGCGATACCGCGGTCTGCGACACCCCAGCCGCAGCCGCCATCGACCTAGTCGACCACGGCGTGCTATCCTCGGGCCCGCGCTCCCCCAGGGTTTTGGTGATCACCAGTTCGATCTGCTCGTCGGTGATCTTCCTTGGCCGACCAGGCCGCGGCTGATCGGCTAGGCCCGCCAGACGATCCCGCAGGAACCGGCTCCGCCATTTCGACACTGTCTCACGCGACACGCCAAGCTCAGCGGCCACCGACAAGACGGACCCGCCCTCCGCACACGCAAGCACGATCTGCGCGCGGGTCGCTAACGCCTGCGCCTTCTTAAGCCGACGCACCAGGGTGGCCAGCGTGCGCCGCTCACCGTCAGTCAGGACCAGCGGCTCCAACCTAGGACTTGGCACCCGGCAAGCATACAAAAGTGCCCTAGGAACGAATTAATGACTCAGCACGCCTGAAGCTAATAGCACAGTATCCGGCAAGATTCAATATTCGGAAAGAGTGATCTGGATCACATGGAGCCGCGCGCAAATTTGGCTTTAGAGTGCCACATGTGAAGCACCGGCGGGTCGGCCAAAGCGGACTGAAGGTGAGCGAAATCGCTTACGGCAACTGGATCAGCTATAGCGAAGGGGTCGCCGAGAAGATAGCTCGGACGGCATTAGAACACGGGATAACCACGTTCGATACCGCCGATGTATACGGCGGTACGCGCGCCGAAGCTATCCTCGGCAATGTGCTCAGCGAGACACCTCGGGAGTCCGTCGAAATCTGCACTAAAGTATGTGCTCCGGTCGGCCCTGGCCCCAACAATCGCGGCCTGAGCCGCAAGCACATTATGGAGGCGGTACATGGATCCTTGCGCCGGCTGAAGACCGAC
>Ga0134126_10013202_pt1 | contig 10438 bp, 8 predicted proteins | sample KB31752_FD_96881 | JGI IMG/M metagenome (GOLD analysis project Ga0134126, IMG submission 96881) | Terrestrial soil microbial communities with excess Nitrogen fertilizer from Kellogg Biological Station, Michigan, USA - KB3-175-2 | ecosystem: Environmental > Terrestrial > Soil > Unclassified ...
ACGCGCGCCGGGATCGCTGCGATCGAAGAGGTGACGGCGGCCGGCGTCGACGTGAACGCCACCGTCTGCTTCACCGTGCCGCAGGCCGTCGCCGTCGGCGCAGCGGTCGAGCGCGGCCTCGAGCGCCGCGCGGCGGAAGGCCACGACGTCTCGGGCATGACGCCGGTCTGCACGATCATGGTGGGCCGACTCGACGACTGGCTCGAGGTCGCCGCCGGCAAGCAGGGCACGCTCCTCACGCCGGGCCACGTCAACTGGGCCGGCATCGCCTGCATCAAGAAGGCCCACGGCATCTACGTCGAGCGCGGCTATCGCGCGCGCCTGCTCGCGGCCGCCTTCCGTCACCACGGTCACTGGTCGGAGCTGATCGGCGGCGACATCGTGCTGACGATCCCGTACAAGTGGCAGCGGCTGATCAACGCCTCGGACGTCGAGGTGAAGCCGCGGTTCGACGACCCGGTGCCGGCGGAGGTGGTCGACACGCTCTACCGCGTGCTGCCCGAGTTCCGGCGCGCGTACGACGCCGACGGGCTCGAGATCCACGAGTTCGACGGCTACGGCGCCACCGTCCGCACGTTGCGCGGGTTCATCGCCTCCTACCAGGAGCTGGTGGGGCGGATCCGGGACTTCATGCTCCCGAATCCCGACGAGATCGCGCCGCGCGAGATCACCCCGTGAGATCACCCGTCCGGGGAGGTTTGGACCGCCGGCCGGGGGTACAACGAGGGTGTGTTCGAGATCGGGGCGAGCCTCACCGCCGCGCGGCAGGCGAGGGGCCTCGAGCTTCGCGACGCGGAGCAGCTGACGTGCTTGCGCGCGAGGTATCTCGTCGCCCTCGAGCACGAGCGCTACGACCAGCTGCCGGGACGGACGTACGCGCGTGCGTTCCTGCGCACGTACGCGAACGCCCTCGGCCTGCACGCCGACCGCATCGTCGCCGAGTTCGACGAGCAGAACCCCGACACGGAGCCGCAGCAGCCGTTGGGCTCGACGTTCCACCGGCCCCGTCGCAACTGGCGCCCGCTTGCGCTGGTCGCGTCCGCGCTCGTCGCCGTCGCGGTGGTGGGGTGGACGCAGCGGCCGAGTGGAGGCGCGTCGCCCGACCTGCAGTCGGCGGCCGCCGCGCCGCCGGCCCTGACGCACCATCGGGTGGCGGTTCCGGCAGTGAGTCAGGTGAAGGCCGCTCAGAAGACCGTCGCCGTGCCGGCACCCCTCGTCGTGAAGGCGACGACCGGCCCCTGCTGGGTGCTCGCACGCAGCGGCGGGCCCTCCGGTGCGACCCTCGCCGAGCAGACCCTCCAGCCGGGCCAGGTGCTCCGCCTGCACCGGCAGCACGTCTGGCTGCGCCTCGGCGCGCCGGGCAACGTCACGGTCAGCCGCGGCGCCCGCACGCTGCACGGCCTGCCGGCGGCAGAGCCCGTGAACGTGTCACTCTGACCACCCGCTCCTGCGTGTCTCGGGGCGGCGACCGACCCCGGTTGACACGCGCTTTCGCAGCTTCGTATCCTGGATACATTCGAAGCGCCGCCCTCGTTCCCAACAAGGAGGCCACATGCCGATCCGTTTGAGGAGGGCGGTCGTCTGCGCAGCCATGCTGGCCGTGGCCCTGCCGGCCGTCGCCTACGGATTCACCCAGACGCTGCGCGGGACGGCCGCGAGCTCGACGCTCGTCGTCGGCTCGAACGTCGCACCGCCCATCCTCGACCCGACCGCCAGCCCGTCCGCGGCGATCGACGAGGTCTTCGACTACAACGTCTACCAGCACCTCGCGCAGCTCACCCCGAAGGGGACGATCGTTCCGGTGCTCGCGACGGGCTGGAAGATCACGAACGGCGGTCGCACCTACACGTTCGCGATCCGCCAGGGCGTGAAGTTCTCGAACGGCGACCCGTTGACGCCCGCCGCCGTCGTCTTCAGCCTCAAGCGCGTGATCGCGCCGAAGTCGACCTATCCGTACAAGACGCTGATGGCCGGCGTGCAGTCGGTGAAGCAGGTGGGCGCCGACTCCGTCGCCGTGACGCTGAAGGCGCGCGACTGGAGCTGGCTCTACAACATGGCGGCCTACTCCAACGGCGTCATCCTCGATCCGAAGGCAGTCGACCAGATCGCGAAGAACCCCGTCGGCACCGGGCCGTTCGCGTTCAAGAGCTACACCCCGAATTACAGCGTCGAGCTGACGCGCAACCAGTACTACTGGGGCGCGAAGACGAACGTCGACGCGGTCACCTTCCGCTACTTCGCCAACGCGAACTCGGAGAACAGCGCGCTGCAGACCGGTCAGATCAACGTGATCGACAACGCGCTCAATCCGCAGGACATCGGGCAGTTCAAGTCCGACTCGAAGTACAAGATCATCTCGGGCCCGACCAACGGGAAGATCCAGGTGACGATCAACAACACCTCCGGCCCGCTCGCCAACAAGCTCGTCCGCCAGGCGATCGCCTACGCGACGAACAAGAAGGCGGTCATCGCGGCGGCCGGCGGGTACGGCGTCCCGATCTCGAGCGGCACCGTGCCGGGCGACCCGTGGTACGTCGACCTGAATCACGTCTACCCGTACAACCCGGCGAAGGCGAAGCAGCTGCTCGCGAAAGCCGGCTACAAGAACGGGTTCTCGCTGACGCTGACCATCCCGCCGTACTCGTATGCCGAGCAGGCCGGGACGATCATCGCGTCGCAGCTGTCCGCGGTCGGCATCAAGACGACGATCAAGGACATCCAGTGGCCGCTGTGGCTCAGCCAGGTGTTCACGAACCACAGCTTCCAGCTGACGATCATCGACCACGTCGAGGCGCGTGACATCGCCAACTACGGGAACGCGAAGTACTACTGGAACTACGCGGGGTCGAACGCGGTGGCGAAGATGCTCGGCGCCGGCAACGACGCACCGACGCAGGCCGCGTCGGTGGCGCACTACAAGTCGGTCGTCCGGCGGATCACGGCGGACGCGGTCAACGACTGGCTGTACGACCCCGACCAGGTCACCATCGCCCAGAAGGACGTCACCGGACTGCCGCAGTCGGGGCAGACGGAGTCGTTCTACCTCGGCTTCGCCGGGTTGGGCGGCGCCGCGCCGTCCGCGCAGGCGAAGGCACAGGGGTACGCCGGCTAGCGCCCCGTTCCCGAGACGGTGACGAGCTACCTGGCCCGGCGTCTGGCGACGCTCGCCGCGACTTTGGTCGCGGCGAGCGTCGCCGTCTTCTGCCTGCTGGCGATCCTGCCGGGCAAGCCCGCGCAGGTGATCCTCGGCACGCAGGCGACGCCGCAGTCGGTCGCCCAGCTGACGAAGCAGCTGGGGCTCGACGAGCCGCTGTCGCAGCAGTACCTCGACTGGGTGCACGGCCTCGTCACGGGCCGGTTCGGCAACTCGTACATCTCGCAGCTCCCGATCGGCCACCAGATCGGCCAGGCGCTGGCGGTGACCGGCCCCCTCGTGCTGCTGGGGCTGCTCGTCGGCATCCTCGTCGCCGTCCCGCTCGGCGTCGCGGCGGCGCTCTTCCGGCGGAACGCGGCCGGGCCGGCGATCACGGCCGGCAGCCAGATCGGCATCGCGGTGCCGAACTTCATCGCTGGACTCCTGCTGATCTACGTGTTCTCGGTGAAGCTCGGCTGGCTGCCCGCCTCCGGCTTCGTCACCTGGTCCCAGGACCCCTGGCAGGCGTTCAAGTCGCTCGTCCTGCCGGGGATCGCGCTCGGCGTCGTCGAGGGCGCCGTGCTCAGCCGGTACGTCCGCTCGGCCGTGCTCGACGTGCTCCGCTCCGACTACCTGCGCACGGCCCGGGCGAAAGGCCTGACGCGGCGGCAGGCGCTCGTGCGGCACGGCTTTCGCAACGGCTCGATCCCCGTGCTCACGGTCGTCGGCCTCGAGCTGCCGAGCCTGATCGTCGGCGCCGTCGTGATCGAGAACGTCTTCACGCTCCCGGGAGTGGGGACGCTGCTCCTGCAGGCGGTCGACAACCGCGACCTGATCGTGGTGCAGGACGTCGTCATGCTCGTCGCGTTGACCGTGCTCGCCGTCAACTTTCTCGTCGACGTCTCCTACCGCCTGCTCGACCCGCGGATCGGACACGCCGGATGAGCATCGCGCGGGTTTCGCGGACGTCGGGCGTCGGCGGAGAACGGTTCCGCCGCCCGGGTGCCGGCGCTGCCGGCTGCCGCCCGGGTGCCGGCGCTGCCGGCGAGGGGCGCGCATGACGGTGCAGGCATGACGGTGCAGGTGGCGGAGCCGCTGCAGCCCGAGCCGCTGGCCGAGGCGGAGGTCGAGCAGCGGCTGCAGGCGGGCGCCTGGCGGCGCCTGCTGCACGATCCGAGTGCGCTGATCGGCGGGGCGATCGTCGCCGCGGTCGTGCGCGTCGCCCTGGTCGCGCTGGTCTGGACGCCGTACGACCCGCTCGCCCAGGACTACACGCACGCGCTCGCGCCGATGAGCTGGAGCCATCCGTTCGGCACCGACGAGTACGGGCGCGACGTGCTCAGCCGGCTGATGGAAGGAGCGAAGATCGTGCTCCTCTCGGGCGCCGTGTCGGTCGGGATCGCGGTCGCCGGCGGGGTGCCGATCGGCCTGCTCGCCGCCATGCGGGGCCGCGTCGTCGACGACCTGCTGATGCGTGCCGTCGACCTCGTCTACGCGTTCCCCGCGCTGCTCGCCGCGATCGTGCTCGCCGCTGCCCTCGGCGCTTCCACCGTGACCGCGATGGTCGCGATCGGCATCGCGTACATCCCGGTCTTCGCGCGGGTGACGCGGTCGAGCGCGCTGCAGGTCGTCGGCTCGGAGTACGTGCTCGCGGCGCGCGCCTACCGGCGCAGCAAGCCGGCGATCGTCTTCCGCCACGTGCTGCCGAACATCCGCGCGATTCTCATCGTCCAGGCGAGCCTGCTCTTCTCGCTCGCGATCCTCGCCGAGGCGGGGTTGTCGTATCTCGGCCTCGGCACGCCGGACCCCGAGCCGTCGTGGGGGCGGATGGTGCAGGAGGCGCAGGACACGCTCTCGCGCGACCCGATGCTCGCGTTCTGGCCCGGCATCTTCATCGCGCTCGCCGTGCTCGGCTTCAACCTGCTCGGCGACGGCCTGCGCGACGTCCTCGACCCACGGCTGAGGTCGACCAAGTGACGCTGCTCCAGGTCGACGGGCTGACGGTGCGCTTCGGCCGGGCCGAGGTGGTCGGCGACGTCTCGTTTGCGCTCGAGCGCGGCGAGCGGATCGGGCTCATCGGCGAGTCCGGCAGCGGCAAGTCGATGACGGCGCTCGCACTGATCGGCCTGCTGCCCGACGATGCGACGACCGAGGGACGCGCCCTGCTCGACGGCGACGACCTGCTGACGATGAGCGAGAGCAAGCGCTGCGACCTGCGCGGCGACCGCGTCGGGATGATCTTCCAGGAGCCGATGACGGCGCTGAACCCCGTCATGCGGGTCGGCAACCAGGTGGCTGAGGTCGTGCGGCGACATCGTGGCGGCTCGAAGCGCGCGTCGTGGGGACGCGCGCTCGAGCTGCTCGCGCGCGTCGAGTTCACCGACCCGCAGCGCATCGCCTCCTCCTACCCGCACGAGCTCTCGGGCGGCCAGCGTCAGCGGATCATGGTCGCCATGGCGATCGCGTGCAGCCCGGCGCTCGTGCTCGCCGACGAGCCGACGACAGCGCTCGACGTCACGGTGCAGGCGCAGGTGCTGGAGCTGCTCGCACGGCTCGTCTCCGAGGAGGACGCGGCCCTCGTGCTGATCAGCCACGACCTCGCGGTCGTCTCCGGCATGTGCGACCGGCTGCTCGTGATGTACGGCGGCCGGATCGTGGAGAGCGGCCCGACGAACGTCGTGCTCGAGCAGCCGCGCCACCCGTACACCGTCGGCTTGCTCGCGACGTCCACCGCGATGGCGGAGGGAGCGGCGCGCGGCCGCACGCTGCCGACGATTCGCGGCTCGGTGCCCGGGCTGGGACAGTTCCCGGCCGGCTGCGTGTTCCGGTCGCGCTGCGAGCGGGCCACCGACCGGTGCCGGACGACGCCTCCGCTCGCCGGCGAAGGGCACGCGTTCGCGTGCTGGCACCCGGTCGAGCCGCGCGTCCCGGTAGGGGGTGCAGCGTGACGGCGGCTGTGCACGCGGTCGACGTGCCCGTCCTCGAGGCGCGCAACGTGTCGAAGGTCTACCGCGGACGGGGATCGTCCAGGACGCGCAGCGAGGTGCACGCGCTCACGAACGTGAGCCTCGAGGTGCAGCGAGGCGAGAGCCTCGGCATCGTCGGGGAGTCGGGCTCCGGCAAGTCGACGCTCGCACGGCTGCTGCTCGCGCTCGAGGAGCCGACCTCGGGCGAGATCCGGTTCACCGGGGACGTCGTCAGCGGGCGGCCCGAGCGCGAGCTGGCCGAGCTCCGCCGCTCCGTCCAGGTCGTCTTCCAGGACCCGATGAGCTCGCTCGACCCGCGCATGCGCACGCGGATCGCCATCTCCGAGCCGCTGCGCGCGCTCCGCATTCCCGGCGACCACGAGGCACGGGTGCACGAGCTGCTCGACGCCGTCGGACTGCCGCGCGACGCGGCCGACAAGGTCCCGCACGAGTTCTCCGGCGGCCAGCGCCAGCGCATCGCCATCGCGCGCGCGCTCGCGCCGGGCCCGGAGGTGCTGCTCGCCGACGAGGCGGTGAGCGCGCTCGACGTCTCTGTCCGCGCTCAGGTGCTGAACCTCCTCAACCGGCTGATCGACGAGTTCGGGCTGACGCTCGTCTTCATCTCGCACGACCTGTCGGTGATCCGCTGGATGTGCTCACGCGTCGTCGTGCTGTACCGGGGCGAGATCGTCGAGTCGGGGCCGACCGAGCAGATCTACGAGCATCCCCAGCATCCGTACACGCAGGCGCTGCTCGCCGCGGTGCCTCGAATCGGCAAGCCGATCGGGAGGAGCGCGACGTGAGCCTGCAGCGCCCGTCGGCCGAGCGCCTGCGCGCGGTGGCCGCTCGGCAGGGGCTCGACCCCTCCGCCGAGGAGCTGGAGTTCCTGCGCTCGCTGGGCGACGGCCTGCTCGCCGCCTGCGAGCGCCTCGACGCGTACGAGGGCGTGCGGCTCCCGGTCGAGTACCCGCGCGGCGCCGGCGTGCGGCGCCCCGAGGGCGACGAGAACCCGCACAACGCGTGGGCGGTGGCCTGCCGCGTCGAGGGCGAGGCGGACGGCCTGCTCGCCGGCCTCGACGTCGTCCTGAAGGACATCGTTCCCGTCGCAGGCGTGCCGATGACGGCGGGCTCCGTGCTGCTGCGCGGCCACGTGCCCGACTACGACGCGACCGTCGTGACGCGCATCCTGCGCGCCGGCGGCACGATCGTCGGGATCGCGACGACCGAGGACATGTGCCTCTCGGGCGCGAGCCTCTCGTCGTCCACCGGGTTCGTCCTCAACCCGCGCGACCCGGCCCGGTCGGCGGGCGGCTCGTCGAGCGGCGTCGCGGCGCTGGTCGCCGCAGGGGCGGTCGACGTCGGCATCGGCGCCGACCAGGGCGGCTCGATCCGCATCCCGGCCTCGCTCTGCGGCGTGCTCGGGCTGAAGCCGACCTACGGGCTGGTCCCGTACACCGGCTGCATCCCGATCGACGTGAGCGTCGACTACCTCGGCCCGATGGGGCGGCGGGTCGAGGACGTGGCGCGGCTCCTCGAGGCGGTCGCCGGCTTCGACGACGGGCTCGACCCGCGCCAGCGCGCCGACGTCGAGCCGCAGCGCTACTCGGAGCTGCTCGGCGACGGTTCGCTCGCCGGGGTCCGGGTCGGCGTCGTGCGCGAGGGCTTCGCGCGCGACGGTCTCTCCGACCCGGCGGTCGACGAGGCCGTGCGTGCGACCGCGAACGACCTCGGAGCGCTCGGCGCGGGAGTGGTGGACGTCTCGGTGCCGGAGCACCTCTACGCGATGGACGTGCACGCCTCGGTGCTGCTCCAGGGCGGGTCGGAGTTCATGGTGCGCGGCAACGGGATCGGCCTGCCGGGCAAGGGGTTCTACGACGCGTCGCTGGCCGAGGCGGCCGCGCGCGGGCGGCGGCTGCAGGCCGACGAGCTGTTCGCGAGCGTCAAGTACGCCATGGTCATGGGCGGCTACCTCTGGGAGGAGTACGGCGGCGCCTACTACGCCAAGGCGCAGAACCTCGCCGTGCGCCTGCGGCGCGCCTACGACGCGGCGCTCGAGACGGCCGACGTGCTCGTGCTGCCGACGACGTGCATCACCGCGCCCGAGCTGCCAACGGCGGACGCGACGCCGTTCGACGCGGTGATGCTGGCGCTCGACCCGGCGCTGATCTCGAACACGTGCGCGTTCAACCACACGGGCCACCCGGCGCTCAGCGTGCCGATCGGGCCGGTGAACGGCCTGCCTGCGGGGCTGATGCTGGTCGGCCGGCGCGGGGACGACGCAGCGCTGCTGCGCGTGGCGCGCGCGATGGAGCTGGCCGGTGCCACCTACGAGGCGGCGTCGTGACGATCGACCGCGAGGCGCTCGTCGCGTTCACGCAGGAGCTCGTGCGCATCGAGAGCGTCAACGATCCCGAGCGCGGGCGCAGCGAGGCGCCGGCGGCCGCGCTCGTCGAGCGTCAGATGCGTGCGTTCGGCTGGGAGCCTGCGGTGGAGGAGGTCGCCCCCGGCCGCCCGAACGTCGTCGCCGTGCTCGAAGGCGGCTCGCCGGGCCCGACGCTGATGTTCGAAGGGCACACCGACGTCGTGACCGAGGGCGCGCGCGAGCTGTGGAGCATCGACCCGTTCGGCGGCGAGATCCGCGACGGCAAGCTCTACGGGCGCGGCGCCGCCGACATGAAGGCGGGTGTCGCGGCGATGCTGTTCGCCGCCGACGCGGTCAGGCGAGCGGGCGCCTTCCCGGGCCGGATCGTCGTCGCCGCCCTGGCCGACGAGGAGGGGATGATGCTCGGCGCCAAGCAGTTCTGCACGGGCGAGACGGCGGCGCGCGTCGACGCCGCCATCGTCTGCGAGCCGGAGGGGTGGGAGGTCTGCACGGCGCAGAAGGGCGCGCTGCGCCTGCGGCTCGACGCGCGCGGGAGGATGGCGCACGGCGCCATGCCGCAGCACGGGATCAACCCGGCGCCCGCGCTCGCCGGCTTCGTCGACGCGGTGCGCGCGCACGAGCGGCGGCTTCAGGCCGAGCACGGCAACCATCCGACGCTCGGCGCCGTCTACCTGACGCCGACGGTGATCCAGGCCGGCGACGCGCTCCAGCTGAACGTCATCCCGGAACGGGCGTGGCTCGCAGTCGACGTACGGACGACCCCGGGCGTCGACCATGCCGATCTCGTCGCTGCCCTCCGCGCCGACGCCGCCCGGATCGCGGCGGACACCGGCGTCGAGCTCGAGCTGTCGATCGTCGACGACCGGCCGTCGACCGAGACCGCCGCCGACGAGGCTGTCGTGCGCGCCGTCGTCGACGCCCATCGGGAGCGGCTCGGTGCGGAGCCCGCGCTCGGCGGCGTCCCGGGTGCAACCGACGGCACGATCCTCTGGCGCGATCTCGGCATTCCGGTCGTCGTCTACGGCCCGGGCGGCAAATGGATCGCACACCAGGTCGACGAATACGTGGAGGTGGACGAGATCGGGACGTACGCCGAGGTCTACGCGGACGCTGCGCTGCGCTACCTGAACCACGGTCATCCGAACAAGGGAGACGGCGCGTGACCCGGCGGCCCGTCCCACTCCCGTGCGCGTTCCGTCACGGTCTTGTTCCGGTGCCTGGCACCGTGGGTGATCGGAGGGGACCCCTCCCGCCAGGACGTGGCATCCCGCCCGTCCTGCGCGCAACGATGCCTGCCGGGCGTGCCGGCCGCAAGGCCCTGTGGACGAGTTGTCACGCTCTTGTAACCCGTGCCTGGCACCCGAAGTGGCCGGAAAGGACAGTGCAGAGATGACGGTGACCGGGGCCGGGCCGACCAACTCGCTCGTGGACGTGGCGGGGCTGCTCGTCGGGAGCCACCAGCGGACCGACGCTCCCTACCTGACGGGGACGACGGCCGTGCTCTTCCCGGAAGGCGCGGTGGCGAGCGCCGACGTGCGCGGCGGCGGGCCGGGGACGCGCGAGACGGACCTGCTCGACCCGCGCAACCTCGTCGAGCGCGTGCACGCGCTCGTCCTGACGGGCGGCAGCGCGTACGGGCTCGACGTGGCCGGGGGCGTCATGCGCGCCCTCGAGGAGCGGGGGATCGGCCTGCAGGTGGGCCCTGAGCCGTCGCACGTCGTCCCGATCGTGCCCGCGGCGGTGCTGTTCGACCTCGGCCGCGGCGGCGACTTCCGCGCCCGGCCAGACGCGGAGTTCGGTGCGCTCGCCGCGACGGCCGCGAGCGCCGAGGCGTTCGCGTACGGCAACCTCGGCGCCGGCACGGGGGCGGCGACCGGCGCGTCCAAGGGCGGCCTCGGGTCGGCGAGCGAGACGCTGCCGTCCGGCGTGCGGGTCGCGGCGCTCGTCGCAGCCAAC
>Ga0134126_10013203_pt1 | contig 10437 bp, 6 predicted proteins | sample KB31752_FD_96881 | JGI IMG/M metagenome (GOLD analysis project Ga0134126, IMG submission 96881) | Terrestrial soil microbial communities with excess Nitrogen fertilizer from Kellogg Biological Station, Michigan, USA - KB3-175-2 | ecosystem: Environmental > Terrestrial > Soil > Unclassified ...
CGCGTTCGAGCCCGATGATCGGCTTGAAATCGCGCGGGCGAACGCTGGTGAAGGCCTTCAGGCGCGACCAGAGATCACGCGCCGAGAACATGCGTGCATACCACTCGACCGCACTGCGCCGGAAAACCAGCGGTGCATGGCTCAAGGCCTCGGCGCCGCCGGCGAGCACCAGGTCCGACACGCCGGCTTGGATATCCCGGTAGCCGGTGTCGATCGACTGCATGCCGGAGCCGCAATTGATCTGGACCGTGAAGGCGCTCATCGCCTCGCCCATGCCGAGCCGCAAGGCCGCGACGCGCGCCGGATTCATCTCATCGGCAATCACATTGACGCAGCCGAGGATGACCTTGTCGAAGGCGTCGGGTGCAAATGGTTGGCGCAGCAGCAGCGGCCGGCCGCATTGAACGGCGAGATCGACCGGCGTGAACGGCCCGATGCCGCGCGCCTTAAGAAACGGCGTTCGGCTTCCGTCGATGATATAGACGGGGCGTCCGCTCATTCCGCGGCGGTCGGCCGTGCTTTCGGCTGAGCTTGCGATGGCATGTCTCCTTGCATATGGCCGGCGTCGTGGTGCGTCAGTTCTTCGGGGGCAAAATCGTCGACGGCGATGGCGGCCGCGATTGCGGCGGCCGTCTCCCGGAGCTGGGCGGCCTCGGCGTCATCGATCAGCCCTTGCCGGCGCGCCTGGTCGATGTCGCGGATATGCGCTTTGTGCAGCCGGTCACGCAAAGTCTGGGTCGCAACGGTGAGCCGGAAGGCGCGCTCCAGGCGCGCCAAGCCGCTATCGTCGGTGGGATGGACGAGGTCCGGCGTAAGACGGTCGCGCGCCGCCGAAGGTTCGAAAAGGATGGCAGCGCAGGCCCGTGTGAGCGCGTCGGACGGGCCGCGCCGGCGCGGACCCAGCGGCATCAGAAGAAAGCGTAGCAGGCCCGCGACAAAGCGATTGGGGAAATTCGCGAATATCTCATCGAACGACTTGGCGATGGTCAGCAAGCCGCTTTCCATGCACCATTCGACCAAAGGCAGATCGGCGTCCTGGCGGCCTTCGTCCTGCCAGCGTTTGAGCACCGCCGACAAGAGATAGAGCTCCGAGAGCAGGTCGCCGAAGCGTCCCGAAATCATCTCCTTGCGTTTGAGATTGCCACCGAGCGTCAGCAGAGTCATATCCACGGACAGCGCAAAGGCGGCAGCGTAGCGGCCGAGCTCACGGAAGTAGCGGTCGGTCTTGCCGACGCCGGGCGCCGGCGCGAAGCGGCCGCCGGTCCAGGCGCGGCCCCAGGCACGGAATGCGTTGCCTATGGCGTGGCCGACGTGACCCCAGAAGGCGCGGTCGAAGGTCTCGAGACCGCGGGCGCGGTCCTCGTCTTCGAGGGCGAGCATTTCCTTGAGGATGTAAGGGTGGCTGCGGATCGCGCCCTGGCCAAACTGGATCAGGCTGCGCGTCACGATATTGGCGCCCTCGACGGTGATCCCGATCGGGACGGCGCGGTAGAGGGTGCCCAGGTAATTTTGCGGGCCCTCGATAATCGCCTTGCCGCCATGCACGTCCATCGCGTCGTTGACCGAGACGCGCAGGCGGTCCGTCGCTTGCGATTTCATGATGGCCGTAACGACGGCGGGTTTGTGCCCGGCGTCGAGCGCGGCGCAGGTCATGCGGCGTGCCCCATCAAGCAGATAGGCCGTGGCGGCAAGCCGCCCGAGGCGTTCCTGGATGGCCTCGAATTTTCCAATCGGGACGTGAAATTGCTCGCGGATCCGCGCATAGGCGCCGGTGGTGTGCGCCGTGTAAGCGGCGCCTGCCGCCGACAGCGACGGCAACGAAATTCCGCGGCCGGCGGCGAGTGCGCTCATCAGCATCTTCCAGCCTTTGCCGACCTGCTCGACACCGCCGATGACATGGTCCATCGGGAGGAAGACGTCGCGGCCCCAGTTCGGCCCGTTCTGGAAGACATTGAGCGCGGGGAAATGCCGGCGGCCAATGTCAACGCCAGGAAGATTGGTTGGCACCAGGGCTACGGTGATCCCGATGTCCTCATTGGAGCCGAGCAGATGGTCGGGATCGCGCAATTTGAATGCGAGCCCGAGAACCGTGGCGACCGGCCCCAGCGTGATATAGCGCTTGTGCCAGTTCAGCCGAATTCCCAGCACTTCGCGGCCGTTGAATTGGCCGCGGCAAACGACACCGGAATCGACCATCGACGCGGCGTCCGAGCCGGCTTCCGGGCTGGTGAGGCCGAAGCAGGGAATTTCCCTGCCGTCGGCAAGCCGTGGCAGCCAGTAATCCTGTTGCTCCTTGGTGCCGAATTGCAAAAGCAGTTCGCCGGGACCGAGCGAGTTCGGCACCATGGCCGTCACCGCCGCGGTGATCGAGTGGCTGGAGAGTTTGCGCACGACCTCGGAATGGGCGTAGGCGGAAAATCCCAAACCGCCGTACCGCTCCGGGATGATCATCGCGAAGAACTTGTTCGCCTTGAGGAAATCCCAGGCATCCGGGGGCAGGTCGCGTCGGCTCCAGTTGACCTCCCACTCATCCACCATGGCGCAGAGCTTCTCGACTGGCCCGTCGAGGAAGGCCTGCTCTTTATCGCTGAGTTTGGCCGGTGCTTCGGCGAGCAGCTTCGCCCAGTCCGGGTTGCCGGTGAACAGGTCGGCGTCCCACCAAACGTCGCCAGCTTCGATGGCTTCCCGTTCGGTCGCGGACAAGCCCGGCAATACGGTTTTTGCCCAACGGAAAATGGGGCCGGAAATATATCTGCTTCGCAGCGTCATCGGATGCCCGCGTTTCAATCTGTCGCGCAGTCCCTGGCGGAGGCGCCAGCAGGAATTTCCCCATCGGGGTCCAAAACGCGATCCCGACCGGGCGTGCTAGGGCTTCGACTATGGCACAGAGAGTGAGACCGATGCTGGCCAAAGTATCAGACCGACGCGGAGATCACAAAGTAGTAATCTCTCGCGGGTTGCGTGCCCCTTGGGGGGCGTCCTTCCTGTAACGACCTGAGGTCAGAGCGAGACCCAATGCGAGCCGGCTCGGACAATGCTTAGTCGCCTGAAAGAATGGATTGGCCAGAAAATCCTTGCATATCTCAATCGGCCTACGCGCCGATATGCGCCATTTTTTGCCCCGCCGATCGACGTATTGCGGCGACACCTTGAGCCGGGCGATATTTTGCTAGTCGAAGGAAACACGCGCCTGAGCGCGGTCATCAAATTCCTTACGCAATCGACCTGGTCGCACGCCGCGCTTTACGTTGGCGAACATGCGGCGGAGAGTGGCACCAACGGCGAGCAGAACGTCCTTTTGGAGGCGGATGCCAGGAATGGCGTTCAGCTCGTGCCGCTATCGACCTATGCGTTTTTTAATATCCGTATCTGCCGGCCGATCGGGCTCAACGAAAACGAGCGTCAGACGATCATCGACTACGCGGTGTCGCGCCTCGGCATTCAGTATGACACGAAGCAAATCCTCGATCTCGCGCGTTATCTGTTTCCATATCCGCCCGTTCCGGTGTTCTTGCGCCGTCGATTGCTGGCGATCGGGAGCGGCGATCCGACGAGGGCCATTTGTTCAACGCTTATTGCGGAATCGTTCGAGTCGGTCCGCTATCCAATTTTGCCGGAAAGCGTCGAGGGCGCGTCCTATGGGGTTGCGCCGTTTGTGGAGAAGGAATCGACCCACATTCGGCGGCACGGTCTCTACACGCCGCGCGATTTCGATGTCTCTCCTTATTTCGCCGTGATCAAGCCCGTCATTAAAGACGGCTTTGACTTCCATAAGCTGCAATGGTGGCCGGCGAAGGCGGGACCATCAAAGGTGTGAACCGGCGGTTTGCAGGACCGACGAATCCACGGGGCGCGGCTTGCCGGCTGCGTCAACCGCGACATAGGTGAATACGCCATCGGTGACGGCGATTTGCTCGTCGGCGATCCCACGGTGCGCCCAGCTTTCGATTTTCACGGTAATCGACGTGCGGCCGACCTTCACCACTTCGGCGTAGCAGGCCACTTCATCGCCCACGAAAACGGGCCGGTGAAAACTCAAGCCGGTGATCGACACGGTCACGACGCGCCCTTTCGCACGGCGGGTCGCCGCTGCGCTTCCCGCCAAGTCCATCTGCGATACCAGCCACCCGCCGAAAATATCGCCGTGCGGATTGGTGTCCGTCGGCATCGTAATGGCGCAAAGGGTAGGCTTGGAGTCAGGCGGTGTGGCTCTTTGACTCGAAGAGTCTGTTGGCAATTCTCGAATCCTGTATCGGGAATCATTCCCTCAAGGCTATCGAAAACATCGGGGATTGTTAAGGCGGTCGGCTCTCAGTGCGGATGAGCGGCCCAAGTCCGGTTGCTGGTAGCGCGCAACGGTACCTTGGCAGGCACAAGTGGAAATACATTTTCCGGTTCTGGCGCCTTCAGCGTTCTCATGAAATCCGTGAACCAGGCGTGGATGGAATGCCGCAGCAGCGTCTGCATCATACGTTGCCAACGTGCCCGGCGCTCTTCGAGCGGCATCACCAAAGCGGCGGCGATGCGGCGGCCGACGCCGTCGATGTCCTGAGGGTCAACCAAGAGCGCTGCGTCGAGCTCGTTGGCCGCGCCAGCGAATTTCGACAATACCAGCACGCCCGGGTCCTCCGGGTTCTGCGCGGCAACATATTCCTTGGCGACCAGATTCATGCCGTCGCGCAAGGGTGTGATCAGCCCGACGACGGCCGCGCGATAGAAGCCGGCCAGCGTCGATTGGCAGAAGCCTTTGTTGAGATAACGGATTGGCGTCCAGTCGACCTCGCCATGGCGACCGTTGACCTCGCCCACAAGCCGCGCCAAGTCGCATTGCAGCTCGCGGTAGGTTTCGATGCCCGATCGCGAGGGGACTGCAATCTGGAGCATCGACAGCCGCCGCTTGAGGCCGGGATAGCGGGTCAGAAGCCGGTCGAAAGCGCGGATGCGCAGCGCCAGGCCTTTCGAATAATCGACGCGATCGACGCCGATGACGAGCCTGGATTCCGTTAAGCTGCCACACAGCCGGCGCACCTCGGGGTCGTTGGAAGCCGTTTCGGCATGCGCTGCAAAATCTTCGGTGTCGATACCGATCGGAAAAGTCCCCAGCCGGCACGCGCCGTGTCGCCCGTTAAATGTCAAACCGCTTCCCGGCACCTGCAATTCGTGGCGCAGCAGGTCGGCGAAGTTGTCGCGATCGCGGTCGCTTTGGAAACCGATGAGGTCGTAGGCCAGCATGGCCTGAGCGAGCTCGCGGTATTCAGATAGCTGGGTTATCACGCGCCGTTCGGGCCAAGGCGTATGTAGGAAAAAACCGATTTTGCGGCGGATACCTAGCTTGCGCAGCTCAAGCGCGAGCGGAAGGAAGTGATAATCGTGGACCCAGAAAGTGGCATTTGACGACCCAAAAGTCGCCAGCGTACGCGCCATATAAGTGTTCACCTCGCGGTAGGCCGTATAATGGTCCGCATCGCTGCGCGCGATGTCGGCGCGCGAATGCAGGATCGGCCATAGCGCGGAATTGGCGTAGCCTGAGTAGAAGCCTTCATAATGCTGCTCGGGCAGGTCGACGCGGGCGATGGTGCCGCGGCCGTAGCTTTCTATTTCAAACAGCGGTGTCGCCCCGGCGGAGACATTGCGCAGCTTTCCGCTTGAGCCGAACCAGATCACGCCGGATTTTTTGACAGCCGGAAGCAGCGCAGCCGCCAACCCACCCACCATTGGTCGGTGAGGCGTTATCCGCGCCACCCGATTGGAAACAACAACGTCCAATGTGAAGCTCTCCGCCCAACTGTGGTCGCGGCTCTTCGCGACCCCTGGGCACAACGGACTTTCGCTGCAGATGGTTCCACACATTGTAACATTCGGTGACAAAATGAGCGGTTCGATCAAATTCGGCGCAGGGCGGTTATTGGAACGGCCTGGAACAAGGTGGATAGATCGGGCTCGGAGCCGCGCCATCCGCGACCGGTTCCCAACACGTCCTCATAAGTTGCAGGCTCGAGCGTGATCGCAGCTTCCCACTGTTGCGGCCAATGCCGGCCGCCATCTGTGACGGCGCCGAAATGTCGGCCAATCGCGACCACAAGTTCCTGGTCCTTCAGATTCCTTGCGAAGGCGATGATGTGTCCGGCGTCGCGGCCGGTCACCGCCAACGGCTGGTAATCCCCGTTGCGGAACAGGTCGGCACAATCGCGCCGCAATCGCAATAGATTGCGCATCAAAGCAAATTTGAGACGGCCATCGTGCCATTGTTGCGCCAGAGCCGGCCAGTCGGCCGGATTCTGATCCATTTGTTTCCGCCGCGTCGCAAAATCGATTGGGCGCCGGTTGTCGGGGTCGACCAGCGACAGGTCCCAGAACTCGGTTCCCTGGTAAAAATCGGGAACGCCGGGCAGGAGCAATTTGAGCGCGAGTTGCGAAAGCCCGTTGAGTGCGCCCAGCAATTTCGTGCGCTCGGCAAATTGTTTAAAGGACGCTAGAAATTCAGCAGAAATTTTTTCGTCGAGCAACTCGCCGACGAATCTCTCAAGTCCCGCCTCGTAGGCCTGGTCGGGATTGGTCCAACTCGTCTCCTGCTTGCCTTCGCGCGCCGCCTTTTGCGCGTAGGCGCGCATGCGGACAGTAAAGCTTTCATCGATTTTTTCGGGAATGGCGCCGATCAGGGTCTGATAGATCATATACTCATGGGCAAGCGAGGGCCGACGTTCGCCGCCCTCATACTGCGCCAGAAGCGCATTGCGCTCACGCCAGCTCCGCACCGCCGTATCCCAGTCACCGGCGAGTTCCGACAGCGCCAGGATGCGCGCGCGGCCATCCTCGCCACGTTTGGTATCGTGGGTGGCGGTGGCGGTGAGTCCGTCCGGCGCTTGCTCCGCGCGCGCCTGCTGGCGGCCGTGAAAATCATCGAGCGACAGGGCGTCTGCCGGCGGATCGCCGCCAACCTCGTTGAGCGCGATCAAGCGGTGATAGCGATAGAAAGCCGTATCCTCCAGCGATTTGGCCATCAGCGGGCCGGTGAACTGCTGGAGCTTGAGCGCGAAGTTTCGCACGCGCGGCGCGCTGTAGCTCGGGTCGGCTGCCAGGTCGAGGGTGATGACGGCGCACAGGAAGTCGAAAATGTCGGGATCGGGACCCCGCCATTGCGCGCGGGCGCGCTCAATCGCGGCTTCGATGGTGACGCGATCGCGTTCGCCCGCGCCGGCCGCGGTCACGTAGGTCCGATAGACCGGAAACTCGAGCACATAAGCCTGCAAGGCCGCGCGCAGGCGGGCAAGGGTGAAGTCGCGTGTGGAGAAGTGGCCGGCGGCAATGCGTGAAAGCGCACGCACCAGCACCGTGAATTCGCTCGCCAGCATGGTATCCATGACCGTCCGCTTGGCTGCCTTGACCATGTCGGAGAAACGGCTGTTCTCGCCGGTAAATTCACGCCAGGTACGCTCGAGACGGTCGAGCCCGCTGCCATCGACCAGGACGCGCGTAATCACGTTGAGCCATTCATAGCCTGTCGTGCCGGCGACGCCGGGGAATTGTGGCATCGGCTCGTTTTCTGCCAGGATCTTCTCGACTATGACGTAAAACGGACTTTGCTGCCGGTCGGGCAGTTTGCGGATCAACTGGCGCAAGCGGCTGGTGTATTGCGCGGGGTCGCGTAGGCCATCGATATGGTCGAGCCGAAGGCCCTGCAATTGGTCGCTTGCGATCAGCCGCGCGACCAGCCGATGGGTGGCGCGAAACGTCGCCGGATTTCCCACCCGCAATCCGGCGAGATCGTTGATGTCGAAAAAACGCCGGTAGTTCACGGCCGAGAAGGCGACGCGCCAAAAAGCTAGACGGTAGTATTGACGCTCGAGCAGGCGATGCAGCGCCGCCGTGCCGGCTTCGTTGTCGGGACTGTAAGCGGAAAGTCCTCGCTCGATCAGTGCGGCCGCGCCTTCAAGCTCTGAAAGTTGCTTCTTGAGCGCCGGCGCATCGCGGTAGGATGGCGCCGTCAGGGCGCGATACTGGTCGGCGAGTGCGGTCAGGGCGTGGCCAACAGGCTCGTCGCTTGCGTTCGCCGCGGCGACGATGATGCGTAGCATCTCATCGTAGCGCTGTGGATTGATCGGCAGCTTGTGATCGTAATACCAGGCCGCGAAACTGCCCGCGGCCGCATCGTAACGCAGCGCAATCTCACCCGCGGTCAATGCGTCGCCATAGGGGCGGCCGAGGATCGGGATCAGCACGCCCGGATGCCGGCGATAGGGCAAGCCATCCCAGTCGATATCGAAAGCCGTCGCGTAAATTGACTTCGGCCCCCACTCCAGCACATCGAGCCACCAGGCATTGTCGGCATGACCGACGCCCATGTGGTTGGGGACAAAGTCGAGGATCAACTTCAGGCCGTTCTCCTTGAGCGCCGCGGAGAGGCGGGCAAAACCGTCCTCGCCGCCGAGCTCTGGATTGAGCTGGTCGTGATCGACGATGTCATAGCCGTGCGTGCTGCCCGGGCGCGCTTTCAAGAAAGGCGAAGCGTAAAGGTGGCTGATGCCTAGCGCGCGCAGATAGGGAGCAAGCTCGGCTGCTGCATAGAAACCGAAATCCTTGGTTAGTTGCAGTCGATAGGTTGCCAGCGGCACTGCGGAGGTCATTACGAACCCCCGATCGCCGCATGGACCGACCACGACGGAAGTTCGGGCGGCGGCTCATCGCCCCAGATGGAAGCGCCCCAGCTCAGTTCCGCGGGCCGAGGTTTAACGTCATTCGAAAAATTGGCGAGCAGCAGGAGACTGCTGTTTCCGGCGGACCATCGCGCAAGCAAGACTTGATTATCGAACTGCGCATGCCCTTTTGTTGTCATCGCGGGCAGGAGCGGCACTATCCATTTTCGCCGCGCCGCCAGCAGCGCGCGCGTCAAGGCGAGCCGCGCGGCCTGCGGCGGCTTTCGGAGTGCATTCCAGTCCAGCACTGCGGAATTGCGCGTCTCGCGCGCCAGCGGGTCGGGGATCTCGTCGCCGTGCTGGGCGTAGGCTTCGGCGAATTCGCGGCGGCGGCCCTGGCGAACCGCTTCGGCGAGATCTCCAGCAAAATCGCAGAAGAAGGGGAACGGCTCGGTTGCGCCCCATTCATCGCCCATGAACATCAGCGGCGGCCCCGGCTGCAACAGCAGCACCGCGAGCGCCGCATCGAGCGCTTGTGGTTTCGCCAGCACTGCCAGCCGTTCGCCGCGCGGACGATTGCCGATCTGATCGTGGTTTTGAAGGAAGTTGACGAAATCCATCCGCGGTATTTGCGCGCTCGGCGTCCCGCGGGGCTTGCCGCCGCGATGCGGCGACGCTTCGCCCTGATAGGCAAAGCCTTCGGCAAGCGCTCGCACGATGTGGGAGGCCGCGTTCCGATAGTCGCGATAGTAGCCGGCATTTTCCCGAGTCAGCTGCACATGCCACGCGTGGTGATAATCGTCATTCCACTGGGCACGATAGCCGCCCTTCGGCGCGAGGAATTGCGCTGCATTATCGTCATTTTCCAGAACCAGATGAATTTGCCGCCCGTTCTCCGCCGCAAATCGCTGCACCGCCTTGGCAAGATCGGTCAGGATATGGGGTTCGCCCGGCGTGACGATGGCATGCACGGCATCGAGCCTCAGCCCGTCGAAGCGGTACTCGCGCAGCCAATGCAGGGCATTTTCGATCGCATAGGCGCGAACCTGCGGCACGCGGTAGTCGATGGCGACGCCCCAAGGGGTATGCGCATCCGAAAAGAAGTGCGGAGCCAGGCGCGCGAGGTAATTTCCTTCCGGCCCGAAGTGGTTATAGACCACATCGAGGAACACCATCAGGCCGCGTGCATGCGCTGCGTCGATCAGCGCCTTGAGGTCTTCCGGCCGCCCATAGGCGCTGTCGGGTGCAAACGGCAGTACGCCATCATAGCCCCAATTCCACCGGCCGGGAAAATCCGAAAGCGGCATTAATTCGAGCGCGGTAATTCCTGTTTGCGCCAGATGATCAAGGTGCCCGATCATGGCGCGGAACGTGCCTTCCGGCGTGAAAGTGCCGACATGCGCCTCCAGAAAGATAGCCTGCTCCCACGGCAGGCCTTTCCATTTCTTGGCTTTCCAAACGTATTGGCCGTGGTCGATAATTTCGCTGGGCCCGCCGATGTCCTCCGGCTGGAAGTGAGATGTGGGGTCGGGAATTTCGAGCTCACCATCGATACGAAAGCGGTAGCGCGTTCCCGGTCGCGCCATTGGGATATGCGCTTCGAACCATTCTCCGCGCCTCGCCATTGCCACTGGCTCAGCAACCAAAACGCGGGCGGAGCGGGCGCCCGGCGCCCAAAGACGAAATGTAACGCCCTGTCCGGAGACGAGCGGACCGAAGCGCGTTTGCGCGCTCACGGTTTACCCGCAAAGGCCAGCACGACACGGGCCTGTGCGCTCCATTGCGCGCCGGGCGGGAAAGTATC
>Ga0134126_10013205_pt1 | contig 10436 bp, 9 predicted proteins | sample KB31752_FD_96881 | JGI IMG/M metagenome (GOLD analysis project Ga0134126, IMG submission 96881) | Terrestrial soil microbial communities with excess Nitrogen fertilizer from Kellogg Biological Station, Michigan, USA - KB3-175-2 | ecosystem: Environmental > Terrestrial > Soil > Unclassified ...
CTTTTCGATGACGATCTTAACCGAGCGCCCGAGCTCATCCTCAAGCCGCTGAGCGACCGCCTCAAGAAGCCTGCGCTTGATCTCGGGTATGTTGCCCCAGGTGGCGCGCGCGCCCATCGTTGTGCCTGGCATGGCGACGAATACCCGCAGTGGTGGCGCGCTCATGGTCAAAAGCGTACTGCGCAATTGCGTGGCGACTGCCATTCATTGCCCTCGGCAAGCCAACCACACCGTCGGACCGTTCCTGTCGTTGCCCCCGCCACCGCAACCACCGCGTTGGACCGTTCCTGTCGTTGCGCTCGCCGGTTCTGTCGGAGGCGGCTGCGATGCTGAGGGCCATGAAACACATATCGGCAGAGGCGGACCGCGCTGTTTTACGTCTCCTGCGGCAGCAGGGCGATCTCATTACGCGGGCACAGGCGCTCGCGGCGGGATGGTCAGAAGGCACGCTGCGTCACAGTACGCGCACTGAGGGCCCGTGGGGAGTCGTGCTGCCGGGCGTCTACATGAATCACAACGGACCCATCACTGGCGTTCAGCGTGAGATAGCCGCCGTGCTCTACGCCGGGCGCGGGTGCGTCATTACAGGTCAGGCGGCTTTGTTTCGGCGTGGGGTGCCCGTGCCGCCGACCGAGGTCGTTGACGTGCTCATTCCAGACTCGGCCAGGCGGCAGAGCGCGGGCTTTGTTCGAGTGCACCGGACATCGAGGATGCCGGAGCGCCCATGGGTTAGCGATGGCATCCGGTGGGCCCCTGTCCCTCGCGCGGTCGCGGATATAGCGCGCGGCGGCCCCGCACTGCGCGAGGTGAGGGCTGTTGTCGCGGCCGCCGTCCAGCGCCGGACGTGCACCGTCAAGCAGCTTGCCACCGAACTAAGCAGCGGTCCGTCGCGCGGCTCTGGCGCTTTGCGTGCGGCGCTCGAGGAGGTGGCAGACGGGGTCGCCTCGGCGGCCGAAGGCGACCTGCGCAAGTTGATCAAGGTTGGCCGGTTGCCAGAACCGCTGTACAACCCGAGCCTGTACGTCGGTGACGGGTTCCTCGCGCAGCCGGATCTGTGGTGGCGGGACGCTGGAGTGGCTGGCGAGGTGGACTCGCGCGAGTGGCACCTCTCGCCTGAGCAGTGGAAGAAGACAATCGCCAGGCATTCGGCGATGAGCGCGCGTGGCATCATCGCCGAGCTGAAGTCGGCTATCGAGGCTGGCCTCCGCCGGCCGACCCTGGCCATCCGTACCGTTCCCGGCAAACCACCAAGCCGCGAGCGCGCCGGCTAACGGACCGGCGGGGACTCGCTGTCGCCGACCGGGCGCGAGCCGAAGATGCGCCGATCGGCTTCGTCGATCGGCGCGTCGTTGATGCTGGCCTCGCGCCGGCGCATGTAGCCGTCGTCGTCGAACTCCCAGAGTTCGTTGCCGTAGCTGCGGTACCACTGGCCGCTGGCATCGTGCGACTCGTACTGGAAACGCACCGCGATCCGGTTGCCGGCATATGCCCACAGGTCCTTGCGCAGTGCGTAGTCGAGTTCGCGGCTCCACTTGCGGCGCAAGAAGTCGATGATCTCGGCCCGGCCGGTCAGGAACTCGTCCCGGTTCCGCCAGACCGAGTCCTCCGAGTAAGCGCCGGCCACTCGCTCGGGATCGCGCGTGTTCCAGGCATCCTCGGCCGCCTGGACCTTCTGCCTGGCGGTCTGCTCGTCGAACGGCGGCAACGGCGGTCGCGGTGTCATCGGCTCTCCTTTTCCGGCGCACACCGATCACCTTACGCCGGTCGCGAAAACCTTCTTGACACTGCTCGCAGGCAGGTAACGTGCCGAACATGATCGGACCCGTCGAACGCGAGCATCGCCCGCTGCTGCGGACGATCGTCGGCGACGTGCTGCGCCGCGTCAGGCTGGACCAGGGCAGGACGCTCGCCGACGTCGCCAGCGAAGCGCGGGTCTCCATGCCGTACCTGTCCGAGCTTGAGCGCGGCCGCAAGGAAGCCTCGTCGGAGGTACTCGCCGCGATCTGCGCCGCGCTCGATATGGACCTGTCCGACCTGCTCGACGCGGCGCGGCGCGAACTCGTCCAAGCACCGCCCGCGTCGGTCATCAAGCTCGACCGGGCTGGTTACCACCGGGCACCGAGACCGCGCAGCAGCGGCGATCCCGTCTGCGTGCTTACCCCCACCGCCCAGGCCGCATAGCCGCCTAGAACCAGCCAGACCCTCAGGCCGAAGCCGCGAGTACCGCCTTGGCCACCTTGCGGCTTGGGATGATCTCATCGGCCAGCCCATAGTCGACTGCCTCCTGAGCGCTGAACGTCTTGTTCCTGTCAGTGTCGCTTCTGATCTTGGCCACCGGATGACCCGTATGCCTGCTGAGTATCTCGTCGACCTCGGCCCTGATCCTGGCTAGCTCCTTGGCCTGAATGGCCAGGTCAGGCAGCGCACCCCGAGCCTCGCTTGACGGCTGGTGCAGCGCCACCTTGGCGTGGGGCAGCACCGCGCGCCTGCCGGGTGCCCCCGCCGCGAGCAGCACAGCCGCCGCCGACGACGCCTGACCCATGCAGATGGTCGCCACCTGCGGCCTGATGAACTGCATGGTGTCGTAGATCGCGGTCAGCGCGCTGGACGAGCCGCCCGGCGAGTTGATGTACAGGCTGATCTCCAGGTCGGGGCTGGCTGACTCCAGGTGCAGCAACTGCGCCATCACCACGTTGGCGACGCCATCGTCGATCTCGGTGCCGAGAAAGACGATGCGCTCGGACAGCAGCCGCGAGTAGATGTCATAGGCCCGCTCGCCAAGCGGCGTCTTCTCGACCACGGTCGGGATCGTGTACTGGCCCATCGTCACAGCCCCATCCTGGCCGTAGCCGCCGGGCGGATGTCGTCGAGCCGCTCGACGATGTGGTCGATCAACCCGTATTCGAGCGCTTCGGCCGCGTTGAACCAGCGATCGCGCAGGCTGTCCTGCTCGATCGTGGCGACCGGTTGCCCGGTGTGCTCGGCGATCAGCTTGATCATCGTGGCCCCCGTCCGTTCGAGTTGCTCGGCGTAGATCTCCACGTCGGCCGCCGTGCCGCCGAATCCGGCCGATCCCTGGTGCATGAGCACCTGAGCATGCGGCAGGCTGTACCGCTTGCCCTTGGTGCCGGCGCAGAGCAGGAACTGCGCCATGCTCCCGGCCAGGCCCATCGCCAGCGTGCTGACGTCGTTGGGTATCAGCCGCATGGTGTCGTACATCGCCAGCCCGGCGCTGACCGAGCCGCCGGGTGAGTTGATGTACAGGCTGATGTCGCTGCGCGGATCTTCGGCGGACAGCAGCAGGAGCTGAGCGCAGATCCTGTTCGCGACCTTGTCATCGACCTCGCTGCCAAGCACGATGATGCGGTGATAGAGCAGCCGGCTGCTCAGCTGATCGTCGAGATTCCCTAGCGATGAATTCTGCATGCATCCACGATCACCGGAGCAACCCGCACCAGCCAAGGCAATCTGCCGGCAGCAAATCTGCTGACAGCAGAGGAACTAACTATGTACGTAGATGTCGTCGAGCGCGATCAGGGCGAGCCGGGAGTCCTTGGCCGACCTCAGATCGTCGGCGAAGCCGACGCCGGAGTAACAGGCGAGCACGCACCCATCGGTGTCGTAGGTCGATGACAGCAAGTCGCGGGCACGAGCTAGCCGCCTAGCGTGCCCCTCATGCATAGTCTCACCCCACTTGACCTCGCCGAGCGACAGAAGCCGCCGCGACCGCCCCGGCTCGGCCGGCGCTAGCACGGCGACGTCGATCTCGATCTGGGATCTGTTCGCTGGATCGTTCACGACGCCGGACCCGACCTCGCCGACCGGCCCGCGAAACAAGTCGGCGCCAGCTCCTGCGGCGAAGAGCCGGCAGACGGTCTCGAAATGCGGACCGACGACCCGGCTGAGGAAGTCAGGCCGTCGGTCCCGCCAGACCGCCTCCGCCTGCCCCGACTCAAGGCGAGACCACTCCGGGCGCATGATGGCCTCGTAGAAGTTGACCAGAGGTTCGGTAACTCGGTACGTCCACCGTCCTCGGCGGAAGACGTCAGGCTCCTTGGCGACGAGCGCGCAGTACTCAAGGACATTCAGCGGATGGGTCAGGTCCGCCGACTTACGGCCAATGAAGTTCGCGATGCCGCCGTTGGTGCGGTTGCCTGCGGCGATCGCACGAAGCACCGAATGGTAGAGCGCCGGGTCTCGGATCTCGGTTTCTTCAGCCATCAGGTAGCGAGCCTCGCGGAAGAGCGGCGACTGCGGACTGAGCACGGTCCGCTGCACCCAGGAGTCAAAGTCGCCGATGCCGCGCGGCGTGTCGAACGCCACGAACTCGCGCCGGTAAGCGGGGGTTCCGCCCACGATCGAATGCAGCGGCACAGCAAGCCTCGGGTCCTCAGCCCCCCAGAACCTCGCCGCCTGCATATAGCCGAATGGATGCACGATCAGCTCGAGGCTGGCTCTCCCGCGCAGCGGCGCCGACCCCGATAGCAACTGGCCCATGACGGCCATCGCTGAGCCGCAGAGCAGCAACCGCGCCATGCTGCCCTGGCCGGCCCCGCCAGGGCCGAGTTCGCGTTGAATTACCGATGGCAACGACGGACTCGCCCTGACCAGGAACGGGAATTCGTCGATAACCACGACCCTTGGCCGCTCCCGGACGGCGGACAGCAGCAGGCCGATCGCATCACCCCAGTCCTGCAGTGGCCGGCTGACCGGAACTCCATGCCGGACGAGCACGCTGCCGAACTCCCTGAGGCTGACCGCCTCCGTCTCTTCCAGCGCAGGAAAGTACATGCCGTCGGTGGCTGACGTCAGCGCCTCGAGCAGGAAGCTCTTCCCCTGCCGCCGCCGTCCGCTGACTATGCCGAGTAGGGCACCGTGATGACTGTTCGAGGCGAAACGCGTGAGACCAGACCACTCGAGATCTCGGTCAAACACCCGATCCGGCTTGGCTGTCATCACAACCCCTCCGTCATACGCAAAACTACACTTATGAAAAGTATAACTTTGCGAGTTGCGACCGGCCGCGGCCGCCGGTCGATCTGCAGCCAGTAGAGTGCCAGGACGGCGGCTATTGTGGCGCGGCCTGCCCGGCTATCTGCTCCCATCGGCTCATCGTGCCGGGGTCTGGGTCAGGCGACAATTCGTGCCGGTGCAGTCGCTCGGCGAGCTGTAGCAGCACCATCGCGGTGAAGCCGGCGAAGAACATCGCTTCGACAATGCCGCCGTAGGTATCGAGCAGGTAGCTGACGCCGAGAACCGGGTACCCGATCAAAGCGGCCAGGCCGAGGATCTTGTAGCCGCGGGCAGTCAGGGTTCGATCGCCGCGGGTGCGCTTCGTAGCCAGCCAGAGCGCGAGTGTGATGCCGGCGAACTCGATCACGCCCGCGCCGTCGTGCACGTACTGGCTGGCAGCGAGCTGGAAGTGCCACTCAGCGCTCAGGCAGCCGTGGTTGATGCCGTCGGCGCACACCTGCGGGAACAGCCCGCCGATCACTCCAGCCATGGCGAAGACGACCATGCCGAGCCATTCGCGTCTGTCACCAGGGACGGCTCGCCTCCCGGTTAGGAGAAGCGCGAGGAGCAGCAGGACCCCGGCGGCGATGTCGGCGCGCTGCATGGCGATCGCGTAAGGCTGGCCGGAGACTTCGAGGTTGCTGAAGAGCTCGTTCGGCGAACGCATCAGCCCGCGCTTGAAGGGAACGATTACCCACCAGTTGTAGGCGAGCAGTCCGGTGATGCCGCACAGCCATGCCAGCGGACGCCTGGTGAGTCCGGCTATCTGGAGTGCATCCTCCACAACACTTATCGTAACATAACTGGAGCTACGCCTCCGGATCGGCTCATCCCCTACCATGGGTTGATGCACGAAGAGCCGCCCAGGTTGCGAGCCGACGCGACCCGCAACAGGGACGCGATCCTGGCCGCCGCCAAGGAGATATTCGCCGAGCGCGGCATCGAGGCCTCGCTGGAGGAGATCGCGGCCCGGGCCAGGGTCGGCATCGCCACGTTGTACCGCCGGTTCCCGTCGAGGCAGCATCTAGTCGCCGCGGCGCTGGTCGAAAAGGTCGCCAAGTACGCCGAAGCGGCTGAGGCGGCGCTGGCGATTCCCGACGCGTGGGTCGGCTTCTGCTCCTACGTCAGGACAATCTGTGAGCTGCAGGCTGGCGACCGTGGCCTCGCCGATCTGCTGTCGATGACGCTGCCAGCCGACGAGCGCGTGGAAAGGCTCCGCGCCGCGGCCCACGACCACGTCGCGAAGCTCATCGACCGGGCGAAGGCCGCGGGCAAGCTGCGAGACGACTTCGTCAGTGAAGACTTGCTGATATTGCTGATCGCCAACGCGGCGCTAGTCCACGTGACCAGGGCCGAGGCGCCTGGCGCGTCACGGCGCCTGGTGGCGCTGGCGCTCGACGCGTTCGGCCGAACAGACGCGGCCGGTCCTCTGCCGTCACCGCCGTCGACAGCGGAGATGTCGAGCGTCATGTGCAGGCTGGCCCGCGAGCGCGGCTGCGGCGCGACCGCCGTGCGAGCCGACCCAGACAAAGGCCAGCTTCTCCCGCTCTAGAGCCTCCGGGCTGCTGCGGACCGGGGCTCGTGGCCCCGACCCACAGCAGCGGTGTGGTTAGTGGTGGTTCCTGGCGGCCAGGCACGAGTTGGGCATGACCTGACGGAAGTTGTTGATGAGTTGGTGGGACGCACCATTCCCGCCGAAGATCAGGTAGGTGCTGCTCAGCAGCGTTCCGTACTGAGCGTTGCGGCCGAAGTTGTCGCCGCCGCGCAGAGCGTTGCCGAACGCCCAGACGCAGCTGCGGTGATGACCTCGGCCGTGCCGGATCGCGCTGAAGAACGGGTAGAACGCGACTGGCGTTCCGCTCTCGGTCGTCGGGATCAGAGTGCAGCCCGCGCCGGTTGTCCGGTCGCACCCGCTCTCGATTCGCGGCAGGTCAGCCTCGAACGCCGTCCGCGAATACTGGACGTTGAAGTGACGCCCGGTCAGCGGGCTGGAGAACAGGAACGGCTCGGGATGCATCTTCCTGTTGCCGTTTCCGGCCGGCCACACGGGCTGGTAGTCGAGCCCGTCGAAGCCCGAGTTCGTGAACGTGCAGCCGTTGACATGGATGCGCAAGGCCTCGCTGCCCGGGAAGCAGAAGAGGTCATCGCCGTCGGTCGGCGATGTGTGGCTGCCGAAGCCCTCGCTGTCGCCCGCGGGGCAGGCGATGGGGTTGCCGCTCGCGTCCACGCCGAACGGGGTGGCCGGGATGGCGTTGGGTCCGTTGCAGTTCTCGAAGTGCCCGATCTCGTTGGAGAAGGCGATGTTGTAGCTGTGCGCCGCCCAGATGACGCGGGTCTGCTCGGACGAGGTTGAGTACATCGGGTGGAAGTCGTAGGGAACGTTGACGCAGCTCGTGCCGGTCGGGTCGTATTGGACCTGGCCGAACCCGTTCGCCGCGCTCGCGGTCATGGATCCGGTCCGTCCGGTCGTCCGGTCGCGTATGACCGTCTTAAGCCCGTTCTTGGTGTCCTGGAGGCGGACGGTCAGCCGGTCGCCCGAGCTCATCAGCAGGTCCTTGTGCAGGTCAGGCGTGAACGTGGCCAGGGTGGACTGAACTGGGTTCGCCGGGGCCTCGGACTTGCCGTTCTTCGTGACGAACGCGAAGTTGACATACTCAAGACCCACCCTGTTCGCGCAGGTCGAATTCAAAGTGGTGCCGGTGACCGGGTTCTCGGCCACGCTGAAGATGTTCATCGCCGCGCACCACTTGGTCGGGTCGCAGCCGCTGGCGCCGACGGCGACCGCCCAGGTAGGCCAGGGAATCCAGCCGGGCGGATAGAACTGGAGCTCAAGGAACGCGCTGCCCGGATGGTTAGGCGAGACGGCCGGGTCGACGATATTGCTGTCGCTGTCGGGCGTGCAGGTGGACACCGTGTTCGGGTAGGACTGGGTGGCGCACAGCGCCATCCCGAACCAGATCGCGCCGTTGAGCTCGAACTCATACGACTTGCCTGGCTTGTTCGGGTTGCGCACCGACGGGTCACGCGGCAGCGTCACCGAGTACTGCATCCTGTTCCCCGCGCCGGGGACATTGGAGTAGAAGAGGTTGGACGGCTCGTCGTGGCCGACATACTTGGACCCGAATATTTCTCTTGGGTTGGCCACCTCGGCGCAGGTGGCGCTGTACTCGCAGTTGATCGCCATGTGCTGGCTCATATCGACCGCCGGGACAGCGCGCGCCCCCCGCGCGGTCGGTGCGGCATTGGCTGCTGCCAGGGTCGCGCCGATTATTAAGACGCTTCCCGGGATCGCCATTAGCCGTACTAGTCTCATGGCACACTCCACGGCGAGCCGGTCACCGGCTGGGCCCTTCCCAGCACCGTGTAAGCGCCGGCCCCTCCGGGCGGAGCGTAACATCCAATCCTTGGTGCCAGGTAGCGGCGCCACGCAAGCGCCGCCACCTGGCTGGCCTTCTATGCGGCTAGTCCGTCACGAAGTACGGCCGCATCATCTCGTTGTCTTCGTGGTCGAGTATGTGGCAGTGCACCAGGTACCCAGGACCCTTGGTCGGGTCGAACGAGTACTGGTTCTGACCAGGGCGGACGCCTCCGATAGCTGTTGCCTGCGGTGCCCAGCGGATGACGTACCTGTTGACGAATCCGGGGAACACCTTGGCGACGTCCTTCCAGCCCGCCTCGTTGGGGTTGGGCGGGATGACCGGCCCGTTAAGGAATGGGCTGAAGGCAGGGTTGCCGCCAATAGCGCCGTCGGCGTTAGCTTTGAAGTAGCTGCTGGGTGGCCCGTAGCCAGGGATGATCGTTCCCGGCTCGTACACCACAGGACCCCAGGTACCGTTGGCGGTCTCGCCGTTGAAGGTGCCACCGGGGAAGGCGGCTGCCCACGTGTCCAGATAGGTCGGCTGTCCGGTGTTCGGGTCGATGACGACCGGCTGGCGGTTGAGCAGCTGGAACTGGATCAGGTGGATATGGATCGGGTGGGCGTCCACGGTGGTGTTGAGGAACTCCCAGACCTCGGTCGATCCGACTCTCGGCAGTTCGGTCGCCCAGATGCCCTGACCTGACTGGTCCTGTACCGAGCCAGGGATGGGGGTGAAACCGCCGCCGTCCCTCTTCCCGTTCCACTTGGTGTTGTTGATCAGGTCCTCGACCGGCGTGCCAGCGGTGTTGCCGCCGTTACCGTTGAGGTCTTCGAACTCGAAGAGCACAATCTGGCGGGTCAGATTCGGCTTGACGCCGGAGGCCAGGGTTCCCGTCGCCGGATTGACCAGACGTACGATGACAGGCTCCTGGTTCCTGCCGCCGCGCAGCGGGTTGCCGCTGGCCGGGTTGTACGTGTTGTCCTGGCTGGACAGCGGCAGGCTGACCTTGAACTGCATGACCGACCGCGTCGGGTCGGCCGGGTCGAGCGGGCTGCCGCTGGGGAACGGCACCTGGCCGTCGTTGGTCAAGGTGAACGTCTTGCCCTTCTGACCACCGAAATCGATGATGATGTCGGCGCGCTCCGACGGCGCCAGGAACAGCCGCGTCGTGGGCGAGGGGTCGTCGTTGTTGACCGGCTCGGTCAGTCCGAGCAGCTTGACCGGGGTGTCGAGGAGCCCGCCGTCGGTGCCGATCTGGAACATGGCCGGGCCGGTCGCGCCGCTCGACGCGTCGACAAGACCCATGCGGACGAATCGCGCGTTGCTGCCGTTGACGATCCTGAACCGGTAGCGGCGCGGCTCGACTGCCAGGAACGGCCAGGTCCGGCCGTTGACGCACATCGTGTCGCCGAAGAACTCAGGAATCCAGAAGGGATGGATCTGCGGGTTGCTCGGCGGCCCGTCGACGAGCGACGGATCATCGTTGCTGTCAGGGAAGTAAAGCTGGCCGTTGGTGTCGAACTGGCGATCCTGGATCATCAGCTCGACTTCCTGGTTGCCGGCCGGCAGCCCGAGCGGGTTGTTCGCGAGCCCGGTGTCGAACTGGTCCCTGATGAAGTAGAACGCGGCCAGCCCGGAGAAGACGTTGATCCGGGTGATCCCCAGCGAGTGGTCGTGGAACCACAGCGTCGTGGACTGCTGGCGGTTCGGGTACTGGTAGATGGCCGCGTTCGCGGCGGTCGGTGACGCGGTGGCGTATCCGGGGCCGTGCAGGCCGTTGTTGGTGAACCAGCCCTCGGGCACGCCGTCAGAGGTGGACTGGTCCTCTCCGCCGTGCAGGTGCACGACGGTCGGGATCGGGCCGGTGTACGGCGTGAACGGGTGCCCGGCGTTGAGCGGGTCAGCCCAGTGGATGGTCTGGTCGATAGTCAGGTAGCCGCGCAGGACCGGGTTGGCCGGCAGGTTGTTCACGTACTTGATCGCGGTCGTGGTGTTCTGCTGCGCTTGCACCGTCGTCCCCGGCCAGGACGGCGGCGCGCTGCCGCCGAGCGAGGAGATCCCGTA
>Ga0134126_10013206_pt1 | contig 10436 bp, 8 predicted proteins | sample KB31752_FD_96881 | JGI IMG/M metagenome (GOLD analysis project Ga0134126, IMG submission 96881) | Terrestrial soil microbial communities with excess Nitrogen fertilizer from Kellogg Biological Station, Michigan, USA - KB3-175-2 | ecosystem: Environmental > Terrestrial > Soil > Unclassified ...
CGGCCTGAGAGATCGATGGCGACCTGGGCGAGCGCCTCGTCCATCGGCAGTAGAAAACCATAGCGCCCGATGCCCGCTTTGTCCCCCAGCGCGCGCCGCATCGCCTCTCCCAGCGCCAGGGCACAGTCCTCCACCGTGTGGTGCTCGTCGATCTGCAGATCGCCGCGGCAGGTGAGCTGCAGGGAGAAGCCGCCGTGCTTGGCGAGCTGCTCCAGCATGTGATCGAAGAAGCCGATGCCCGTGCTGATCTGAATAGGCGCAGAGGCGTCGAGGTTGACGTCCACCTCGATATCGGTCTCGCGTGTCTGCCTGTGAACCCGGGCCGTTCGCGCCGTCAGCTCGCGCACCAGCGCGGGCCAGGTCTCACTCGACTCACCGTCCTTGCGGACGCGCAGCCCCCTGATCCCGAGGTTGCGGGCGAACTCCAGATCGGTGTCGCGATCGCCGATCATCGCGCTCGTGCCGAGGTCGACGTCCTTGAGCACGTAGTCGGCGACCAGGCCGGTTCTGGGTTTACGGCACTCACAGTCAGCGGCACTGAAGTGCGGACAGACGAACACCGCATCGAAGCGGATGCCCTGCGAGGCGAAGGTGTCGAGGATGAACTGCTGCGCAGCCTCGAACTGCGGGCGCGGGAAGGAGGGGGTGCCGAGCCCGTCCTGGTTGGTCACCATCACCAGGTGAAAGCCGCGCCGCTGCAACTCCGCGAGCGCGGCGAACACTCCCGGCAGGAAACGCACCTTCTCCAGAGAGTCCACCTGTTTGTCCGGGGGCTCCTCGACCAAGGTGCCGTCGCGATCGACGAACAGGACTGGCGTGCCTGCGCTCATCGCAACGCCCCCAGCAGCCGGTCGTTCTGACTGACGGAGCCGACGGTGAGGCGCAGAGCGTTCCCCAACCCGGGGTGGCTGCGCACATCGCGCACCAGGAGTCCCGCGGCGCGGGCGGCACCGAGCGCAGCATCAGGGTCTGCAAACTCGACCAGCAGGAAGTTGGCATCGCTCTTCCACACGTGAGTCACGCCGCGCATCTCCCGCAAGGCGGCGCTCATCCGGGCGCGCTCAGACACGATCGTCTCGATGTGCTGGCGCGCAATGGCCACCTGCGCCGGCTGAAGCTGCCTCAGGACGGCCTCTACGGTGAGCTGCGCCATGGCATAAGGGGGAATGACTTTGCGCAGCAACGCGATCAGCTCCGGATCCGCGAGCAAGGCGCCACAGCGTGCGCCGGCCAGGCCGTGAGCCTTGGAGAGCGTCCTCAGGATCGCCAGGTGGGGCAGCTCCTGCAGGTGCCGCGACAGGCAGCCGCTGGCGGAGAACTCGATGTAAGCCGCATCGACGACGACCACCGCCCGTCCGGCCAGGCGGGTGGCGATCCGCAGGATCGCCTGTTCATCCAGCAGGTTGCCGGTCGGGTTGTTGGGCGAGCACAGGAACACGACTTTCACATCGGCGCTGCAGCGCGCGAGCAGCTCGTCCTCGTCCAGGGCAAATCCGCGCTCGGCCCGAAGAGGCACGCTGATGACCTGCGCGCCCTGGATGCGGGCCGCGACCGAGTACATGCCGAAAGTGGGAGGGCACACCAGCACAGAATCCTGGCCCGCGCGGCAGAAGGCCCGCACGAGCAGGTCGATGGGCTCATCGCTCCCGCGCCCGACGAGCAGTTGCCGGGGTACCACGTCGTACAGCTCGGCGAGCCGCTGCACGAGCTCCTGGGGCTGCGGCTCCGGGTAGCGATTGAGCCCCGCTGCAGTCGGGTCGCTCAGGGAGCGCCAGGGCAACTCGTTGGCGTGCAGCCGCTCGAGGCTCGGCTCCCACACCGCGTGCTCGTAAGGCTTCAGCGCGACGATCTCCGGGCGCGCGAGCGCTCTGAGCCAACTCATGATGGCGATCCCGAGTCGAGCACCGCCAGGCGGCGCGTCACCGCGTTCGCATGGGCATCCAGACCTTCGAGTTGCGCGAGTGTGACGGCAACGGGTCCGAGCGAGCGCAGGCCGGCCGGAGTCAACTCCTGCACGGTGATGCGTTTGACGAAGTCATGCACGGAGAGCCCGCTGTAGGCCCGCGCATACCCGTAGGTGGGCAGAACGTGGTTGGTTCCAGAGCAGTAGTCGCCCATGGGCTCAGGCGACCAGGCGCCCAGGAAAATCGAACCCGCGTTTTGTATCTGGGCAAGCCAGCGCCGCGGCTCGCGCACTTCCAGGATCAGGTGTTCCGCGGCATACGCGTTGGCCACCTCGACGGCGGTGGCCGTGTCGGGGACGACGATGCAGCGGCTGGCGGCAAGGGACTTCTCCAGAATGCTGCGCCGGGACAGCTCCTGCGTCTGGGCCGCGACGGAGGCGACCACGGCTTGCGCCAACGAGGCCGAGGAGGTGACCAGGAGCGCTTGCGCCTGGCTGTCGTGTTCGGCCTGCGCCAGCAGATCGGCCGCGACGAATTCCGGCCGCGCGGAGTCATCGGCTATCACCATGACTTCCGACGGGCCGGCCGGCAGATCGCACGCGGCGCCGGCAGGATCGTTGGCTACGAGCTGCTTCGCGGCCGTGACCCACGCGTTGCCAGGTCCGTAGATCTTGTCGACCTTCGGAATGCTCTGCGTGCCATACGCCAACGCCGCGATCGCCTGAGCGCCTCCCACTTTGAAAACCGTATCCACTCCGCACAGCTCCGCGGCGACCAGCACCGCCGGATTGGCGCCGCCCTCCCGGTTGGGCGGAGTGCACAGCACCCGCTGCGGGCAGCCGGCGATGCGCGCAGGGACCGCCAGCATCACGACAGCGGAGGGCAAGGGAGCGGAGCCTGCCGGCACGTACAGGCCAACCGCCGAGATCGGGCGGATGACGCGCTCGCAACGCACGCCGGACATCGTCTCCAGGTCCACGGACTGGGGCATCTGCAAGGCATGGAAGCGCTCGACATTCGCAATGGCGGTCTGGATCGCAGCAATCTGCTGGGCGTTGAGTGCGTGGCGCGCGGCGGCAAACTCGGCCTCCGGAACGCGAAGACTCTCGACATCGACGCCGTCGAAGCGCTTTGTGTACGCGCGCAAGGCTGCATCGCCGCGCTCACGAACGGAGTTGATGACCTCGAGAACGACGGCACTGACGTCCTTGACCTGAGGCGGTCGCGCCAGCGCCGCGCGGCGCTGCTCCTCGTTGAGCCCGATCCAGTTGAGGATTCGCATCAGACGAGCATCTTTTCGACGGGCAGGACGAGGAGGGCGCTGGCGCCGGCCTTCTTCAGGCTCTCGAGCGTCTCCCAGAACACGTTCTCCCGGCACACGGCATGGATCGCCACTTTGTCCGGCGAGCCTTCCAGGGGAATGATGGTCGGGGACTCGCTTCCGGGCAGGAGCTTGCGGATCTGCGGCAGGGCCGAGCGGGGCGCGTGCAGCATGATGTATTTGCTTTCGCGCACCTGCTGCACGCCCTCGATTCTCATCAGCAGCCGCTCGACCCATTCGGCCTTTTCCGGCGACAGCTCGAGCGGTGTGCGGATCAGCACCGCATGGCTTTCCAGCACCGTCTCGACCTCGCGCAGGTGATTCGCCTGCAGCGTCGAGCCGGTGGAGACCAGATCGCAGATCAGGTCGGCGCGTCCGAGCCGCGGGGCGATCTCGACGGCTCCGGACAGGGTGACGATCTCGGCCTGGATATCCCGCTCGCGCAGATAGCGCTCCAGCATGAAGGGATAGGTGGTGGCGATGCGGCGGCCGCGCAGAGAGGCCGGGCCGGTGAACTCGAAGCCTTCGGGCACGGCCAGGGACAGGCGGCAGCGCCCGAAGTCCAGGGTCCGGACCTGCTGGAAGCGGGCTTCGTGCCCGCGCGATTGCAGCTCGAGGCGCTTCTCTTCGAGCACGTTCAGGCCGACCAGTCCCAGGTCGCAGACGTCCTCCTGCACCAGGTCGGGAATGTCATCGTCGCGCACGAACAGTACGTCCAGCGGCATGTTCTCGCCGAACCCCATGAGCTGGTCCTTGCCGCGCGAGAGCTTCAGCCCGCAACGGCCGAGCATGTCGAGGGAGGGATCCGTGAGGCGGCCGGACTTCTGGACAGCGAGCTTCAGGCGGGAGTCATCCATGGCGGGGAGCCTCTTCGAGTCTGCGTACCGCAGCGGCGTAGCCGCCGTTGCCATTGCCGAGGAACCGGGCCACGCGGCCGATAGTGGTGACGCTCACACCGGTGAGCCTATGAATCTCCCGGTAGGGCAGGCCGCGACGCAGCCACTCCACGACGGCCCATCGGTCCGCCATTGCCTGCAGCTCCGCCGGTGTGCACAGATCGCGAAAGAAGGAACGGCATTCCTCCGGGGTCTGCAGTGCGGCGACGGCCACGCACAGGTTGCGTTCGGCCAGCGCCTCCTGCCGGGGCGTGAGCGTGCGATGGGTCTTCATCGATGTCCCGATTCAATGTAATAGCGTGCTATTACATTAACATACCGTAGGGACGCGTGCCAGCCCTGCGGCACGCTATGCTGTGGCCGCCGCTGGCGGCCCGGGATGCCCGGGATGACATATGAACGGGGCGGTTCCGACGCCAGGGCGGCGGCCGCCTGCGAGCGCCGCGTCTTGACGGATTTAGCCCTCAAGCCCTAGACTTCCGCTCACTCATCGAGACCGGCTGAGGGATTAGGCCCTTAGACGCCGGGGCAACCGCCAGGCTTAACCACCCTGGAAAGGTGCCAACTCCTGCAGCTGCGGATGGTCGCCCAGGGCGCCCTCCGGCAGCCGACAGATGAGCGGTCCGCGTGGCCTGCAGGCTCGCTGTACAAGCGTAGCCGGGGATGGACGCGACTCACCTGGCCGTCCGGCTAGGCGCTCCGCAGGAAAGCTCGGTGAGGACCGTGCTTTGAACTGTGGAGCCTCCGCAACGATGAATGCCTCACCCGAGCATACGGCCCCCACGCCGATCGCCTCGCGCAAGCCTGCGCATGACTCTGCCAGGCCTGCCTACGAGTCTGCCAAGCCTGCACACGACACCGCCGGTGATTCGGCACTGGTGATTCGCGAGGGCATTCTGGAAGTTCCGGGCGAGGTGGCGCTGTATCACGGCGGCAAGCTGGCGGGAATTCAGATCGCCTGGCGCATGGCCGGACCCGCGAATGCGCCGGTCGTGTGCGCTCTGGGCGGAATCTCCGCTCACCGCCGCGTTTGCCTCACCGAAGATCCGCGCCAGAGCTGGTGGTCGCAGATCGTCGGCCCGGAGCGGGCCCTGGATTCGAACCGGTATCGGATCCTGAGCTTCGATTACCTGGGTGGCAGCGCCGAGTCGAGCGGGCCGCACGCCGGTGAAGCGTTTCCGAACATCTCCAGCTACGACCAGGCCGAAGTGCTCCTGCGGCTGCTCAACCACCTGAGCCTGAAATCCCTGCGGGCGATCGCGGGAGGCTCCTACGGTGGCATGGTCGGGCTCGCTTTTGCGCAGCGTTACCCGGAGCGTGTCGGTCATCTGATCGTCATCGGTGCCGCTGACCGGGCCAATCCCATGGCGACGGGCTGGCGCAGCGTGCAGCGGCGCATCGTGCAGTTCGCCATGGAGTGCGGCCGCGACAAGGACGGTCTGCAGCTGGCGCGTGCGCTCGCGATGACGACGTACCGGAGCGCGGAAGAGTTCACGGCGCGCTTCAATGGCCCCCCGACGCGTCAAGGTGAGAGCTTCGAGTTTCCGGTCGAGCAGTATCTGTTTGCCCGCGGCGGCGACTACGCCGCGCGCTATCGGCCGGAGTCATTCCTGTGCCTGTCGGAGTCGATCGACCTGCATCGCGTCGACGCCAGCAGCGTCTTCGTTCCGACCAGCGCCATCGCGGTGCGCGAAGATCAACTCGTGCCGCTCGCGGACATTCGCGCCATGGTGGCGCGCCTGCCCGCCGGGCGTCTGCACGAGATCTCATCCGTCTACGGACACGATGCCTTTCTGAAGGAGTCTGAACAGTTGCGCAGCATATTTGCCGCCGCGCTCGGGAGCGTGGCATGAGTGACCTGACACGACGGGACATACCTCCCGCGACGGACCCTGACAAGCCGCATCAGATCACGCAGACGGTGCGTGCCGGCCTCGAATGCGACGATGTGACCGGCGCCGTCGTCCCGCCGATCCATCTGTCATCGACGTTTGCGTTCCGCTGCTTCGGCGAGAAGCGGGGCTACGACTACACCCGTTCGGGCAATCCGACACGCGACCTGCTCGCGCAGGCGCTCGCGGAGCTGGAGCTCGGTGCGGGCGCTGTCGTCACGGCAACCGGCATGGCTGCGATTACCTTGATCGGCTACCTCATTCCTCAAGGCGGACGGATCGTCGCGCCGCACGATTGCTATGGCGGCACGTATCGGTTGTTCGATGCCTGGCGGCGGCGTGGGGAGCGCGTCGTCGACTTTGTCAATTTCGGGGATGAAGCGGCTTTGCGCGAGTCCCTCTCCAAGCCCGCCGCACTGCTGTGGATCGAGACGCCCAGCAATCCGTTGCTGCGAATCACCGACATCGAAGCCTGCGCGGCGCTCGGGCGTGCCTGCGGTGCGCTCGTCGTCGTGGACAACACGTTTCTTTCACCCGCCTGGCAGCAGCCGCTCGCCCTGGGCGCCGACCTGGTCATCCACTCGACCACCAAGTATCTCAACGGCCACAGCGATGTGGTCGGTGGAGCGGTGGTCGCCCGCACCAGGGAGCTGCACGAGCAGCTCATCTGGTGGGCAAACTGCCTCGGCGTCACGGGCGCGCCGTTCGACAGTTTCATGACGCTGCGGGGCCTGCGGACGCTGCACGCGCGATTGGATCATCACGGGCGCAACGCAATCGGCCTCGCGCAGTGGCTGCACGAGCAGCCGAACGTCAAGCGCGTGTACTACCCCGGTCTTGCGAGTCATCCGGGGTACGAGGTGGCGCGTCGCCAGCAGAAGGGCTTCGGCGCCATCGTCACCCTCGAGCTCGATGGCGGGCACGACGCCGTGCGCGAGTTCGTTGCCGGCCTCGAGTGCTTTTCGCTGGCGGAGTCACTGGGTGGAGTGGAGAGCCTCGTCGCTCACCCGGCAACGATGACCCACGCAGCCATGGACCCGGCTGCGCGCCTCAAGGCGGGACTTGCGGATGGATTACTTCGTTTGTCCGTCGGTATCGAAGCGCTGGAAGATCTCCGCGCAGATCTGGATGCGGGGTTGAAGCGCGCAGCGGCGGTTGTCAGGAACGTCGCGTGAAACCAGCACGCAACGCAGCGCGAGCGTTGCTGCTGTTGCTACTGTGCTGTTCCGCCGCCGCGGATGAGCCACACATTCGCCCTTGGGCCGTCAAGGTTGGGAGCGCGGCTGGGTATTCGGTCGATCTCGAGGACCTTGACCAGGGGCGTTCAAACTGGCGAGCGCAGGCTCCGGGGGCTATGCGCCGCTGCAGCAGGACGGCCGCGCAGTATCGGGCTGCTGGCCCTTCAACGTCGTGTTCATGGCCAGGTGACCTGCAGCCGCCACCGCCGGAAACGCTACTCGCGCTTCGCCAGATTGGCGAGCACGGCGTCCCCCATCTCCCGAGTCGATAAAGTGCGAGTGCCAGGCGCAGCGATATCAGGCGTGCGAGCACCATCCTCGAGCGCACGATGGACGGCGGCTTCGAGCACGTCAGCCTCTGTAGTCAGTCCCAGCGAATGACGCAACAGCATCGCCACACTGAGGATCGTGCCGCACGGATTGGCGATTCCCCGCCCGGCGATGTCGGGAGCCGATCCGTGGATCGGCTCGTACAGACCCCGCCGCCCCTCCCCGAGAGAGGCTGACGGAAGCAGCCCCAAAGATCCTGACAGCATGGACGCCTCATCCGTCAGGATGTCGCCGAACATGTTCTCGGTGACGAGCACATCGAAGTCCTTCGGCCGCCGGATCAGGTGCATGGCCGCAGCGTCGACCAGGACGTGCTCGAGGGTGATGTCAGGAAATTCGGCGCGCACGACGCGCTCGCTCACTTCGCGCCATAGCCGGGAGGTCTCCAGCACGTTCGACTTGTCGATCGAGGTGAGCTTGCGGCGGCGTTGCTGGGCGAGGCGAGCCGCGGCGCGCGTGATTCGCTCGACCTCCTGCACCGTGTACGTACAGACATCGACCGCAGTAGTGGCATCGCGCCGCTTCTCGCCGAAGTAGATGCCTCCGGTCAGCTCGCGCACGAAAACGAGGTCAACGCCCTGCAGCACCTCCGGCTTGATGGTCGAGGCGCCCGCGAGGGCGGGAAGGACCTTGACCGGGCGCAGATTGGCATAAACGCCCAGCTCTTTGCGCAACTGCAGGAGCCCCTGCTCGGGCCGGACTTTCGCGCCGGGAGCAGACCACTTCGGCCCGCCGATGGCGCCCAGCAGCACGGCATCAGCGCGCATGCAGGCTTGCAGCGTAACCGGGGGCAGGGGATTGCCGTGGGCGTCGATGGCCGCGCCGCCGAAGACCTGCTCGGTGAGCTCGATGTCGTGCCCAAACGATTCGGCCACAGCCTTCAGGCAACGAATGCCCTCGGCAATGACTTCCGGCCCGATGCCATCGCCCCCGAGCACCGCCACCTGTGCCCTCATCGGTTCGCGACCCGGCTCTCGTAGCTCTCGATGGCCGGCATGCGGCCGAGCAGGAAGCCCAGCTCATCCTCGCCGTTGAGCAGGCAATAACGAGCGAATGCTTCCAACGGGAAACGCACCGCCGCGCCGTTGGGAAGTGTCAGGGTGCCCGCCTCGACGTCCACGGTCACTTCGGCACCCGGGTTGGCAATGAGCCACGCACTGGTGGGCTCGTCCACAATGATCGGCAACAGCCCGTTCTTGAGCGAGTTGTTGCGGAAGATGTCTGCGATCTCGGTGCTTACCACCGCCTGGAAGCCGCAATCCAGCAGCGCCCACGGGGCGTGCTCACGAGAGGAGCCGCAGCCGAAGTTGCGTCCGGCGACCAGAATGCGGCATCCCTGCGCGTCCGGCTTGTTGAGGGCGAACTCGGGCCGCGGAGCGCCCTGGGCATCGTAGCGCCATTCGCTGAACAGATGCCGCCCGAGCCCCTCACGGGTCGTGGTGGTCAAAAAGCGAGCGGGAATAATCTGGTCCGTATCGATATTCGTCGCCGGCAGGACCACCGTGCGGGAGCGAAGAACGGCCAAGCGGTTCATGACAGCAACTCGCGCGGATCGGTGATTCGGCCGCGCACGGCGCAGGCCGCGGCAGTGGCGGGGCTGGCGAGCAGCGTGCGTGCGCCGATACCTTGCCGGCCCTCGAAGTTGCGATTGCTGGTGCTGACGGAGTACTGGCCCTTGCCGACCAGATCGCCGTTCATCCCGAGGCACATCGAGCAGCCCGACTCGCGCCATTCGGCGCCGGCCTCCAGAAAGATCCGATGCAGCCCCTCGGCCTCGGCGGCCTTCTTGATCTGCTGCGAGCCCGGGACCACCAGCATCTGCACGCCCTGGGCGATCCTGCGGCCCTTGAGCACGCCGGCAGCGCTGCGCAGGTCCGACAACCGCGAGTTGGTGCAGCTGCCCACGAAGACGACATTGATCGGGTGGTCCTTGATGGGTTTGCCCGCGGTGAGTCCCATGTAGGCGAGGGACTTCTCGAACACCGCATCCCCGCGCCGCTCCGGCACCGAGCCGGAGATCGGAATCACCATGCCGGGGTGGGTCCCGTAGGTGATCATCGGCTCGATCGCGGAGGCGTCGACCTCGACCTCCCGGTCGAATCGGGCGCCCGGATCGGTCGGCAAGGTGCGCCAATCGGCGAGCGCTTTCTCCCAGGCGGCCCCCTTGGGCGCGCGGGGGCGGCCGGCGAGATAGGCGTAGGTGGTCTCATCGGGAGCGATCATCCCGGCGCGCGCTCCGGCTTCGATGGACATGTTGCAAACGGTCATCCGTTCGTCCATGTCCAGCGCCCGGATGGTCTCGCCGCGAAACTCGATGACGTGGCCCGTGCCGCCGGAGACGCCGATCTGCCCGATGATCGCCAGGATCAGATCCTTCGCCGTGACCCCGGGCCGCAGCTGTCCGGACACATTGATGGCCAGCGTCTTCGGCTTGCGCTGCAGCAGGCACTGTGTGGCCAGCACATGGCCGACTTCCGTCGTCCCGATGCCGAAGGCGAGCGCGCCGAGCGCGCCATGAGTGCTCGTGTGACTATCGCCGCAGACCACGGTCTTGCCAGGCTGCGTGACTCCGAGCTCCGGGCCGATGACGTGCACGATGCCGCGCTGCTCGTTGCGCAAGCCCAGCAGTTCCACGCCGAAAGCAGCGCAGTTGTTCTCGAGCTCCCGGACCTGCTTCGCCGCCGAGTCGATCGCGATCGGCGCCCCGCCGAAAATCTGCTCGGTGCGCGTCGGTGTCGAGTGATCCATGGTCCCGAGGGTCAGGTCCAGACGCCGGACCGGGAGCTTGCGCTCGCGCAGGACGGAGAAGGCCTGCGGCGAGGTGACCTCGTGAATCAGATGCAGGTCGATGTACA
>Ga0134126_10013208_pt1 | contig 10434 bp, 12 predicted proteins | sample KB31752_FD_96881 | JGI IMG/M metagenome (GOLD analysis project Ga0134126, IMG submission 96881) | Terrestrial soil microbial communities with excess Nitrogen fertilizer from Kellogg Biological Station, Michigan, USA - KB3-175-2 | ecosystem: Environmental > Terrestrial > Soil > Unclassified ...
CGCCCGACAAAAAGAAGATTCTGATAGTCGAACGGGTTTGGGACGATAAGAGCGCAGAGGGAGTCTATTTCTCCTTTACTGTCGAAGCGGCTGGCCGGACTCTCACGACACGTTTGGAGGGATATACGAATGGTGAGGTGTTATGGGCGCCGGACTCGTCGGCGTTCGCTGTGACGGCAACGAATAATTGCGGAGCCACAGCATTCGTCTTCTCTATAAAGCAGCGAGACCTGGATCGCGTCGATGTCGATAGCGCAGTTCAGAAGGCTTTTGGTATGCCGGTGAAGTGCGAAATATCGGTTGGTGCAAACACAGGCATCATTGATTGGCAGGAAGGTTCCGACCGTCTGTTGATAGCAGCGGAAGTCACGCCGTGCAGCTTTTGCGAGTGCTCAGGGATGTACGAAGTTTACGACGTGGATTTACGGCAACGTCGAATAGCAGGAAGCTATACGCAGATGGCCGCTAAAAAGAAGTTCTGGAAGTTGCTGGGTTGCGAGCTGCGCGATGCTGATAATGGCTGCGCAGAACGTTTGCAAACGAAGTAGCCATTCGCGGCGTGTATAATTTTGGTGTAGTGAAAAGGCGAAGATGAAAATACTTTTTGTGGCGCCGGAGGGGCTGCCGTTCTCGAAGACGGGCGGGCTTGCGGACGTGGTCGAGGCGCTGCCGCGTTCGCTGGTGGAGAGCGGGCATCAGGTCGCCATTCTGCTGCCGCGATATCGCGGAAATCAGTCGAGCAAGACGGTTATTCCGAGTTTGAGCGTGCCGCTCGGCGGGACGATGCGGTTTCCGGCGATTTGCGAAGCGGGCGCGTTCGAGGGCGTGCGCTATTACTTCGTTGACGACGCGGAGTTTTTCAATCGCGAAAAACTTTACGGCGACAAAGCGGGAGATTATCCGGACAACGCTCTGCGTTTTGGCGAAATTAGCCGCGCTGCTATCGAATTTGCCAAGCAAGTGTGGATGCCGGACGTGATGCATTGCCACGACTGGCAAGCGGCGCTCGCGCCTGTCTATTTGCGAACGATTTATGCGCGCGATCCGGCGCTCTCGGCGCTGCCGGTGGTGTTCACCGTGCACAATTTGGGTTATCAGGGACTTTTTCCGCGCACAACGCTCGCGGATATTGGCCTGCCAGACAGCTTGTTTCGCATTGACGCCCTGGAATACTACGGGAAAATCAATTTGCTGAAAGGCGGGCTGGTTTTTTCGGATTACATCACGACGGTCAGCCGGAAATACGCGAAGGAAATTCAGACCACGGAATATGGATGCGGATTGGAAGGCGTGATTCAGTCGCGCGGAAATCGAGTGGTGGGCATTTTGAACGGCGTGGATTACACGCAGTGGAATCCGGAAGCGGACACGCACATCGCGGCCACGTATTCGGCGAAGTTGCTCGACGGCAAGCGGCTTTGCAAAAAAGATCTGCTCGCCGCGTTTCAACTGCCCGCCGAGAATATGGAGCGGCCGCTCATCGGAATTGTTTCGCGCTTCGTGGACCAGAAAGGATTCGATTTAATCGCGGATGCCGCGGCGGAATTGATGAAAGAGGATGTGGCGCTGGTGGCGCTCGGAAACGGCGAAGCGAAATACGAAAAGCTATTCGAGGAGCTGGCGAAGAAGTATCCTTCGCGCGTGGGCGTGAAAATCGCGTACGACAATACGATTGCGCATAAAATCGAAGCTGGTGCGGACATGTTCCTGATGCCCTCGCGCTATGAGCCGTGCGGGCTGAATCAGATTTACAGTTTGAAATATGCGACGATTCCGATCGTGCGCGCGACGGGCGGGTTGGATGATACCGTGGAGCCATTCGACGCGAAAACGGGGAAGGGCACCGGATTTAAATTCGAGACCTACAAAGGCGCAGCTTTGATAAAGTGTGTGCGCGAGGCGCTGACTGCGTACCGCGATTTAGGGCAACGGCGCGCGCTCCAAAACAACGGAATGGCCAGGGATTTTTCGTGGAAAGCTTCGGCGGCGGAATACGTGAAGCTATACGAGGCCGCGAAGCAGTCGCGAATCCAGGCCGCGACGGCAACATCTAATCTGTAGAGGAAGAAAACGTTAAATCCGCGATAATTGAGGAGAAACATGTCGCAAAACGTAGCAGCAGTGAGCGATTCGAACTTCCAGGCTGAAGTGCTGGACGCGAGTAAGACTCAGCCGGTGATGGTGGATTTTTGGGCGGAGTGGTGCGGGCCGTGCCGCATGCTTTCGCCGACAGTGGATAAAATTGCCACGGAACGCGCCGGTAAGGTGAAAGTTGTGAAAATGAATGTGGATGAGAACATCAACACGCCGGGGCGCTATAACGTGCGCGGAATTCCCACGCTGCTGATTTTCAAGGGCGGGCAAGTGGCCGAGCAAATCGTAGGCGCGGTGCCGAAAGAAAACATTGACAAGGCGCTTGAGCGGCACCTCGCATAAAGTTTGGAAGAGGCAATCGAGGAGCACTTCGTGCAACGCGAGGAGCTGGACGATCTGGTTGTGGCGCAGATTTATTCCTACCGGGCCGAAGCAGAGCTGGCGCGTTCGGCGCTGGAAGCGAATGGCATCGAAGCAATGATTGAGGCGGACGATTGCGGGGGCCAGCGGCCGCTTCTCGGCGCAAACCTTGGCGTGAGGCTTTTGGTGCGGCGCGCAGACGAGCGCAAGGCCAAGAGCTTCCTTGAATAAATGTACCTGCCGTTGAATTTCCATGCAAAATCTTGCCTTACGAGCAGGGCCAGCGTAGGATGATGAGTCTGCACTGGCTGTAATCTCTCAGAATATTTTCCGAGTAAAGTTCGAGCGGGCAGAGTGCGGCTCGGCGCGCAGAAAAAGAGGGCATAGCAAGAGTGGCGAAAGCGATTGTGATTGTCGGCGCGCAGTGGGGCGATGAAGGCAAAGGCAAAGTGGTGGACTATCTTGCCGGCTCTTTCGATTTCAGCGCGCGTTATGGCGGCGGGCACAATGCCGGACACACGGTCATCATCAATGGCCATAAATTCGTGCTGCAACTGATTCCCTGCGGTATTTTGCGGCCCGGGAAAAAAGCGATTATCGGCTCCGGCGTGGTGGTGGATCCGGCAGCGCTGATTGCCGAAGTGGAAAGCATCACCAAGGGCGGCGTGGATGTGAATGGCAGGCTTTTTTTGAGCAACCGCGCACATCTGATTTTTCCGTTTCACCGTGAACTGGAAAAGTCAGCGGAGGCGGCGCGCGGCCCGCACCGCATCGGCACGACTTCGCGCGGGATCGGGCCGGCTTACGAGGACAAAATGGCGCGCTGCGGACTGCGCGTTTGCGATTTGTTGGACGCGGAGCGGTTCGAACGCAAGCTGGAGCATGCCATCGAAGAAAAGGATGCGTTCAGCCGTTCGTGCTACGGCCATGGGCTTGATACCGCAGGAATTCTGGGACGTTACAGGGAAATGGCCGGCAAGATTCGCGGCTTCGTGACGGACACGTCGGCGCTGGTGAATTGCGCGCTGATGGAAGGCAAATCGATTTTGTTCGAAGGCGCGCAGGGCACGATGTTGGATATTGATCACGGAACGTATCCTTACGTGACGTCGTCGAGCGCAACGGCGGGCGGCGCATGCACGGGGCTTGGGGTCGCTCCGACGCGCGTGGCGGGAGTGATTGGCGTCACGAAAGCGTACACGACGCGCGTGGGCGGCGGTCCGTTTCCCACGGAAATGCCGGATCTGGACGCGCAGGCAGTGCGCGATCGCGGAAACGAGTATGGCGCAGTGACGGGACGTCCGCGGCGGTGCGGCTGGCTGGATTTGATGATGCTGCGCTACGCGTTTCAAGTGAATGGAATTGATTCGCTCGTGGTAACCAAGCTGGACGTGTTCGACACGCAAAAGGAAATTCAGGTTTGCATTGGATACAAATATCGCGGCGCGAAGCTTTCAGAGATGCCCGCCGAAGTGGAAGTGCTCGCGGAGATTACGCCGGAGTACAAAACTTTGCCGGGCTGGCAGCAAAGAACGGATCACATCCGCGCGGCGCAGGAATTGCCGAAAGCGGCGAGCGAGTACCTGAAATTTATTTCCGACTGGCTCGGCGTGGAGATTGGAATGATTTCCACGGGGCCAGAGCGCGACGCCACCATTATTCCTCCCGGAACGAAACTCGCATCCTGGCTGTGAACCCTCATGCCGTCGTATCAAGAAGCGCGCGCAATCGTCATTAAAAAATGCCGCGCATTGGGCTGCGCGCCTGCGACGGAGATTGTCGCGCTGAGTGACGCTTTTGGGCGCGTGCTGGCGCAGGAAATTCGCGCGGACCGCGATTACCCTCCGTTTGACCGCGCGGCGCGCGACGGCTTTGCGGTGCGCTCGGCGGATTGTCAGAAAGCCGGCGCGTCGCTGCGAATCATCGGCGAAATTGCGGCGGGCGCGGGGTTTGCTGGACGGATCGGCGCTGGCGAATGCGTTCAAATCATGACCGGCGCGCCGGTGCCGGAAGGCGCGGACGGCGTGGTAATGATTGAGCAGACCCACGCAGGCACGGTGAGCAATCAGGTTGTCGTTGACAGGACCGCTACACGGGGAATGAATTTTGTGCCGAGCGGGTCGGAGTCGCGCAAAGGCGATGTTTTGCTAAGGGCGGCGGGGAGAATCGGTGCCGCAGAGGCGAGCGTCGCTGCGCAGGCCGGATGCACGCATCTGATGGTTTATCGCAAGGCGCGCGTTGCGATTCTGTCTACGGGAAATGAAATCGTTGAAATTGGCGCACAACCCGGCGCGCATGAGATTCGCAACAGCAACAGTTTTTCGCTTGCGGCGCAGGCGGAGTTTGCGGGCGCGGACGCTGTGCCGCTGGGAAACGCGCCGGATCGCAGCGAGGAAATTTGCGCGAGCATCTTGCGCGGATTGCAGGAAGACGCGCTGATTATCAGCGGAGGCGTTTCGGCGGGAAAATACGATTTGGTCGAGCCGGTGCTGCGCGAATTGGGCGCGGAATTCTTTTTTGATTCCGTCGACATACGGCCGGGAAGGCCGGCCGTGTTTGCGGTTTGCAGGAAGAAACCAGTCTTTGGATTGCCTGGCAATCCCGTTTCCACTATGGTGACGTTCGAATTGCTGGTTATCCCGGCGCTCGATATTTTGGGCGGCGCCGAGCCGCGTCCGCTGCCGCTACTCAAAGCAAAACTGAAAAGCGCGGTCGAACAGCGCGCCACGCTGACGCATTTTTTGCCGGCGCGAATCGAATGGGCAGAAGGCGAAGCGGCTGTGTCCGCGCTGCGGTGGCAAGGCTCGGGGGATATGGCCACGGTTGCTCGCGGAAATTGTTTTCTGGTGGTGCCGCAAAATAAGCTGAAACTCAGCGCGGGCGAATTCGTGGACGTTTTGCCTCGCAGCGGGATAGTGTAAACGTGCGAAGATCGCAGCAGCGCCGAAAATGAAACGTTCGCTGACACATTATGATTCGCGCGGGCGCGTGCGCATGGTAGACGTGACCGCGAAAGCCGCGACAGAACGCACAGCCACAGCGCGCGGCTTCGTGCGCATACATGCGGACGTGCTGGCGAAAATTCGCAAAATGAAAACGCCGAAGGGCGATCCATTCGAAATTTCACGGATTGCGGGAATCGCGGCGGCCAAGCGCACCGCCGAGTTGATTCCTCTTTGTCATCCGCTGCTGCTGACGCACATAGATGTTGCGCTAGAGCTGTGCGAAAATGGAGTGGAAATCATAGCGAAGGTGACCGCGGCGGGACCTACCGGCGTGGAAATGGAAGCGTTGACGGCGACAGCGGTCGCGGCGCTGACTCTTTACGACATGTGCAAAGCATTGGACCGCAGCATGGAGATTCAGGAAATTTATTTGCTCGAAAAAGCGGGAGGGCGGAGCGGCCATTACGTGCGGCCAAAATCCGCGCGCGCGAAGCGATGAAGGGCGTCAAAGTTCTCGTTGTGGACGATAACAAGCAGGTGCTTGGCCTGATTGCCAGGGGCCTTGAATCGCATTGCGAGCTTCGCACTGCGTCGGATGGCGCGGACGCGCTGCTGAAAATCGTGGATGAAACGCCGGACCTGATCTTGTGCGATTATCGCATGCCGGGCCTCGACGGGCGACAGCTCTACGAAAAATTGCGCAGCCGGTTCGCGTCGCGTCCGATTCCGTTCATTTTTCTCTCCAGCCGTAGCGATATGGATGAAAAGCTGCGTCCGATGGTGGACGGCGTCGAGGAATTCATCGTCAAACCATTTTTTGTGCACGAATTGGTGCGGCGCGCGAAAAAAGTGATTGACCGGCTGCAGCTCGAAAAATTGCAGAAGACTTCGGCGCGCCCGGGCGTGATTCAAGGACGCCTCGAAGAGATGAGCATTCTCGATTTGATGCAGTCCATCGAAATGGGCCAGAAAACCTGCAAGCTCACGGTGCGCAGCGAAGGCAAGACATGCGAAATTTATTTTGCCGGGGGGCAATGCCAGGACGCGCAACTGGGCAAAGTGAAAGGCGAGGCGGCGGTGTACGAAGCGGTGCGCTGGCCGCGCGGCGAATTTGAAATTGATTTCAACGCCACGCCTTCACGCACGACCATCGAGCGCTCGACCACGGGCGTGCTGATGGAGGCCATGCGGCTGATGGACGAGAGCCAGCAGGAAGTTTCCGAGGGCCAGCCGGACGCGGCGAAGAGTTGAAGCGAGCGCTTCGGGCGCGGCAAACGCGATGCGAATTTCCATTGTTACAATAAGCGATTCGGTTTCCTCCGGCGCGCGAGAGGACCTTTCCGGCAAAGCGCTCGAGGCGCGCTGCGGCGAGATGGGCTGGCAGGTCATGTCGAAGTCGGTGGTTCCGGATGACGAAGCGCTCATTCGCGCGCAGTTGGCGGCGCTGGCGGACACCGCGAAAGTCGACATGGTACTCACGACGGGCGGTACAGGATTGGGCCCGCGCGACGTGACGCCGGAAGCTACGGCGACGATTGTGACGCGGCAAATCCCGGGATTTGCGGAGCTGATGCGCCAGACGGGGTTGCAGAAAACGCGCAAGGCGGCGCTGTCTCGCGCGATTTGCGGGATTCGCGGCGAATGCTTGATTATCAATTTGCCGGGCAGCCCGCGCGGTGCGGTGGAATCATTCGACGCGATTGCGGACCTGCTGCCGCATGCGGTTGAAGTGCTGCACGGCGCGCGACATGACTGACCATTCGCGCGATGATGCTGCGCTGAAAGCCTTGAAGTAAATGGATCCCAAGCCGCCTCGCAAAGATATTTCCAACGCGGCGAAGCAGTTCGCCATTGCGATGCAGATCCCGTTCGCGCTAGTCGTGCCCGTGTTCGCGGGCGGCGGAATTGGCTATCTGCTCGACAAATGGCTGCACACGGGATTCGTTCTGACTTTGGTGCTGGGACTCGTGGGATTCGGAATCGGCCTCCGCGAAGTGCTGAAGCTCGCGAACGCCGCGGACTCCAAATCGGACAAAAACAGTGACCACTGACGCTCAAGCAGTGGCTATCGAGCGGCGCATTGAGCGGCTCATCTTGCTGCTCGGCGCGACATTCGCCATCGGCGCGATGATTGGCTGGGGATGGCGCGCGATGGAAGCCGCGCTGATTGGAACGGCGCTCTGCTGGCTGAATTTTCGCTGGCTGCGGCAGGGCGCGACGGGCCTGATGCACCTGGCACTCGCGCAGGCTGGAGCGGAGCGCGTGCACGTTCCGCGGAGCGTTCACGCGAAATTCTTCGGCCGTCTCGTATTGCTGCTCGTAGTAGCGTATGTTATTCTCGCTTGGCTGCGGTTGCCCGCAATCGCTTTTCTGTGCGGGGCGGCGGCGGTGGTGCCGGCGATTCTGGCCGAACTGGGCTACGAAATCGCGCGCGGGCAGCACCGGTGGAAGCCGCTGTAAAATCGCAGGAAGCTGTTTCGAGCGGCAAATCCGAATTAAAATTCTTGCGGGAGATTCATGGGCGAAGAGCAAGTCCTGGGCGTCACAAAACTGGTCAACTGGCTATTTGCCAAGCCGGCGCTGGCGGTTTTCGCCCTGCTGCATTTGCAGCCCGCGAGCCGCGAATATCCTATCCCGAATTTTTACGCGATGGAGCTGGTGGTTTTCGCGTTCGCCATTGTTTTTTTCCTCTGGCTGCGCGCGCGGCTTTCGGTGGAACGTCCCGGCGGAACGCAGCAGTGCATGGAGTTTTTCCTCACGAATCCGATGGGTGTTGGCGTGAAGGATCTCCTGGACGACATCGTCGGCCACGGCGCGGACCGCCACCTTCCATTGTTGGGCACGATCGGAATGTTTATCTTGATCTGCAATCTTGCAGCGTTGGTTCCCGGTTTTATGTCGCCAACAGCTGAAAAAACAGTTCCGCTGGCTTGCGCCGTGGTTGTGTTCTTGTATTACAACTTTGTCGGGCTAAAGCACCATGGCGCGGGTGGATACGGTAAAACCATACTGGGTCCGGTGCCGTGGTTGTCGTGGCTGATTGGTCCGATTGAAACGATCAGCCATTTTGCACGCATGCTGTCGCTGACAGTCCGGCTTTGGGCGAACATGATGGTGGGCGAGCTCATCTATATCGTGTTTCTCGGGTTGACCGTGGCGCTTTTCAGTTTTCTGAGTCACGCGAATGCAGCGGGCTATATCTCCGGCGTTCTTCCTGTGGGCATTCCGATAATTTTGCTCGTGTTCCACGTATTCGAGGCCCTCTTGCAGGCGTTCATTTTCACAATTCTTGCGATTGTGTATTTGGGCCTTGCGGTCGCAGAAGAGCACTAGATTGAGTGACATTTATACGGCATTATCGCTGGCAGTGTGAGCCCGGCTGCACGGTGTCCGGAAACCACCTCCTGACAGCAAATTCATAAAGAGGAGACAGTATGATGAAGAAGGTGTTGTGGTTTTTGAGCGCGTTGGCGACGGCGTTGGTAGTTGCGCCGGCAGCCTTCGCGCAGACAACCGGAGCCGCGGCGGCAACGGATTGGGTGGGTGCGGCAGCTGCCGTTGGATTGGGGCTTGCGGCGCTTGGCTGCGGCATTGGACAGGGCAAAGCGACAGCTTCGGCCTGCGAGGGCACGGCGCGCAATCCGGGCGCGGGTGGGCCAATTCGAATCGTGTTTATCATCGGCGTGGCGCTGATTGAATCGCTCACGCTTTACGCACTGGTCGTGGCGTTCCTGAAGTAAGTTCGGGAGATACCCTAACTTTTGAGGCCCGAAGTTTGCGGAAGCGAGCTTCGGGCTATTTGTTTGCACGAGCCGCCGGCGTTGTTTGTCGGGCCGCGCGTGGTACTCCGAGCGGGCCGATGACATACACCGGCCCCCATAACACCGGCTGTGCGTTACGGAGGAGAGTTCAGTTGCGGTTGCTTTAGTGCAGCGCGACGCGAATTCCCGTGGCATGCAGTGATTGCGCTGAAGCGATGGCCCATTGCATCACGCGGTCCGGCAGGATGCCCAGATAAACGGTGCCCGCCGCGCTGAGCAGCAGCGCGATGAACATCGAAGCGCGCATCGGGGCAGGCGACCATTGCTGATTTGGCTCCCAGAAGTACATCGCCACGATTATTTTCAAGTAGTAGTAAGCGCCAATCACGCTGTTGATGGCCGCAATCACCACCAGCCAGACGATCCGCTGATCGAGCGCCGCGGAAAACGCGTAGAACTTTCCGAGGAAGCCTGCGGTGGCGGGTAATCCCAGCAGCGACAGCAGGAATAGCGAGAAGCAAGCGGCGACCCACGGCTGGCTGGTGCCGAGGCCCGCGTAGTCGTCCACATTGAGGCGGCGTTCGCCCGCGCCGCCCACGTAAGCGACGATGAGGAACGCGCCGAGCGTCATGGCCGCGTACGAAGCAAGATAGAACAGCACAGCCGCCACGCCGATTTCGCTCGCCGCGGCGAACGCGACCAGAATGTATCCCGCGTGCGCAATCGAAGAATACGCGAGCAGCCGCTTCACGTTCGATTGCACCAGTGCCGCGAAATTCCCGATGCACATGGTCAGCACAGCGGAAACCCAAATGGCCCAGAACCACGTGTGCGAAGCGCCGCCGAACGCGCTATAGAAAATCCGCAGCATCACCGCGAACGCGGCGGCTTTTGGCCCGCAGGCGAGCACTGCCGTTACCGGCGTGGGCGCGCCTTCGTAAACATCCGGCGTATAAATCTGGAATGGTGCGGCGACGACTTTGAAGCCTAAGCCGACGAAAATCAGCCCGAGCCCAAGAATCAGCAATGCGCCCGTTCCGTGCGCGACAAGCGCAGCGCTTATGACGTCAAACCGTGTGCTGCGCGTTGCACCATAGGTCAGCGCGATGCCATAGAGGAAAAAAGCCGTTGCAAACGAGCCCAGCAGGAAGTACTTCATGGACGATTCGTTCGATTTCAGCGCGTTGCGCCGGAAGCCTGCGAGAATGTACGTGGAAATGGAACTCATTTCGAGGCCCACGAACGCGGTAAGCAGCTCGTTCGCGCCCGCGAGA
>Ga0134126_10013209_pt1 | contig 10434 bp, 9 predicted proteins | sample KB31752_FD_96881 | JGI IMG/M metagenome (GOLD analysis project Ga0134126, IMG submission 96881) | Terrestrial soil microbial communities with excess Nitrogen fertilizer from Kellogg Biological Station, Michigan, USA - KB3-175-2 | ecosystem: Environmental > Terrestrial > Soil > Unclassified ...
ACCGAGCTTGGGTTTGCCACGTCGGTGGTGACGGGCACGGCCGCGCCTCCATCCGCATGGATCAAAGACACCGATTCTGCCGCCGCGCCGCCGTCAATATCGGCGACAACCACCTGGGCGCCTTCCTGCGCAAATGCCCTGGCGATGGCCCGCCCAATGCCGGCTCCGCCGCCGGTCACTACCGCGATTCTATTTTCAAGACGCATTCGCGCCACATCTCCAGGTAATCCATGTTCGTATGCAGTCCTTACGCGAGCATTGTTTAAAAGAAAAGGCGCAATCCAAATTGCATCCGCCGGTTATCCACCGACGTCGAAAAAATCTGGCCGGCGGAAGGATCGCCCACGGTCGCATCCGGGGCTGCAAAATTCGGATGGTTAAATGTGTTGAACGCATCGGCGCGGAACTGCAGGTTCATCCTCTCCGTGAGTTTAAAAGTCTTGAACAACGAGGAATCTAGCTGTTGAAGCGCATCGCTGTGAAGAGGATTAATGCCGGCATTACCGTAAGTATCCGGGACAAGAACGTCCACGAAACAACTGGTGTCAAACCACATGTTGACAGTCGGATCCGGGAGAGTCCCGCTACAGATTCGGTTTGATCGGTTGCCTTGACCATTATTGAGCAAGCTAACAGAAGACTGCACATCGAATCGCAGCCCACTGCGGATCGTCAAGAAGCCAGAGTACTGCCATCCTCCAACCAATCCATCGACAAGGCGGTTCGCGTTCCCCAGAAAGCGCTTGCCGCGGCCTACCGGAAGTTCATAGCTGAATTGCGCACTGAATGTGTGTGCGATGTCCTGTTGTGTTGGACCGTAATACTGATAGAGATTTTCCTGATCGATGTTGTTTCCGTTCGTAAAATTGCGCCCATGCGCGTAACTGGCGCTCACGGTGATTCCACTGCCGAGTTGCGCGACCACGCGCGCGGTCACTGCGTCGTACCAACTCGCGGTATTCGAGAACTGTACGGGGATGTCTCCCAACTGAGGATATTGCTCGGCAAGCGGCCTCGCCAGGTTATAGTTCGCTCCCGGTGGTTGCGGCGGCGCTTGATTGACATTAGTCGTATGGTTGTTATGAAGGCCGCGTACACTGAGATAGCCCACGTCCAGAAGCACTCCGCGGAACAGTTCTCGCTGCAGGTTCACCGAAGTCTGAGCCACTTGCTGGCTCTTCCAGTTTGCGTTTGTTCCTCTAATCACGGCGTTAGCCGGGATAATCAGGTTGCCGGCCGCATCATATTGGGCGGACGCCAGTGGAAGGCCATCCCGCGAAAGGAGCAAGTCCGGCGTCAAGTTGTTGGATGAAAGGAGTTGCTGCTTAGCATAGTTCGGATAGCCGAGTCCAAGAATTGTCAGCGGCCCAGTCCAGTACGTCTGCCAATATGAAATTCCGAAACCTGCTCGCAGGCTCGTTTTGCCGTTATCAGGCGACCACGCTAGACCGATGCGCGGCCCGATGTCGCCCTTGTCGAGGTTTAAGGACGGACTTCGATTGTCTTTCGTGGCGACTACCAGTTGATTAGTAGCCGTGTTCCAGTTCGATTGGCGGTTGTATCGCTCGACAGGGCGAGTGGTCAACTCATAACGAAAGCCGAGATTCAGAGTGAGTGATGGCAGCACTTTGAAATCGTCCTGCGCGTAGAAGGCGTTCTGCCAATAGGTTTGATAAGGCCAGCCGTTCACAAATCGCGCCCGGGCGCTACTGGTCATTGCGCCTAACAAAAAGCTCGAATAGGCAAAGGGCGGCGCAACGCCGTTGAACGATGTCATCGCAGGATCGAACGTCAGGGAGCCACGCGGATCGTCGCCGCCGATGGTATCCGCCGAGGTATCCTCAATGTGATTCAAGTTAATTCCAACCTTGATTGTGTGCCGCCCTTTCACCCAAGTGAAGTTATCGGTCGCCGCAATGGTGTTGCTGATTATAAACGCAACCCAATCTGGTTGCCCAAAATTTGATATCGGGGGCAACGATGAAATCTCGAAAATGCCTTGCGTGATCGGGTCTCCCAGATTGCCATTCGGAATCCCGTAGAAGTTGTTCCAGTCCTTTGTCATCGAATTTGCATTTGTATTCACGTGAGTGCGGTTATAGCCAATGCGTGCTTCATTTGCTTGTGACGCATTCAGCGTGCTGAATAGCGTCATCTGCATATTTTGGTTCACACTGTGAGAATTGGCTTGACCGTCTTGAAAAAATTGGTTGATATCGGTCGAGTTGGCGGCCGTTGAATTGAGGATCGAATATCGGAAGAACAAACGATGCTTGTCGGAAGCATTGAAATCGATGCGGCCATCGGCCTGATGAGCATCTTGCGTGTTGCGATACAAGTAGTAAAGATTGTTGGTGAGGCCGGGAAGATTAGCCGTGCCAAACACATGATCGGCATTCATTTTGGCCGCGGCCGGGTCGAACCGGCTAGCCGGAATGATGTTGCCAGCAAACGGCGTGGCGGAGACAACATTGCCGCTCTCGTCGAAAACCCGCGAGAAGGGATCGTAAAGTTGGCTGTACGCGCTGGCATCTGTCCCCGCGGGAGGGCTCAACGAATAGAGTTCTGAAAAATCGCCGTTATACATCTTCGCCGTGGGGGCGCTCGTGTATTCGTGATTGCTCGTTCCAAAGAGGGTTCCCTGGTAGTCGGCAAAGAAGAAAAGCTTGTTCTTTAAAAGGGGGCCGCCAATCGCGCCGCCGAACTGATTGCGCCGAAAGGGCGTGGAGTCCGTGGAAAAATAGTTCAGCGCATCGGTGGCGTTGTTTCGAAGAAATTCAAAGAGCGCCCCATGAAACTCGTTCGTGCCCGATTTGCTGATGACGTTGATTACCGTGCTGCCCGAAAAGCCGTACTCGGCATCGTATTTACCGGCGAATACTTGTAACTCCTGAATACCTTCAATGGGAGGCACAACTCCGATGTAGGCATTCTGCGGTTCGCGATTGAAAATACCCTCAATGTATACGCCGTTCGCATTGGCGTCTACACCGCCAATCGAACTCAACTGCGGTCGCGTCAGCCCGACGGCTGAGCCATTCTCGCCACCATTTGAACCATAGTTGCCGCTTCCGCTGCTATTGTTGGCCCCAGGCATCAGATTCATTTGATAGAGGGGATTTCGATCGATGTTTGGCAACTGATCGAGAGCTTTGTATCCGAATGTTTGGCTGAGTTCGGCACTCTCAGTATTCACCGCTAATGGGTGCGCCTGTACTTCAACGGATTGGCGAATTTCGCCAATCTGCATCGTGATATTCAGCCGCGCCGATTGCCCGGCGGTTACGGCCAATCCTCTCTCGACTCGTTTCGCGAATCCTTGGGCCTCGATTTCGACTGCGTACTGGCCCGGAATCAGAAAATTGATCAAATAATCGCCGTTGTCCTGCGTCCGTACCGTCGTGATAACGTCTGTTGCTTCATTTATGGCGCGGACTGTGGCTGTTGCAATGGCGGCGCCTCCTGAATCCGTAACGGTTCCCGAAATTTTGCCTGTGTTGATTTGACCCGCGGCAGGAGAGGCCATCCACACAGCACAACCGACGAGAGTTAACCAGACCGGCAGATGCGTCGATCCACCCCATAGAGATTTTAAGGAACAGTGGGCCATGAAGACCTCCCTTTTGTTTAAACATCATATGTTTAAACCGGGAGAGTGGTCAAGAACTTTTCATATCGCCGTAAAAAATAAGGGGGAAACAGCGGGCTGAGCAGGCAAAGAATGGATGAGACGCTAGGAAAGGTTCTTCAAAGCCCTTCGAGAGTCTTCTAACGTACTCTTCATCAGCCGGCGCACTGCCTGGCGGGCGCCGACGGAATTCCGTTCTCGAATCTCTACAAAGATATGACGATGCATCTCCAGTCCGGGGTTGAAGCTGTTGGAAAGCTTAATTTGCTGCAAGAACGTCGACATTACGGGATCGAGCACCATTTCAAGATAAGGATTGTGAGCTGCTTTCAAAACAGCACGATGGAAACGAAGGTCGGCATCAATAAGGCTTTCCAGCCCACCATCTTCCTCCGCCATGCAATGCAGCGCGCTTTCAATTTCCTTTAAGTCCTCTTCAGTGGCTCGAACGGAGGCCAAGCTGGCGCTAGTTTCTTCCAATACCTGTCGCAACTCCAGCATCAATTCCATTTCCGCCATCGTGGGCATGGGCTGATCGCGGAACAGCCAGAGAAGCGATTCCTTCACCCGATCGGGGTTCGGGGCGACGGTCAGGGTGCCTCGGCCGGCACGCACCTCCACGATTCCCCGGTCCTCCAGGATCTTCATTGCTTCCCGGATTACGATTCGGCTTACTTGAAATCGCTCCGCCAACTCAGCCTCTTTCGGAAGCCGGGAACCGGGTTCGGGGTACTCCTCGGCGATCAGGCGTTGCATTTCGTGGAGCACTTGTTCGCTAAGCCGCCCGTTTCGGAAACTGCGCTTCTGCATGGTTATACCTTTCAATCTTATGCCGCGCTCTTCAGATAACTCGGCAGCGCCTGACCCAATTTAAATTTGCGGCGGACAGAGTTCGTTCGCGAACTCGCACGTGGCGTCTAGGAAACGTGATTCCGGCTTCACGTGCCCCTTGACGGGCGATCTCTCCAAACATATGATGTTTAGGATCACACGGAGACCATGATCACAAGTTCATCGTCCGATCCACAAATACTTCGCCTTCGAAGCGAATCGCTGGACATTTCCATTCTTCCGGAAGTGGGCGGGAAAATTCTCGACCTTATCGACCGGACCACCGGGCACAACTTCCTGTGGCATAATCCGCGGATTGCGCCGCAAACTTATCCAATCGAAGCCAATTTCGATAACTACTGGTGCGGCGGCTGGGACGACGGATTTCCTACTTGTGAAGCGTGCGTGCACAACGGAGAAGCGTATCCGAATCTTGGCGAACTGCGTTCCATTCGATGGGAGATAGACCCATTGGATGCAGGCGCATCGGAGCCGTCCATTACCCTTACGTCATTCGGGCCCATTAGTCCGATTAAGGCGCGGAAGATCGTTCGACTTTGCAATGGCTCTGTCGAAACTGAGTTCAGTGTGCACCACATCGGCCACCATCCGATTGACTTCATTTGGGGCACACATCCGGCCTATGCGATCCAGCCAGGTTGCGTGATCCACATTCCGGCGCGCACCGGCATCGTTGGCCAAGCCAATCATCCGCGTCTAGGCGAACCGGGACAACGCTATGAATGGCCACTGATAAAGACACGGGGCGATTCCGTCGATATGAGCCGCGTTGAGCCGCCCGGCAAACTTTCCACGGGTCATTACGCGACAGAGCTCACCGCAGGTTGGTACGCACTAGAATATCCCGATCGCCAAACCGGGCTCTTGTTCGAATTTCCCCTCGACGTGTGTCCGTATCTTTGGTTGTGGTTAAGCTATGGCGGTTGGCGAGGCCACTATGTTGCCGTAATCGAGCCCTGGACCAGTTGTCCGGTTACACTTTCGGAAGCGATAATTGCTAAAACACATCGGACGTTATCGCCGGGAGATGTTTTTTCGTGCATGGTGCGCGCGACCCCATGGCGCTTGCCTGTGACGTTGAGACAACTACTAACCGAGCGCAATCTGGCGCGTGTTGGATAAACGATGGCGACGTCCCGCATTGCGGATTGCTTTTGTTGAGAAATAAGTTTGGAGGGCGGCGATGCTCCGCGGATCGCCGCTTGACAATTTCGAGGATGAACATGTCCCGTTTTTGCAGTTGTGCTCTCTTGGTTCTGGCTGCAGCGTTCACGATCGCAGCGCAGGAACCGTTCCAGACGGTCTCGACAGTAGACGCCCACACCATCGCCGGCCGGCCTATTGCATTGGATGCCAGCCGCAAGCTACTTCCCTGGCCGATGCCCGAGGATACCGGATATTCCTATAACTCGCACTTGATGACACAGTGGAGCATTCTCTGGGACCAATACAATCGTCAGCGTTTCTATTATTTCCACTGTTGTTTCGACTTCGATCGCACCACGTTCGAGATGCAGCCCGATTTTCATTGGGCGAATTCGACCGCCTATCTTCGCGCCATGATGGAAGGTTTCATCGAACGTCTCTATCCGTATACGGGTGACTCACATACTCTGACGCTCTTGCAAGCCTTTATGGATTACGAATTGGAAAATGGCCTCACACCCGACAATTATGCCTGGGCCCATGTGCCGTACACGTCGGCGAACCCGGGTGACCGCCGTTATACGGGATGGAGCCACCACGCCGAGGATTTTCTAGAACCTCCCATTGTCGGTGAAGATGGCTATGCCTATCTGCGGTTCTACGAAATGACTGGTAACACCAAGTACCTGGAAGAAGCGATACGCTGCGCCACGGCGCTTGCCAAGAATTACGCGCCGGGCGACGCGAACAAATCGCCATGGCCGGTCCGCTGTTATGCCCGCGACGGAAAGATTGAGGGGAAAAGCATGGGGCCGTACTCAGCTAACGTGGTCGAACCCATCATGCTTTTCGACGAACTCATACGGCTCGGCCAGGGCGATGTTAATACGTTCAAGCAGGTTCGGCAAGGCGCCTGGGAATGGCTGCACAAGTATCCGATGAAAAATAATATCTGGGTTGGATATTTCGAAGATGTCACGCCCAGCATGGCAAACATGAATCAGGTTATCCCTTTGGAATACGCGCGCTACGTTCTTTTGAACCCGGATAAAGACCCGAACTGGCGCGAGAATTCACGCAAACTTATTGAATGGGTGAAGACCACGCCGAAATGGCCGAAGTATGTGGTTCATGGCGCCACCGTCACTACCGAACAAGGCAACGGCAAGACGTTCTGCTGCAACCTTCCGAACGAATGCTGCGACAGCCATACATCGCGACTTGCCGCGGTTGAGGCTCTCTACTATGCTCGCACAGGCGATGTTGCTTATCGCGAAGAGGCTTTCCGTTCCTTTAACTGGGTTACCTATTTTCAAGGTATGCCGGCGGGCGCGCACGCTCCGTTTGGCAACCAATGGTGGTTCACCGATGAATTCTCGGATGGGCCGCGCCGGTTGATGGATGGATTGTGGGCCGTCCCGGAATGGGCGCCGGCAGATGAATCGCATCTTGTCGGCTCAAGCTCAGTTGCCACCCGAATTGTCTACGGGAAGGGCTCCGTGACTTACTCCACGTTTGACCCGGCTTCGACTGATATATTGCGCCTAAACTTCTCGCCCACTTCCGTGTGGTCCGGCGGCCACAAGCTGACTCGACTGCCGGAATCGAACGAAACTGATCGAAAACGGGCAGGTTATACCTTTAACGACACGACTCATGTGATGAGGATCCGCCATGACGAGTCGCGCGACATCGACATACAAGGCGCATCTGAAGAGCCGGTTCCTCAAATCATCGACTTCGATAATCCTCATATCGGTGCGAACGTGCCGCTGACCGGTCAGTATCCTTCCGGTGTTGCCGATTGGGGCAAGGACCAGTGGAAAGCTTGCCCTCCGATGGGTCGAATGAGCACGTTTTCTCTCTGCGCGAACGACTCGAAAGCGGTTAAGGCCGAGTTTCAATTCGCTTTTCCAAGAATATTGATGCGCCTGGATGTTTACAATCCTACCGATCACGAAATCGTCCTTACATTGAGCGCGCCTGAAATGCGTGAAGTGACGTTCCACCTGAAGCCAGGTCAATTGAGGCGTATTAGGACAGGTTGGAGAAATCGTGCTTCGAAGGTAAGTGTGGAAACCGAGGGCCTTTCGGATCTCCGGTTCGATAATCTTGCTTACTCGTCTTATCTATGGGCAGCACTCGACTGGTCGGAGTGAATGTGTACTCCGCGCGCCGCTTAGCTGAACTGGTACGTTCTTGCGACCGTCTTCAATGGAGTGCCCATGGCCCGGCGGGCCACGGAAATTTATGAAGAAGCCGGCTACCTGCACCGAACGGACACTCAACGGAGCCAGTTCGGACCATCGCACAACCCGCGCACTGACGTGCGGCGGCTCCGTTTCCAGGTTGCCGACTCAGAGCCGCCTCGCGTGAGCGAGCGGGTTCGGGCAACCGCACGCCCAGCGCTTTCAGAGCGTCTTCAACCGACTGCCCATGGCCCGGCGGGCCGCCATAGCTTGATGAAGACGCTCGGTTGCCTGCACTGAACCGCGACTGTCAAGGAGCGGACGGCTTCAATGGAGCGGGCGCGCACATTCGGCAGTTCGTGCTGCCTCCTACTCTTCGCGAAGAGCGTCCATCGGATCGAGACGCGAAGCTCTGAGGGCGGGCAGAAATCCAGCTACTATAGCCAGCAAGGCGAGTATCGCGGCGGTTACAGCAAGCGTCCAGGGATCGTTTGCCGTGATCCCACAGAGAAGACTCGCCATGAAATGCGTAGCGCCGATTATCGCGGCCAATCCGATTGCCAAACCAATTCCGATCAGGATCATCACTTCTCCTAACGTTGTGCGAAGTACGCGCGACTGTTGAGCTCCCTAGCGCCATGCGGATGCCGATTTTGTTTCGCCGTTGGGTGATGTTGTACAAAGTGACGCCGTATAGTCCAATCGTCGCGAGCGGCAACGCGAGCCCACCAAAGAAGCCCGAGAGCGTGGCGAGCAGCCGTTCGCGCGCGAGCGACTCGTCGATCTGTTCTGAACTGCAAGGAAGCGTCGAGATCAACCGCGTTGACCGGACGCTTCACCGCTTGGACCAAGGCCGTCGCGGTACCGGCCGCGGCGCGCAGTTCGAACCTATGTTGGTTCGATTTGACTGCCGCGAAAATACCACGCGGCTTTGGGCCGAAAAAGAATCCAGGCAATCACAGCACAGAACAAACAGTGGATGGCGAATTCGGGGAACGCATTAAAGGCGCTCAGGATCACGTGGAATCCTATCCAGGCGAGCGCAAGCCAGCGCGCCCAGTTGCTGCCTCGGAGCATAAATGCTCCACACACAATCGCCAAGAACTCGACGAGTTCGACCCAGACGGCGTCGTATTGAAACGCATCCCTCGCCAGGAACTCGGACAAGTGGTAAACAAAGCCGACCGTACCCACCGCTATATACAGGCATCCGAGGATCGTAACGGAGAGGGGGCGTTTGTTCGCATTCATGGCAGCACCTCCAGCACGGCCGCGCTAGGCTCCAAGTTCCTCCGCATGCGGCGGAAGAGCCGCCCCAGCATCCAGTAGCGCCCGAATCGTCCCAATGAAATCCCCCGTGTCGCGATGCCAACCATTCCCGGACCCGTACACCGCCCACGCAAGTGCGGTCCCCGCATACTCTCGCGATTTCAATTCCAGCGCCGGATGGAACCGCAGTATCTCGCGCGTCATCTCCGCATTGCCATTAAACCCAGCCCAGTGCAGCGCCGTCGCTCCCATTCTCCCGGAGTATCCACCGGCCAACCCGCCTCCAGCATCAGCCGAACGGCCTTTGTGTTATTATTGCGCGCGGCGTTGGGCAGCTTTTGCCGCTCCATCTCAGACAGCATCCTGGCGGCGTCCGGCTTCTTCGAAAGAAATTCGTGAAATACCGCTTCGTCGCCAAGTTCGCATGCCAGCGCGAGTTTCAGGTCCTCCGGGGTCCGCTCCATGGGCAACTGAAAAACCTCCTCGTGACCGAAATCGCGCGCTACAAGTGTGTGCGGTGCGATGCGCCCCCAGTGTCCAGATGTAAATCGTGCCGCCAGCGCGCTGATCCTGCTTTGGAAACCATTCGTCCGACGTTCATCCGGATGCAGGAGGGATCGATGTCCAGATGCCGCCGTACCAGATCTGTGTCGCCGAGCGCCACCGCCATTAGGATGTCCGTCTGGCATCCGCGCGACACTAAGTAGCGCGCTACATCCTGCCGATCCCCCGGATAGTGCCGCTTCTGCTGCACGCGCAGCATGTACTGAGCCGGCGTCGATTCGTGATCCACGTCGCACGCGTCAGGGCCGGCGCCGTTCGCAAGCAGGAACGCCGCAACCTCCACAGTGGAGGCAAAGTGCAGCGGCGTCTGCCCGTCGCCGCCTCTTGCATGCACCACGCCCGGGTCCGCCTCCACCAACTCTCTCAATTTCGGCGTCATTCCCAGCCGCGCGGCGGCGTGCGCATCCAACGCCGCGCCGCGTTCGATCAAAAAGTGCACCAGGCTCGGATCGCAAACGTCCAGCACGCCGAATCCGCCCGCCCACCACTCGGTTCGTTTCCGCATGTTTGCGCCCGCGCGTAACAGCACGTCAATTGTCGCCCGATCGCTCCGCTGTACGGCCGCGAATAACGCGTGCTGGCCGAAGCCGTAGTTGGGCAGCGGATCGTCGATCTTCGCCCGCAGTTCCGGATATCGCTCGAGGACCTCGCGTAGCCGCGCCGCGTCGCCGTCGCACACCGCCGCCCTCAGCGCTTCCGCCGGACTGAATCCGAGCGCCTCCACGTGTGACTGCAGCTTCGCCCAGGTGGCGAAACCGTACTCGCCGGCCAGCGCATGTTGCGCAT
>Ga0134126_10013210_pt1 | contig 10433 bp, 13 predicted proteins | sample KB31752_FD_96881 | JGI IMG/M metagenome (GOLD analysis project Ga0134126, IMG submission 96881) | Terrestrial soil microbial communities with excess Nitrogen fertilizer from Kellogg Biological Station, Michigan, USA - KB3-175-2 | ecosystem: Environmental > Terrestrial > Soil > Unclassified ...
GGCCAACAATCCCGAGCGTCTTTCCGCGAAGTTCAGTCCCCTGCAGAGATTTCTTTTCCCACTTCCCGGCGCGCGTAGTGGTGTCGGCACGCACGAGATGGCGGGCCAGCGCCAGCATCAGTCCCAGCGTATGCTCAGCCACGGCCACTGCATTCGCACCCGGCGTATTCATCACCGCGATGCCCGCCTTGGTGGCCGCGTCCAAATCAATGTTGTCCACGCCCACGCCGGCGCGTCCAATCACGCGCAGCTTGCCCGCGTGGCTCAGGACAGCTGCGTCCACATACACCGCCGACCGGACGATGAGAGCGTCAGCGTCGGGCAAAGTTCCGGCGAGATTTCCGTTGATCTGATCTGCAGTGACCACCGTCCAGCCCGGTTCATCCCGTAAAAGCTGAACAGCGTTGTTCGCGACTTTCTCAGCCACAACAATCTTCATCTCTTACCTCAGCTATTTCCTGAAAACGCACCGAAAACTCCTTGGCTCCATTGTTTGGCTCTTTGCAATGGGCAACCAGACCTCATTCTCTCCGTCCGTGTCCTTTGCGAAAATGCAACCGGGAGCCATGAAGCTCTTTCACTGTCGAAAGTCCAGCGCCGGAGGCGCGGCATAAGTTAGCCCAGGCGCGTTCCCGAGGCGCGCCTGCGCGCTGAGGGATAAGCCCTGGGTAAGCGAAGTAGCAAGCCAATTCCTTACTGCCGTAGGCTGGAGCGGAGCCACAGGCGGAGCGACAATAAAAAACCATTCTCAACCTCTGGGCGAACTTGATTACCGCACCACTGCGACTGCCTGCGACGCTTGAGCATATACCTCTTGCGCGGCCCGCAAGCCGGCGCCCAGCTCCACTCGTTGTCCCATCTCAGCCAGCACCTGCTCCAGGGCGCCGATTGCCGCAATGGTGTCCAGATAGTCGTAGTAGCCCAGGTGAGCAATGCGGAAGAGCAGTCCTTTCATCTCGCCCTGACCGTTGGCTATCACCGCTCCGAACTGGTTTCGGAATGCCTTCACAATGTCACTCGAATCCACTCCGGCCGGCGATGCAATTGCCGTCAGCGCCGCTCCGGGCGATGCCGCCGAAAAGAGCTTGAGTCCCAGAGCGCTCGCCGCAGCACGCGTCATGGCCGCTGCCGTTTCAGCGTTGTTGATGAGCAACTCGCGTCCGGCTGCCAGATCGCCGCCACCCTGTTCGCGAAGGTAGTCGAATGTCGCTGCCAAAGCGGCAACCAGGGCCGTCGAAGGCGTATAGGAAGATTCACCCTTCGCGCCGTTCTTTCTCTCCTTACGCAGGTCGAAGTAGTAGCGGGGGTTCATGCTCTTTTCCATGCGCTGCCACGCCCGATCGCTCACCGCGCAATACGCAAGTCCCGGAGGGATCATGACTGATTTCTGTGATCCGCCGATGATCACGTCAATGCCCCATCCATCCACGTCAAAATGAGTCGTGCCGAGGCCCGTGATGGCGTCCACCACCAGCAGCGTGTCCGACCCGCGCAGTGCTCGGGCAATACCTTCCACATCGTGCCGCACGCCGGTTGAGCTCTCCGTCCCCTGCATGTAAAGCACCTTGTGTTCCGGTTTGAGCTTGTCGCGGACCTGCTGCGGCGTCACTGTCTGGCCGTACTCTGCCCGCACGCTCTCGACCTCGCAACCGTAAGTCTTAGTCAGCCCTTCCCAGCGTTCGCCAAATTTACCTGCCGTGACTACCAGTACTTTGTCCTTTGGCGAAGTTAGGTTGGCTACAGCGGCTTCCATTGCTCCGGTTCCTGAAGCCGTGAACATCACAACATCGTTCCTGGTGCCGATGAACGTCTTCAGATCAGCGAGCACTTTGGTATAAAGTGCGCGAAACTCAGCGGTTCGATGATGCATGGTGGCAGCCGCCATAGCTAGTTGAGCCGCCGGTAGAAGCTGGGTTGGACCGGGAGTAAAAAGGCGTCCTTTGCGAATCATGTCAGGCCTTTCTTGGGAAGCTTGATCTATTGAAGAGCCAGATCGATCTGGCTGTAGTCTGCGGGCTGCGCGGAATACGTCTGAGTGCCGTGTCTCAACAACACCAGGCTTGCGGTTGGGTCGTCAATGTTTTGAATAACCAGTAGGGCATCGCCGTCAGCATCAAATTGCGGGACCGTTTTCCATTTTATCTTTCCCATGCTTGCCTTGGGAATACGTGCAATAGCATCCACGCGAGGAAAAATTGCGTCGTAGGCCAGAATACCTCCGGCCAGCATGCTGACCCTGCGCGATCCCTGGCTGTCAACCAGCAGGTACGCTGAGTCGGAGGTGGCGCCGCGTCCTGCGAAGTCGGCCGTAACACGGCCTGAGAAGGGAAGATTGTGCTCGCGTAGAAAACGAACTCCGGAATCGGAGAAATCATCCGCCTTGGCTAAATGCCAGCCCTGCAACTGCTGCAATCGAGCGGCATCCGCCTGCGGGATTTCTGGCATTCCTGCTTTCGGGTTGAAATGCGCGGCCGGGCGGTTAGCCGGTTGTGCGAAGAGAAGCGCCACCAGGCAAATCAGACCAAGACTTAAGGCAATACGAATCGTCCATCCGCTGCCCCCTGGCGGAAGACGCTTAAGCCGGATCTCGCTGGCGCCCGGCATTTCGCGGATGCGGCTGGCGATAGAGTTCATGGCGTTCAGGTGGTTGAGAACGTGATTGGCTGTGAATGAAGGAATCGCCAGCTCGCTGAGCTCCAGGGTGTGGTTCTTGATTGAGAGTGCGGTCTGTGTGGAACAGCAAAGCTGCTCCAGGCTGTGCAGCGCTTCCGCTGTGCCCAGGACCATGCGCACTTCCAGAGGCTCGTCGCTTCTGGCGATGAATCGCTTGTCCAGCATGGGGCTGCCGGTACGCATGACGACGCGGCCTTCGCCGGGCAGAGCTACCGTCTTCGGCATGATGGTGAGCCCAAAGTTGGCCGGCACCCGCATCTCGATGTGGAGGCCGGGAGTATCGAGTTTCTTGGAAAAGCGGACAATCGTCGGCAGCCACCCGAGATAACCGGCCACCACCACGTCTTTGCCTTCGCGGGTCGCCTGCGTCTTCAGCAATTCAGCAACTCGCAGTACATCACTCTGAATGTCTTTGTAGCCCCGAAATACAGCAAAACGCCGTACCCAGTACACAATAATCCCTACTATGCCCACAATAATGGCGATGTTAAGGATTACACCCTGCGGTGACATGAGTACTCCAGAGAAGGCTTGCACCCGATGATACTTTGCGGCGCCTGAGGGAATCAACGTGTCCTGCCACACACGAGCCGCTTATAATCTTTAGTTTTCTGACTGTGAGGCAACGGCAATGGCGATCAGTGAACAGGTGCAGAAGGACATGGTGGACGCAATGCGCAGCCGCGATGAATTGCGGCTTTCAACCCTGCGCATGGTAAAGAGCGCGCTCAAGAATAAAGAGATCGATAAGCGCGCTCCGCTGGATGACAAGGAAGCTCAACAGGTTCTCGCCACGCTGATCAAGCAACGCAAAGATTCCATTGAACAGTTCACCAAAGGGGGCCGCCAGGAACTGGCCGACAAAGAAGCCGCCGAGATCAAAATCATTGAAGCTTATCTTCCCAAAGCCATGGGCGAGGAAGAGATTACCGCTGCAGTGAAAGCCACCATCGCTGAGATGGGTTCGCCGACCATGAAAGACATGGGAACGGTGATGAAAAACGCGATGGCAAAATTGCAGGCTACCGGTGCGCGCGTGGAAGGCAAGACGGTCAGCGAGGTCGTGAAGAAGCAGCTTGGCGGGTAGGTTCGTATCCGCTTAAAAACATCTTCCAACAATTTCTGCCAAAACCCCGGAGTTCTGCCAATCCGGCGTTTAGCACTCTCCCTGTGTTGCTGCCAAAATGCAGTGCTGCCCAGAAAAGTACTTGAAACGGGAAACCAACGTTCCCATACTACGTTCAAATTAGGTAACAGAGTCCCTGATCTTGCTGAGCTTGACCGGGTGGTGACGGCGAAAGTCCCGGAGAAAGCCCTATTTCAGCATGACAGGGCAAGGTGACTTATGGTTCCTGAATCGAGTTTGTTGCAACAGTTTTTCAATCACGTTGTGGAGCGGAACTATGAAGAAGTCGGCATACGGCAGCCGGAGGTCCACGCTTACGTAGCCACCCTGCTGACTGAGTTCTGCGAAATGGAAAATCTCTACAAGATCAAGAATGCCGACGGCCGGCCGCTTGCCGATGTCGGCGAGATGCTGCTGGAGTCAGATCCTGTTTACGGGCCTGCTCCTTCCTTTGACCGCGAGCGCCAGGTGCGCAAGCACATTGGTGATTACTCGCTGTTTTTCTCCGGCATGTTTCCCGAGAGCGTCAATCACCATCGGCTGCGCCGTTACCGGCTGGAAGGCTTCCTTGATTTCGTGAAGGCAGGCAAGGAGAGCTACTACATCGTTTCGAAATTCGAGCACTTCGAGTACGCCAAGGTGGCGCCGCTGTTCCGCCGCATGTCCCAGGAATTTGAGCGGCTGGTGTACGGCCTCAACCAGGTGAAGAGCGAGCTGGCGGAAATGCAACATCCCATCACCCAGCAGGCCAAGCAACTGCTCATGTAGCCGGACCAACGCCGTTTCTTCTTGAAGGCACAGCCCGGGCTGTGCCTTTCCGTTTCTGTACCCGGAATCCTTCCCTCGTATTAAAATCGATCTTCAAATCCACCTGGTCGGGCTTCCATTTATGTCTAAACGTGACCTTCGGTTCGTGACTTTGTCCGGTATTCCTATCGTTGTGAGTGAATTGCGCTGGCCTTTCCATCCCTCCACCTCAGGCTCAGACTGGCTGGTGCTGCACGGCCGCGTGGATCTGCTGGATAGTGCGGAGGGTCTCCACGCTGAAGTCGCCGTGGGCATGACTCAGACTATGAAGGAGGCCCTCGGCTCCGTTGCCGAAGAACACGCGGAAGGCCTGGTAGTGAATTCCATCCGCAAGACCATCGATAATGGCCAGCTTGCCTTTCTCAAATCCGGCAAGCTGCAGCCGGCCCACGTGACCAGCCGTTTTTTCAGCTTCATCGCAAAAAAAATTCAATTTCCGACCCAAAGCGAAGATGATGTGCGTGAGCTGATCAAGCGGCGGGTTTTCTGGTTGGGAAAAAGCAGTCCAATCGACGTCGCTAATCCCTACGATTGCCAGTATGTGAACCTCTCACGCGAGAAGATGCTGGAACTGGGCAAACAACTTGCGGGACAGGGGCAGATCAAGCTTGAGGGCGACCTCGCGACCGCCTCAGATTGGCTGCTGCAACAGCAGAATGCCATGCTCGCGGCCATGCAAAAAGGCGTGGAGGCCGGCAAAGCGGCGACAAAAGTTACTGCCTAAACGCTGATTGTTACGTGAATAAAGAGCCGGGCTGGAGCGCCCGGCTTTTGTTATTTCAGATCAAGTTTGTGGCTTAGCGGTGACCGTCGTGATCGTGATCGTGGTCGTGATGGCAGCGTGCGCGCGCTTCTTCGAGATCATGGCGCTTCTGTTCTGCCTGCCTGCTGTGTTCTCCGTGCTTGTGAATGGCCTTTTCGAGGTTTGCCTCAGCCTTGTGGATGCGTTGCTCACACTTGTGGTCATCCCGGTCCAAAGCTCGCGCCGGAACAGTCCACATCACAAAGCAAAGCGCCATGAAAAGCGCCAACCATGTTCTGTTCTTCTTGACCATGCAGTCTCCTCCAGAAATCAGAGACAATGCTATACCGGAACCGGCAACAAAGGAATCAGGTGTGGACTAAATCCAATCCCTTGCACGGAAGAGTTGGGCGCCATCCGCTAAAATGCGTCTGTGTCTTCGCTCCTTGAAGTCGATCGCCTGAACGTCCGGTTCGCCACCCAGACTGGCGAGGTGGCCGCCGTACGTGACGTCAGCTTCAGTATTCCTGAGTCCGGTACCCTCGGTCTGGTAGGTGAATCCGGATCGGGAAAGTCGGCAACATCGCTGGCCATCATGCGACTGCTGCCCCCGCAAGCTCGCATTACCGGCAGCATCTCCTTCGACGGACAGGATCTCCTCCCGCTACCCGATAACTCCATGCGCCAGATTCGCGGGTCCGGGATCAGCATGATTTTTCAGGAGCCCATGACCGCGCTCAACCCGGTGATGCGTGTTGGCGACCAGGTGGCTGAAGCTGTTCTGGCCCATCATCGCGTTTCCCGGCATGAAGCCAGGCACAAGGCGGTAACTGCGTTGCGCGAGGTAGCGATTCCCGATCCGGAGCGCCGGGCTCTTGATTATCCGCACCAGCTCTCCGGAGGCCAGCGCCAGCGTGTGATGATCGCCATGGCCCTTGTGAACAATCCCAGATTGCTGATCGCGGACGAGCCCACCACGGCGCTCGATGTCACCGTGCAGGCGCAGATTCTGGATCTGGTGCGTGAACTGCGCGAAAAACACAAACTTGCAGTGTTATTTATTTCGCACGATCTCGGCGTTATTTCCCGAATCGCCGACCAGGTAGCCGTGATGTATGCCGGTGAGATCGTCGAGATGGCCGCCGTGCAACAGATCTTTTCGGCCGCGAGCCATCCGTACACTCGCGGTTTGATCAGTGCCATTCCCACACTACGTACCGACCGCGCCCGCCCCCTCGAAACGGTTGAAACCCGCGCCCGACCGGACCGGTCGGCCCCCTTGCGGCAGATTGCCCCGGGACATTGGGCTCGCATTGCTCCGTGAAGTGTTACAGGTGATATAAACTTTCAGGGTTAACCTGTGCGCATCCTGATCCTGTCTGATATCCACGCCAATCTTGAAGCGCTGGAGGCTTGTCTGGCGGCTGCGCCGGCCCATGATCGTGTGTTCAATCTGGGCGATATCGTGGGTTACGGCGCGAATCCGAACGAGGTGACGGAAAAATCACGTGAGCTGGGAACGGTCTTTGTACGCGGCAACCACGACAAAGCCTGTTCAGGCGTAACCAGCCTTGACGATTTCAATCCCATCGCCGGCCTGGCGGTGCTGTGGACTCGCCAGCGGCTGAAGCCTGAAAACCTGTCCTTCCTTTACGATCTGCCTTCCGGCCCGATTTCGCCTCTAGAAGGCGTAAGCTGCGTCCACGGGTCGCCGCGCGATGAAGACGAATATGTTCTCATGCGCCGCGACGCTTACTCGATCCTGGGGAAATCAGCTGAGCCGGTGACTTTCTTCGGACACACGCATGTGCAAGGCGGTTTCTGGATTGACGATGAAAAAAATGAAGAAGGCGGTCTTGAGCCGCAATATGAGTCGCGCACTGGAATCCAGGAGCTCACGGTCGAGCTGAACGACTCTGCGAAGTACATGATCAATCCCGGCTCCGTCGGCCAGCCGCGCGACGGTGATCCGCGTGCCGCGTTCGCGGTCTATGACACTGAGAAGCGAACCGTAACGTTTTACCGGGTGCCTTACGACATTGCGGCTGCCCAGGAAAAAATCTTTGCCGCGGGCTTGCCGGAGCGGCTCGCCATCCGCCTGGAGGAAGGCCATTGAAGCAGAGCTCTCTTTTTGAAGAAAATCGCCCGTCGGCTCAACCCGCCGTGATCGCGAACATTGATGGTGGCGCCCGCGGCAATCCCGGGCCTGCTGCTTATGGCGTTGTAGTGCGTAACAGCAAGGGCGAGGTGCTTGCCGAATTGAGTGAGTACCTGGGGCTTCAGACGAATAATTACGCGGAATACTCCGGACTGCTGGCGGCTTTGGAGTATGCGGTAGGTGAGAAGCATCCTTCCCTCAAGATCTTCAGCGACTCCGAATTGCTTGTCCGTCAGATGCAGGGCCGCTATAAAGTCAACAATCTCGCGCTGCAGGAGCTCTTCGGCCGCGCTCAGTCACTGGTGCGAAAGCTACAGCATTTTTCCATCGAGCACGTTTTGCGTGAGCGCAACAAAGACGCCGACCGCCTGGTCAACAAGGTACTCGACGAACGGGCGCGCGGAGCACGCTGACCCGCAGCGTCAATCAATTCGAAGCCCAATCCCAGCACTCATGCGGCTCGCGGTGTTTTTGAATCCTGATTGCCTTTCCGCAACTCCAAATTTCGAGGAAGTGCAGATGAAACGACAAAACATCTCAGGCAATGCCAAATGGGAACCTATTGTCGGTTATTCGCGGGCCGTTCGCGTGGGCAACATCATTCATGTCGCCGGGACAACGGCAACGGACGCGAGCGGCAAGATTGTCGGTGAGGGAGATGCCTACGCCCAGTCGGTGCAGGCAATCCGCAATATTGAAGCGGCCTTGCAGAAAGCCGGCGCGGGACTCAAAGATGTGGTCCGCACGCGGACCTTTGTAACAAACATTGCCGGCGATTGGGAGAAAGTGGGCAGGGCGCACGGAGAATTCTTTCGTGACGTCCGTCCCGCAGCCACCATGGTGGAGGTTTCCAAATTGATAGCGCCGGAAATGCTGGTTGAGATCGAAGCCGAAGCAATTGTTGCGGAATAAACCGCGGTTTGGAGGGCAGCGACGGCAAAACCAAAAGCCGGCTCATAGGCCGGCCTTCGATTGGAAATGGGTTATATGGAGTTACTTCTTGGGGGCGATTGAGTCTTTGGCGGCCTTGGCGACGCGGAACTTTACCACGGTCTTGGCTGCGATTTTGATTGGTTCGCCGGTTTGAGGATTGCGTCCCATACGGGCTTTCCGGTTGGACTTTACCAGACGTCCCAGGCCGGGGATGACGAATACGCCATTCTTCTTTGTCTCTTTGATCGCGGTTTCCGCCAGGTGCTCGAGGAACGCCGCGGCCGTCTTGTTATTCGTCTCCAGTTTCTCGGCCATGTGGCGTACGAGCTGGGTTTTGGTCATACCAGATGCCATCTTTCCTCCTTAAATGTGAGTACTACGGCTCACTCCAAGCGAATATATACACTTTTCACAAAACCATGCAAGCGTTTTCGCCAGATTTTATGCGGGTTTTTTAAGGCCCACCTGTGGAAAACAGGCATGAACAGCGGGGTTGGCCATTGGCCAGGAACAAGCACAACAGAACACCTCACGACAGGCGGTAAAAGCTTAATACCGCGTCGCCCTGTTTCAGCACACGTTGCCGGCGTAGCGAGCCGAAAGCATCGCCGGGATCAAAGTGTTTGTCATGTTCGGCGATGACCAGGCTCTCCGGCTTGAGAATGCGCGACTGTGAGAGAAAGCCCAGAATCTGTTCGTAGTCGCCCATTTTGCGGTATGGCGGATCAAGAAAACAGAAATCAGCGACTACAGCCTGGGAATCCAGCATACGGAGTGCTGTCGCGGCATCTCGTTCCTCGATCTCAAAACCTTCCTCAATGCCGAGTGACCCGAGGTTCTCGCGAATGGTGCCCGCAGCACGTGCCCCTGCTTCCACAAAATAGACACTGCGAGCACCTCGGCTCAGCGCCTCAATGCCAATAGCGCCGCTGCCGGCAAACAGGTCCAGCCACACGGAATCGGCGATGGATGGCGCCACGACGTCGAACAACGTCTCACGAAGACGGTCCGAGGTTGGCCGGGTCTGCATGCCTTCTGGAGCCGCGAGGCGGCGGCTACGGTATTTGCCTGCTATAACGCGCATGAGAATAGCCGCAGATTTGCGGCATAGTGCCATCCTACAGCAGAATTACAATGCAAGCTGGAGAGGGCAGATCGAATGTTGCGAGCCGCAAAGAAAGCGCTTTTTCTGATCGTGCTGGCTAGAATTACTGCCTTTGCACAGACCGCCGAGATTCAGAGTGCCGAGCTTGCGCTACAAGTGTCGAGTGAACTTGAAATCCGCCTCACTGAGCCCCCTCATTGGGAAAAGGGCTGTCTTGTACTCGAAATCGTTCGATCGAATCGCACCAATGAGACTGTATGGCTCCCTAATATGGGCCTCTACATCGATATGCCAGTTACAGATTCGACCATCGGGACAGAATGGATGAACGTTTACGGACTAACCGACCTCATTGACTATGCAGGCGAACCTCTTTCAGCCGGCGGGACCCGCGTCGACCAAATCTGTCTTCCGGCCACAATAGCTGTGGTTGACACGGGTAAAAAGACACGCCGCCAAATAACAATAAGTGGAGATTTACAAACTAAGGCGCTCTTTTTCCGTTCCGAGCAAGATTACTTAACCAACAAAAAGCAAAGAGAAAGAATGTTCAACATGTCTGAAGCGGAGCGGAGGGGTATGACGGTCCTCTATCCCGAACGAAACCTGCTGGTGGTTAAAGTGCCCTGTCAAGAGAAAGAACCGTCATGTGCGTGGGGGATGCCGCCGCTGCTCCTGCACGGCGAAGGCCGTGTCATTCCAGACATTTATAAATCTAACCCTGATTGGAATGAGCGGGGATATCGCGTCAATAAGAAACTTGCTGACCAGAAGCCGCAATGTGTTTCCCGGAAGCCGGCTTCTCTGAAATAGCCGTGCTACTTTGATTCCGCAATCGTGTAATCGAACTCATATGAGTGCTTGCCGTCAGGGGCGATAATGATGTTCA
>Ga0134126_10013211_pt1 | contig 10432 bp, 6 predicted proteins | sample KB31752_FD_96881 | JGI IMG/M metagenome (GOLD analysis project Ga0134126, IMG submission 96881) | Terrestrial soil microbial communities with excess Nitrogen fertilizer from Kellogg Biological Station, Michigan, USA - KB3-175-2 | ecosystem: Environmental > Terrestrial > Soil > Unclassified ...
GTTATCGCAGCAATTGCTCGCTCGCTCGCGCAGGAGGGCGAGCATCGCTGGACTCGCATCGACTGCGTCCACCTGCACCGCCGGATTCGATGAAAGCAGGCGCGCGGTGAAACGTCCGTCCCCGTCGCCCAGTACCAGCGCATGACGAGCGCCAGAGCATCGAGTCAAAAAGTGGAACCGGCAGTGCTCCAACCGGGGGCCGAAGCTGAAGTATTCCATCCAGCGATAGGCGCGCGCCACGGAATCGAAGTTCGGTGCCTGGGTTTCCATTTAGTGTGTGGTGAGATAGCGGCGTAACTAACGTAGGTGAAGTAAGAATAGTAGAGGCGTCAACAGGGCTCCATCGGCGAGTACGCGGAGAGAGAGCGCGCTCATTCGACCGGCTCGGCGGATCAGAGCGAGAAACATCACGGAACTGGCTGCAACTGCGAGGAAGAGAGGCCAAACGAGTCTTCCGGCGGGAAAGGCAGTAAACGCCAGCGCCATCGTCCCAGTTACGACGGCGAAGGCCGTCAAGCGATTGCCCAGGAAAGCTGTCAGGGTCGCGCGTAACGCGCTGCCTGCACGTGACGCGTTGCCTTTTGGATCGCGGAGTTCATGCGCCCGAGACGTCGCGAAACGATCTTGCGACCCTTCGCGCCTCGCCTCCGCATCCTCCCATGTTTGTATCGCCACGCAATTCAGCCAGCAAGCCGCTCCAAAGGTAAAAATTGCCGCCAGCAACAACCCTCGTCCTTCCTGAAGCCGTGTCCACGTTGGCACCGCGGTCGCGATAGAAAAAAGAAATCCCACGAACAATTCCTTCGAAAAGCGATCGCCTTCGGATCGATGGTGAATCAACAGAAAATAGCCGATGCCGATCAGGCATAGAACAATGTCGTCTATCCGCACTGCCGGTGGAACGCGAAACAAGATCAGATAGGCCAGCGGTGTTGCAGCCGCGATCCACGCGATCACAAACGGTTTGCGATGTCGCAGGTAAAACCAATGCCGGTCGCGCAGATTGGCCATATCGACCGAACGCCACCCGTCGAGCAGCCGGTCCGCAACGTAGACGCACCAGGTTCCCAACGCCAGCGTAACCAGAGCCGTCGGCGGAAGACTCACGCGAAAGGCTGCAGCGAAAAACCAGCACCAGACGACTGCCACGGTGGGAGCATCCAGACTCAGCAAGTGCCACCACACCCATATCCGCCGAACCGAAAATGTACCGACGCCCTGTTCAACGTGAGGGCTTCGAACTACAGGCGCGCTGGTCAATGGACTCGCTGACATGTCAATTCTTCATGCAATGAGAAGAGGTTTGCGGCTGTCCGGTGTGAAGAGCCGCTCTACCTGTATTCGACGCGTCCCGCCGCCCTCGCGTTTCCAATGCAACGAAATTCATTTTCAATACGATGTTGAAACTCATTCAGAAGGGGCGGTCTTCTTTTGTTGTTGGGTGCGCTTCACGCTGCGAGACTTCTTTTCGCTCGCCGAACGTTTGGCTGGTGGCTTCTGTTCGCCCGCCGTTGCCATGTCGTGTGAAAGGGGCGATTCCAGGGCATCCGTGGCGACAGCCGGGGTTGCTGTTGGGCCGATCAACGCCGCCGCCTTTGGGATATCCCGCACGCTGGCCTTGTCCTCAGCAAGCCGAATCAGGAATTCCTGTGCATGAAAAAGCGGCTTCGTTCTGCCCGACTGGTCCTTGGCGCGAATGTACTCGCCGGAAGGCAGTAGAAAACGGCATTCGGCTGTGTCGGCGAGATAGGCGCCCAGAATCTCTTCCCGAATCCGCTGCCTAAGTTGCGGATCGAGCACCGGGAAGACAACTTCACATCGCTCGAACAGGTTGCGAGGCATCCAGTCTGCGCTTCCCGCGTAAATTTCCGCATCGCCGCCATTCAGGAAATAGAAAATGCGGCTATGCTCCAGAAGTCGACCGACAATGGAACGCACGCGAATGTTTTCACTCAGCCCTTTGACCCCCGGGCGCAACGCGCAAATGCCGCGAACAATCAGGTCGATCGATACCCCAGCCTGCGACGCCGCATACAGGGCATCGATCACGCTCTGCTCCAGCAGCGAATTCATCTTGGCGATGATGTGCGCCGGCTTTCCCTCGGCGGCATGCTTGGCCTCGCGATGGATCAGTTGAGCAAAGCCCTCCGCCAGGTTTAACGGCGCCACCAGCAGCGGTGCGTAGTCATCCGACTCAGAGTGTGCCGTCAGGTAATTAAAAACGTTGTGCACTGCGTTTGTAATCGTCGGACTTGCGGTCAGCAGGCTCAGGTCGGTATAGAAAGATGCCGTCTCCACGTTGTAATTGCCCGTTCCGAGGTGAGCATACTGGCGGACTGCGCCGTCCTCAGGGTCGCGCCGGACCAGCAATGCCAGCTTGCAATGCGTCTTCAGGCCAACCGTTCCATAGAACACCTGAACGCCTGCGTCCTCCAGATCGTGCGCCCACCTTATATTGGAGGCTTCATCGAAACGCGCCATCAATTCGACGACCACGGTAACTTCCTTGGTCTGCGCAGCTTCGCGCAAGGCTTGAAAGATGGGAGAATTGGCGCTCGTGCGATACAGCGTTTGCTTGATGGAAAGCACCGCCGGGTCTTCCGCGGCCGCTCGAATAAACTCGACCACGGCATTGTAGGAATCGTAAGGGTGGTGCAACAGAATGTCATGGCGGCGAATCTCTGCAAACAAATTTGGCGATTCGCGATGCAGCCGCAGGCTGCGCGGCACAAATGGGGGATATTTCAGCTCCGGCTTGTCTGTTCTGGAATGCAGGTTCAATAAGCGGGAAAGATTCACCGGCCCATCGGTATAAAAGATCTGGAACTCATCCAGTTCGAAGTTCGTCTTGAGCTCCTCAACGATTTCAGGAGCTGCATCGCTGGCAATCTCCAATCGGACCGCATCTCCCTTGCGGCGATTGTGCAGCTCGGAACGTACGCTTTCCAGCAGGCTGCGCGCTTCTTCTTCCTGTAAATACAGGTTGCTGTTGCGGGTGACGCGAAACGCCGCGCGAGATAGAAATTCATACCCGCGATACATCGCCGCGGCCTGCGATTCGATCAGCTCATGCAGAAAGATGGAATCGAAGCAATTTCGAGCCGAAGGCAACGCCACCAGACGTGGCAGCGCGCGCGGGACGGTCACCACTCCCAGCACCTGTGTCGATGCCGATTTGCGCTTGCGATGAAGCAAGAGTGCCAGGCAAAGCGCCTTGTTCAGCACATGCGGAAACGGGTGAGCAGGGTCGATAGTGATCGGGGTTAGCAGCGGGTCCACTTCGCTTTGGTAAAAGGAAATCGCAAATCTGCGCTGATCCTCCGTCAAATCTCCCCAGGCGCGCATCCGTATCCCAGCCTCGGCCAGGGCGGGCAACAACTGCTTGTTCCAGCATGTGTATTGGTCGGCGACAAAGGCATGCGTCTTCTTCGCCAGTGAGTCCAGGATCTGTTGCGGCGTCATCAGATCCGGACCCGGTTCGTTGTAGCCGTCTTCAATGCGCTGCAGGATTCCGGCGACGCGAACCTCAAAAAATTCGTCCAGATTGCTGGCCGTGATCGCCAGAAATTTCACACGCTCCAGCAGGGGATTGGAGTCGTCCTGGGCTTCTTCCAGCACACGCCAGTTGAAATCCATCCAGGATTCGTCCCGGTTGAAATAGCGTTTTGTCGTCTGCGGAGTTACGCGGCTGCTTTTCACTGGCATGCGTTCGTGTTCTTCTTCCGGTAGGGCAATCGCAAAGTGCTGGCGGGAGAGATCGACCTATCAAGTGTCTCAAATCTGTTCGCCCGAGGGTAGCAGCCGGTGGTGACAGTCACGTCAATCCGATTCGAGCAGCGCAATCCGGTATCCTAAAGCAGGTAACCATGCGGGACAACCGGCCGCCGATCCAGGCGTGCCAGACAATGCAACCGGCGGCAGAAAAAAGAGGCGCGCAAAAGGAAAGAAATTGCACTCTTCTGCTCGTTTCGTCATCTATTCTCTAGCATCTACAACACGGCAACACTGCTCCGTACGTAAACCGTCCGATGAAAGAAATGCCAAAAACTTTTCCTGAAGTATGCTGCGGCCATCTGCGATTCTTGTTTTTTGCGGCACTTGCGGTCGTTATCGCTCATCCGCGGGCGCTGGCGCAGGTCACTTCCGATACCTATCGGGGCAGCGCCGTGCAGGAAAAGGCCGCCCCGGGGGTGTTGCCTCTATCGCTGGATGAAGCCATCCGGATGGGTCTCCAAAATAACCTGGGAGCGATTCTGCAGAATACCAACGTGAAATCTGAGGGCGGAGCGAAGCTGCAGCAATTGCAGACATTGCTTCCCACCGTTACGGGGACCGCTCAGGCTTCCGTGGAACAGGTCAATCTGCAGGCGCTAGGATTGCGAATTCCCGGATTTCCGGCGGTGATCGGTCCCTTTGGATATACAGATTTTCGGGTCGCGCTAAATCAAACACTGCTGAACGTCTCTTCGCTCGAGAATTATCTGGCGTCGAAACATAATTTCGAATCGAGCAAACTTTCCGCCAGGGATTCGCAGGATCTGGTCGTCTTGACGGTAGGCAACGCCTATTTGTTACTTCTGGCAGACGCGGCACGCATTTCATCTCTCGATGCCCAGGTGCAAACCTCGAAAGTGTCGCTCAACCAGGCAATTCAAAATCATCAGAGCGGCGTATCGCCTCGCCTGGACGAACTCCGCGCTCGCGTGGATTATCAGACGCAGGAGCAATCGTTGATCGCGGCCACCGCGCAGGAAAAGAAAGATCGAATTGCCCTGGCGCGCACGATTGGACTGCCGCTCGATCAGAAGTTCGACCTGACCGATCAGGTTCCTTATGCTCAATTCGACGAGCCCACCATGGAGTCTGCCATGGCGCAAGCCTTGAAAAATCGCAGCGATTTGCAGGCTGCTCAGCAGCAGGTGAAGGCTGCCGAAAAGAGCCTGTCAGCGGCTCATGCGGAGCGATATCCAGCCCTTACGGCGAAAGTGGATTATGGAGAAATTGGGGTCAATCCAGGCAATTCCTACGCGACGCTGAATGCGACGGGAAAGCTGAGTGGACCCTTGTTCGAAGAAGGCAAATTGCGGGGCGATGCGCGCATTGCCGATGCCCAGTTGGAACAGGCCCGCGCCCAGTTGAACAACTTGGAAGGTCAAATCCGCGCCGATGTAAAGGATGCGATTCTGGATATTGAATCCTCGGAAAAGTTGGTAAGCGTGGCGAAGAACAACGTCGACCTGGCAAGCGAGGCGCTGAAGGAAGCGCAAGAGCGGTTTCAAGCAGGAGTGTCGGACAACCTGGCGGTGTCGCAGGCGCAGGAATCTGTGGCCCAGGCCAACGACCGGTATGTGAGCAGCCTGTATCAGTTGAATGTTTCGAAGCTTTCATTGGCGCGCGCCGTAGGCCTCGCGCGCACCCAGTACAAGACCTATCTTGGAGGACAATAATCGTGGCGGAATCGAGACCCGAAGGAACCATGCAAGCCGACTCGGCCGACGGTCGACCGGAAGAGAATCAGCGAACAGGCGATCGCTCTTCTGCGCAAAATGACCAGCGTTCAACCGCGAACACCAATCAAAAAGATGCGTCGCCGGACGAGACCGAGCTTCACCACGAGGCGCCGCGTTCACGGAAACGCTTTTTTATTATTGGCGTCGTGGTTCTGGTCCTGATTGGAGTTGGCCTGTACTGGTGGCATTCTACCTATTACGAGAGCACCGATGATGCGCAGATCGATGGGAATCTGGTGCAGATCAGCGCCCGCATCAAAGGATACGTTTCCAATGTGAACGTGGTAGATAACCAGCAGGTAGAGAAAGGGCAGGTGCTGATAGAAATCGACCCCCGCGATGCACAAGCGGCTCTCCAACAGGGGGAAGCGGCTCTGGCTACCGCGAAAGCAAATTATGAAGCTGCGCTGGCGAATGTGCCCATCACCACCACTTCAACCGGGGCGACCTTAAGCTCAGCCGCAGCCGGGGTTCAGGTTGCGCTGTCTACTATTTCAGGTGCAGAGAAGCAGTTGGACGCCGCCCAGGCTCAACTGCTGTCGGCCCAGGCAGACAACACCAAGGCCCAGCTCGATCTGCAACGATATACCCCGCTGGTGCAGCGGGATGTCGTGTCCAAACAGCAGTACGACGCCGTTGTCGCGACGGCCGCCAGCGCCAAAGCGAAGGTAGCTGCGGCCCAGGCGAATCTGCAGGGCGCTCGCGACCAGGTGCGTGTTTCCAACGACAAACTGGCAGTAGCTCGTGCCGACTATAACTCCGCGCAATCCGGCCCCAAGCAAGTTGCGGCGCAGCGGGCAAAAGCCGATGCCGCGGCAGCCGAGGTGCAATCGGCGGAAGCAGAACTGGCAACGGATCGCCTGAACCTGAGCTACACGAAGATCATTGCGCCAGATACCGGCATCGTGAACAAGAAAACTGTGCAGGTGGGCCAGAACGTCAGCGCGGGGCAAACGCTGATGACTTTGGTTCCGCTGACAAACATTTGGGTAACGGCGAACTTTAAAGAAACGCAGCTCGACCATATGCGCATTGGACAACCTGCAACATTTACCGTCGACGCGTATGGCGGACGCACCTATCATGCCAAAGTCGCGGAGATTGGCGGCGCAACCGGTTCGATGTTGAGCCTGTTCCCGCCGGAAAATGCAACCGGCAATTATGTGAAGGTTGTGCAGCGCGTCCCGGTTCGCCTGGACCTGACCAATCCTAAGGAGGACAAGGATCGTTTGCTGCGTCCTGGCATGTCGGTCACTCCTACGGTGCGCGTCAAGAACTAACGACAGTCCATTCGTGGAGCATCTTCGGTATCATACGTTCGTAGACCGTGAGAAAACCTTCCTCGAAGCACTTTCACGCTGGGATTGTTGCGATTCTAGGCGCCTGTTCGCTGGCTCTGCTGTGGCTTGCGGGATGTAAGTCTTCGCCCCGGCCCTCGTCCGGTTCCGGAACGCAGCAAAGTTCGACTCCGCGGATTGCAACTTCCACGGTGAAGCCGCAGCCGGTGAACGTGGTCCTCATCACGCTGGACACAGTGCGAGCGGACCATTTGCATTGCTACGGCGACAACAAAATTAAGACCCCAGTCATCGACGCTCTGGCGCGCGATGGCGTTTTGTTCGAGAAAGCCGTCACGCAAACGCCCTTGACCGGACCCTCCCATGCCAGCATCTTCACCGGAGAAAATCCGAATGTCCATCATGTTCGCGATACCGGCGCGTTCGCATTACAGCCCTCATCGGTGACTCTGGCGACCACCCTGCAACGGTCCGGATGGGACACTGCGGGTTTCATTAGTGCTACGGTTTTGAGCCGGCAATTCGGTTTCAATCAAGGCTTTGCCACGTATGACGATCAGATTCCCGAAGTCGTCGACAAAAATACCGGCGAGCTTGCTGCCGCGCGACCGGCAAATGTGACCGTGGATCGTGCAATCCGCTGGCTCAATGGGCAATCCGGCAAGCCATTCTTCGTGTGGCTGCATCTCTACGATGCCCACCAGCCCTACAATCCGCCGCCACAATTTCGCCGGCAATATCCGAACGACCCGTACGACGCGGAGATTGCTTTTGAAGACCACGAGCTCGGGCGATTTCTCGACGTTGTCAGAAAAAAATCTCCCGCAGGGAAAACTTTGATCCTGCTGCTTTCAGATCACGGCGAAGGGCTAGGGCAGCACGGGGAAGACGGCCATGGGATTTTTCTCTACGACTCCACAGTCCGAATCGCGTGGATCATGGATGGACCCGGCGTTCCTGCAGGTGTTCGAGTGCAGCAGCAGGCGCGCGAGATCGACGCGCTCCCGACGGTGCTGAACCTGCTCGGCGGAAAGCTTTCTTCTGCGATTCAAGGAACCAGCATGGTCCCGGCATTTTCCGCCAAGCCCGTTCCGACGAAGTATTCGTACGAAGAAACTCTGTATCCAAAGATCAACATTGGTTGGGCAGAGCTGCGCGGCATCCACACCGCTCACTGGATGTATATTCGCGCGCCAAAACCCGAGCTATACGATCTGGACAAAGATCCTGGCGAGCTGAACAATGTGATCGCCGCGCGACCGAAAAAGTTTCGCGAGTTGGAAGGACAACTGAAACTTCTCAGCCGCCTGGGCGGAAGCAATACGGAGACAGTTGTTACCAAGCCGATGGATCAGAAGACGATCGATCAGTTGCGGTCGTTGGGATACGTCGGCGGATCGTCCGACAGCAGCGTCGAGTTGAACGGAAAAGGCGCTGATCCAAAGGATCGCATCGGAGTCTTGAAAATATTCGAGCAAGTAACAGGGCCGGACGGCGCCAAATTGTCTCCGGCACGCAAGGTTGCGATGCTACAGCAGGCAATTGTCCAGGACCCGACGAATCCGTATCTCTACTCCACACTTGCTGAGCAATATCGCCAGACCGGCCAGAGCGATCTGGCAATGCAGACCTGCTTATCGGCGCTGCACCATGGCGTCCGCAATGGTGTCATCTTTTCGTTGCTCGGAACGCTCTACATGCACCAGGGAAATACCAAGCAGGCGATTCTGTTTCTGCAGCAGGGCGTCAACATGGACCCGCTAAATCTGGAAAGACAAGCGAATCTGGCGAGTGCCTTGCGCCAGGATGGCCAGTTGGACAAGGCCGAACAGATTTTCCGGCATGTGAACGCGATTCAGCCCAACGCCCCAGCCTACAACGGGCTCGGCACCGTCGAAATCAGCCGCAACAATCTTCCCGCGGCGCACGCGGACTTCAATCGCGCCTTACAACTCGATCCGCTCAACATGGAGGCGCAATACAATCTCGGCCTCTATTGTGCTCAAACCCACGACGCCGCCTGCGCTGTGAGCGCGTTCAAATCTTTCCTAGCCAAGGCGTCTCCGGAGTATCAGGAGGAGGTGCCGCAGGCCGAATACGATCTCGGCATGGCCTGCGCGGAAACGAAAGATATCCCGTGCGTGCGGTCTTCGCTGCAGGCGTTTGTCGCGAACAAGTCGCCGCGGTATCAAGCCATGATGCCGCAGGCGAACTATTATCTGGGCGTAGCCTGCGCGCGACTGCACGATCCGGCTTGTGCTCGCGCCGCCTTTCAATCTTTCCTATCGGCGGTCCCCGCGACCATGCAAAGCATCGTGCCTCTTGCTCAATTCAACCTGGGTACGGCATGCGCTCAAACGCACGATATTGCTTGCGCCCGCACCGCATTTCAAGCTTTTCTGGCCAATGTTCCGCCGGCGTATGAAAGTCTGGTGCCTCAAGCGCAGGCAAATCTCAATGCATTGCATTGACGAAGTAAGGTCGGCGTCAGTCCGTGCGCATGTCGCTGACTATGCATCGAACTTCATCGTCGAGACTGGAAAAATCGCCGCAGCCGGTCGCCGCAGTCGTCTTCCAGAATCCCGCTCGTGACCTCGATCTGATGATTAAGCTGCGGATGATTCAGCACGCTCAGAACGCTTCCAACCGCGCCCGCTTTAGGATCGAAGGCTCCAAACACCAGGCGGCCAATGCGCGCGTGAATCATGGCTCCAGCGCACATCGAGCAGGGTTCCAGGGTGACATAGAGCGTGCATTGTTCCAGGCGATAATTTTTGAGAGCCAATCCCGCACCGCGTAACGCAACAATTTCCGCATGCGCCGTCGGATCATGGTCGCGGATGACTCGATTCTGCCCCCGGGCGATCAAGGTCTTATCCGGCCCCAGCATCACAGCCCCGATCGGCACCTCTCCGGCGGCCTCGGCCTCTTCCGCCTGCGCCAGTGCGGCTCTCATCCACAATTCGTCGGACGGGCAAGTCGAAGTTTCGGAGGGCATAGACAACAGTCTACGCAATCGGGATTACGAAGAGGTGGGCGCGCATCGAGAAGTGTCGCTCTGTCAAGACGAACGAACTATAGCGGTTCTCCTATTGGCGTAGAGGGATAAAAAAAGGCCCGTCATCCTGAGGTCGCCGCGGCGACCGAAGGATCTCTGTATTTCTGAGGAAAGCCAATGCGAAGATTCTTCGCAGAGTTTACCCTGAGCGCAGTCGAAAGCCTCAGAATGACAATCTTTCCTCTATAGCAACTGGACAAACAACTACACGACCGCGTTGCGCGCAATCACCTCGCGGTAAAACTCGGCGCTCAGTTTGGGAGTTCGTTTTTCTGTCTTGAAATCGACATAGTTGATGCCGAACCGTCGCTGATAGCCGTCCGACCACTCGTAGTTGTCGAGAAAGCTCCAGAGAAAATATCCGCGCACCGGAACGCCTTCGGCAACGGCTCTCTGAAGATGCATCAAGTAGTTGCGCAAATACATGACGCGGCCAATGTCGAAAACTTTTCCTTCGGCCGTAAGCGTATCGATTGCGGAGGCCCCATTTTCGGTGATGTAAATTTCCTTCGGCTTCCATACCTGCGACACAAGTTTCGGCGCCCAGTAGAGCGATTCCGGTCCGA
>Ga0134126_10013212_pt1 | contig 10432 bp, 15 predicted proteins | sample KB31752_FD_96881 | JGI IMG/M metagenome (GOLD analysis project Ga0134126, IMG submission 96881) | Terrestrial soil microbial communities with excess Nitrogen fertilizer from Kellogg Biological Station, Michigan, USA - KB3-175-2 | ecosystem: Environmental > Terrestrial > Soil > Unclassified ...
CCGCGGTGAGCTTGGCGCTCGCGTTGCGCGACTCTTCGAGATCGGTGCGCAGTGTGTCGGCTACGCGCTCGGCTTCGGCGCGCTCCAGAGCGAACAATTCTTTGTCGTCCGCGGCGGAACGCGAGATCGTGTCGTTCTCTTCACGCAGACGGTGAACGAGAGCGACCGCTTTCTGGATTTTTTCTTCGAGATGGTCGAGTGGGTCGGTGGTCGCCATTATTTCTTTGCAGCAGTTTTGGCAGCGGCTTCCGCAGCGGCGAGCGCGCTCTTCGCCTGATCGATCAGCAGGGTGAACTGCGACGCGTCCGCTGTGGCGGTTTCGGCGAGGACTTTGCGATCTAGCGTGACGCCGGCGAGCTTGAGGCCGTGCATCAGGGTGCTGTAGGTGAGTCCGGCTTCGCGGGCGGCGGCGCCGATGCGGACGATCCACAGAGAGCGATAGTTACGCTTCTTCTGCTTGCGTCCGACGTAGGCGAACTTCAGCGCGCGCTCAACGGCTTCCTGCGCGGAACGGTGGAGCTTGCTTTTAGTAAGGAAGTAGCCCTTCGCGAGGGCAAGGGTTCTTGTGCGGCGATCGGACCGCTTGGTACCACGTTTAACTCTGGGCACGTTTTTCTCCTGTTGGTTAGTTACAAATGCGGCTTACGGGCACGTGCGGGTGGCGCCGTTCGCTCGCTCGATCCACACAACCAGACTTTGCGATCAACAGACTTCGCGGTCTAGTAGGGGATCATGCGCTGCAGCTTCGCCTGGTCGGATTCATCGGCGACCACGGAAGTGTGCAGTTTATTCTTACGTTTGCGCGCCTTGGAGGTGAGGATGTGCCGGGCAAATGCATGCTGGCGGACAACCTTCCCCGTGCCGGTTTTTTTGAACCGTTTGGACGCACCTTTGTGTGTCTTTAGTTTGGGCATGGCCTTATTTTCGGGAACTTTGAGTTTAGCACAAAGGGGGTGGGCGGGGCGGGCTGCCCGGGACGCCGCTCCAAAGCGCTTAGAATAGGAGTGTATGACGAAGGACTATATAGAAGAGCGCGAGGGCAACTACTATGTTGCCGGGACGCGCATTTCGCTCGATTCCGTCGTCTATGCATTCCGCCGCGGCGATTCACCCGAGACGATCTGCCAGAACTTCGAGCTGTTGAGCCTTGAAGAGGTGTACGGCGCCATCGCGTACTATCTGGGAAACCAGGCTGTGATCGATGCTTACCTGAGTCGCCAGAACGACAAGTGGGTCGAAGGCCGGCGCGGCGCCGTTCCATTGCCAGCCAGCCTTCGTGAGAGGCTCATGCGCGCCCGCGATGAGCTGCCCGCCGCCAGCCGATCGTGAAGATCCGGTTTCTCGCCGACGCCGATTTTAACAAAGCAATTGTGACTGGCGTTTTGCGCCGCGAGCCGTCCATCGATTTCCTGACAGCTCACAGCGCAGGACTGCGCGAAATGAAAGATCCGGAAGTTCTCGCGCTGGCGGAGAAAGAGCAACGCGTGCTCGTTTCCCACGATGTTGGCACGATGCCTAAGCACTTCCGCATGTTTCAGAGCGCGGGAAAACTAAGTGCTGGCGTTTTTCTGATTCCGCAATCACTCGATATCGGAGAGGCGGTGGAAGAGCTGGTGCTCATCTGGCTGGCGTCGGACGCGTCGGAATGGAAGGGTCGTCTTGAATGGCTGCCTTTTTGAGCCCGACTGCGGCTTGAATTAGCATGAAGAATTGGCCGACATCGACACTGAGCTTTTCGCGAAAGACGCTGTGCTGCGTCGTGTGGCAGAGCGCGATTGCTTCAGCGCCGCTGTCGGCGAAGGTATCGCTCAGGCGGACCGGGGAGAACTTATAGAGGACGACGAAGTCCGCCTTTGGCTGGAGCAGCGAGAGCGCGCCTGATAGATGAGACCGCTATCATCAACACATGCGATTCAAGGCCAAATACCCAGTGATCGTCGCGCTGTTCGCGCTCTCTCTCCATGCTCAGGTCAAGGTTGAAAAGGCCACTTGGCACGGCTGGAGCGACGCCGTTATTCTGAAAAACGCCGTGGCCGCCGTGGTGATTGTTCCTTCCATCGGCCGGGTCATGAACTTCAGTTTTCTCGATGCTCGCGGCCAGCCTGGCGAAGGGCCGCTCTGGAATAATCGCGACATGGATGGGCAGCCGGTCGCCCCCGCCTCGTCGCAGTGGGGCAATTTCGGCGGCGATAAATCCTGGCCTGCGTTGCAGTCCGAGTGGCCGAATATTCAGCATCGAGGGTGGCCTCCGCCTGTCGGTTTTGATGCGGCGGTCGATTTGGTCGAAATCAACGGCACCGAAGTTACGCTGACTTAGCCTGTTGACGCATCTTACGGTATTCGCGAGAAGCGCGTGATTACGCTCGACAAGTCGGCGGCGGTCATGAACATCGTCACGACTTACGAAAAGGTGCAGGGCGACCCGGTTCACACCGGCATCTGGACGATCACGCAGCTCACCTCGCCCGAAAATGTTTACGCTGAGATTCCCGCGAAGTCCGCGCTCGCCGATGGCTATACGAATCTCGGCCAGGGGCCGCTGTTCGAGATGAGCCGCGAAGCCGATCGCGTCCGCATTCGCCGCGATCCGAAACGCTCCACCATGATCGGCACCGATGGCAATTGGCTCTTCTGGACCGGCAACGGCATCAGTCTGAAAATCGAGCGCACGTCTACTCCGCCGGCAAATGCGGACTGGCCCGATAAAGGCACGCGGCTTCATGTCTACACGAATCCGGATAACCAGCCTTACATCGAAATGGAAGTCATGGGCGCGCTCACCACCATGAAGGTCGGCGATAAGATCAGTTCGTCAAACCGATATACGCTTTCACACGAGAACCAGGCAAAGCAGTGACTAAGGCCGAGCTCCGCACGCTGAAATCGCTGAAGACCCCGGAGCGAATCCAGAAGTTTCTAGATACGGAGATCGCTTACAACAAAGAACCGAACGGCGAAACGATGCGCTCGCCGCGCCGTGTCCTGCGTGACCGCGTCGCGCATTGCATGGAAGGCGCGCTGCTCGCGGCGGCGGCGCTGCGTGTTCTGGGCCATCCGCCGCTTCTCATGGATCTCGAAGCTGTTCGCGATGACGATCACGTTCTCGCGATCTTCCGCCAGCATGGGCGCTGGGGCGCAATCACGAAATCGAATTACTCAGGTCTGCGTTTCCGCGAGCCCGTTTATCATTCGCTGCAGGAACTAGCCATGTCTTACTTCGAGCACTATTTCAATCTGCGCCGCGAGAAGACGCTGCGCAACTATTCGCGTCCGGTGAATCTCACGCGCTTCGATCGCATTGACTGGATGACCACGGAGGAAGATCTCTGGCCGATTGCGGACTATCTCGTGACGATTCCGCACAAGCCGCTGCTGCCGAAGGGTCTCGACCGGAAGCTCACACGCGTCGATACGCGCCTCTTCAATGCAGGTCTGTTGGGGAGGATGAAGTAACGCGACTGAAGTCGCGTGTCCAACTACCAGTGGACAGTTTTGCCCGGCGTAAGTTCCCAGACTTTCGTCTTCGGAGCCAGTGCCTGTAGCTGATCCGGGCGGCCGGTGAGCGCGGGGAAAGTGCCGAAATGCATCGGAATCACCGTCGGCACATTGAGCAGCCGGCACGCGACGGCTGCTTCGCGCGGACTCATCGTAAACAGATCGCCGATCGGCAGAATCGCCAGATCGGGCTTGTAGAGTTCGGCAATCAGCGCCATATCGCTGAAGACGTTGGTATCGCCGGCGAAATAAATCGCGCGTCCATCGGCGAATCGCACCACGTAACCCGCCGCCTCGCCGCCGTATATGATGCTGCCGTCAACATCGGTAATACCGCAGCTGTGAACCGCATGCACCATGGTCACCGTCACAGCGCCAACCTTCTGCGAGCCGCCTTTGTTCATCGGGCTGCAGGTTTTGATGCTCTGACTTTCGAGCCAGTGGCAAGTCTCGTAAATCGCGACGATCTTCGGGTTGAACTCTTTCGCGAGCGCGACCGCGTCATGGATGTGATCGAAGTGTCCGTGCGAAATGAAAATCGTGTCGCAGCGCTCGATGCGGAATTTTTCCGGAAACTTCGGGTTGCCGTGGATCCAGGGGTCGAAGATCAGGGTCTCGTGTGAATCGACGATCTGAAAACTTGCGTGCCCGAGCCAGGTAATCTCCACGAGTTTACGATCCTCCGCAGCAGGAATTTTTAGCCGTCGTCGCGGTGAGGCGAGTGCTGCTCGGTCCCAGATGGATATGCGGGCCGGTCGCCTTGTGCGCCACCGCCGCCTTGAACGCGAAGTAAGGAATGCGATGCGTTTCGAGGTAATGGATTAACCACACGCCTTCGGGCTGTTGGGGATTGAGCGCAATATCGATACGGCCGGTATGGTTGAATCCGAGGGCCTTGTGAACTTCCGTTTGTCCATCGGCGCTCACCGGAATCGTCTTACCGAAAGCCACCATGTAAGCGGCGGAAATCTTATTGAAATCGTCTCGTGTGAAAACGCCGCTGCCATCGTAGTGGGTGTAGAGCGATCCGTTGAACTCCGGATGCGCTTCGGCATCTTCTTCCTGCTGAGCGATGGCACGCTGCAATGCCATGTCTTTGATCAGCCGCGCGCGTTCCGTCGCCAGATCGAGCTGGATCTTCGCGCTGGTCACGTCGCCGAGCGAAGCTTCAGCCTCCGCGCGCGACATCACGCCGGATGAGACAAACTGCTGCAACTGCATCGAGCGCTTCTGACGCCGCAGAAGCAAGCGCTGGGCAACCTCGACGATCTGGTCAGCCTGTTCGGGCTGCAAATCGGACGCGAAAGCGCCGGCACGAAGAATCGAACTGTCGAGCGCGTCGTTCAGATCGTCGGCCGCCTTGAGCAGGTTCGCCGGAGGAAGGACGCCCTGCTTCACCAGCCCGCGGATTCGATCGACGCTCTGCTGCGCACGAACCACCAGCGGATCCGTGAGATCGGGCTGAATTTCCACAGCCTGGCCAAAGGCCAGGATGCCGAAGAGAAAGACGAAGCTTAGGCTGGCCATTCGCGTTATGCCAAGACGCGCGGCGGCTGGAAAGGAAGAAAACACGCTTACTTCTATAGTACGATAGCGGGCGGAGAGACTTTTCTGGCCACAAAGAAGGCGGCGAAGGCCGTAACCAAGCGTAAACCTATAAAAAGAAAGGCCGAAAAGGTTGTCGAGCCCACTTGGCTGACCGCCGTTCGGGCTGCGGAAGACAAGAAAGCGCTGGATATTAAGGTACTGGACCTTACCGGCATTTCGTCATTCACCGACTTTTTCGTGATCTGCACCGGTTCCAGCACCAAACAGAACCAGGCGATTAGTGATGAAGTAGCCATGCGCATGAAAAAACGCGGCGAAATGCCGCTCAGCGTCGAGGGGTATAGCCAGGCTGAGTGGGTCCTGACAGACTATGGCGACCTGGTCGTCCACGTCCTCTCGCCCAAATCCCGCACGTACTACGATCTCGAGCGGCTGTGGCGCGATGGAAAATCCGTCGATATTCCGGCAGCTTGAAACTCTTCCTCTATTACATCGGGAAACCGAAAGACGCGCACGCCAATGCGATGGCGAGCGATTACATCAAGCGGGCAGGGCACTACGCTGCCTCGACGATGGCGGAAATCCGGCCCGACCGGATCGACCTCTGGGCGAAGCATCCGACCGCGAAAAAGATCTTTCTCGATCCGCTGGGCAAACCGCTCGATTCGGAGAAGTTCGCGGCGATTTTCGAAAAAGCCGAGATGTCCGGTCACGATCTGGTGTTCCTGATCGGCGGCCACGATGGATTGCCTCCGGCCTGGCGCGAGCGCGCGGATATGCTGGTATCGCTCTCCGCCATGACGATGCCGCACGAGCTTGCGCGCGCCGTGCTGGCCGAGCAGATCTACCGGGCGTTTACAATATTGCGTGGGCACCCTTATCCGCGCTGAAAGGGTGCCGTAACTTTCTTATGTCGTGGTTTAAATATGTCGTGGTTTAAAAGAGAAGGCGACAGAATTCAGGCCGATGCCTCCGAGAAAACGGTGCGCACCGAAGGCCTCTGGCTGAAGTGCGATGGCTGCCGCGAAATCATCTGGAAGAAGGACCTGGAGCAGTCGCTCCGGGTGTGCGGCAAGTGCGGCTATCACTTCCGTCTGGATGCGAAGGCTCGTCTGCAATTGCTGTTCGATAACGGTGAGTATACCGAGCATGACGCGAAGCTGAGCTCGTCCGATCCGCTGCAGTTCGTGGATCAGAAACCATACAGCGAGCGTCTGAAAGCCACGCAGGCGGCGACTTCGCTCTCCGATGCGCTGATCGCGGCGGAAGGAAAACTCGCCGGCCGCACTGTGCAGATTTGTTCGATGGAAGCGAAATTCATCGGCGGCAGCATGGGTGCGGTGGTTGGCGAGAAGATCACCCGCGCGGTGGAACGTTCGATTGCGGCGAGCCAGCCGCTGATTGTGGTTTCCGCGTCCGGCGGCGCGCGCATGCAGGAAGGCGCGGTGAGCCTGATGCAGATGGCGAAGATTTCCGCCGCGCTGATGCGCCTTGATGAAGCGCACATTCCTTACATCAGCGTTCTCACCGATCCGACTACCGGCGGGGTCACCGCCAGTTTCGCAATGCTGGGGGATTTCAACATTTCCGAGCCGGGCGCACTGATCGGTTTCGCCGGGCCCCGGGTGATCGAGCAGACCATCCGCCAGAAATTGCCGGAAGGATTTCAGCGGAGTGAGTTTCTTCTGAAACACGGCATGCTCGATGCCGTAGTGACGCGCACGGAAATGAAGACGTGGATTGCGACCGCTCTCGATTTGCTGATGGGCCGTGCGGCTCCCGAAGTTCCCGCTGCGGCATGACCTTTGCCGAAAGTGTTCGGTACCTTTTTTCTCTTGGACCTGAATTAAAGGTTGCGAAATGGGACCTCGAGCGGATGCGAATTCTGCTGGGGGCGATGGGCAATCCGCAGACGCGCTCAAAATTCGTTCATGTGGCGGGGACGAACGGCAAGGGCTCGACCTGCGCGATGATCGAATCCGCCTTGCGGGCGAGCGGGGTTCGAACGGCGCTTTATACATCGCCGCATCTGAATGACGCGAGAGAAAGAATCGTTGTTTCGGGAGAGATGATTTCCGAAGGCGAATGGGTGTCGGCTTTCGCGGAAGTACACCGCGCCGCGGAAAGGCTGCTGGCGGCGGAGAAAATCGAGACGCATCCGAGTTTTTTCGAGACGGTGACGGGGATGGCGTTCGTCGCGTTCGCGCGGGCGAAGGTCGAGATGGTGGTGCTCGAAACCGGGCTTGGTGGAAGGCTCGATGCGACGAATGTGGTGGATCCGGAAATTTCTGTGATTACGCCGATCGATTTCGATCATGAGGCGTTTCTCGGGTCAAGCATTGAATCGATTGCGGCGGAGAAGGCGGGGATTCTCAAGAGCGGGCGGCCGGCTGTTTTTTCGACGCAGCGTCCGGAAGCGTTGCGGGTGCTCGAAAACCGAGCACTCGAACTGGATATTCCTGTGCGGCATTCATCGGCATGGAGAATTGAGAATCTCGTTGGCGGGAAGTTCGGCAGCCGTTTCACTCTGGTGCGCGATGAGGAGATTCCGATCGAGTGTCCGTTCGCGGGACGCCATCAGGTGGAGAATGCGCGAACCGCTGTTGCGGCGCTGGATGTAATGGGAGTGCCCGCGGCCGCGATTCGGGCCGGGATTGCGGCGGCGAAATGGCCGGGGCGGCTGGAGCGCGTGGCGGAGAATCCCGACATCATTCTGGATGGCGCGCACAATCCGGCGGGCGCGAGAGCGCTGGCCGAATACATCCGCGAGTTTTTCCCGAATGAGCCGATTCGGATTGTCTTTGGGGCCATGCGGGACAAGGCGGTCGACGAAGTCATGAATACGTTATTTCCGCTCGCGGCGGAAGTCGTTCTGACCGCGCCGGATCAGCCGCGTGCTTTGAATCCTCAGGCTCTGGCGGAAATCGCGGGCAGGGAGGTGAAGATTGCGGCGTCTGTGCGTGAAGCGCTCGCGATGACGGGAACCGCGATGACGGAAAAGCCGATGACGACGTTCGTTACGGGGTCTTTGTTTCTCGTCGCCGAAGCGCGAGCACTACTGCCAACGCGCCTGCCATGAGCCAGAGCGTGGCCGGTTCCGGAACCGAGGGAATGGATTGGGCATTTGTGTTGACCACCGTCAGCGATTCAGACGGAGGCTGTGACGTTAATAAATCCGGCGACGACGGATCGGGAGGTGGAGGCGGTGGCGGAACGTTGTTATCGATGGTCCCGTCAATTTCCACTACGCCCTGATCCACAGTCGAAGCCGACCAGTTGCCATTTCCATCGGTGGATGAATACCCCACCGCTCCGGTGACGTTCTGGTTCCAGATGACGAGCCCATTCACGGGACCCTGCATACCAATCCAATACGGGGTATCGGCGAGCAGAAGCGGTTGCGAGACCGATGTCACGGTAGTCACCGGAACAATGCTGCCGAAAGCGCCGAGCGGCGCTACGACACTCAACGATTCGAGCGGCGCGCCGCCGGGCTCGCCATTGTTATCGGCGAAGATGCCGATGGAAATTCCGGGATCGCCCGCCATAATGTCCGACGCGGCGAATTCAACGCTGCCGAGATTGTAGTTGTTCGCCGGAATGAATTCGATGGCGACCGACGACCACGCCATGTTGTCATTCGTGACGATCATGCCCGCGCCGGTGGCGTAGGTATCGTCCGCGCCGAAGTTCGAGTAGATGACGTCAGCTGGCAGGGTCAGCGCCGCCAGGAGCAGGAGAACGGAGAGACGAAGGGACACTACCCGAATTGTGACGGGATTTCGCGGAGCAGACTATGCGTCCGATGGTCGCGTGTTTTTTACTGACTAACGGCGGGCTTGACGCAGAAAGGCGATTGTGCCCATGCCTGCGACCATCAGCAGCCAGGAGCCAGGTTCAGGCGCGGCGCTGCCGGACGAATCCGGTGTTCCGTCGATTTCGAACACGCCTTGAGTGGCTTCGTTCGCGATCCAGTCTCCATGGCTTCCATCGGTGGTGCCGGCGGTTTTCAGAATGCCCGAGTCTCCCGCCAGATTCTGAAACCAGACCAGGGAATCGGCGGCTGGGCCGTCCATGATGAGCCAGTAATTGGTCCCGAGCGTCAGGTCCGGATGATTCACCGAAGTCAGGGACAGGATCGGAATCGTTGCCGCATTCTCCGGCGCGACCACGCCGCTATACGTCAGGGTGTCGAGGGCAGCCCCCGGGGCGCCATTGTTATCCGCGTAAATCCCCAGCGTGATCGTGTGGTCCGGGACGATGTCCGGACTATCCGAAGTGCCCACCACAAACTGAATGCCCGACAAATCGCCACTGGCGGAGGGCGTGAATTCTTCCGCGATCGAGTAGTCGAATTGATTATCCGTTACGGGGATAATGCCTTCGGTCGAGAATTGCGGCGGGCCCGCGATGAAGTTGGTGAAGATCGTGTCTGCCCGAAGGACGCTGCCACAGATGGCGAGGCCCCCGAGAATCAGAACGCGGGGGACCAGAACTCGCGCCGACAACATTCGAGGTAACATGACACGATTATGCTCCAATTCGAAGGCCCGATCCAGACCCGCGAAGGATTACCCCCGAAGTATAACGAGGGGTAACAGAGTACCGGAAGGGTATAACCGAAGTGATCTTGAAATGTGCCCCGGGTTCGGGAGACGATACGCTATATGAGCAGTATTCCGTCCGGGCAGAAGCTTCGCGATCCCCGATCGGGGCAGATGGTGATCTTCATGGCGCTGAGCCTGACGGTCCTTTTTTCACTACTGGGGTTGTCGGCGGACCTCGGCTATTCCTACTACGTCCAGATGGAGGCGCAGGCGGCGGCCGACGCGGCGGCCAAAGGCGCGGCCATTTACGCGAAGAATAACGGCTATCTCTGTTCGACTTATGTCGCGTGTAATTCGAGTTACACCTGCCCGACGAATCTGGTGGGCGCGAGCAACGCGCTGCAGGCCGGCTGCCTCTACGCGCAGTACAACGGCTTTACCAATACGGGGAACCAGGCTGTGACGATGATTGCGAACAATACGTCGCTCACCGGCGGTGCATCGCCGGCGCTGTGGATTCAGGCGAATGCATCGCAGACGGTGTCACACATGTTTTTGCTGCTCGCAGGATTCGGGAGCGGTCCCGTGGCGGCGAAGGCCGTAGCCGCCGTGAGCGCCACGCCCAATACTTCGTGCGTCTACATCCTCGATAAGGGCAACACTTCGGGTGCATTGAATATGAGCGGCACCGCGACGCTGACGGGCTCGGGATGCGGTGTATTTGTGAATTCTTCCAGTTCGACGGCAATCACACTGAGCGGGTCCGCGAATATTCACGCGCCAACCATCAAAGTTAACGGGTCACCGGGCGCCAGCATCGGAGGTGGCGTATCGCCGGTTCC
>Ga0134126_10013219_pt1 | contig 10430 bp, 13 predicted proteins | sample KB31752_FD_96881 | JGI IMG/M metagenome (GOLD analysis project Ga0134126, IMG submission 96881) | Terrestrial soil microbial communities with excess Nitrogen fertilizer from Kellogg Biological Station, Michigan, USA - KB3-175-2 | ecosystem: Environmental > Terrestrial > Soil > Unclassified ...
TCCGCGGCATCGAGAATTTCAAGATGTTCGACATGGTCAACCTCCTCACCGGCGGCGGACCGGGCTCCACCACGGAGGTCGCCTCGATCACGCTCAAGCGCGCGGCCTTCGAGAGCTGGCGCACCGGCTACTCTTCCGCCTTCGCCATCATCCTGTTCGTGACGGTGTTTGGCCTCGCCAACATCTATGTGAAGGCACTGAATCGGGTGAAAAGCCGATGAGCATCGCCAACGCCGCCCATTCCGTCGTCGAACCAACCGCCGGCACCAGGCGCTTTGCGGGCTCGCTCGTGATACTTTATGCTGTCATCACCATGATCCCGCTGGTCTGGATCGTGCTCACCTCGTTCAAATCGCCGGACGACGCAATCTCCTATCCGCCCAAGCTGGTGTTTCAGCCATCGCTGGAAGGATATTGCAACCTTGTCACCACGCGCTCGCGCCAGACGCCGGAATTCATCCAGACGCTGGGACCGCCGCAGGGCCTTTGCGACGGCGTCGCACGCGACCGCAACATGGTGGTCGCCGGACCGTCGAATTACGTGCCGCGCTTCATCAATTCGCTGATCATTGCCTTCGGCTCGACCGTGCTTGCCGTCGCGCTCGGCACGCTGTCAGCCTACGGCTTCTCGCGATTCCGGGTGCCACTGAAGGACGATCTGCTGTTCTTTATCCTCTCGACCAGAATGATGCCGCCGATCGCGGTCGCCATCCCGATCTATCTGATGTACCGCACCATCGGGCTGTCAGATACGCGGCTCGGAATGATTCTGCTCTACACGTCGGTCAACGTCTCGCTTGCCGTCTGGCTCCTCAAGGGATTCATCGACGAGATCCCGCGCGAATATGAGGAGGCGGCAATGATCGACGGCTATACGCGCTTCCAGGCCTTCGTGAACGTGGTGCTGCCGCAGGCGACGACCGGCATAGCTGCTACGGCGATCTTTTGCCTGATCTTCGCCTGGAACGAATACGCCTTCGCCGTGCTGCTGACCTCCGGCAATGCGCAGACCGCACCGCCCTTCATCCCTATCATCATCGGCGAGGGGGGGCAGGACTGGCCGGCGGTTGCCGCCGGCACCACGCTTTTCCTGGTGCCGATCGTCGTATTTACCGTGCTGCTGCGCAAGCACCTGCTGCGCGGCATCACCTTCGGAGCCGTTCGCAAATGAGCTACGATGCAGCCACTTCCGCGCCCCGGCGCGGCTTCACGGACAAAATTCTGAGGCGCGGGCCGCTGGAAGCACTTGCGACGACGATCATCGCTGTTGGCGTCGTGATGCTGATGCAGCCATTTTTCCTAGTGCTGTATTCCTGGTCGTTCGCAACCACGCTGTTCGGCACGGTGATGTTCATCATCGTCTCGAAGGTCAGGGAGTAGGCCCGATGGCACAGATCAGGGTCGAGGCGCTCGACAAATCCTTCGGAGCGTTTCATGCGGTCAAGGCCGCGAGCTTCACGGTGGAGGACGGCCAGTTCCTCTGCCTTCTTGGTCCCTCCGGTTGCGGCAAGACGACGACGCTGCGCATGATCGCCGGGTTGGAACTGCCGACGGCCGGCACGATTTCGCTCGACGGCGAGGAGGTGACGATGAACCGCGCCTCGGCGCGCGACATCGCCTTTGTGTTTCAGCTGTTTGCGCTCTATCCGCACATGAATGTCCGGCGAAACATCGGCTTTCCCTTGAAATGCGAAGGCATCGGCGCGAGGGAGATTGATGGAAGGGTTGCAGAGGCCGCACGCATCCTGCGCATCTCCCATCTGCTCGATCGGCCGGTGTCGGGCCTTGCCGGCGGCGACCGGCAGCGCGTCGCGCTGGGGCGGGCGATCGTGCGCAAGCCGAAATGTTTTCTGATGGACGAGCCGCTCGGAGCGCTCGACACCGAAATGCGCGAGGCGATGATCCGTGAATTGCGGGCGCTCCACGATCGCCTCGGCGCAACGACGGTCTACGTCACGCACGACCAACTCGAGGCCATGGCAATGGCCGATACGATCGCCGTGATGAACAATGGCGTGGTCGAACAGGTCGCGAGCCCACGCGACATCTATGACAGGCCGGCTTCGCTGTTTGTCGCAGACTTCATCGGCTCGCCGCCCATGAACTTCCTGGCCTTCCGCGACAGCATGGCAACGGGCGCGCAAGCGATCCGGCTCGGCGAGGGCGAAGTTGCCGTTCCCGCCGCCCGCGAGGCGCTGGCGGAGAGCGATCTCGTCCTCGGCGTCAGGCCCGAGCATGTGCGTTTCACCGACCGTGGCACGGTGCGCGGCGAGGTCTACGGTGCGGAGTATCTCGGCACTACGCAGATCGTGACCGTGACGACCCGCTACGGCGCGCTCAAGGCCCGGGCACCCGCCAGCGTGAGCTTTCGGACTGGAGAGAGCGTCGGGCTCGATTTCCGGCCGGACACACTGTCGATCTTCGACAAGGCATCCGGCCGGGCGATCCGCACCGCGTTGCATGAGGGAGGCGCGCATGGCTGAAGTCGAGATCAGGGCCGTCTCCAAGGCGTTCAAGGGAGCGCCGGTGATCAGCGATCTGTCGCTCACGGTCGGAGACAGCGAGTTCGTTGCGCTGCTTGGCCCCACCGGCGCCGGCAAGACGACGACCTTGCGCCTGGTCGCCGGCCTGGAGATGCCCGACAGCGGGTCGATCCGGATCGACGGACGCGACGTCACCTGCGATGCGCCGGCCGACCGCGACGTCGCCTTCGTGTTCCAGCAATATTCATTGTACCCGCATCTCACCGTATTCGAGAACATGGCCTTTGCGTTGCGTGCGCCGATCCGCCGGGTGCCGGAGGCCGATATCCGCAGCAAGGTCGAGCAAATTGCCCGTCTCTTGCACATCGAATCCAAGCTCCAGAACAAGGCGACACAGTTATCGGGCGGCCAGATGCAGCGCGTCGCGATTGGCCGGGCTCTGGTGCGCTCACCCTCGATCTATCTCATGGACGAGCCGCTCTCGTCGCTGGACGCCAAGCTGCGCGGCGAAATGCGGCTTGAACTCAAGCGGATACAGACCGACCTCGGCGCGACGATCCTCTACGTGACCCACGATCAGACCGAGGCGATGACGATGGCTTCCCGTATCGGCGTGATCGAGGCCGGACGGTTGCTGCAGATCGGCACGCCGCGCGAGATCTATGAGAATCCGGTCAACGCCCATGTCGCCGCACGGCTTGGTCAGCCGGCGATCAACCTGCTGCCGGCGGACATCTTTGCCGGCGCGCCGCGCGGTGCCAGGACCATTGGTGCGCGGACCGAGCACCTGACGATCGCGCACGGCAGCGGAGACGTGTCGGCAACGGTCACGCGGATCGAACATCTCGGCGACCAGAGCCATCTCCACCTCGATCTTGGCGGCCAACCCGTCGTGACGCTGTCGGACCCGGAGGCGAGACTCGGCGCCGGCGATGTGGTGTCGCTCTGTCTCAACAATCCGCTGTTCTTCGATGCGGCCGGCAGGAGGATCGCGGCATGAGCCTCAATCGGAGCGCGAGGGAGAAATTGGTGCGGGCGCTGGCCGTGTCGGTAATCGCGCATGCCGACGAATTGACCAGCCTTGATCAGGCGATTGGCGACGGCGATCACGGGCTGAACATGAAGCGTGGCTTCGAGGCTGTGCTCGCGACCCTGCCGGCCCTGGCAGATAAATCGACGCCCGAGATGCTGAGGGCGATCGGCATGACGCTGGTGATGAAGGTCGGTGGTGCCTCTGGGCCGCTCGTCGGCACTTTCTTTATGGAACTCGGCAAGGCGCTTCCGGAAGAGCCAGCGCGCGCCGATCTGGTCGCAGCAACGGGTAAGGCGATCGCCGCTGTAAAGGCGCGCGGACGCTCGGAAGCAGGGCAGAAGACCCTGCTTGATGTCCTCGTGCCGGCGCAGGCGAAACTTGCGGCCGGCGGCGACGCCGCGGCGATCGCCGCGGAAGCGACCGAGGCCGCCGAGCGTACGACGCCGATGCTCGCGACGCGCGGTCGGGCGTCCTTTCTCGGCGAACGTTCTATCGGTCATATGGATCCGGGTTCGCGCTCGGCGTCTCTCCTGATCGGCGCAGCAGTCGTAACACTGGAATTCGAGGCTGATTTATGAGCAATTCAAGTTCCGGCAACGTCGGAATCGTCATCGTTTCGCATTCCGCCAAGATCGCAGAGGGCGCGGCCGATATGGTGCGTCAGATGGTCGGCAATGCCGTGCCGCTCGCTTGGACAGGTGGCGACCTCGAGGGTAGGCTCGGTACCAATGTTGCAGGCATCCTTGAGGCGATCGAGGTCGCCTGGTCGCCTGCCGGTGTGGCAATCCTCGTCGATCTCGGCGGGGCAGAGACGAATTCCGAGATGGCGGTGGAGATGCTTCCGGAAGACCGGCGCGCACGCGTCGTTGTCTGCAACGCTCCGGTGGTTGAGGGAGCCGTGATCGCGGCGACCGAATCCTCGGGTGGTTCGTCGCTAATGGCAGTCCAGCGCAGTGCGGAGGAATTCTATGCATGATGTCAACGCCAGCCGGGCGTCCAAAACTTTTATGCCACTTACGGCTTCGGCGGTCCTCGTCAATCCGGTCGGTCTTCATGCGCGACCATCGGTCAAGCTCACGCAATGCGCCAAGAGCTTTGCCGCGAAGATTGAAATTGCGCTCGCGCCGGACGGACCATGGACGGACGCCAAGAGCCCCGTGAAGGTGATGCGGGTCAAGGCCCCGCAGGGGGCGATGCTTCATTTCTGCGTCGCCGGTCCCGACGGCGATGCGGCACTCGCCGCCGTGCTCGCGCTGGTGCATGACGGTTTCGGCGAGGGCTGAAGCGGTGACCGAGATCCACCTCACAGGTCGTGCCGCGTCGCCAGGTCTCGCCATGGGACCCGTCACCGTTCTCACGGTCGCCGTTGAGAGTCGCAGGACAACGGGCGATCCTGCACAGGAAACCGCCGCGCTGAAGGTGGCGATCGAAGGTGCGGCAGCCGAGCTCGCCGAATTGATTGAGGCGGAGCAGGGCGAGGCGGCCGACATTCTGGAGTTCCAGATCGCGATGCTGGAGGACGATGCGCTTGCGGAGGGCGCATTCGACGCCATCTCGGCGGGCACACCTGCCGACCACGCCTGGCGTTCGGTGCTCAATGCGGAGATCGCGGGTTATCGCTCGGCGGAAGACGAATATTTTCGCGCCCGCGTCGCGGATCTCGTTGATATCCGCGACCGCGTGCTGGTGTGCCTGAACGGCGCGGACAAGTCCGCGGCGATCATCGGCGGCTCGATCGTTGCGGGCGACGACATCTCGCCTTCCACTTTCCTCGCCGCCAACTGGAGGCGCGGTGGTGCGATCGTGCTGGCGGCGGGCTCGTCTTCCTCACATGTTGCGATGCTGGCGCGCGCGCGCGGGACCCCCATGGTAGTAGGGCTCGGCCCCCTATGCTGGGACGACCGGCCGCCGGCGCTGGCTCTTGTCGATGGCGATGCCGGCACAGTCATCTTCGACCCCGAGCCGGAAACACAACGCCTGTTCGAGCACCGCATGCGCGCCGTCAATGCTGCACTTGCCATCGCAGACGCCGGTCGTACTAAGCCTGCATTCACGGCGGGCGGCCGGCGGATCGCGGTCCTTCTCAACATCGCTGCGCCTCAGGATCTTGCGGGGCTTGATCCCGCGATTTGCGACGGCGTCGGCCTTGTGCGCACGGAATTCCTGTTCGGGGCCTCTCAAGGCCTGCCGGACGAGGAAACCCAATATGCGGTCTATCGGCGCATTCTCGATTGGGCGGAAGGAAGGCCCGTTACAATCCGCACGCTCGATGCCGGCGGCGACAAGCCGATCCCGGGGTTGACCATCGATGGTGAGAGCAATCCGTTCCTCGGTCTTCGCGGCATCCGGCTATCGCTTTCGCGGCCGGAGGTATTCCGCATGCAACTCAGGGCACTGGCGCGTGCGGCTGTGCATGGCATGCTGAAAGTGATGCTGCCGATGGTCGCCATTCCCTCGGAACTCGACAGCGCTCGCGAACTTCTTGACGACGAGATCGCGGCGCTCAGGGCGAAAGGGATCGCCTGCGCCCGCCCGCCGCTTGGTATCATGGTCGAGGTACCGGCGGCAGCGCTTTGCGCCGAGGATTTCGACGCCGGGTTCTATTCAATCGGCTCGAACGACCTGACCCAGTACACGATGGCCGCTGCGCGCGACATCGGCGCCATCGCCGACCTCAACGATACCGGTAATCCGGCAGTGCTGGCGCTGATCGCCCGGACCGTCGAGGCAGCACGAGCGCGCGGGGTCGAAGTCTCGCTGTGCGGAGACGCGGCCGCCGATACTCGCCTGACGAAGGCGTTGCTCGCAGCTGGGCTCACAACGCTCTCGGTGTCGCCGGTTGCCGTTGCCCGGCTCAAGGCTACGATTGCTACGGTGAGCCCATGACCGACGGTTCAGGCGAACAAACGCGCGAGCGCGGCGAAAACGGCGATGACAATGTCGCGGACTACAAGGCCATCTTGCGGCAAGTGCTCGACAACCGGCCGTCCGGGACGCGCTTGAAGCTCGCGGCGGCGCTGGGCAAGAACCGCTCGTTCGTAACCCAGATTACCAATCCTGCCTATCTGGTGCCGATCCCGGCAAAGCACGTCGCGATCATCTTCGAGGTCTGCCATCTATCCGGTGCCGAGCGCGCGGCATTCCTTGAGGCCTATGGACGGGCGCATCCCGGGCGCCTGCGCGCGCCCCATCGCGAAGCGCGAACCCGAAACATCACGGTGACTGTGCCCGACCTTGGCGACGACAAGAAGAACCGTTCGCTCGAACAGCTCGTTGTCGATTTCGCAGCGCGGCTCGCGCGTTATGCCGAGAGCGTGGGTTGACGGATCGAGCCGGAATGCAAGAACGACAATCGGGGAGGGAACGCTAATGAAAATGCTGATCAACAGCACCGAGTCGATACTCGAAGAAAGCCTGGACGGCTTCGCTGCTGCACACACCGATATCCTGCTTCTCGGCGCCGAGCGCAAATTCGCGCGCCGGCGCTTGTTAAAACCGGGCAAAGTAGCACTGATTTCGGGCGGCGGTTCGGGGCATGAGCCGCTGCATGCGGGTTATGTCGGCCTCGGCATGCTCGATGCTGCCTGTCCCGGCCAGGTCTTCACGTCGCCGACGCCGGACCAGATGGTCGAGGCGGCGGAAGCCGTCGATACCGGCGCTGGCGTCCTCTTCATCGTCAAGAACTACGAAGGCGATGTGATGAATTTCACTATGGCTGCCGAGATGGCCGGTCGAGAGGTTGCGAGCGTGGTGACGGACGACGACGTGGCGGTCGAGAACTCGACCTACACGACCGGCCGTCGCGGCGTCGCCGGCACGCTGATCGTGGAAAAGATGGTCGGCGCCGCGGCAGAGCACGGAAGGTCGCTTCCCGCGCTCAAGACGCTCGGCGACGACGTCAATCGGCGCACGCGCTCAATGGGCGTGGCGCTGATGCCGTGCACGGTGCCGGCAGCAGGGCGCCCTAATTTCACATTGGCGGACAATGAGATGGAAATGGGTGTCGGCATCCATGGTGAGCCGGGCCGGCGCCGCGTGCCACTGACCAGTGCCGACGCGATTGCCGACGAACTCCTTGGCGCGATCCTAAGGGATCTTGCGCCAAAACAGGGAAGCGAGGTGCTGCTTCTCGTCAACGGGTTCGGCGCAACGCCGCTCATCCAGCTCTACCTGATGGTCAACAGCGCAAAACGTATTCTGGACAGCGCCGGGATCATGGCGACGCGTTTTCTGACCGGTTCCTATGTCACGGCCCTCGACATGGCCGGCGCCTCGGTCACGGTATCGGTGCTCGATGACCAGGCGAAGGCTCTGTGGGATGCGCCGGTGCATACCGCGGCGCTGCGCTGGGGAGCGTGACATCGGCGTTTTCGCCGGCGGCCCGCTGACGAAATGTCCCGATTATATATACCGGACGTTGTCGCGGGAACGAGCCGGTTTTCGCAGATTTGCTTGGGTGAAGGTCGCACTCCTGCGCGTCTGAGCTTTGCCACCGCGAGAATATCCATTGTGTTTCAGTGGCCAATCTGGCCGCCGATAAATCGGTAACTTTTTGCTATCCAAGATTTTTCAGATCGCCACCACCAGCGAATGTCGGTATCGGTGGTTGCACCTCCCCGCAACCACTTTCGTTATAACTCGCTCGCCGTCCCGGTTTAGCCGCCGGGACGGATTGCAGACGTTTTGGCAAGCACTTGATTTTGTGCGTTCTCAGAATTACGCGCTCGACCCGGACAGGCGCGAGCTGCGCTCTGCCACAACCATCGTTGCCATGGAGCCTCAGGTCTTCGACCCTTTGCTGCACCTGATCCGTCAACGCGAGCACGTCGTCAGCCGGGACGAACTGATCGGTTCGATCTGGGGCGGTCGCATCGTATCCGAATCGGCACTGAACTCGCGCATCAACGCCGTGCGCAGCGCGATCGGTGACAGCGGAACCGGGCAGCGTCTGATCAAGACCCTGCCTCGCAAGGGTGTCCGCTTTGTTGGCGAAGTGCGGGAGGAGCGGAAGCCGTGTGAGATGGCGTCCGCGAGTTCAATCGAACCCCGCGCCTTGGAAACCATCGACCTGCACCAAGCCACTGAGGGCCTGCCTGCGCAGCAAGTGCCCGGCATCGCGGCGATCGACGGCCATTGGGAACCGCTATCCCCGGTAGCGCCAGCACCGCTCGAGTCGCGCCATTTTTTTGGGTCACGCGCGACCGTGGCGGCCATTGCGGCAATTGCGGCAATTGGTGTCTTAGGTCTCGGGGGGATTATGAAGCCGCCCGCGCGCTTCGGCAATGGGCGGTCGACCTCGATCGTCATAATGCAGAAGCTCTGGCGAATCTCACTTTTGCGCTTGCGACCGGTGTGCTGAACCACTGTTCGGTCGATGAGGTCGCCGACCTTCACGCGGCCGATCTCACCTTGCAGGATTCCCTCCTTATCGCACCGGGGAGATAGCGGCAAGCGTGACGACGGCGTGATAGTTCCGAGCGGTTTTTTCGAAGCGTGTTGCGACGCGCCTGAACTGCTTGAGCTTTGAGAAGCAGCATTCCACGAGATGGCGTTGAGCATAAAGGTGCTTGTCGAGCGGATATTTGAGCGCGCGGGACGGATTGTTGGGAATGACGGCGAGTGCGCCCTTGGCGGCAATGGCCTGGCGCAGATGATCGGCGTCATAGGCCGTGTCGGCCATGACGATCTCGGCGGGTAACCCCCTCAAGCAAGGCGGCGGCTTGCGGTGCATCGCCTTTCTGGCCTGCCGTAAGCGTGAAGCGCACCGGACATCCCAAGCCTCGGACGGCCATGTGTATCTTGGTGCTCAGGCCGCCGCGCGAGCGACCGAGCGCCTGATCTTCAGACCCCCTTTTTTGGCCCCGGCAGCGTGCTGATGGGCTCGGACGATGGTGGAATCGACGATCAGATATTCGAAGTCCGGATCATCGGACATCGCCTCGAAGATGCGATACCAGACGCCCTTGATGCTCCAACGGCTGAAGCGCCGGAATACACTGTTCCAATCGCCGAACGTTTCAGGAAGATCACGCCACGGAGAGCCTGTGCGCACAATCCAAAGCACGCCCTCCACGAACATCCTGTTATCGCGTCCTGTGGAGCCCTTCTGGTCAGGCCGGCCTATGATCAGCGGCGCCATCCGCTCCCACGCCGCGTCGCTTAAAACCAACCGGTCCATCACACCCAAGGCTGCCTCCCCAAAAGCAGTCTTGAATCTGATTTGCTGGCAAAAGGGAATCCTTAGAGTCCACAGGACCTAGAGCACTCGGCCCCCTCCAACTCGCATCGCATGAGACAATATTCGCACAGGAGGAACTGACGACGTCCTTCTACAACCTGCCTGACGGGCTGCGTTACAAACTGTTGCCCGACGGTCCGCGACAAATCCTTGGGATTTGTGTTGCTCGGTGATTTTCCTGGATTGGCGACTTCCGGCAAACGACTTTTTGGTGCCGGAAATCCTGGCTTTCGGGTCCTTGATGTAGTCCAGAAAGATCGCTTCGTTCCAGGTAAAGGCACAGTTCCTGTTCGCTTCGGAATAGCTGTAACCGACCACGGTTCCGCATTTGCGTCTCTCGATGCCGTTGAGGATCGGTCCGGTCTTGTTCCTGGCATCGGCGCCTATCGTGTGGCATGGAAGGCATTTCCTGAACGATGTTTCGCCGGCCGCAACATCCTGCGCCAGTGCCGACGACGTCGACAAGCCGAATACCATTGCGGCGATCCGGAATTCATTCGTCATTATTTTCTCCCAGGTACTCGTCGGGCACCTGTCCAAACCGGCGCAGCACATGCCTCCGATTGAATTGTCCCTTTTCGAAATCACTGGTACGGCTGAATGCAACCGCGCCGATATGACCGAACACCTTCCACTGACCTTGCGCCGTTTGGATCGCGACCGCGGGACTTGCGCA
>Ga0134126_10013220_pt1 | contig 10429 bp, 12 predicted proteins | sample KB31752_FD_96881 | JGI IMG/M metagenome (GOLD analysis project Ga0134126, IMG submission 96881) | Terrestrial soil microbial communities with excess Nitrogen fertilizer from Kellogg Biological Station, Michigan, USA - KB3-175-2 | ecosystem: Environmental > Terrestrial > Soil > Unclassified ...
GGCCGCGCGTCTGCGGCGGCCGCGTCAATTCGTTGAGCGGCAGATACGGCACCACGCCGGCGCCGTCCTTGCCGGAATCGACGATGATCTTGTCGGCGCCGCCGAGCACGCGCTCCATCGTTTCCAGATACATGCGCTCACGCGTGACGTCGGGCGCTTTTTTGTACTGGTCGTAAATTTGCAGGAAGCGCGAGGTCTGGCCGGTCGCTTCCGCAACCGTCTGCGATTTATAGGCTTCGGCGGCCTGCGTGATCTTGGCGACGTTGCCGCGCGCTTCCGGCACAACGCGGTTGGCGTAAGTCTGCGCTTCGTTGACGGAGCGGTCCTGGTCGATGCGGGCGGCCTGCACGTCGCGGAAGGCGTCGATCACTTGCGTCGGCGGATCGACCTTCTGCAACTGCACCTGCTGGATGACGATGCCGGCGTTATAGTGGTCAAGCGTCTTCTGCATCAGGTCCTGCACCGCGGCCTCGATGGTCTGCCGCGCGCCAGTCAGGATCGGCTGGATGTCCGAGCGGCCGATCAATTCGCGCATGGCGCTCTCCGCCACCGCCTTCACGGTGCCTTCCGGATTCTGGATGTTGAACAGATATTCGCCGACGCCGGTCGGCTTCACTTTCCAGAACACGGAGAAATCGACGTCGACGATATTTTCGTCGCCGGTGAGCATCAGGCTCTCCTCCGGCACGTCGCGGGTCGAGGTGCGGCCGCTGATATCGCTCAGCGTACGCATGCCGATATCGATCTTGTTGACGCGCAGCGCCTTCGGCGTGAGCACGGTCTCGATCGGGTACGGCAGATGATAGTTCAGGCCGGGCTGGACCTCGCGCACGTCCTTGCCGAAGCGCAGCACCACGCCGAGCTCATCCGGCTCGACGCGGAAGAAACCGGAAAATCCCCACAGCGCAATCGCGGCGAGCGCGAGCAAAGCAAAACCCCGGCCACCGAGGCTTCCGCCCGGCAGGAAGCGGCGCAATTTATCCTGGCCGCGGCGAAGAATTTCTTCCAGGTCCGGCGGCGTCGGTCCCGACGATTGCGGACCGGAGCCCCACGGCCCCTTGCCGCCGCCGCCCCACGGGCCACCGCCCCCGCCGCCCTGATTGCTCCATGGCATTCAATCGATCTCCCGCCGGCGTTTTAGCCGCCCTTTGTTGTGTGGGTTATAGGGGTAGCGGGCCGCGGTTACAACGCGCAAGAAACGCTCGTTATCGGCCGGTCAGAACGTTCGGCAGCCATAATGTCAGCGGCGGCCAAAGCGTGATGGCCAGAAGGACGGCGAGAAGCGGAACCAGCCACGGCAATATCGCGCGCGACATTTTTTCAAAGCTGATGTCGGCGATGCGCGCGGTGACAAACAGAACGACCCCGATCGGCGGGTGGATCGTGCCGAGAATGAGATTGAGGATCATGATGACGCCGAACTGAACCGGGTCGATGCCGAACTTGAGCGCCGCCGGCACCATGATCGGAATGAGAATGAGCAAAGCGGCGAGCGCCTCCATGAAACAGCCGACCACCAGCAGCACGAGATTACAGGCGAGCAGAAACACCACCGGATGCCGGATGGTCTCGACAACCATCGGCGTGAGCGTCTGCGGGATGCGCGAGATCGACATGCACCAGCCAAGCGCCGCCGCCGCCATCACCAGCACCATGACGATGCCCGTCGTCTCGGCCGACTCGATGAGGATCTCCGGAAGCATTTTCAATTCCAGCGTCCGGTAAACGAAAAATCCGAGAATGAGCGCGTAACAGGTGGCGACCGCAGCCGCTTCCGTCGGCGTAAAGAGACCGCTGAACATGCCGCCGAGCAAAATCACCGGCGCGAGCAAGGCCCAGAAGCCGTCGATGAACGTCTTCAGAATGAGGCCGAAGCCGCCGAAGGGATGCGCGGGCAGGTTTTGCCGCTTGGCGATGAACCCCACCATCACCATCAGCGAGACCGCCATCAGCAGCCCGGGGATGAAGCCGGCCATGAACAGCCGGCCGATGGAGGCATCGGCGGTGACGCCGTAGATCACCATCGGCAGGCTGGGCGGGATGATCGGACCGATCGTCGCCGCCGCAGCCGTGATCGCCGCCGCCGTTTCCGGACGATAGCCGACGCGGCGCATCGACTTGATCTCGATGGCGCCGACGCCGGCTGCGTCGGCAACGGCCGAGCCGACCATGCCGGCAAAGATCGTCGACGCGACAATGCTTGCATGCGCGTAGCCGCCGCGCAGCCAGCCGACGATGGAGGTGGCAAAGCCGATGATCTTTTCGTTGATGCGGGCGGCGGCGAGGATGTTGCCCATCAGCACGAAAAGCGGCGCGGCGACGATGGGGAAGGAATTCATCGCCTGCGTCATCTTTTGCGGGACGATCGACAGCGACAGGCCGCCGAAGCCGACGAAGGCGAAGGCCGCAAGCCCCATCGCCGCAAACAGCGGCACCCCGGCAAGGATGGCGAACAGCCAGACGACGACGATTTCCGTCATCAGCGTCGTCATTCGACCAGCCCCGCATCCGGTGTGGACAGAGGCCGCGAGCGCCGCGCGGTCTCGATGAATTCGCCGGCGGCCTGCACGGCCGTCACAAATCCCGCCAGCACGACCGGCACGTAAAGCCACGCCATCGAGATCGGCACGGTCAACGCGGCAAGGTCGAGGTTGCGCGAGATCAGCTCGGCGCCAAAAACGAACAGCAGAACGCCAAGGACGAACAGCGAAAGCTGGATGACAAGCTCGGCCAGACGATCCGGCGCCTTCGGCAGAAGCTCGCGGAAGAAGCGGATGCGGATATGCGCGCGGCGCCGGGACGCCAGCATCCAGCCGAACGCGGCGAGCCAGACCATGATGAAGCGCGACACCTCATCGGTCCAGATCAACGGCTCGCCAAACGTGCGCGTCACCGCGCCGAGCATGACGCAGACAAGAAGCGCGCCGGTCAGGGCAAAGGTGAGCCATCTCAAGGCCAGGTCGAATCTGGCGCGAAAGACGAACAGCATGACGATCCTTTCAACGCAGCGTCACGCGCTCACATCGCCTGGATGCGGTCCCAGAGCCCCTTGCCCCACCGGCTCTCGAACTTTGCCGGCACCGAGGCCAGCACGGGTTTGCGGAAGCTTTCGATGTCGGGCTCGATCACCGTCATGCCGCCTTTCTTGAACGTGTCGGCAAGGCTTGCTTCCTGCGACAGGATTTCGTTGTCCTGCCACACCGAGTGCGTGTCGATCGCCGTCTTGATGATGGAGCGTGCCTTGTCGCTGAGGCTTCCCCAGGTCTTCTCGTTCATCGCAATCGGCCGCGGCGTGAGGATGTGCCCGGTGAGGATGAGATATTTCTGCACCTCGTTGAATTTGGCGCTCTGGATGGTCGGCAGCGGATTTTCCTCGCCGTCGACTGCGTGCTGACTGAGCGCCAGATATAGCTCGCCGAAGTTCAGCGGCGTCGGGCGCGCGCCCCACGCCTCCGCCATCGCCCGATAGGTGTCGACCTCGGGGATGCGCAGCTTGAAGCCCTGCATGTCGCTGACGGTTTTGATCGCCTTTTCGCCCGAGGTGACATGGCGCTTGCCGTAATAGGTGGCGCCAAGCAGCCGCATGCCGCGCTTCTGGACGAGAAGCAGGCTGAGCTCGTCCATGATCGGCGAATTGACGACCTTGCGCATGTGCTGCGCGTCGCGCCAGATGTACGGCGCTTCGATGATCGAGATCGGCGCGACAAACTGGCCGAAGATCGCGGCGCCTTCGTCGACCATCTGGATGGCGCCGCTCGAGGTGGACTCCACGACGTCGCGGGAGCCGCCGAGCTGGCCGCCGGGGAAAAGCTGGATTTCCACCGCGCCCGCGGTTTCGTCCTTCACCTGCTTGGCGATGCGCTCCATCATGATCGCCTGCGGGTGGTTCGGCGCAAGCACCGTCGCCCAGCGCAACACGACCGTCTGCGCGCGCGCAAGACGCGGCGCGAAGATTCCCGCCGCCGCAGCGCCGGCGATAAAGTGCCGCTTGGTGATCTTCACGTTCGGCATGACATTCCCTCCCCGGTGTTTTCTGCCCCGTTTTTTTCGCACGTCCGAAAAATTCAGTAGGTCGCGCGGCCGCCCGAGATGTCGAAGACGAAGCCGGTGGTAAACGAACATTCCGGAGACGCCACCCAGCAGACCAGCGCCGCAATCTCCTCCACCTCGACGGTTCGTCCGCGCGGTATCCGCGCAACCATATAGTCGACGTGTTCCTTTGTCGTCTGCGCAAGCATCGGCGTGCGCGCCACCGCCGGCGCGATCGCGTTGACCGCGATGTTGTAGGTGGCGAGCTCCTTGCCCAGCGATTTGGTGAGGCCGATCAGCGCCGCTTTCGAGGCGGAATAGGCCGAGGCGTTGGGGTTGCCTTCCTTGCCGGCGATGGAGGCGATGTTGACGATGCGCCCGTAGTTCTGCGCGATCATCGCGGGGACGACGGCGTGGCAGCAGTTGAACGGCCCCTCGAAATTGACCTGCATGGTCTGCTGCAGCTCGGCGAGCGGATATTCCCAAAGTTTGGCGGTGGGGCCGGATATGCCGGCGTTGTTGACCAGAATGTCGACACGGCCGAAGTCCTTCAGTGTGAGCGCGAAGGCGCGGTCGACGCTCCCCGGATCGGCGACATCGACCTGATAGGGCCGCACGCTGCCGCCGATTTCACCGGCGGCTTTTTTGGCGAGATCAACATTGCGATCCCAGATCGCCACCTTCGCGCCCGAGCCTGCCAGGCGCTCGACGATGGCGCGGCCAATTCCCTGCGCGCCGCCCGTGACAATCGCCCCCTGTCCGTTGACGGCGGCGTCGGCGGTCGCCTTGCGTTCCGGCATTTCCGGTCGTCCTCGATTGACCGGCCAAGACTAGAAGCATTGGATTGATCGAGGCAAGCGCAGGCAAGAAAAAACCGCGTCAATTCGCCGCCCGGGGCAAGTCCCGGACGCGGGCTTGACGGGACGCGAGGGCAGCCGCCTCAACGGCGGACGTAAGTCGCCAGAGCGAAATCCACGTCGTCTTCCGGTCCGGCGTGGCGCGCTTCACGCTTTTCTTCCCGCCAGCGCGTGAGATCGATGTCCGGCAAAAAGGCGTCGCCCTCGGGCGAGGCGTGCACGTGGGTGATCTCCAGCCGGTCGGCGAGCGGCATGGCTTCGGCAAAGACCGCGCCGCCGCCGGCGACGATGATTTCGTCGGCGCCGCGGCGCTGCGCGTCCTTGCGCGCGATCTCGAGCGCGGCTTTGAGGTCCGGCGCGGTTTCCACGCCCTTGGCGGCGAATTTCTTGTCGCGGGTGATGACGATATTGCTGCGCCGGTCGAGCGCCTTGCCGATCGACTGGAAGGTCTTGCGGCCCATGATCACCGGCTTGTCGAGGGTCAACGCGCGGAAATGCCGCAGGTCGGACTTGAGCCGCCACGGCAGCTTGCCCTTGCTGCCGATCACATTGTTCTCGCCGATGGCGGCGACGACGACGATCTTCATCGCGGCGCCTCGCGCGCGAACGCGGTGAGCGATGTTCCGCTCAGGCGGCAGATTTTCCACTCGTCCATGACCTGCGCTCCGATCGATTTATAGAACGCAATCGAAGGCGCGTTCCAGTCAAGCACCGTCCACTCCATCCGCGCCCATCCGTTCTCGACGCAGCGCGCAGCGAGCCGCTTCAGTAACGCCCGACCGACGCCTTTGTTGCGGAACGGTTGGCGCACGAAAACGTCTTCGAGGTAAAGGCCGTGCCGCCCGCGGAAGGTGGAAAAAATGGAAAACCACACGGCAAAGCCCACCGGCTCGCCGTCCCATTCGGCGATGTCGCAGAAAACGCGCGGCTCGGCTGAAAACAGCGCCGCGGCGATCTGCTGCTCGGTGGCATCGAGCTCGCCCGACAACTTCTCGTAGTCCGCGAGTTCGCGCACGAACGAGAAAACCAGCGCGCTGTCCGCGGCGGTCGCCTGCCGGATGGAAAGGGTCACACCGCCACCGCCGCTTTGATGTGGGGATGCGCGTCGTAGCCTTCGACCGTGAAATCCTCGTAGCGGAAGCCGAAGATGTCCTTGACCGCCGGATTGAGCCGCATCGTCGGCAGTGCTTTCGGTGCGCGCGACAGTTGCAGCTTCGCCTGCTCGACGTGGTTGAGATAAAGGTGGGTGTCGCCGCCGGTCCAGACGAAATCGCCCGGCTTGTAACCGGTCACCTGCGCCACCATCAGCGTCAGCAGCGCGTAGGAGGCGATGTTGAAGGGCACGCCGAGAAACACGTCGGCCGAGCGCTGGTAAAGCTGGCACGACAGCTTGCCCTCCGCGACATAGAACTGGAACAGACAGTGGCACGGCGGCAGCGCCATCTTGTCGACGTCGGCGGGATTCCAGGCGGTGACGATGAGCCGCCGTGAATCCGGATTGCGCTTGATCATCTCGATAACGTGGCTGATCTGGTCGATCGCCTTGCCATCCTGCGCCGGCCAGGATCGCCACTGCTGGCCGTAGACGGGGCCGAGGTCGCCGCGCTCGTCGGCCCATTCGTCCCAGATGCGCACGCCGTGCTCGTTGAGATATTTGATGTTGGTGTCGCCGGCGAGAAACCAGAGCAGTTCGTGGACGATCGATTTGACGTGCAGCTTCTTGGTGGTGAGCAGCGGAAAGCCCTCGCCGAGCGCAAACCGCATCTGATAGCCGAACACCGACAGCGTGCCGGTGCCGGTGCGGTCGCGCTTCTCCACGCCGTGGTGAAGAATATGCTCCATCAGATCGAGGTATTGGCGCATTCGAAGGGATCCCGTTGGACCTGAAGATGGGGAAGATTATCGCCTGCGGCAACCGTGCGGCGCAGGCTTATCAACCGCCGCTTTGACCGGCCAAACCCGGCACCGTCCCACGCGACAGGCACGCGGCAAGGCTATATGATTGCTGGACCATTGACCCGCGGCGAAAGGATAACGCCGATGCTCCGTGCCCTGCTCGCGCTCCCGTTCGTGCTGCTGATGTTTGCCGCCACGCCGGCCGTCCACGCGCAGAATGCCGCCGGCGGCGACCGGCCCGGATACGTGCCGAGCGAGGACGAAGAACAGCTCGACCCGAAATGGGAAAAGACAGTCGTCTTCTACCGCACCGCCGAGGCGCCGGGCACGATCATCGTCAACACCAACGAGCGGTTTCTCTATCTGATCCTCGGCGCCGGACGCGCCCTGCGCTACGGCATCGGCGTCGGCCGCGATGGATTCCAGTGGCAGGGCCTGCTCAGGATCACGAACAAGAAGGAATGGCCGGACTGGACCCCGCCGCCGGAGATGATCGCGCGGCAGCCGTTTTTGCCGCGCTTCATGGCCGGCGGCCCGGGAAATCCGCTCGGCGCGCGCGCGCTTTATCTCGGCACGACGGTCTATCGCATCCACGGCACCAACGAACCGCAGACCATCGGCACCGCGGTCTCGTCCGGCTGCTTCCGCCTGACCAATCCGGACGTCTCCGATCTTTATGACCGGGTGCCGGTCGGCACCAAGGTGATCGTGCTGCAACAGCCGAACGTTTCCTGAAAGACCGGCCGGGGGGCTCCATTGGAAAAATTTCGCAAATATTTCGGCTGGAATTTCCACACCGGCATGATCATCGGCTGCGTAATCGCGGCTTTGGTCGCCATCGTGGCGGTCAGCTACGACCGCTACGACACCAAGACCCTGAAGCGCACGATCCGGCGCGACGCGGTTTATTGCGGCGTCAATACCGGACTTCCGGGCTTTTCGGCGCAGGACGCCAAGGGCGAGTGGTCCGGCTTCGACGTCGATTTCTGCCGCGCCATCGCCGCGGCGATTTTCGACGATCCGAAGAAGGTGAACTTCGTGCCGCTCGCCGCCAAGGAGCGGTTCGAGGAACTCGCGCGGCGCAAGGTGGACGTGCTCGCGCGCAACTCGACGTGGACGATGTCGCGCGAAACGCAATACGCGCTGCATTTCGCCGGCGTGTCTTATTACGACGGCCAGGGTTTCATGGTGCGCCGCTCGCTCAATAAAGCGTCCGCGCTCGAGCTCGACGGCAGCACCGTGTGCGTGCAGGGACAGACCACCACGGTGGTCAACCTGCCCGACTATTTCCGCGCCAATAATATGAAGTACACGGAAAAGCAGTTTCGCACCGTCGACGAGGTGCTCAATGCCTACGCGGCAGGCCAATGCGACGCGCTGACGTCGGACGTGTCGCAGCTTTACGCGCTGCGGCTGAAGCTGCCCAAGCCCGCCGAGCACGTCATATTAGCCGACGTGATCTCCAAGGAACCGCTCGGACCGGTGGTGCGGCAGAAAGACGACCAATGGCTGCTGATCGTGAAGTGGACGCTGTTTGCCATGATCAACGCCGAAGAACTGGGCGTGTCGTCCAAGAATATCGACGAGGCGCTCAAATCCAAAAAGCCGGAAGTCATGCGCCTGATGGGCAATGACGGCGCCTATCGCCCCGACATAGAACTGCCCAAGGACTGGGCCGTACGCATCATCCGCCACGTCGGCAATTACGGCGAAGTCTACGAGCGCAACATCGGCACCGGCTCGAAACTCGGCATCCCGCGCGGGCTCAACGCGCTGTGGACGCAGGGCGGCATCCTGTACGCGCCGCCGATCCGCTAGACCGGACGTACCGGGAGAACACGCCGTGCATTTTTATTACGACCTTGCGGCCCGCGTGCTGCTGACGCTGACGACCGCCGGCTATTCGCTCGGCACCGTGCTCGCCGATTTCAACCGGACGCATGCGACCAATCCCAAATGGACGCCGCATGCGCGCTTCCACGTGGTCTGGCAGATTTCCAGCTATGTCGGTTTCGGCCTTCTGGCGCTGGCGCTGCTGTGGTGGCCGGGCGCTTACGCCGACGAGCGGCTCGTGCTCGTCGCCGTCATGAGCACGATCGTCTATGCGGCTTTCTTCGTCACGGTGCTGGCCATGCCGGTGTTCGGCGGCGGCGCCTACGACGACAACGGCTACCAGCCCTACGCCGCGCCGCTGCCGATCTTCACCGGCCGCTGGGACATGAACATCACCGTCTTCTGCGTCCAGATCGTGCTGCTTGCCGCCGGCGTGCTGGCGATCGCCGGGGCCTTTGCGAGCTAGCTGCCGACTAGAGCCAGCCGCTCAGTCCCAAAAGCCCGGCGATCAAAAACACCCAGAGCGGGTTAATTCGCGTGAAATAGGTGACGGCCGCGGTCGCCGCAGTCATCAGCCAGGCATAGACGCTGTGATCGGCGGCGCGCGCCAGCACGAAAGCCGACGCCGCGATCAGCCCGAGCGAGACCGGCACGAGGCCTGCCTGGATGGCGATGCGCCACGGCGCATCCTTGAAGCGGTCCCAGAAGCGCGCCACTACGAACGCCATCGCGCAGGTCGGCCCGCACATGCCGACGGTCGCGACCGCTGCGCCGGCAATGCCCGCCACGTGATAGCCGATCAAGGTGACGACGATGACGTTCGGGCCCGGCGCCACCTGCGCCATGGCGAAATTGTCGGCGAACTGGCGGTCGGTCATCCAGTGCATGACGTCGACGGCGATGCGGTGCATTTCCGGGATGGCGGCGTTCGCGCCGCCGACCGCGAACAGCGACAGCACCGCAAAATAGCCAAACAGCGACAGCAGCGGATTGCCGTTCATCGCCGCAACCAGACAAAGGCGAGCGCCACGCTCACCGGCGCCAGCACGGCAAACACCAAAGGCAGCGGCCAGCGCACCAGCGCGACGGCGACGAAACCGACGATGGCGACGACGGGCGCGAAATCCCGTCGCCGGCGGAACATCGGCTCGGCCATCTTGATGACGTTGGCGATGATGAGCCCGGCCGCCGCCGAGGCAATGCCGCCGAGGATGCGCGTGAGCGCCGCGAGATCGCCGAAATGCGCGTAGAACCCGGCGAGAATTGTCACGATAACAACCGGCGGCCCGAGCAGGCCGGCTAACGCAACCGCGGCGCCCGCCGCCCCGCCGAAGCGCGAGCCGAACACGACGCAGAAATTGACGATGTTCGGCCCGGGCAGAAACTGCGACAGCGAAAAAGTCTCGTTGAACTCGTCCGCCGTCATCCAGTGTCGCTGCTCCACGATCATGCGCCGCGCCCAGGGCAGCGCGCCGCCGAAGCCGGATACCGCGACCTTGGCAAAGCCGGTGAAAAGTTCGGTGAGTGAGGGCTGGCTGGACGCGACGGGCGCTGCGGAATCGGGCATGCGCGGTGAGGGTTAACTCGCGCGCGGCGCGACGGCTAGACGGTTTTCGCGGCGGCGCAGCCTTGCGCGGCGCACATAACGAGAGCCCTTTTGTAGGAATTCGTTCCGAATGCCCTCTTCTTTCGTCAACACTTTGCGCCTATATTCAGGGTGCCGATGAAAGTCGGCTATGGCGATAAACGGGCGTCGTAATAAACCTTTCGGACCCGGGGGCGGTACCCGGCGACTCCACCAATTCCCGGAGGAC
>Ga0134126_10013221_pt1 | contig 10429 bp, 10 predicted proteins | sample KB31752_FD_96881 | JGI IMG/M metagenome (GOLD analysis project Ga0134126, IMG submission 96881) | Terrestrial soil microbial communities with excess Nitrogen fertilizer from Kellogg Biological Station, Michigan, USA - KB3-175-2 | ecosystem: Environmental > Terrestrial > Soil > Unclassified ...
CCGGATGACGCGCGAGATCTTCAAGCGCGCCGACGCCGGGCAGCCTGCGGCCGAACCAGCCGCGCTCGGCCGAAATCAGCGGCGTGCGCACCTTGTCGCCAAAGCGCGCGCGCAACTCGGTGCGCAAATCGCCGATGCGGTCGATAAGGCCGAATTCAAGCGCCGCCGGACCGGTCCAGTATTCGCCGGAAAACAAAGTCTTTTCGGGACCGTTCAAGCGCGCCCCGCGGCTCTGCTTCACCAGCGCGATGAAGCGTTCGTGGATATCTTTCTGGATCGCTTTCAGCTTTTTCACATCTTCCGGCTTTTCCGGCAAAAACGGATCGAGCATCGCCTTGCGGTCACCCGACGTATAGAGTCGCCGCTCGATGCCGAGCTTGGCGATCGCCTTGTCGAAGCCGAACGTGCCGCCCACCACACCGATCGAGCCGACGATGGAAAACTGATCGCCGATGATTTCGTCGCCGGCGCAGGCGAGCATGTAGCCGCCTGATGCGCCGACGTCCTCGACGAAGGCAAGCACCGGAATTTTCTTTTCCTCGGCCAGCAGCCGGATGCGGCGATAAATCAGGTGTGATTGCGCCGGCGAGCCGCCGGGCGAATTGATCGACAGGGCAACGGCCCGCGCATTGCGCACGGCGAAGGCGCGGTCGAGCGAACGCGACGTCGTGGCGAGCGAGAGACCCGGCCGCAGCGGCGTGCCCATGCCGATGACTCCGGTGAGCCGCACCACGGGCACCACCGGCGTTCCGAGCCGGAAGCGTGCCGGGACCAGCGGCCCGAGCGTGTCGAGCGCGCGCTTGAGGAGGTCCGGCATCGGCTGGCTCGCAGTTGTCGCCATGGCATCAGTTAGGCCGCGCCCGCTCTGAAAGTCAAAGCCGCGTAACTGCGGCATCAATTTCCCGGCCGGAAATGCAGCCTGCGGATAAATAACGATGCGATTGCGCTCACATTCTCGCGAGCGCCGCCCCGGCGTCGGAAATTGCCCAAATTTTAACTTTGGAATGGTTTTTGCGTTGTTCGGACAGCGACCGAATACGAATCGCAGAATTGGAGTTGAGACATGGACCTCAAACTCACCATGATCTTCCTGCTGATCGGCGCCCTCATCGCGTTATCGAACCTCGATGACGAGACCTTGGACCGCGTAAAGAGCCGGTTTGCCCACCGTTCGTGGCGCGGATTTGTGCCGGGCCGGCGCAAATCCTAAGTGCCGGCTTGCGGCCCCTAAACGTTCGCCAGAACCAGCGTTTCACCATCGCGCAGCACCGCTTCGGCCGCCCGTGACGGCTTGCCATCGTCGTCGTTGAGACAGAGCGGCGGATAAAGCGCGAGCGGCGCGCGTCCGCCTTTCTCGGCGCGCACCAGCACACGGATCGCAGGTGCATCGGCGCGCGGATGCACAGGAAGCACGGCGACGCTGCCGAAGCAGGTAGCAAGCGCCGCCAGCACGCCGGCAAGTCCGTCCGCCCGCCAGATCATCGTCAGCGTTCCGCCCGCCCGCAGCAGACGCGCGGCCGCGCCGGTCCAGACCGCGAGCGTGTCGTCAGCCGCGACATGCGCGAGCCGCCGGCTTGCATCGGGCGACACGTTCTGGCGCGTCGCATTGTTGAATGGCGGGTTCATCAGCACGCGGTCGGCGCTCCCAGCCGCAAGTTCGACGCGCGCCACATCGCCCGCAAGCACGCGCACGCGATCGTCGAGCCGGTTGAGTTTTGCGTTTTCGGCTACGAGCTGTGCCAGTCCCGGGTCGATCTCGACCAATGTCATCTTGAGCCGCGCGACACGCGCCGCAAGCGCGAGGCCCGCCGCCCCGACCCCCGCGCCCAACTCGATCGCCTGTTCGCCAGGAAAAGCCGGCGTCGCAGCCGCCAGCAAAATAGCGTCGTGGCCGACCCGGTGTCCCTTGCGGGGTTGTCGCAACCGCAGCCGTCCGCCAAGCACCGCGTCCTCGGTCGCCGCCGGCGCGCCGCTCTCAATCATCGTCGGGGCCAAGCTCGTGACCGAGGCCTGCGTCTTCCAGCAATTGGCGTGCACGCAACTCATGACCTTCCATCACCAGCACGCGCCGCGGCAGCACGCCGAGCGAGCCTTCCAGCACGCTCATGTTCTGGTCGAACACCATATTGCGAATGCCGGCAGCTTCGAGCAGCGCAACGACCGCTGACACCAGAACCGGATCGTTAGTGCGCATGATTTCACGCATGAATTAGGCTGCTTTTCTTTGCACGCGGCTTTTCCGGATCATGCCCGCCGTCTCTCTTCGCCCGGAACGCAACGCAGCGATCCGGCGTTCCTTTCGGCAGCCATGGCCACTGTTTCGGTCGCCGTTTGTGACCTTTGCCTCAACCATTGCCGCCTTGCCCACCTTCGGCCGAAGTAATAAAGCCTGCACCAAGCGTATCGCACTTGCCGCTCTACGATAGCGTTTCTATTCTCGTGCGTCCTTAAGTGTCCGCTAAAGTCTGTGGGAGAAGCGTGGTGGCCGTCGTTGTACCCTTTGAAAGCCCGTCATCCGCGACGGTCGAGCGCCTCTCCGGGCTGGTTGCGCCGGATATGGAGCGCGTCAACACGACTATCGTGTCGCGCACCGGCTCGGATGTGACCATGATCCCGGAGATCGCCAATCATCTGATCTCCTCCGGCGGCAAGCGCCTGCGCCCCATGCTCACGTTGGCGATGTCGCGCCTGGCCGGCTATGCCGGCGATGGCCACGTCAAGCTCGCGGCCGCCGTCGAGTTCATGCACACCGCCACCCTGCTGCACGATGATGTGGTGGACGAGAGCGACATGCGCCGGGGCAAGCTCGCCGCCCGCATGTTGTGGGGCAACGAAGCAAGCGTGCTGGTCGGCGATTTCCTGCTCGGCCAGGCATTCAAGATGATGGTCGAGGTCGGCAACCTGCGCGCGCTCGATATTCTGTCGACGGCCGCGGGCGTCATTGCCGAGGGCGAAGTGATGCAGCTTTCCGCCGCCAAGAACACCGCCACGACCGAAGATGAATACCTTGCCGTGATCCGCGCCAAGACCGCGGAGCTGTTCGCAGCCGCGTGCGAGGTCGGTCCCGCGCTTGCCGGCAGTCCGAAAGCCGAGCAAGCGGCATGCCGCTCGTTCGGGATGAATCTCGGCATCGCCTTCCAGCTCATCGACGACGCGCTCGACTACGGCGGCAAATCAGCGAAGCTCGGCAAGAACGTCGGCGACGATTTCCGCGAAGGCAAGATTACGCTGCCGGTGGTGCTGTCGTTCCGCCGCGGCTCCGAAAGCGAGCGCGCGTTCTGGAATCGCACGCTCGCGCAGGGCGAAGTCCGCGACGGCGATCTCGACACCGCCATTGCCCTGATGGCCAAGCATCGCGCGCTCGAGGACACCGTCGGCCGCGCGCAGCATTACGGCGCCATCGCCAAGGATGCGCTTGCGCTCGAACCCGCTTCACCGCTCAAGCAGGCGCTGGAAGAAACCGTCGAATTCTGTATTGCACGCGCGCATTAGCGCACGAGGCGGCTACCAGCGATCCGTATAGCCCTGGCTCGGATCGCGATTGAGCGTCGCTCGCACGTGCCAATCCGGATCCTGACCTAAAAATTCGCCGTTTTTGTAAACCGGCGGCGCGCAGCCGTTCCATTCCGGTTTCGGCCGGCTTCCGAACAGCGTATCGACGAGCGAAGGCGGCCGCACCGCGGGCTCCCTGCAATATTGCCGGGTGTAATATTTCCAATGCTTCTTGTGCTTAGGCGCCGCGGCATCGGCTGAGCCGGCGCCGAAAAGAAAGACGCCTGCGAGCGCAATCGCTATCCATCGCAATTTCATCGTTCGCTCCTTCGCCGCCGTCGCCCGGAAAAACTGACGGCTGCGCACCACTGTTCCGCTCAAAAGCGGCAAATTTCAAGTCTCGCGCAATTGCCGGGGGGCGAGCACCGCAGGACAAACCCACCACTCCTCGCGCATGCCCGAAAGCTTGCGGCCCGCCGTCACCGCCTCGCCTTCCGTCTCGAACAAGCCGAAACAGGTCGCGCCCGAGCCCGACATGCGCGCGAGCCGGCAGCCCGGCAATGCGCGCAACGCCACCAGCACGTCGGCGATCGCCGGGGCGCAGGCAACCGCCGCGCGCGTGAGATCGTTGCCGTAAGCGCCGAGAAAATCGACCAGCGGCTCGAACCCGTCGGGCGGGTCGAGAAGATATTTCCTGATGCGGTCGGCGGGCTCGAAGGCCGCGAACACCTCGCGCGTCGGCGCCGCCACGCGCGGATTGACCAGCAACGCCGGCAGCGGCGTGAGCTTGATCGGGTCGTAAAGCACATCGCCGACGCCGGCCATTACGCGCGTGCGCGTATCCAGACAGACCGGCACGTCGGCCCCGGTAAGGCTCGCCGCGGCATGCAGGTGCGGATCGTCGAGCGCGATGTCGTTGATGCGCGCGAGCAGCCGCAACGCCGCCGCCGCGTCGGAGGAACCGCCGCCGAGACCCGCCGCCGCGGGAATGCGTTTGTCGAGGTGAAAACGGCCAGTTTTGATTTTGGGAATGCGCCCGGCCAGCGCCGCGGCAGCCTTGAGCACAAGATTGCCGGCCGACGGCCCGGACGCATCGGCAAACGGCCCCGAAACCTTCAGTCCCAGACGCGCGCCGATTTCCACTTCGAGCGTGTCGGCAAGATCGGCGAAAACCACCAGGCTCTCAAGCTCGTGCAGGCCGTCCTCGCGGCGGCCGAGCACGCGCAATGTAAGGTTGATCTTGGCGGGCGCCTTTTCGATCAGCAGTTCGCCCACGCGCTAGCCGCCGTCGCCGCCCTTCTTCACCGCCTTGGCCTGCGATGAAGTTTCGTCGGGCAGCCCGTTCTTCAGCTTCGCTTCGATCTTCGGCAGGTCTTCCGGATCGGGCTTGAGGTCGCGCGCATGCGCCCACTGGAACTTGGCTTCGAGCGTGCGGCCGACGCGCCAGTAAGCGTCACCGAGATGGTCGTTGATCGTCGGATCTTCCGGCTTGAGCTCAATCGCGTGTTCGAGGTTCTTGGTAGCCTCCTCGTAATTGCCGAGCCGGTAGTAAGCCCAGCCGAGCGAGTCGACGATATAGCCGTCGTCCGGGCGTTGCTGGACGGCACGCTTGATCATCTTCATGCCCTCATCCAGGTTCACGCCCTGGTCGATCCATGAATAGCCGAGATAGTTCAGGACCTGCGGCTGCTCGGGATAAAGATCGAGCGCCTTCTTGAGATCGGCTTCCGCTTTCGGCCATTCATGCGAACGCTCGTAGCAGATGCCGCGGAAGTAGAAGATCACCCAATTCGGCTTCGTCGGTTCTTTGATAGTGGCGATGCCTTTGGAATAGACGTCGGCGCATTCGGCAAATTTCTTGCGGCCGCGCAGGATATTGCCGAGCGCCATGATCGCTTCGAGGTCGTCCGGGTGCTTGCTAATCAGTACCTTGAGGTGCTTCTCAGCTTCATCGGGCTTGTCGAGACTGTCGAGATTTGAAGCCATCTGGATCAAGGCATTGCGGCGCAGCGGCGAGTTTGCCGGCACGCGCTCATAGACCTTGATCGCAAGCTCCGGCTTCTTCAGCGATTCATACAAGTCTGCGAGCGAAAGCAGAGCGAGCGGATGCGTGGGCTCGAGATAAAGCGAGAGTTGCAGATAGACGAGACCCAGTTCTTCACCGCCGCGGCGGCCGAGAGAGGCGCCCAGTCCATACAGCGCTTCCGACGCGCCAGTCTGCGCATTCGCGACCAGCGGCGGCAGCTTCTTGCCGCTCTTGAGTTGCTCCATCGCGGCATCGATCAGCGGATGATGCGGCAATACCTTATCGAAAGCGGCAAAGACCGTCGCCGCTTCCTTGTCGCCCTTGTTGCGCGACAGCCAGCTTCCGTAGGCCTCGACCACGCGCAGCGCCGACGGATCGAGCTTGTAGGCCCGCTCGAAACGCTTGCCGGCTTCTTTCTTGTTGCCGGCGAGATCCATGATCATGCCGGCGTGCAAATCCTTGAAGATCGCGTACCAATCCGGACCGGTCAGCCGGTCGATCGTCGTGACCGCGCCCTTGGCGTCGCCGGCGCCATACATGGCCCAAGCCGTAAGCAGCGTCGCCGTCAGGTCGGTAATCGGCCCGCGCACCGACTGCGAGAGGTTGCGGCGCGCCACGCCATAATGCTTCTGCTTGATCTCGCGCACGCCCAGCACGAGCCGCGAGACCTTATCCTCCTTGTCGGTATCCAGGATGCGCGGAGCGAAAGTTACCGCCTCGTCGATCTCGCCCCCCACCAGCATCGACAGGAAAGCACGATCGAGCAGCTCGGCGTTTTTCGGGTCGTGCCTGAGAGCCGCCAAATAATAAGCGGCGGCAGCAGTTGCGTCCCGCTCCTGCCCGGCATGACGCGCAGCAAGGTAACTGCCCGAAGCGGTCATACCCGCCAGATCCTGGGCGGTCGGCGATTGCGCGGCCAGCGCAGGTCGCATTCCCACGACAAAAACGGCTAGCGTGGCGGTGGCCACGCACCGGAAAAAAGTCAAACGTGTCACGGGCTATGCTCCATAGGACGGGCGGCAAAGGTATCCGCACACGCCGTCAGTGTTAGGCCAAGAATGGACTTTTTGCGCCTGCGTCGCAAGAACAGTCCTCCAGGCGCGACCGCTCAGGTTGAAAACCTCGATGTGGCAGGATCGTGGCCGATGCCGGTTGCCAACATCACATATTCGGGTAATTGGGGCCGCCGCCACCCTCGGGCGGAACCCATGTGATGTTTTGATTCGGGTCCTTGATGTCGCAGGTTTTGCAGTGGACGCAGTTCTGCGCGTTGATGACAAATTTAGCGGTGCCGCCCTCTTCCACCCATTCGTAAACGCCGGCCGGGCAGTAGCGGCCCGAGGGGCCGGCGAAGCGGTCGTGCTCGGACGATTTCTGCAGAGCCATGTCTGCGACACGCAGATGCACGGGCTGGTCTTCCTCGTGATTCGTATTGGACAGGAAGACCGAGGAAAGCCGGTCGAAGGTGAGCGTGCCGTCGGGCTTTGGATAGGCGATGATCCGGCATTCGGATGCGGGCTTGAGCGTGGCGAAATCCGGCTTGCCATGCTTGAGCGTGCCGAACAGCGAGAAGCCGAGCGTATTGGTCCACATATCGAGGCCGCCGAGCGCGATGCCGGCAAGCGTGCCGAACTTCGACCAGAGGGGCTTGGCATTGCGCACCCTCCACAGATCTTTGCCAATCGCCGATTCGCGCCACGCATTCTCGTAGCCGGTAAGCTCGTCATGCGAACAGCCGACCGATAGCGCCGCGGCAACCGCCTCGGCCGCAAGAATGCCGGAGAGCATTGCGTTGTGGCTGCCCTTGATGCGAGGCACGTTCATGAAGCCGGCGTCACAGCCAATCAGTGCACCGCCGGGAAATACAAGTTTCGGCACCGACTGGTAGCCGCCTTCGGTGAGCGCGCGCGCGCCGTAAGCGAGCCGCTTGCCGCCGGCGAACGTGTCGCGCACCAGCGGATGCGTTTTGAAGCGCTGGAATTCCTCGAACGGCGACAGGTAAGGATTCGAATAATTGAGGTGGACGACGAAGCCGACAGAAACGAGATTATCGTCGAAGTGATAGAGAAACGATCCGCCGCCGGTAGAACCGTCGAGCGGCCAGCCGAACGAATGCTGCACCATTCCTTTGCGGTGCTTGCCGGGCGCGACCTGCCAAAGCTCCTTGAGGCCGAGCCCGAATTTCTGCGGCTCGCATTCTTCCGCGAGCTTGAAGCGCGCGATCAGTTGCTTGGCGAGATTGCCGCGCGCGCCTTCCGCAAACAACGTGTACTTCGCGCGCAGTTCCATGCCGCGCGTGAAGCTGTCCTTCGGCTCGCCGTTCTTGCCGACGCCCATGTCGCCGGTGGCGACGCCGGCGACGGCGCCATCCGCGTCGTAGAGCAACTCGGTTGCGGCGAAGCCGGGATAGATTTCGACGCCCGCGGCTTCCGCCTTTGTCGCAAGCCAGCGGCACACGCTGCCGAGCGACACGATGAAGTTGCCGTGGTTGCTCATCAGCGGCGGCATCAGGAAATTCGGCAGCCGCATCGCACCGTTTGCGCCGAGCCAATAGAAGCGATCGTCGGTGACCTTGGTCCGGATCGGCGTGTCTTCGTTGCGCCAGTCCGGCAGCAAACGGTCGAGACCGGAGGGATCGATCACCGCACCCGAAAGAATGTGCGCGCCGACCTCGGAACCTTTCTCCACGACCACGACGGAGATTTCCGGCTCGATCTGCTTGATGCGGATCGCTGCGGCGAGGCCTGCGGGGCCCGCGCCGACGATCACCACATCGAATTCCATCGCCTCGCGGGCGGGCAGATCGGCCATAAAAAGCTCCCTGATTCCTTATTGTCCACTTTTGCACATTGTCCACTTTTGCACAGAGGCGGCAATCGCGGACTGCCCGTGATAAGATCGGCTATGGGCTCAGGTAACGAAAAAGCCGCTCGCGCGTTGCTCGATTTCTACGCGGAAGCGGGCGTCGACACGCTTCTGGAGGAGAGGCCGGTAGACCGGTTTGCGAGCGACGCATCCCCTTCGGCCGCCGCGCTGCCCGTGCGCCCGCAGGCAACTGCCACATCATCGCTCGACCTCGGGGCGCGGCCGGCAGTGGCGCCCGCCCTCACCCCGCCGGACGAAGCCGCAATGGCGGCGCGCGAAGCCGCCCGGAGCGCAAAGACGCTCGACGAGTTGCGCTCCATCCTCGACAAATTCGATGGCTGCGCGCTCAAGCCATCGGCGACGCAGCTTGTTTTCGCCGATGGCAATCCTGAAGCCCGGCTAATGCTGGTCGGCGAAGCGCCGGGCCGCGACGAGGACATCGCCGGCCTGCCATTCGTCGGCCGCTCCGGCCAATTGCTCAATCGCATGCTCGCCGCAATCGGCTTCGATCGATCGAGCGTCTACATCGCCAACGTCGTGCCGTGGCGTCCGCCCGGCAACCGCACGCCGACGCCGCAGGAGACGCAAATCTGCCTGCCGTTCATCTTGCGTCAGATCGAGCTTGTCGATCCCGACATTCTGGTCTGCATGGGCAATCCATCGACGCAGACGCTGCTCGGCACGCGCGACGGCATCACCAAGACACGCGGGCGCTGGTTCACGTTCAACACCGGCAAGCGCGAGATCCGCGCCATGCCGACGTTCCATCCGGCGTTCCTGCTGCGCAGCCCGCTGCAAAAGCGTTTCGCCTGGCGCGATTTTCTGGCGGTCAAGAAGGCGCTGGACGAAACTCAGCGATAAGCGACGAGAATGGCGCCGACCGCGATCAGCGCAACACCGAGCCAGTTCGGCGCCGTCAGTTTCTCACCGAGAAAAACGGCGCCGAACAGCGCCACCAGCACGACCGAAAGCTTGTCGATCGGCGCGACCTGCGCCGCCTGCCCGAGCTTGAGCGCGCGGAAGTAACAAAGCCACGACGCGCCGGTGCCAAGTCCCGACAGCAGCAGGAACAAATAACTGCGCCCCGAAATCGACGCAGGCGACTGGAACTCCCCGGTCGCCAACAGCAGGAACGCGAGCGTGACAATGACGACGATAGTGCGGATGAAGGTGGCGAGATCGGAATTGATATTCTCGACGCCGACTTTGGCAAAAATAGCCGTGAGCGCGGCGAATATTGCTGAGCCTATTGCCCAAATCTGCCACGACGATAGGAGGCCGTCCCTCATCCCGCTATCGCAAACTTGATGACGAACAAAATCGCCAGCACGATCACTGCCGGAGAGGCATCCGACATCCTGCCGGAAATGATCTTTACCGCCGCATAGGTGATGAAGCCGAGCCCGATGCCGGTGGCGATCGAATACGTAAGCGGCATGGTGACGGCCGTGACCACCGCCGGTGCGTATTCGGTGATGTCGTCCCAATCGATCTCGGCGAGGCCGCGCGCCATCACGCAAGCGACGTAAAACAGCGCCGCGGACGTGGCATAGGCCGGGATCATTCCGGCCAGCGGCGAGAAGAACAACGCCAGCAGAAACAGGATCGCCACGAAGACCGACGACAATCCCGTACGTCCGCCCGCGGAAACGCCGGCCGCGCTTTCGATATAGCTTGTCGTCGTCGAGGTGCCGATCAGAGAGCCGAACATCGCCGCGAAGCTGTCGGCGATCAGCGCCTCCTTCATGCGCGCGAGCTTGCCGTCCTTCATCAGGCCGGTGCGATGGGTGACACCGATCAATGTGCCGGCGTTATCGAACACGTCGATGAACAGGATCGAGAAAATGACGATCAGGAACGTCGGCTCCGCGATGCGCGAGAAGTCGAGCTGGAACAGTGTCGGCTCGATCGACGGCGGCAGCGAGATGATGCCGGAATAGTGCGCGAGACCGAGCGGAATTCCGATAATCGCCACGACGAGAATGCCGATCAGCGTGCCGCCCATGATACGGCGGTAATTCATCGCCGCGATCAGCACCAAACCGA